>LWDU01032026.1_pt2 | contig 32242 bp, 24 predicted proteins | sample 727161 | NCBI WGS metagenome assembly LWDU01 (sample SAMN04566230, study PRJNA314399) | hydrothermal vent metagenome | isolation source: deep sea hydrothermal plume seawater | place: Mexico: Gulf of California, Guaymas Basin | collected 2004-07-11 | reverse complement strand
CTCGCCTTCAGAAATTGTTTCTCCTGTACTATTACTGAGTGTCCAAGTAACTGTTGTTGGGCCGCCAGAAAGGATACCAACTAATCCATCATTACGATTTAGTACTGTTGAATTCACTCGCATATGGACCGGTGTTTCTCCGTCATTGTCTGGAGTCATAACAATCGTTACATCGCCAGGATTTTGAGTGTTACTTTGTTCATCATGTATTATCATCTCAATTCGCACAGCTATTGTAGTATTTCGCATATTACCTTCACTGTCTTCAGCACCTAATTCAACTTCAAAAAGTCCATGAGTTTCATAACCATAAGTGATTGTTGTTTGTGAAGAAGCGTCTGCCATTACTGGCTCAGAACCATCACCAGGGGTAATCCAAAACTTTGACATTTCGCCATCTTTTGAAGTGGTATTGGAAAAATCCCATGAAAGTTCAGCGGCAACGGTGCTCAAAACTTGATCGCCACGCGTATTTTGAGTTACTGTACCTGAAGTTTCATCATAATAAACCAATAATGTGATAGGGGAATTTGCAAAAGGGTCTTCTTTTTTGTCATCGTCTCCACCCAAACAACCAGCAAAAGTTGCCGAACAGAGCAATAGCACGAGAAGGCCGGAGGGGAGCATACGTAGGCTGCGCATATACTCTCCTCTCATTGGTTGTTTTTCAACCTCTTGCTTCATAGTTAATTAATAGAGGGAATAATTGCAAATTTGTGCTTGCGAAAATGGAAAAAAAGTTCCCTACCGCTTCAAGTATAGTGACCTTCCCGCTCGGCTCAGCGAGGTGGGGTAGTCTGGATATCCCGTCGGGCTCATAACCCGGAGATCGTTGGTTCAAATCCATCCCTCGCTACTTTTTTCACCTTTTCTTTATTGAATTTGTTTAGGCAATTCGCAATGTATTATTACTTCTTTTTTGGTGCAACTGCTACAAAGTAATAGGCAAATCCAAGCCCAATAATAACCGTTCCGAGGGCTATGAATACCATAGCATCCGGCTGATCAGGAACATCTGCTTCAGTTGCATTTACTCCCCACAAATCTGTTTCCCACGATGACCAAGCATCACCTGCATTGGAACCATCTCCATTGACCGCATTACCATGTAAGGTAATTTGAACAATTTTACTATCATCTTCAGGGGTTATCCATTGAACATCCCAAGTGCGTTGATCATTTCCATCCGAAGTGTGAGTCATTCCATCATCCATTGATTGCACATCATCTCCACCAACCAATTCACCCTGAGAAAATAGTAATCTAAAACCACCAAAATTTTCGCCACTATTATTAGAGGATTCGCCAATTATTTCTATTGTTAAATTATAGGTGGTATTTGAAGTCCAATTATTTGGTAAATTATGCAATATTACTTCAGTAGTTGAATCAGAGGATCCGTGGCAAATGCAACCATTATTTGCTGCTGAATTAATTCCACCGGGAAGTGCTGAAAAGGTTGGGAGAAAAACCAATAGGGCAACAAAACAGAGGGTGAAAGGACGAAATCGCATCTTTCTCAAGCAGACGCAAAATGTCTTTGGTTTCAACCCTTTGGCTTAACAAGTCCCACTTACCAATATCTAAAGATGAGATGTTGCCAAAAAACTACTTCTTCCGGCATTTTTTACTTTCCATGTTTTCTTACGACCCCTTCCCGCAGAGGCAACTAATTCTTTTTCGTCCAAACAACGCAAATGATAGGACATTAATTGTCGACTGGTCTGTAAGGCTAAACGCAGTTCTATACTCGTCAAGCCCATTTCTCCGGATTCCACAAGAACTTGCATTATTGCCTGTTGCATGCCGGTTAATGGATTTTCAACTTCCTTTAGACGTTTAGGGTCAATACCGCTTGTAGCATATCTACGCCGACGCGCGTCGGCCCATGAAATTATTTTCCCCTCCTTTTCTAAAGAATACAAATGATGTGCAGTAGCGCCGTTTGCTAACTCAAGAGCATCTCTTAAGGCCGAAAAATGTATCCCTGGGTGTGCCTCAATATATCCGAGTACGCGTCCGCGAGTAAAAGTGCCATTCTCATTTTTTACCATGAAACCAACAATCGGGCCGACAACTGCTAACAATAATCCCATGCGTACACCCTCGCTCACCAATGCTGCGCCAAGCATACTTCCGATGGCCCCTACTGCAAATACTGCTGCTAAAGATAAAATAACTATCCGAGTTGCTGGCACCACCCACTCTCCACTCATTGCTCCATCGGCCAAATCACTCGTGGTTGAAGGTTCACCATCGGCGCGGTTGCTACTCTCTTGGGTTGCAAATTCCTCCGAGGAACTACCAGGCGAGGCAGCAGAATCATCGGCTTGGGATGATTCGTCATCACCGGACTGGCCATCATCGGCGCCACTTGTAGCAGCTGCATCGCCATCATTTCCTTCCGAATTACTACTCTCGGAATTATTAGTTTCGGTGCCACCTTGGGAATCTACAATCTCCGAAGAAGAAAGATCTTCTTCAGCAGAAACATCTCCTTCCAAATCAAGATTTGAATTATCTACTTTCCAAGATTGAAGACTGGATTCAATATTTGGCAAACCAACTGCTGCAGCTAGAATCACAGACAACAATAGTGCCCGCCACCCCCATACAGTTAGATCTCGCATGTTATCTACAAAAACGGTTCTTTGGTATAATGGAGGTGGTACACAAACTTTACTAATAGTGCGCCAAATTAATGAGCAAAAGCAAAACACCCTTACACAAACCTATTGATTAATAAGTGCACCCCGATAATTGTAAGAGGCAGAATAATGGACTTTGAGATACCGGAACTCCCCGATGAAGATGAAGATGATATTGACCCATTTGCGGCACTTGGCATTGATTCCCCCAAGCCAGAAATCAACGAGGATGGCAGTACATCTCCTGCAAAAGATGCCTTGGATGCATTACTTGAAGAAGATGATGAGGAGAGTTTGGATGACGCTATTGCAGAAGATAATTTCTTTACAGCTGAAAGCAGTGGAGATAAAAATAATTCTCAAAAAGAGGAAGGTAAGGCCCAACCTAATGAAAACTCACTTGAGACCTACCAACTTCTACTCGAAACTGTATGGGTTGATGATGTGCTAGACCCCGCAGAAGTTGCACTTCTCGCACGTAAGCGAGAGGCATTAGGAATCAGTTTTGAACAACATATTGAGGTTGTAAGAAATATTATTGCTGAAGATGTGGAGTGAAAATAATGCCTTCATTTTTCACCCAAGCACTTGAACTCGCCTGGAATGATGGTGGACTTTCAATTAATGGTGCCCGCCTTCTTGAAGATGTTCAAAATCACCTCGAGATGAGTGATTCAAAAAGAGCAATAATAGAAGAAAAATGGTTAAATGAAGAATTAGTCGGCCGCCAGCGCAAGGGTTTTGGTTCTGGTGATAATTTACTTAGAGAATGGTTAGAAGAACTACCCGCTTGGGAAGAAATAAATGACTCTGCACTAATTATCGGTTGTTTAAGTGTGAAAAATGGCCTAAGTAAGAGTAAATGGGCAGAAGCATATGCTTGGGCAGAAGATTATCAATTAGGAAACTCCTTTGCTACAGGAGTTTGGGCGATCCAAGAATACTCAAACAAAGCGGAATGGCATGATTTACTCACACCTCTTGCAGAAATTCTTGGTTTATAGTTAATAGAAAGACCAAGAAACCAGTAGTTGGATATTTTTCCTCTCAGTTTAATGACCAAGTGATGTCAACTTTGCCTTTTAACATTAGAGAAACCGAGCAATATTTTTCTTGAGATTTTGCAATTATTCGTTCAACTAACCCGTCCGGTGCATCTGCATCAACGATATAATGCATGTGAATTTTGGTGAAAACTCGCGGTGATGATTCTGCACGTTCTGCTTGTAATTCAACATCAGCACGACGTATTTCTCGTTCCTTTAGTCCGACTACAACATCAATTAGACTACATGCGCCTGCACTTTGTAATACTAATTCCATGGGGGTCGGTGCTGAGCCTTCCCACCCGATGTTTGAGAGTAATCCAGCCTCGTTCTTTCCCTCGATATTTGTTCCGCCTACCCATGAAATACTGTTCTTCATAATACATCCCAAAAGGGTGTTGTGCATGAGGCTTACTCCTTACATCAACGGGATTTTCGTCAGTAATCGGCTCGTCAATTGTCAATTTCCCTCGGTAATATCCCTCACGGAATAGAGGTAGGCAAGGAGGTCTGCTAGTCATTAATTGTAACAAACAAGACCGATTTATTGATGAAGGAGTGTTTGGTGGGCCGCTTGATAGCCATGTCTGGACACGCCATTACAATGGAAAACGGAGAACTTTCCGTGCCCGATGAACCGATTATTCACTATATTGAAGGCGATGGGATTGGAGTGGACATTACTCCAGTAATGATGAAAGTTGTTAATGCATCTGTTGAAAAGGCATCATCCGGTACAAAGAAAATTCATTGGGACGAAGTTCTCGCCGGTGAAAAGGCATTCAATGCCACCGGCGAGTGGTTACCTCTGGCGACACTTGATGCAATGAGAACAAACCTTGTCTCAATCAAGGGTCCTTTGACAACTCCAGTCGGTGGAGGCATCCGTAGCCTAAATGTTGCTTTGCGACAAAAACTCGACTTATTTGCTTGTGTTCGCCCAGTCCGCTGGTATGAAGGAACCCCTAGCCCGGTGAAGAATCCTGGCGCCGTAGATATGATCATCTTTAGAGAAAATAGCGAAGATGTTTATGCAGGGATTGAATGGGAAGCAGGTTCTGATGAAGTTAAGAAAGTCATTGACTTTTTGCAAAATGAAATGGGCGTTGAAAAAATCCGCTTCCCCAACACCAGTGGAATTGGAATAAAACCAATCAGCCAAGAAGGAACTGCAAGAATTGTTCGAGCGGCAATCAAATATGCTATTGCTGAAGACAAAGATAGCGTGACAATAGTTCACAAGGGGAATATCATGAAATTCACCGAAGGAGGATTCCGCGATTGGGGATATCAAATCGCCAAGGATGAATTTGGAGCAACTGAAATTGACGGAGGGCCATGGTGTACTATGCAAAACCCAAATACTGGAAATACAATCACAATCAAGGATGTTATTGCCGATGCAATGCTTCAACAAATATTGACTCGACCTGCTGAATATGGAGTACTAACTACAATGAATCTCAATGGCGACTACATCTCAGACGCACTTGCAGCACAAGTAGGCGGTATTGGAATCGCCCCTGGCGCCAACATCAACTATGACACTGGAATTTCAATTTTTGAAGCGACCCATGGAACTGCACCAAAATATGCTGGTCAAAACAAAGTAAATCCCGGTTCGCTTATACTTTCGGCTGAAATGATGCTTCGCCACATGGGCTGGATAGATGCTGCAAACCTAATTGTAAAGGGAATGGAAGGGGCAATAAAGGCTAAGACCGTTACTTATGATTTTGAAAGATTAATGGATGATGCGACACTTCTTTCCTGTAGTGATTTCGGTGATGCGATTATCAACCACATGTAAAATCTAATTGTTGCCATCAAATGAATAGCGAATGATATTAATTATTGTGCTACAGTCTGCCTCATTAAGGGTTGCAGGCAGCCTAATATCAAGCAGTTTTTCCATTATCTCTATATTATTTCCAAGCCCTGAAATGTTATCGATATAATTCCAATCCTTTGGTGTACTAGTGAACCCTATTGCTTCACTGCCAAACCATTTAATGTTGACACCTAAACCTCCTGCCTTGAAAATAGCATCTCCAATTTGTTTTGATGAATAATCGGCGATAATCTGTATTGAAGTAGGGGTTGAATCTATGTTTGGATTTTTCTTAGGTATTCTTAGCCCTTCTATTTCCTCTATTCCTTTTGAAATATTGGAATATATCTCATTCCAATCAGACAATTTTTTTGCCAATAATGGCAATTGTGATCTTACTGCAGCTGCACTTATTTCATTTAATCTCATAGAGTAATTTGGCATTAGATTTTTCCATTTTGCAAAAACTTCATCACTTGGGCGGCTTGGGTGTTGCCCAAATAACATATAACTGCCAGACATCAATATTGCTTTAGATGCAAGAGTTTCATCATCGGTTATGATAAGACCACCTTCACCCCCATTTAATTGCTTATATGTTTGAAATGAAAAGCACGATGCGACCCCGAAAGTCCCCAATAACTGACCTTTCCATTTTGCCCCAAATACATGCGCACAATCTTCAATTAACAGCAAGTCATATTCATCTACTACCTTCATTATTTCATCCATATTAGGTATATGACCCCTCATGTATGATAATAATAGTACCTTTGAATTAGATGATTCTATTGCATATCTGAGGGATTCAATATCTAATGTCAATTCGGAAGTAATATCTAGCAATAATACTTCACCACCAGCATGAAATATTGCCCCAGGCACCGGTGCAAGAGTAAATGCATTCAACATTACACAATCACCTGCTTTAACTTCAGAAGAGACAAGCGCTAAGAAAAGGGCTGAACCTCCGGAATTTACTGCAATTGCATACTTTTTGCCAAAATAATCTGCTAGTTCTGATTCCAATAGAGATACTTGAGAACTCAATCCATCTGTTTCTCCATAGCGGAATAATTGCCCACTTTTCAAAATTCCATCTACGATTTCTATCCCTTTTTGAGGGATTGGCGACACTTCAGTTAATGAAGTTCGTAGCGGCATTGGTTCATCTGCCATATACTTCCGTAAGCATTGGTATTGTTTGTTTTTTTGTATGAATGCTTTAGAATCTATAAATAATTATGAAGGAGGCCCTTCTGCACCTACACGGTGATATCATGCGTTTGCCATTTAGTCCTGTAATACTCCCCTGGCATGAAGACCTTGTCGATGAGCCAAAACTCATTAGCGAATTTATTATTCAGTATATGCATAAAGATAGAAATGAACTTCTGCCGGTGCTTGAGGATAAGTATGCATCAAGAGAATACGTGAAATCAAAAGGTGCATGTAATGTGATTAATTTATTTCACTGGACGGAAAAAAAACCAATTCGCTTACCATGGGATAAATTGCCACAAAGATGCGTAATAAAGACAAACCACTGGTCGGGAGATGGCATTTTCATCATTGATGATGGAGAGGAGCCAATTGGTGGTGTGAAAAAAGACATGGCAATTCAAGAAATCTACCGGGTTGTTCGGAACAATAGAGACCAAGATGGAAATAAATGGTCTAACCGGAAAATCGAGCGTAAATTAAATCGCCTAGTTAAGAAGTATTATCCATTTCTTTACGAATGGGCTGTGAGAAATATAGACCCAAGGGGCGTATTAGTCGAAGAATTATTACTAAATAAAAAAGGTGAAATTCCAGATGACATTAAAGTTCATTGTTTTTCGGGAAAAGCAGGATTCATTCAATATGAAAGAGGTAAGTTCACTTCTGTTCGGCAAAACTTACACCACCCAATAACTGGAGAAGTTATCACTCAAACTGAAAACTTAAAATGGCCTGGTATTGAAGAGATTACCAATTTAAAGGATGAATTAGGTGAAGATTTCTTTAAAAAAATAGTTAATACTGCTGAAAAATTAGCCAAAGATGTACCATATGTTAGAGTAGATCTATTTCTTGTTGATTCGGAAATATATTTTGGTGAATTCACATTATATCCCCGCTCGGGAGAAAAACAATCTAAAGAATGGGAAGAACTCGGTGGGAAATTGTGGAAAGAGGGTTTGGATAGATCATAGTTTCTTTAACCATTCAATGCACTTTTCTCGCATTCCAATAGTTTCTATATGCCCGACGTCTTCTGTATACAACTCCCACGCATCAGCAGCATCTAGGGAAGAATAGGCATTTTTCATATTATTATCAATAATCTCTAGCCCTTTTGGAGGTGTTAGAATATCCTGTAACCCAGCACAGGCTAAATGCATTCGAGGAGCGATTAATTCATTTATTTCAGAAGAGTTAGTGTGAAGTAACAAATTAGGCACATAATAGTAAATGGCATGGCCATCCATATTGCCTTTCTCTACAAGTGTATGGAAATCGGTAAGGCAACAAATATCAATGCACAATTTAATCCTATCATCTAAAGCAGCATGCCACCAAGCCATTGTTGAACCCATCGAAATCCCCATCGTCCCTATTCGCTTTTCATCAACAATATCCAATTCAACGAGCCAATCCAAAGCCCTCAAATTATCATATACCATATGTCCCCAAAGGACCTTTCCCTCCCATAGCATTCGCTTGAAAATAGCTGACTCTCTTTCACCATTTCTCTCTCCAAAAGCCCAAGTATCAATACAAAGTACAACAAAACCCATCTCACAAAGAACCGGGCCCCAAGGAGGGTCCAATAATGCTGGTCGCCCCTGCAACAAGGCCTCTTTTCCAAGTTCATATTTACCGCCATGAGCATGGTTGTATAGTATGGTTGGCGCTGGGTTTTCTGAACTAACATTATCGGGAATGAGTAATATTGCCGGAACATCTTGGACATTATTCAAAAATAATGTCCATCGCTCAACTTGGAATCCTTTTTCTTGACTCACTGAATTTAATTTACCCTTAGGTCTCCCTTCGGTTAGAGGCAGGTCTCCAAGAAGTTGCCACAAGGTTGAACGTAGATCATTGGACATTGGGCTCAAGTCGCGCAAAGAGTTCAAGCACTTTTCACTATCGCTGCAATAAAAAGATGTAAAATAACAACAAATTATTGAATCTTGACTAGTTAATTCAAACGAATTTGATTAAAGCCAATTTTGCAACTCTCTAGTATTCTTTACAACACTGAAACCAAAACTATCTTCTAAAGCCCGAGTGACATGAGTGAAGTCAGAATCTCGACTTGCAACAAGTATTACACCTATCTTGTTGAGAGAAAGAGCGGCTAAGTTTGCAGCCTCAAGCATTAATTTTTGGTCCCCTTCTTCAGGATAAATTGGTGCACTGCCACCTATCTCAAAGCGAATTGCTTTTGGATTTCGTGCCTTTCGGTCAACGGTTAATTGATCATAAACTTCCTCGTGTTGTAAGTAAAAATTATCCACATCTTCCTCCATGAATGAATCCTCTGGTCGTGAATGCGGTGGACTCCAAGTTCGGAATTCCTTCAATACATTTGCAACAATCTCGGTCATTGAGGCCTCACTTGTTGCCTCTTCCCAAGAATTAGGATTTATGTGGATTCCTTTGAAATTTTTGCGCACCCGATTTGACCCAAATACATAATTTCGCAATTCACTTTCAGCAACTTCAGAAACAAATAGTAATACCTCATTATTATTTGAAAAACGACGGAGCATATGGTGGAAATGCCCAGATGTACTTCTCTCAAGACGGAGATCATGAGACAAGCCTAATTTTTCACCTATCTTTGCATGTACTGCGTCAATGAGAATATTTGTATCGACAAATACCAATGGTTTGAGGCCAAGCCCAGTAAGATGACGGCGCTCTCTAACTGGAATTGACGAATGATAGCGCTGGAATAGACTCTTCATTGAATCCCTTAAAGTAGAAACTAGACGACTACTGAAGTGCCCGCCGACTATTGCTCTTTCAAGTATACCTAAGCCCTTTGTCGGCTCATCCTCAGCCATTTCTGAAGCCATATCATACAAGTCATCCAAATTGTTTTCTTTGGTATATTCATCAAATCTTCTTTCAATCTCAAATACCTTGCTGCGCCTTCCGCGCCTACTTTGTTGTTCAACCTTAGTTAATGCAGCGCGCACTCTCCCACAAAATGGCTCAGTTGGCAATTTACGCGATGGCGCATACCTCATCAAACGGTCTAAATCTTCCAATGACCATTCTTTACGCGTTTCTGTTTGGATATTTCCTTCAACATCTTCACTTTCAATGATTCTGTCATAAACGACGAAATCACGAATGATTGATGTCGCTTTTTCTTGCTGCCCTTGATTAGAAAGATAGGACGAATTTAGATATAATTTAAACTTTGGAGTTAAAGCTGTTCCCAATGCTGCTTCGCTTTGTAATAATTGGTGAGCATCCTTCCATGCGCCGGCATGAACAAAGTGAATAATACTTGAACGCAATAATGGCATTCTCTGATCATAATCTAATATAGAATTATTTGTTCCTGCTTGAGAAAACGCTCTTGCTGCACCGATTCTATCTCCTTTGGCTGCCAAAACTGCACCTTTTGCGATGATGTGATGGATATTGGCTGGATCATTTGATTGATACCAACTAACCAGTGAAGGGAGAGGTACTAATTGCTCAAAGACCATACCATCAACGGCCTCACGGAAACATTGCCTCAATGTGCTCTTTGAAATGATGAGGTCAATTCGTTTCATTTCATCAACAGATTTCTCCCTCTCAATAACGAGTGTTGCGATATTCAAAGTGATATTTTCAACTACTGCATTGAATAATTCCCTTTCAAGATTTGATAATTCAACATCCGAAATACTTTGATTTAGTTTCTCCAAGTCTGAAGAACGGATGTATGCATCTGGGTTACTGAATGAAAACCGACAAGCATTGAAGGCTTTGTAACCATTTCTATCAAGTATTTCAGCCATCACAACCCTATAATCGTCAGGAAGACCCTCGAGCACAGAAAGAAGAGAAATAACTAGGGGTGTAAAGCATTCAGGAGTCTTTACATCACCAATTAATGCTATTGCCTCTGCATGTGATTCGTTTAACCACTCAACTGTATTGTTGTTGGAAATTGCTGGGTGTAAGTGATACGCCAGTATTGTTTCCCATGGATAACTAGTGGATTCGTTTATTGCCATCAAGGATTTTGTAAGCATTACAGAATCGGACTCAAGAATATACAAAGGCACCAAGTGAGGTAACACTTTTTTCCACTTCCCCTTATCCATTGCTTGCAGTTTTTTGGCTGCTGAACTTCTTAATTCTAGTGGAAGTTTTACAGATTCAGTTACCGAAACCAAGGCATCTGCCCCCAAACCATTTATTTGCTCTGCTAACCACAAAGTTCCACTTTCGGATTTACTTTTTGACAACACATCTAAAGCGATTTGTAAATGCTCTGCTTCAACTATTTTCATTGAAGACAATAAGTTCTCAGATTCTTCAATATCGCTTGATGAATGCATTACTGATAACTTGGCCCAAAGTAAATTCTCAGCAATTAGTCCAGCAGAATTTATTATTTCTAATCCCAAACTAATTTGTTTTTCCTTTAATCCAACAGCTGATTGCAAATCAATAGTTTGCCAACCGACAACTTTTAAAGCCGATGCTAAACCATGTTCGCCAGGAAAGTCAATTGCCTTCACTGCATTTTCACTATTTCCGGACCGTAATGAAAGTAATAATTGCATTCCCTCAATGGCTTCTTTCGCGGCAGGAACTTCCTCAATAGCCTCCTCTAACTTGCTTTCGGCGGAAGAATTCCCACCCGCAGCCAATAAAATGGCTGAAACTAATACTCCTTGTCCTGTCAAAGATTTCAAGGAATTCAATTGGTTTCTAGCGAACCATTCGCTTCCCTGATTTGACTTTCGATTTTCAAGGGTTTTTTGTAAACGAGAAAGTGCTAATTCAGTTTCTGAATCAATGGATAATCCCAAAGGGGTGTTAATTAATGTGGCTAATTGAGCCATGTTTTGAGGGTCGATGTTTGTTGCACTCAGCCACGCTGCATTTAATTCCAAAGATTTTACAATTTTGGGCCTGACTGCTTTGAAAGCAGCCATTTGTGCTAATATTGGTGTCTTTTCGGCCAACTTGGCCCAAATCGGATGGATGCCGTTTTCACAGGATTGACGCAACTCAGTCAATACTGGGTCTAACTCAACATCCCAAGAATCTGCGTTAAGTGTCTTGTGAACAAGTAATACTGCAAGGCGATAAGCATCTGGTTGAGATTCTGAAAAAGCAACATCCTCAGCAGGCTCTAACATTTCAACAGGATTGAGTTTGGCATTCATTCGCCCTCTTCGCTTACCGCCACGGCGCTTATTTCGAGTGCGATTTATTGATGAACCGGGCTTACCATCGTCACTTATTTCAGGAACTTGTTCCTTATTCAAAGCAAGTAGTAGCAATCCTTGTGGTGATTTATCAAGTAATTCCCAAGATGGTTGCTTTGCAATAATTCTTTGTTGACTTATTTCAGGTGCATCGCCAACTGCGGCAAAACATTCCTCAAGCCGGCCCTCCATCATCAAAATCACTGTATTTGTTGCCCCAACGCCCACCCAATATGAACGCATCGCTTGGAAATCAATATTGAGTATATTGAATAAAAATACTTCTAAGGGAAATAGTATTCATAATGCAAGGCTTGGCATTGATTGAGCAGCATGGGAATAATTGAGGTAGGCATTATTCTCGTCCATCCAATTCTCGCCTTAATTCTGCTTTGGTGGATGTTTCAACAACTGAGTTGGAAGAAAAAAGGCACAACTCTGCGGGGAAGAGAACGAAAAGAAAGTCTTGAAGTTCATGAAAAGGTGGGCAAGCGCCTCCTCCCAGCATTATTCATTGTTGTAATCTGTGCTTTTCTCAGCAATATTTGGCGAGGGATAAATGAAGGGCTCGGATGGAATGAATATTTTTTCCCCAGCAACCTTCACTCAGCGACCGGAATAATTGGCACAATTTTATTTTTCATAACTTGGAGGCTTGGAAGGGAAATAGTAGAAAAGCGCCAAGCAAACGAATCTTGGCAACATACAAAATCAAAGCACAGAAGGGCTGCTGAACTAATAATAATTCTTGGTTGCATTCATGCCTTCCTCGGCTTTATTCTTATTATTAAACTCTTTTGAGCGTCGGTAATTTTGCGATTTACTACAAAAAATTCCACCACATATACTTCATTTTCAAGGATTATTATCGGTCAAAGAAGTTACAAGTACGGTTAAAGAATGGTAATATGAGGTCAATATTCTTATATTTACACAAAGAGGAAATGAAGCAAGATGATGAGTATTTGTATCTCTGGTAAGAGACTACTAGGTATTTCCTATTGCGTATTATTATTCCAGACCTCTAACCATTTCTGCAAATTCAATCCAATATCATTTTCACAAACATCTCTATCTTCAATCTCACCTATTGAAGAAAGTGGTTGTACTCTACAACCACAGGCATTTGCATGCCCTCCGCCCGTTGGGTCAAGCAATGTTGCCATTTGGCTGAGATCCATGACTCCTTCTGCGGGGTGTAGAAACGAATTGCAGTAAAATGATGCACCCAAGGCAGGCCTTTGTGGAGTATTAATGGAACCATCAGTATAACCATGAATAATCAAACAAGCATCACATTCAGCACCATAATATGCAGTTACCAAATATCCATTTGTGCTCAAACCGGTGTTTTCCAAATGAACCACTGCCAGGCGATTGACAATTTGACCAACTTCTGGCATCAACTCAAGCATTTTTTCGTTAGCTGCCCGCTTGACATTTACTTTTTCTTGAACTATTTCTTCTTTCATTATTTCAGACAATTTTCTTCCATCAACAAGCCATTTTAGCACCGATTGAATATATTCGGGATAGCGATTTGAGATAGTCCTTGACAACCAAATAATATCATCATCTGATAAGAATTGTTGGCGAGTAATCCCCCCGCTATCTAATGCATCTACCATTGGCATGAGGGGCATTAGATGTGATAAATCATAATCTTCACAAAAGAGATCATATGCAACTCTCGCAGCAGAAGGCTTGTCCTCCCACCTACAAATCCCGCCTTCTGCTTCAAACACCCTCTGTTCCTCAGCACTTGGCCGATTTGTAAGATGGTGGTCGAGATACATTCCGCAACTAGAGTGGAAAGGCAAATCACATAATCCGGTTTTTTTATCTATCCAATCATCGTGAATTCCAGCGCGTAATTCAGCGGGGTGGGAAAAACGAACTTGCGCCGCTGGATAAACCGTTTTCAGCACAGCGGCAGCGATTAATCCATCAAGGTCGCCATCGGCTAATATTTTTGTTAACTGAATCAAAACTAGCCTTCCTCTATCATCCAAGGCGGGGTGCTCAGGCTTTCAATTAGCCGGTATAGGAAACTACAACAGGACAAAACACTTGAAGGAGAGGTTTCTGCAAGAACCATGGAAACCTCATGCGGAGTTGTTCTTTCAAATTTTGGTTCCATATTATTACTACAATATCCACAGGGCCATTGGGATTTTCCAAAAGGACATATTGAGGATTTTGACAAAAATCGAAAAGCCGCTGCAAGGCGTGAATTGGCTGAAGAAACTGGTATTTCAAACATTGAATTTGTTGACGGATTTGAAGGCCGAACGGAATATTCTTTTACCAAAAAAGGTACACTTGTTGAGAAAGAAGTGTGGTGGTATGTAGCAGAAACCGATACTATGGACGTCAAAATATCTCACGAACATAGGCAATATTTGTGGCTTGAATGGAAAGAAGCGCACGAGCAATTAACGCACGATGAAAGTAAGGAGATCCTTTCTCAAGCACTTCAGCATATGCGTTCTTGTGGTAAGGCATAAAATTATTCAATAGATAATTGCATGAAATGCTCTGCTTGCAAATACACAATCCGGAAAATCACATTTTTCAAACGGCAGTGAGTAGAACTCAAACATCTTCTAAAGACATTTCATCATTTTCTTGCATTTTTTTTACTTTACTAACTTTTGATTTTTGTCTCTTGCCGACAGGTAACCAAAGATTTTCCTTTTCACCAAGTTGAGATGAAATCCATCTGCTTAAAACAAAGCACCAATCTGAAAGGCGATTTAAATAAATCAATACAAAGTCTCTAATTGAATCATCACCCTCAGTTTCTCTCAACCCGACAATCCCTCTCTCCAAACGACGAGTAATGGTTCTCGCCACATGTAACCAAGCGACTGGCCCCTTGCCGGTTGGAATAATAAATGAGGGCAAAGGTTCTAATTCTTCTATCCAAGCATCCATTTCCTCAACCAATCTATCACTAGAAATCTCATCGAGTAATACAATTCCTTCAGGGATTTTTCCTGGGCTACAAGCTAATTCTGCACCAATGTCAAATAATTCCTGTTGAATTCGATTTATAGAAGTGGATGCAATGTCTTGTACACGCCTGACAGTAGGGCGAAAGCCCCCATCTTGATGCCTATCTGGTAAATTATTTATTTCCATTAATACAACACCCAACATGGAGTTCAATTCATCCGTGTCCCCCACTACTCCAAGGCGAGGAGAGGATTTTAAAACCCTTGTCCCATCCACCAATGAGGTGTCTCCGGAGTCCCCCCCACCAGTATGTACTCGGTTAATGCGCACCATCCGACTCAACCCTCCGAAGTCATGCTTCAAGAATAGGTCTTCGGCTCAAACAACCATCTTCTGGCCAATGAAACCATTCAATATCCGCTTCACCCTCATTCCAACAAAATAATGCCAAACGCCCATCGATAACGCTATACCATTCAACAATTGCTGGGTCAATACTACTGAGTATTGCACCCGATGCGGTTGCTGCAGCATTTGTTGCTTGCCATTCAACTACAATTTTTGCAAGTAAATCTGAAATCTCAACTATATGCGGATCTTCAGGTAGCATGCCATCCATCAAAATATTAAGTTCTTCAGTTAAGGCAGTTGCTTGGTCCTGCATTGACTGAAGCAAAGGAATCAATCTCTTTATAGTCGGCAAAGAAAAACGTGCGGCTTCAAGAGAAACAAGATGAGACTTAATTGGTAATGCCGAAATAATGTCCTCATTATCGGTGAATGCTTCCGGCTCCATTGGCCGACCACCAAGAGGTTTAGCCTCATCTCCCCCAACCATTAATTCTATTATAAATTCAATAGTCTTTCAACTCTTGCTTGAAGGACTAAGGGGGAATAATACTAATTTACTGCTACTTTTTCCTTCCTGCTTCGAATTTTCTTTACACATAAATTACCCAAAAAAACCCAAAATAGTAATTCTATTCCGCCAATTAACCAATAAACAGGACCAAGTTTTGCAATGAGAAATTCTGGTTCATAGGGTGTACCATATACAGTAATATACATAATTTGAGAAAATAATGAGGCGCTAAACCAAGCTCCAATTAATAGCCAGCCGAGTGACTGAATTGGCCAACTTGCTTGTTCATTTCCTGTTCCATTATTGATATTCATCCCTTTTCTCCTCCCCTTGGCAATATGAAGTATTGACTTCTAACCTTATTAGACCTATGGTGAGATGTGTGTGTTTTACGGTATTTGATGACGTTTGTCGGCATCGGTGCGTAATATACACCATTATAGCACAACGTTGAGGCTTCCGCCTATCGCCCAAATACATGGGAAAGGTGGGCAGAGCAGAATTAGCAAGTATCGGTGAAATTTACACAAACACTTCATAAAATGATAAATTATTTATTTGTGGAAAAAAACCATTTTCTGCAACCACTTCTGAACTTATCATTCTATTTCCCGAGTGGAAAATGATACTAACTTAATTCTGACAAACTACTTTCAATTGCAATTATCCACTCCTTGGCAACTGAATCTTCTCCGCCAGATTCAGCGAGTTTTTCAGCCCATTTATCAGCCTCAGCGCTTTCACCAATGAAGGAGTTACAACGGTGCAAAGCCAAATAAGCCATTGAATTAAGATGCTCTTCTTCCATATCCCATGCCTTTTCAAAGCAAGAAATAGCCCCTTTTTCCCCTTGGATTAACCCTCTTGAAATCTGTCTCAATCCAGATTGTGACCAAGCATGAGATAGGCGTCCAATGAGTAATCCGCGAAATACGAGATATACTTCTACACTGAATAATAAGCATAATAATAAAAAATTAATAATTTGAGTAAAAGAGGAATCCATTGAATCCCATTCAAACCAAAATAATCCCGCCACACCTGCACAAAATAATGCTCCTGCAAAAGGCGCAACCAAAACATCTCGCCTTGTTACTACCATGTGCCTTGTACCAATAATGACCCCTAGACCGCCAATAATGGTGAACAAAACAAAAATTTGTGGTGAAGAAATTGGATCGGGTGCGCCAAGGGCTATAGTCAATATAAAGGTGATAAAAAGAAGAAATGCTGCAAACATCATTGATATTTCAGGAAATGGTTGCCTATTACTCATCCAAAATAATACAAGCCCGACGACTGCCAAGCCGAATGCCAGTAATGTCTGCACATGACGTTGCACAAAGTTTTAGCCTTCAATGCTATTGAGAAATTATTTGTTAATGTCTCTAACAATATTTCAATTATTCACGATGATATGGCGAGTCGCGCATGATTTCAGTTGCGCGATATAGTTGTTCAAGCAATATTACTGAAGCGAGTTCATGCGGCATTGTGAGTGAGGATAATGATATCTTACTTATTACCTGTGATTTCATATTTTTGCTAAATCCATCGGCTGGACCAATTGCAAAATTCACTGTTTTTGAAGCAAGGGATATTTTTGAAATCATTCCAGCAAAATCACTACTAGTGTATTGGTCTCCTTTTTCATCCAATATTATTAACTCACCTGGTAAACTACTAATTTTTTTCTCATATGCAGAAGCACCTCCTTTTTCAGAATGGAACTTAACAGAAATCCCTCTGCCTTTTATCCGCGTTGAATAATCCTCAATCAATGCCTTTGAAGAACGGCATTTTGGATTACCATACAAGTGGACTTCTATCCGCGCCATAACCCCTCCAGCAAGAAGGACCTCGTCAAGCCATCGTATGGGTTAGTATCATGTGAAAGAGCCTTGTGGAAGAAAATATGGGATGGTGGCCATTTTCAAAAAAAAACCCATCTCAAGGTCAAATTGATAGTACGATCCATATCAAGGGAACCAGAACTTGGTTAATTGAATTACAAGAAATCTGTGAAAAATTCTATAATAACCCCGTAGCTGCAAAGATCCAAATAAGAGAGATGCAAATTGAATGGGTTGATGCAAATAAGAAGGACGAAGTCTCAAATGATTTATTGGATGGGCTAAATCGAAGATCAATTAGGCTCCTCAATTCAAATGATGCTGAATGGTTATCTCTTCTTGATAATATTGATTTTTGGAAGCCAGGGTGGCGGCCAAATGGTGAAGATGAAGATTGAGAATGGATGCAATAGGTATTGAAGGGGATTCTCTACGCCCGAACATGGCCGACAAACCCGAGTTGTTTATTCTCTACTCCTGCCCCTTTTGCTGGAAGGTTAGAGGTTTACTTGACAATATTGGATTAACAGCAGATATTATTCAAATTAATCCCTTCAAGCAAAAAAAGCAACTGGCTTTTACAGATGGTTGGACAAAAACTCCCGTTTGGCGAGAAAAGGAAGGAGAGGTTGTTGTTGACTCAACTCCAATAATGAAACATATTGATGAGAAATATAACGATGGGAAATTGTGGCAAACAGATGATCAAACTAATCGCGACAAATGGCTTGTTTGGGCCGACACTCATATGTCTAAGGCGACCATTCCTATTCTTTACGGTTCACTTGGATCTGCTCTAAAAACAACAATGAAAGTCTCGAAGTTAGAAAAATTTGGCTTCTTTTCAAAACGGATTTATGCGTGGGCTGGCTTCCCAATAATGTGGGGAATAATTGCTCGAAAACGTGTCAAAAAAGATGGACGAAGCCCAAAGAAACTTTGGCATGATTTACTCGATGAATGGCTGGAGGAAGTTGGAGAAAAAGCATTTTTTGGTGGAGAAGAACCAGATGCAGTTGACCTTGTTGTACTTGGATATATGCGTTCAATATCCCCTTATCCGCAATTTAGCCAATTAATGGAACATTCGAAGGGCAAAGTTTGGTACGAATCAATGCTAAATACTCTCAATAATTGAGGTGGAAATATGAGTGGGGGGGAGATGGTTGGGCCATTTTCTATCAAACTTCAACATTTACCTGCAAATAATATTCTAATTGGTAGTGACAAAGGCTCACTGCCTTATAGTAGTGAAAGACCAAGGCATGAAGTTAGATTATCGAAAAGATGGATTATGCAATCACATGTTAGTGCAAAATTATGGCAAAAAGTAATGCAAGAAACCACTCCCACCAACACCGCTACCGGCACTGACACCTCACACGCAACCAGCAATACTTCCTCCGACTTTGCAGAAGGTTACTCGTGGGAAAAAATTGAAGAATTTCTAAATATTATTAATGAAGCAAGTAATAAAATGGATATTGAAGGAGAATGGCGATTACCGAGTGAATCTGAATGGCAAAGTGCACAAAATCAACTTTCAATATTTGTCCCAGAAAAAAAGGAAGAAGTCCTCTCAGACCATCCGCATCCAAATTACCGCGGAGCATCGACCGATGGGCGACCAAGGATTATAGAAAATCCGCATTCAATGATGCGCTTATACCGAGTTTCAAGAATGGCTCATCCAAATAAAAAAATGGTATCAATAAAGTCACAAGCATCAATAAAAAATGGCCAATCAGGACAAATATTTCGCCTAATATTCGTTCCTTCAAATTGGCAGCCATCAGATGTATTAGTTCCCGATTTCTTTAACCTTAAACGCCTCGCAAGCCAAGAAATTCTTATCGCCTTAATAATTGGGATTTTACCTTCCTTCGCAATTCCAATAGTTCGTGGAATGGGTAGTTATGCCATTACTGGATGGGTAAATTTACTATTTGGAGGATTATGTTTAGCATTTGCTTCCTCATTATTTTGGCGCCCTAGGACACCCACCTGGGAATTCACAGAAGATGGAAATAGCATGCAAGAAACAAGGCTAAAGGGCAAAAAATTGCTCAAATAATTACTCCTCTTCAGATAAAGCTTCGCGTTCAAGACTCTGCCAAAATGATTCTTTGCGTAGAGCGCCCCTGACAGCAATTGCAGTCATATGGGTAATGTCTCTTTCATTGTCTGAACGAGCGAGTAATTGTACAGATTTATCAATTCCAGAAAGGATGGGTCCCGTCATTTCTGCATCTCCGAGTTCTTGTAGTAATTTGTAAGCAATATTTGCACTGGCTAAATTAGGACAAATCAAAATATTTGCTGGACCATTTAATTCCATGAATGAAAATTCGGTTTTTTGCTTATTTTCATTTAGTGCAGTATCAGCTTGCATTGGACCATCAATGATTATTGAGGGATCTCTATCTCTAATAATTTCAATAGCATCTTCAATCCGGTCAGTACGCTGAGATCTACTTGAACCGAAATCTGAAAATGAAAGCATGGCAACCTTTGGTTCAACTCCGAAATATCGGGCAACCTTTGCCGTCTGCAAAGTTATTTCGGCAAGAGTTTTACTATCCGGATATACATTTACTGTTGCGTCAGCAAGGAAGAATACTCTACCCTTTACAGTAACCATGTAACACCCAACTAAACAATGTGCATCTTCATCCTTTCCGATTAATTGAATACATGGCTTCAGAACATCTGCATAATTTCTACTCAAGCCCCCAACCAATGCATCTGCATCACCACTTGCAACCATTTGGGCAGCAAAGTAGACACGACTTTTGAGTAAACGTTGTGCCTCAATTCGAGTTACACCCTTTCTTTGACGCTTTTCAAACATTGCTTTGGAATACTTGCCTTTCCGCCGTTTGTCATTACGAGGATTTACAATGTCACATTCAAAGTCCACTCCAATTTCTTCCATTTGTCGCCTAATGGTGGGGGGGTTTCCAAGTAAGATTGGGTGACATATTTGTTGATGAACTAATTCTGCTGCTGCTTGAATTACCCGTTCATCATCACCCTCTAGGAATACAACACGACGATTACTTCCCTTGACTTGATTAAACACACTTCGCATTACGCTATAACTCAAACCTTGCCGCGCCTCTAATGTTTCCATGTATGCCTCAATGTCAAAATCCTCCGGCTTCACCATTGCTATTCCTTCATCCACCGCTGCTTGGGCAACTGCACTTGCTTCCCAAATTAATACGCGCTCATCAAATGGTTTAGGAATAATATAATCTCTCCCATAATGCATTGCCTCGCCACTATATGCTCTTGAAACTGTATCAGGAACTGGCTCTTTGGCTAAGGCAGCAAGGGCTTTTGTTGCAGCCATTTTCATCCCTTGTGTAATATCTCTTGCTCTTACATCTAAAGCACCACGGAAAATATAAGGGAATCCAAGTACATTGTTTACTTGGTTTGGAAAATCAGATCTACCAGTTGCAATAATCGCATCTGGGCAAGCGAGTTTTGCTTCACTAGGCATTATTTCAGGAGTGGGGTTTGCCAAAGCAAAAATTATAGGTTTTTCAGCCATTGAACTAACCATTTCTTTACTCACAATCCCGCCCTTTGAGAGTCCAAGAAGGACGTCAGCACCAACCAATGCTGCAGCCAAATCCCCTTCAAGTCGGTCTTGGGCATATGCTGCCTTGTACTCATTTAATTCACCGCGATTAAGACGAGATATTGTCATTATTCCCTTTGAATCACACATTGTAATATTTTCTCGACGAACCCCCAAAGCGACATAATGGTTTGCACATGCAAGTGCACTTGCACCAGCGCCTACTACAACCACTTTAATTGTACCTAAATGCTTGGATTGTAATTCAACCGCATTGAGTAATGCTGCACCAGTAATAATTGCAGTTCCGTGCTGGTCATCATGCATTACGGGAATATCTGTATTTTCGGCGATTAGTCTCTCGATCTCAAAACATTCTGGTGCCTTGATATCTTCGAGGTTTATTCCACCAAAAGTTGGTGCAATAGCACATACCGTTTTTACAAATTCGCTTGGGTCCGCAGCATCAACTTCAATATCAAAAACATTGATGTCGGCAAATGTCTTGAATAGCAAACCCTTCCCTTCCATTACAGGTTTACTTGCCAATGCTCCAATATCGCCTAAACCAAGTACTGCAGTTCCATTTGAAATAACAGCAACAAGATTTCCTTTTGCCGTATAACGGTAAGCATCATCAGGATTTTTCTCAATTTCAAGACAAGGATATGCAACTCCTGGTGAATAGGCAAGAGATAATTCTCTGGCATTACCGTGGGGTTTTGTTGGGACAACCTCTACTTTCCCTTTAGGGTGAGACTCATGGTACTCAAGTGCTTCTTTGCGAAGTTTTTCATCGCTACTTTGTTCAGCCATATATTGACCTCAGTAGATACGCGGTTGGAGGAGGAGGTATTGCCTTTTCGCCCTAATATTTTGGTGTAGCCCTAAACACCGACCATTTGGAAAGAGCCGGAGTGTAGTAAAAAGAGAAGTTGTCACTCAATAATGAGGAGATATTGTTTAGGAAAAAATACAACTATTTTTAATCCATACCTACGGTATGGGAAAAATACATGATGCAACCCAACTAACGATAAGAACGGGGGTTCAAATACTCAGTACGAAGCGTTGGATTATATGACTCGTAACTCCGAGCGCCGAATCGGCTCAAAAACGCTTGCCTCTAAAGGCAAAAAAAGCATCATGTTGGCAATGATTATGCTTTTTTCTATCATTACTCCACTTGGCCTTCCAAGTATTTCTGCTCATGATGCAGCAGAAACTTATTCGGCTTGGCCAAAAGAGGGCAGTAATGACACTGGCTGGGTGATGCTTGATGCTACCGGGGCCGACCCTGCAACTGGTGCTAATGCAATTACTGACTGGATGTTAGAATTTGCACCTGGCGCTCAATTATCAAATCTAACTTTTGAAGTTCAAGTAAATGGCTCAAACGGCACATCAATTCTTGAACCTAAATTATTTGATACATCTTCACCTTCAATTCTATTTGACTGGCAAGGCCATGGAGAATTTGGTGCTGCAAGTAACTTCAACACAGGAAATACATACAGTGGAAGACTTGCCCCTAATGCGGATAGTGGAGCAGTATGGACTTTGCCATCTGCTGCCGAAATTGATACTTTAGCCTTTGAAGCCCTTGCGCCAGTTGACCCCATCGTTTCCTTTTCCCCATTCGACCTCAACATTTCTGCACAAGCAATCCATCCACTTGATGGAAGGCTATATTTGGCAATTGGAGATAGTATTCTCTTACTTGATTCGAACTCAAATCCAAAGGTAATTGACTTGATAACCATTGAAAATGGTGAAATTACCGATTTAGAAATTGACCTAAATGGAAATCGAATATTAGTCGTCACTCAAAATGGTGCTAGAGCATATTCCCTATTGGATGGTTCTGATCTTGGCTTATTGCCAAATAATCCAATAATTAACGACCATGGTGACTTAATACCCTTTGATGAAATGCTTGCGACAAACGGAGATGTGTGGGCTGCTTCAACCAATGGACTTTTTAAATTAAATTCCGCTGGAACAAATTGGATTCAAGAAAGGATTGCAGGGACAACAAATTGGCCAACCGGCATACCGATGGCCATGGGGGAATTAAATGGAATTCTATATGTTTCAATTGCTGATGCAGGAGTAGCACGATGGGAAACTTCCACTAATGTTGCCCTAACTACATGGAGCACGGCCAATAATTTGAATTCAGATAGAATAAATCAATTTTTATTCACCTCAACAACAATATTGTTTGCTTCAGATGACGGGGGCGTTGGCAGATATAATTATCAAAATTCTTACTGGCTAGCTAGTTGGAATTCAGGAAATTGGTTGTCTTCAGATAATATCAAAGGCATGGTTGAGGCGCAAAATGAAATAGTTATTCTTGCTGGAGATACAACTCAAATTTATGATACGAGCATAGGCGCATTTACCACAAGCAACCAGATTTCCACCTATGGTTTAGTTAGGAGTGGGGGGGACTTAGTTGCTTGGCCAGCTGGCGGTTCACGAGCACCAGCAACTACTCAGGCCTTAGTAAGCGACGGAAGCGGCACATTGGCAATTCTTGAGCCGGCTTCTTCGACATTATTTGCTTCAAGCCTTCTGCTTGCAAGTGGGCCTTCAGGATATGACATGCATGATGTTGAGCAAGTTGGGCAAATCACCTGGGTGGCAATTGGTGAAAATCTTGACCGCTTTGATATGACTTCATATCAGTGGTTAGAGCCAATTGCATTGGGCAATGAAGTGGTAGGACTTACCTCACTTGGAAATACCATTTGGGCAGCAACAACTGGCGGAGGGCTAATAGAAATTGATGGCTCTACCGGTATGACTAATTGGACTATAATGGCAGCAGATGGCCTCAATTCAGATGATGTTAGTGCAGTTGCAGTTGATTCGTTAGGAGACAACATTGTTGTTATTCACCCTCGAGATGGTGTTTCTGTATTAGCAAAGCAAAATGGTATGTTTTCCGTTACCTCTACATGGAATGATAATGATGGCCTTGGTACTAACTTTATGCGAGATGTAACTATTCTCGGTGATACAACATATATTGCAACAGATGGAGATGGGGTTGCAAGAATAAATCTCACAAGTGGCACATTACTAACTCCTTGGACATCAACTGGTGTTGACAATGTAAATTATGCACCTGTCCTTGTTGCCGGAAATGTTCTATTGATGGGCTTATATGGGCACGGAATAGTAAGAAAAAACCTACAAACTGGTGAATTTTTGCAAACTTGGGATGCTGCTGGAACTGGACTCACAAATAACAACATTATTTCATTACACCTTGATATCAATGGAAACATTTGGATTGGTACTGAGAACGGTCTGTTTCAATGGGATGGCTCAAACTTCAATAGTGTCAATGTGGGCGGAGGCGGATGGAATAGCCCTCGCCAATTCTACAGCCTAGATAGTACGGCAACTGAAATATATGCTGGAACAAATGCCGGAGTTTGTGAATTTGATTTATCTACACGTCAACGCGGAGATTGTTGGAATACTGGAGATGGGATGCCTTACAATTACGTACGGAGTGTGGCAGTAAATGGTAATACAGTTCTTGGAGGAACTTGGCTCGGAGTAGGTTTGATCAACATTTCCACAGGTAATGTAGATGGAACTTGGGAAGCCGGCGGCTCAACCGGAAACGCAGTGGTAGAAGTGATTGGAAGCATTGCATACATTGCACTTGATGGAGAGGGAATTGCACGTTTGGATTTAAATACAGGAGGTTGGTTGACACCTTGGACCGATGGAAGTGGAGGATTACTCGACACCAATGGAATCACAAGTATGGCGGCGGGACTTCAACCCGACCATCTTTGGATTGGCGGCGATGATGGTTTCCAATTACTTGATATCGTTAATGAGACTGAATTATATGATATTGAAAAATCATCCAATCTTTTTTCGGGTAACGGAGACCCAATAGAAATAGAAATTGTAGGCAATGTATTATACTATATCGCCCCCTATAATTATGGTGATAATGTTCATCGTATTGATATTCAAAACTATTCATCAATGAGTAGTCTTGATGCAGGAGCACAAGTTGGGATTACCGGCTATGTTTATGGAATAGGTTTAGTGAATAATGTACTAAATATTGGTGTTTCTGAATGGAATAATGGTGACGGAGCAGTTGCGCGTTATGACGCCATTAACATGCAATGGACTACCACTTGGGACGCGACTGGTTCTGTTGAAAGAGTAACAACATATGAATCTCCAAACACAGGCCATTATTGGGTTGCTTGGGGCGCAATCAAATTAGAAGAAATTGCAGCCAATGGGACTGTCCTCAATACATGGGATTCAGGAATTGAATGGCCCATTCGGGAAATATTAGAATATGATGGAGAACTTCTATTTGCATCTGCTGACGGAGTTATGAGATACGATGAGAATACAAGCCAATGGCTTTCAACTTGGACATCAGGAAATGGACTTCCCTCAAATGCAGAAGATGAAGTATTTGACTTATATGTCAATGGAACTGACCTTTGGGTTGGCACTAGTGGCTCAAGCTGGTGGGGTGGCATTCAAAACCCTCGGATTTCATTATTAGATGGTAGTGGTTCTTGGTCAACTTGGAATGGCGGCCAAGGAAATATTCCAAATGGATACCCTATTTCCTTTTCACAGTGTGATGGAATAATTCACGTTACAATGTCAAATTCAAATAATGGCGGAGTTGCAAGATATGATGGTACTACTTGGATTACCTCATTTGCCACCAGTTCTGGACTTTCAGATGATAACCCCGTTTCAGTTGTATGTGATGACCAAGATACCCTTTACATCGGGTATTATGACGAAGGTTTTGGAATTGACCGATATTCATATCCTCGTGCCTTGTGGCTCTCCACTCTTGACAATAGCAATAGTGGAATTTCTGATAGTGGCTTGTGGTGGGATAGTATTTCTTGGAACAATGGACAATTAGCAATTGGACATCGTCTAAGTAACAACGGCAATAACAATGGAGGAGTATCAATCATCTCGGCGAGAGGTGCTAACTTTGGCCAAGGGTCTGTAATTAATCAAGGTTCATCTGTATCCGATATTGATGTGATGAGTCAGGGGCTTGTTATTTCAACTGCCGGAAGTTCAAGTGGCTATTCACATATAGATACACTCAATCAATTTGGGCTAAATGTATTCTTGGCATTACCCGGACTGGTAAACGGTCGGGTTTCAGAAATTGTTGGCAACTCGACCCATGTTTGGGTAGTAACGAGTGATTCACAGGGCAATGGCCAAGGGGTGCTGCAAGGACAATTATTACCAAATGGTTCTGTTGAATGGCAATTTGGATGGTCTGCTTGGGGCGGATCTATCAAGGAGATTGCTTTGGTAGGAGATATGATTTACGCCACTATCGCTGGGCGAGGTTTAGCACGATTTAATACCGTTACAGGTAATGCTAATCTATTACCTCAGGGCTTGCATAATGATTTGGATGGTCTTGTAGTTTATGGAAACGAACTTGTCGTCGGCCTCCAAGGAACTTGGGCCAGTGCGGCTGGTGTGCAAGTATGGGATACCACCACATCTCAGTGGACAATGGGCCGATTGATATCTGGATTACCCAACAATATTATCAATGATTTTGCCATTACAAGTACTCACATACTAATAGCAACTGAAGGAGGGTTGGGGCAATGGAATCTCAGTAAGAATGACTGGGATGACCCACTTACAAATGCCGATGGGTTGTCAAGTAACAATATTATGACACTAGATGTCCTTGGATGTTCAATTTTCATGGGCACTCCAATTGGCCTTAGCGGATGGGATGAATGCACAAATTCTGCCCTTCCACTGCTACAAAGAGCAAATGGATTAGTTGGCGATTCAACTGTTTCTACCTATCTGGTACAAACGCAACAAGCAACTACACTTTTCGCTGCCCATAATGGAGCAGGAAGTACAAGACCAGGTGTTGCAGAAATCGACATGGCTGTTTCTACGGTTACAACTCCAAATGGCACATACAATACATATAGCCCAAGCGTTGTAAATACTCATCGCCCTGACCAAATCCCTCACAATACCGTAACTGCCCTTGCGTCTGACTGGTGGGGTGTTCATATCGCAACAGTTAGTGAACCCTTGACACACTGGAATGCAAGTAGCAATCAATTTGAAGATGGTGCCGCTTCTTGGCAAATTCCATCTTGGCCGATTTATGATATGGATAGCGATGGAATAAATTTAGTCGTTGCAAGTAATGATGGTGGTGCACGCATTGATGCAACAAGTTTGACTCACTCAGTATATGCACAATATCGCGCAGAAAACACTGTAGCGGCTTCGATTTCAGGCGTTGGCCTTTGGCTCGCAACACAGGATGGATTAATGGGTTGGGGTCCAGGACCCACATTCACTCAAAGAGATGAGTTCTCAATGAGAAGAGCATCTCCACTGAATGTTGGAATAGCCGGAACATATCGAAACATCACTTCGTTTACACACCCTGGTGCAGTTATTTCATTAGCAAATTCAACTAACACAATATCTCTTGAGCCCAGTCTTGGGGTGGCGGGGCCAGGTGGCATTAAGATGTTAGATTCTGCTCTTTCACTATCTAGCCCGGTTGATGGTGCAGCGGTTTGGGTTCGCTCCGTAGGCCTTACTTATTCGGGCATATGGGACCTAAATGAAACAAACCAAAACTTTGCAAATACATTCCAATCTATTGTCGATTATTCACCTACCCAAAATGGTAGTAGGAGAGTAATACTTCGCCTTCAAAGCCCCGAAAATGGTTCAATGATGGTGCGGGTAACATATGATTGGGTGCGTTCGGAAACACCAATTCAAATGGTTGCTTTATGGGATAGAGCAGATGACGGAGGTGCCACACTTGTTGCAAATTGGAGTTTGGTTCATGATGAAACATTCTCAAGATACCTCGTCTTTGCAATGCCTTCTCCTTGGATAAACCCGCCAACGACTGGCGTTGACATGATGGGACTTCAACCAGATGCTCAAATCAGCCTACATAGCCGGTTGCAAGCAGATATATTCACTGCAGGGGGCCAACCTCTAATTGACGGTGTAGATTATGATGCTCTTGTTGTCGTTGAATATTCTGATGGGACATATGGCACTCCGAGTATGTTGATGGGGCCTGCTTCACCATCAAATGAAATTCCAGAACCACCCGCTTGGGGTGTAGCCGAACCTGATGATGGGGGAGAAAGAGGAGCGCTCTATGTGGAATGGGCAAGATGTTCAGCACTTGATTTAGCCCACACAAATATTTATGTTTCTGACACAATGATTTCTGATGCATTAGCATTGACAGTTGAAACAACCGTTGGCGCAAGTGACGGCAATACTACAACCCTCCAATTGCGACCAGGAAAGCCATATTGGCTAGCGCTAACTTGTGTTGATGAAGCAGGACAAGAGAACCTGAGTAATGCCTTAATTATTGGGCCAGTGGTGCCCACTGGCGGTATTAATGATGGTGTACCCCCTCCACGAATAGAGGGAGTTTGGGCGGACGATGTGCCGGAGGATGAAGGTGGAAGAATTCAAGTTGGCTGGGATGTTTCAGTTGCAGAGGATTGTTCATTTTACACAATTTACATGACGGTGGGGGATGAACAAGATTCGCCCCAAGAAGACCCTTTTGCAAATGTTGATGATTTCATAGTAGTAGCTGTAGTTTCTGGCTGTGATGAAAATTACACCATTATTTCAAGTTACAATGACGAAACACTTACCGATGGGCGACCATATTGGATTGGAGTTGTTGCAAGTGATGATTGGCTTAATGAGGATAAGGGGAATGTAAACATTGTCTCTGCAACACCATACAATAATTTGATTGATTCAAGTCAAGCCCCTGACCGCATTTCTAGCATTGAAGCATGGGACCATCCAGATGATGAAGGAACTGCTATTGATGTTCGGTTCATGCCGAGCCAAGCCGATGATTTTGCATTCTATGTGATTTGGGTTGGAGCACAAAATATGAGTAATGTCGAGAGTACATGGAATTCATATGGCCCCGATTCAAGCAGATGTGGATGTGTAAAAATCACTAAACAATGGATTGGCGATGAATCATCACCTCTTGAACTAACTTTGCATCAAGCCATGTATACGGGTGATGGCGATGCTTTGGACCCAACTGATTTGATAATGAACATCATGCCTGATGTTGAATTGGAAGTTAGCATTACTGTCCATGATATCAAAGGAAATGTGCACTTAACCGACCTACAAACCGCATCAGTAACTCCTATTGACAATTCTCAAGACACCACACCTCCCGGGCGAATTTCAAATATATTGCTTTATGATTTCCCAATGGACGATGGTACAAGATTACTATTGGAGTTTTCTCGCTCAGAAGCATCTGATATAGACCACTACGAAGTTTATGCAGATATTCGGCCGTTCAATGATGTCGGTGAAGGCACTAACGGCCCTCAAGACCCAATTCTAATTATTGATCGCTCACACGAGCAAGCAATTCTCATTGACAGTTTATTACGCGGTGAAGCAATTATTCCTAATGTTGATGTGACCGTGGCAGTTGTTGCAGTTGATTCTTCTGATAATGCACATAGAACCGGATTATTAACAGCAAGGGCAAGTTCGATTGATGATGGAATTAGCGACCCAGGCGCATACCTCCCAGACATATTGGGCATTAGTGTAGAATGGAATGAAGACGGTAGTGAAATTGAAGTCAATTGGGAACATTCTACCGACCCACGAGTAGAAACCTATCGAGTTTTCATTGGAGAAGATGAATTTGAAGCAAGCGGTGAGGTTGAAGATGCGATTCTAGCAGGAATAGTAAGAGCATCTAACTCATTCATAATAAATGCAAATAATTTCAACGAAATCAATAACGATAGTGTTTGGTGGATTGGAGTTTCTGCTGGTGATGACTTGACTTTTAGACATAGCATTGACCTTACCGAATTAGCCCCCTACATCCTATCTGGTACAAATGGAACTGGCGGAGGAGAAAGTACACCTGAAGAAGAAAAAGGTGCATTGGACCAAATTCTTGAACCGACTAATATGCTAATTGTTTCCTTATTATTAGCAATATTACTCATTTTAGTATTATTGTTTAAAGGAAACTCAAGTCGTTCGCGACGTGACGCTGTTTGGGAATTGCAAGAAGCAACTTGGGGTATTCCTGGCCAATATGATTCAGGTTGGGACAGTGATTTGGACCCAATGATGAAACAGGCGCCGCAGTTGCCTGTGGCCCCGCCTACTCAACAACCGCCTACTCAACAACCACCTACTCAACCAGCACCTAACACAGGTCACTTCAATCAACACATTGATTCATCAGCAATCTATGGTGCTGCACAAAATATTCAGCAACAACCAGCACCTACCCAACAACAGCCTTTCCAACAACCTACTCAGCAAGCATATGACTCAAACCCAAAAAGTAATGTTAATTCTGAAATAGACACTTCATTCTTAGATGATTTATTGTGAAACAGGCTCAAGAGGGTAAACATCTACCGCATAATTGGTGGGGATGGAAAAAGAAGTGCCAAAGCGGGCTCCCTTTGAGGCTGCATTTACCACTTTACCGTGGGATGGAGAATCAAAGGTTCGTTCTCCAAAACTCCACATGCTCCGTTTGAAAAAGCATGCTGAAGCTCTGTCTATTCCATGGCCAAATGCTTTTTCTGAAGATTTACGATTTGCATTAAATATCCTTTCCGAAGGTGAGGATGCCAACTCTCAAAGCCCACAAGAATCTGCTGACAAGGGCGAACATGGGACAAATATTACAAGCGGCAATGGTGAAAATATTGAAGGACAACCTCCCTTTCTTCTTAGAGTAGAAATTGATGAAATGTCTAATATTTCACTAACTGGGCGACCGAACCGCAAAACTCGAAACCATATTTCTGGCATTATTCATCCAGCACCAAATTGGCCAAAATCAATTCAAGGAATAAAACATGCGGATTGGACACCCTATGCTGAAGCAGGACTGGCGGCAAGAAAGGCTGGCGCACAAGTTGCCCTACTTGCAAGAGAAGGAGAAATTATTGATGGAGATAGAGCAAGCCCAATATTACTAGACATAGATGGCACGGCATGGGTAGTTTCGCCAGAACGCGGAGCAATTCCATCAACTACACTTGAATTAGTAATACCGGCAATTGAGGCACAAGGAATTCCTGTACGTAAGGGGCGATTAACTGAAGTGATGTTCGCCCGTGCATATGAAGTGCTTCTTCTTGGAAGTGGATTGACTGCAGTGCGTCTAACTGATATTGATGGCCAAGATATTGGTATTGATGCGGAGGGAGAAGTGACAAAATCAATACTCTTACCGATTTGCCAGCAAGCAATAATTGATCAAGGCTGGACGGATTTCAATCAATGGGTTGAGGATGTGATATTATGACATTTTTTCATCGCCAATTCCCCTTTGTTCATGATGAAGAAGCCTTTCTTCAATTAGCCGAAGATTTACGGAACGTTGGATTAATCGGTGAATTGAATACGCATGGCGGGCCCGATGAATTGGTAAATTTATCAGGTGGACCAATAACTGAATCATCACGAACTTCAATGATAATGGGTCCCCCCGTCAGGAGGTTTAGGATAGAGCAACCAAGTAGGAGAGATTTACCAAAGGGGCAACTTGAAAATTGCAATCCGTTAGAAGGTGAACTTGAGTTATTTTATACTCCGCCAACAGTGAAAATTCTTGTAGAAGACTGGATTGCAGAAAGCAATGAAGAAGGAACTGCAGCGAGTGGATGGGGGTATAGCGCGACCCATTTCGGGATTAATCTGGCAAGTGCGCTACGAACTCTCAAGGATTTTCAACATGAATTACCACCGCATTTACCATCGCATTTGCCGGTATTACCGGGGTGTTTTGCAGGGGCCCTTTCCTATGACCTCGTTTCGTGGACTCAGCCTTGGCAATTACGCCATCCTCCAAAAGTAGGCACAACTCTAGCAATATTATGGCAAGTAGATAGATGGATAATCCACGATAA
>LWDU01000339.1_pt1 | contig 32296 bp, 43 predicted proteins | sample 727161 | NCBI WGS metagenome assembly LWDU01 (sample SAMN04566230, study PRJNA314399) | hydrothermal vent metagenome | isolation source: deep sea hydrothermal plume seawater | place: Mexico: Gulf of California, Guaymas Basin | collected 2004-07-11 | reverse complement strand
AGGTCATCGACCGGCCTCGGTTTGAATGATCCGCCGAACCTGGCGCCGGGTGATCCCGTAGCGATCGGCGAGCTCGGCCCGGCGGCCTTGGTCAGCGCCGGCCTCGGCGATCTTGCGGCGGTCGCCAGCGGTGAGGTCGAGGCGCGTGCGCGGCCGATAACTATTTTCGACCAGGCGCGCCAGGCACGACCAGGGCGCCGCCGGCGCCGCCGGGCCGGTGACGGTGTGAGATCCGAGTCGGCCCTCGAGCACGGTGACCAGGGTGACCAGGCCAGCGCGCCACAGCTTCCAACGCTCGACGCCCTGGCGACCGGGGTCGCGAACCATGACCAGGCACGCCAGGCCGCCGCCCTCGAGCTCGACGACCTCGGGCCGGGCGAGGCGCCGCGACGGTAGTCGGTGCCAACGGTGATCGCGATCGCGCGCCTCGAGGTAGGGCGCGACGTTCCAATCGGGCCGCGTCGCCGTGCGGGCGTGGTAGGCGACGATCCGCGCCAGGTCTCTCGGTAGGCCGGCGACGGCGCCGACCAGCGCCTCGGCGTCCACAGGCACGGCGGCGCCGCTATAGAGGAACGACGCCGGGCCGCCGCCCGAGACGCGCTCGCCGTCCATTGAACAACCGTCGCCCGATCGAGACGGCCAACCGAGGAACCGATCGGCCCCGCCGCCGCCGCCGCCGGCGGCCTCGGTCATAAACGCCCACACAAGCGCCGCCTCTATATCCACGATCGAAATCGCACCACCGTCACCACCGTCACCGAGACCGTCACCGCGCTTTACCATCTACGACTCCCTCTTTCCTTAGAGTTTGATAGATAGGTGACGGCGGTGACGGTGGTGACGGGGGTGATTGTCTCGCGCGCGCGCGCGTAGCAACCCCCCGCGACCGTCACCGCCGTCACCACCGTCACCAAATTACTAATTGTTAAGCCTTATCAATCGGATCATTGCACGGCGCCGGCTTTTGCTTACCGTCACCACCGTCACCGCCGTCACCGCCGTCGAGCTCGAGGCCGATCAAGGATCCAACCAGCCAAGTGCAGCGCGCCGCCACGCCGGCGAACTTCTTTCGCGGCACGCGCTCGCCGTAGTTGGCGCCTGGCGCCAGGCGTAAAACCGACGTCCATCGACCATGAGACCAGCGCGTCCCGGTGAATATCTTTTCGAGGCCGGCGTGCTGATTGGCGACGACCAGGCACGCGAACGGCTTGTCGGCGACGGCCGCCGGCGAATTGCAAACCATGACGCCGTGCGCGCGCAGCGCGACCATGACCGACGACCGCATAACGTCGGCGTGAGCCATTTCAACCAGGTCAGCGAGCGGCCGGAAAACCCGCCGCTTTTCGCCGCCCTCGTCGACAAATATCTCGGCCTCGACGCGAACCGAGAGCATCCATTCGAGGCATTGCGCCCATTCTGAATCTGACTTGTCGCCGGTGAGCTCGGGCAGGGAATAGCCGGCGACGAGCTCGGCCGCCTCGTCGGCGGTGACCAGGGCGTCGCTTGTGAGCGTCGCCGACATTGCCAAGAGCGAGCCGAGTTGATCGGCCTGGCGCGAGGTTTGAGAGGCATCGGCCATGGCGGCGCGAAAGGTCGCCAGGTTGACGAGGAACCTCGGAAAGCCGGCGACCACGCGGGCGCGCAACGCCGGGCCGTCGCCGGCAAAATCGGCGATCCCTTCCTCGAGGCCGGCGCGCGATCGGGCGGCCGCCTCGGCGTCGAGATCCGCCGTCGGCTCGTCGAGGCCAACCACGGTTATTCGAGCGAAATCCTCAGGCCGAAATACGCCGCGCGTGATCGAGGTCAAATAGAAACAGGCGCGTATCAACCAGGCCGACGCCTTGCCTTCAGCCGAGCCGCGCACGACGGGCGCCTGATTGTCGGTCGACGCCATTTTCGCCATACGGATCACGGCGCGGACGAGGCCGGGATCATTCTCGGAATCCATCTCGTCGAGCAATACAGGCTTGGCGGCGCCGGCGAGCGATTGACGCAAGCCGGCCTCGGTCGGCTGACTCGCTCGAAACGCAATATCGCCGAATAGCGGGTCGAGTATCTGCTCGAGCGTTGACTTGCCGGCGCCGGCCGGGCCGTCAACCCATAGGTGCGGCCGCCATTTCAAGGCGCCGGCGACCATGCCGCAACCGAGCCAACCGAGAACCAGCGACGCCGATCCCCCCTTACGCCACGGCCAGGTCGCGAGAAACGCCTCGAGCTCGACCATACGGGCAGCGGTGGCCGCCACCGGCAGCGGCGACGGCTCGGTCGGCGCCAGCGGATAGATCACGCCGGCGAGCTCGACGCCGGCGCGGATCCAGCGATAACCAGGGATCGCCGGCGCCTCGAGGATCTTGGCGGCGAGCTTGTCGTCGGCCAGGGCGGCCGGGATCATCACGCGGTCGCCGCAATGGACGACCAGGCCGTCGGCCGCGTCGGCGCCCGCGCGCCAGGCGCCGGCGCCGCGAACGCGGCGCGCCAGGTTGAAATAGCCGGCGGCGAGGGCGCGCTCGATCAGCCACGGCCCGACCTTGCGAACGGAAAAGCCGGCGACCTGGTTGCCTTTAAGCTCGACGAAATCGCGCTCGAGCCACGCCACCGAGCCGTCGAAAATTTCGGCGATCCCGGCGTTTGTCATGCCGCGCGCGACGATCTTTTTAACGATCCCAGACGGCGACAAAAAATAGTAGCCGCCGACGCCGTCGTGGCCGAGCGCCAGGGCCGGGCAATCGGCGCCGAGCACGGCGACCTCGGGCGGATCCTCGGGCGGCGGCGGCGCCGGCCGGTAATCCTCGAGCTCGACCAGGTCGCCAGGGCGGAACGGCGCGTCGTCGTCGCGTTCGTTTATCATGGTGTCGAGCCTTTCGATTTGTAGGCGCCGGCGGTGATCCAGTAGATCGACGGCGCGGCGTTGTGATTGCGATCCCAAACGAACCACGCGAAATCCATCACGCCGCCGGCGGTTTGAGCCTGGCCGTTGCGCGGCGTTGCGATCCGATCGGAGATCACCAGGCAGCGCGCGAGCGGGTGATCGTCAAACAGGCGCCGGCGCTCGGCCGAGGCGAGGAACGTGACGCGCAAAAGCATCGCGACGTAATCGGCGCCGAGCTCGAGCGCGTGCCGGCAAAACGCGGCGGCGTGGCGGTAGGGCGGATTCGTAATTATTCCCGGCGCCTCGAGCTCGGTCGTCTCGAGGAAATCGACGCCCGGCCGACCATAGCCGCGATCAACCAGGTCGCTCGAGATCACAGAGAAGCCCCACGCCTCGAGCTCGAGCGAGATATCGCCGCGCCCGGCGGCCGGCTCGAGGATCGTTCCCGGTATCCGCCGGCCGGCGCGCATTTCACAATCGAGCAAGGCGCGCACCGCCTCGGGCGGCGTGGTATAGAAGTCGTCGACCTGGCGCTCGCCAGTGATCGTGCCGGTGGCGCCCATGAGCCGGTGCGAGGTCGTCATATTCATCACGCGGCCCTCGGGACCAGGAAACGCGGCGGCGCCAGGCGCCGGGCGAGCATCGCCGCCGCCCTCGCCGCCGTCGCCGCCTCGGCGGTCGCGGCGGTATCGCAAACCACGCGGGCCGGCGTGCCTTCCCAAAGGTAATCAAGGGCCGGCCAATCGAGCGCCATAAAGTGACGATCGTCGGCCCGCAACCAGGCGAGCGGATCGCCGACCAGGTGCAAGGTAAAACCGTGATCGGGATCCGCGGCCGGGTGGGCAAAGCCGAGCGCGTCGGCGGTGCCTTTGCGAAGCGCCCACCGGCTCGGATCGTCGAGCCGAAACGCGAGGATATCGGTCGCGCCGTTCCAGGTTTGGAATACATGGCGAAGCCGGCGCGGCATTGTGAAAATCGGCGCCGTGATAACCCGCCGACCATCCTCGGCCGGCGACCAGGCGGCGCCATGGAACTCGGCGCGCGTCGTGCCGATCCATCGCTCGACCAGGCGCGGCCCGGCGACGCCGAGGCGCTCGCGCACGCGCTCGCCGCCGGTCGTCATAAGCGATTTACAATAACCGCCGACCTGGTCGTCGAGCGCGCCGGTCAACGGACAATCTCGAGGCGCGGCGACAACGTGCGCCGCGAGGCGGTGGACTCGACCGAGGGCGGGATCCGGCGCGGTAGATCTAGGACGCCGACGCGGGTTTGGACGGCCGAGCCGGTGCGCCCTATGAGCCCGGCGATTTGATTGTTTGTTAGCTCGAGGGCGCGAAGCCGCGCGAGCTCGGCGTCGGCGGCGGCGGTCCACAGTCGATACCCGCTTTCTCGCAACGTCGACGGCGCCGCCATGGCCCGCTCGAAATCGCCCTCGCCGATCTCGAGGCGCGCCAGGTCGTGCCGGGTGCGCCGAGTGTTGGCGATCGCGCCGAGCTCGTCGAGCGGGATCGCGACCATATTAAAACGGAATTGACCGAGGCCGAGCGGGACAACCTCGTCGCCGCAAGAGCGCAGATAGTCGACCAGGCCGGCGACGGCGCCAGGCTCGCACCGCCGCTCGATCGGCGGCGTGAGCTCGCGGCCCTCGGGCCAGGAAAAATGGCGGCCATAGGTTGTCGTCGCGGTCATGGCGAAGAATCCCCCGGCCAACGCGCTCGCGCGGTTTTGAGTAATTGCACCGCCAGGTCGAGCGCCCGGCGCGGCGTGATCTCGGCGATCGCCTGGTCGCCGTGGTCGCCGTACATAATCAGGCGAAGCGGCGAGCCGGGATCGGCGTCGTGAATGATTACCTTTTTCGCCGGGCCGTCTTTTTGCCAACCGGCGGCGACCATGGCGGCCTCGAGCTCGTCGACGAACGCCGGCGCGAAAGGCCGATAACTATCGGCGAGAACCTCGAGGGCCGGCCAGGCTTTCGGCGACGAGACGCGGATCGGGACCAGGTCGGGCGGCGTCGTCGGAAACTTGCGCGATTGAAATCGCGGCTCGCCGGTGAGACGGAAGGCGGCGCCGCTCATGCCGCGACCTGGTCGACGCGAGTGACGTCCCGCGTCCTAAAAAAGCCGTCGTGACGCGGGTGCCGCTTCATAAATAACCGGGCGTAATAGGCGTGAAAATTATTGTTTAGCTTGAAATCGGCGCCGGTTGTCTCGATCTCGGTATGCCACCGGATCCGCTCAAAAATCGCTTTCGCCGAGTAGTGCGCGCGGCGCCGGGCGGCCTCGAAAGTGTATTGCTCGAATAACTCATAAACGCGGGGGTTGGCGCGGTGGAACGCGCGCCAGGCCGCGACCAGCCAGCCGCGCCGGTCAATTTCCAGCCGCCGGCGGCGATCCGCTTCGCCCGCTCGCGAATATAGTTCGCGTCCATGCCGGCGGAATCGCAGACGTTTATAAAATCGCGGCCGAAACCGATTAACCAGGTACGCGCCTCGGCGCGCTCGCGCATCACCGCCGAGCTCATTTTCGGGCGCTCGACCAGGGCGTCGTGAAAGGCCAGGTGTAGGACGTTGAGCCAAAGCCGGCGCGAGGCGACGGCCTCGCCAGGGTCGGGATCTCGCTCGCCGTTCATAACCAAGCCCCTCGGCCCTCGTTGAGCACGACCAGGCGGTGAACCTCGGCGATCCGGCGTAGCTCGGCGGTTTCCCCGGCGCGCGACCTCATGGTCGGCCCTCGATCGCGTCGATCGCCGGCAGGTAAGCCGGCCGTTGACGCGGCGCCGGTAGGAACCGGCCGCTATCGTCGGGACCATCGGCCAGGATAATCAGCGGCGAGCGATCGTCGGGCGCGACAAAGGCGCCGGCCCAATGCGCCGCATCGGCGAGCTCGCGGAACTCGACCAGGCCGTCGAGGTGGCGGCCGTCGGTGACCTCGAGAACTTGCCACCGTGCGGTGACGACATTGGTCGCCAGGCGCACGATCAGGTCGACGCCGTCGTAGCTCATACGATAGACGCCCGAGGCGCTCGCCTCGAGGCGAAGCGCCAGGACATTCGGCGCGACCGAAATCAAAAACGGTCGCCCCGGCGGAAATTTTGCGGTGGTGGTGGTGGTGTTCATAACGGTCGCCCCTTGCCAGGTTACAGGGCGCCCCGCGCTCGAAGGCGGCGCCGATCGAGCCGGTGCAATCGGGCCGATCGGTCGCCACCCCCGTACCTACCTGGCAGCAGGGCGCGCCGATCACATATCAGTGACCGACGTCACAGGTCATTAACCAGGCCGCAACGCTAGTCAAGTGCCTATTTCGACCTATAATGCGCGTCACGCCGGCCGGCGCTTTTGCCGGCCGTCACGACCTGGCAGTCAGAAAGGCGAGCCCATGTTTATCGACGATTATTGCGACCTAGCAAAACGGCGTAACAAATTGAAATCAGACAGAGAATTGACTCGGCGCTTGGGCCTGGTCGGCTCGGCAATTTCAAACTGGCGCACAAAGCGAACCTGGCCGAGCGATCAAACCATGGTCGATCTTTGCGAGCTCGCCGGCGAGGATCCGCGCGCGGGATTATGCGATTTGAATCTATGGCGCAGCGAATCGACCGACGTTCGCCTCGCTTATGAGAAGATCCGCATGGCTTTAGCGGCGGCGGCGGCGATCGCGATCATGGTCGGCGGCCTCGCGGTCCCGGCCTCGGCGGCGGCCCTCGATCGTGCGCCCGAGCGCGCATCCGAGCGCGCATCGGCGACCGCCTACGATATATTATGGGAAATTGTGGCGCACGCTATTGTCCCGGCCGTTAAACGATTATTGACACTAACTTATCGCCCGTTCTTAATCCGCGCTTAATTGCTGGAGGCTAATTTTGCGCCATGGCCGGCCCCCTCTACGAGCCCTATCACTACCCGCTTGCAGAGCACCGCGAGCTTTTGCGATTACTCGGGCAAATGCCGCGCGACGCGCTCGATCCGGCGGCCCAGTTTTTTTATGCCGTCGGCAACGCGCTTGAAGCGCGCGCCCGGACTCATAGCGAAACCCGCCAAGCACAACGCCAATCGAGCGAGCGGTTTGACGACCTGCAAAGCCTTCGCCTGGTGATCCGCACCCTGGTCGACCAGGGCCGTGAGCCCGACGAGATCCGCCGGCAATTAGCAAGTCAGGACGTCCCGGCCGTAACCGTCGATCATTTCATCGCCGAGGCCAAGCGGCAAGCCGTCGCCAGCCGCCGCGCGGCCCGCGATCGCGAGATCGCCGAACTCGCCCTCGCCATGACCACGGCTGAGATCGCCAAGCGCCTCGGCGTCCATCGCTCGACCGTGAGCCGGATCGTCACCAGGTCGCGGGCAAAGGCCGCGAACGGCGTTCGCGATCACACCGAGGCGCCGGTCGGACCCTAGTCTGGCCGGTCAAGGGCGGCGCCCTACGGCGGCGCGATCGACCGCGACATGGTGCGCCTGGTCGCGGCGATCCCGCCGGGCGCCCGGGCGCCGACGGCGGCGTTTTTCGGCGCCGCCGCCGAGGCGCTCGAGGCGCGCACCGAGATCCATCAAGTGACGCTCGAAGTACGTCAAATAACAAACAAACAATTAAGCAACGTCGCCGGCTTGCGCCAGGTGATCGGCGCCCTGGTCGACGCCGGCGCCGGCGACCAGGCGGTCGCCGACCAGGTCGCGGCGCTCGGTTTCGGCGCCGAGGCGATCGCGTATTTCACGCGCCAGGCGCGCCGCCAGGCGAAGGCGGCCGCCGTCAAGGCGCGCGACGCCGAGGCCGTGAAACTCGCCGAAACCATGACCATGACCGAGGCCGCCGCCCGGCTCGGCGTCAACCGCGCGACCGTGAGCCGGGCGATCAAGTCGGCGGCGTCGAGGTAGGGAGCGAACCCCCTCGAATAAAAGCCGGGTCTGGTCCTCGATTTTCTCGGATTGAGCCCCCTGCCCTGGCGAAATTAACCATTGCCAATGGTGAACCTTGTTCCCTATATTGACGTTCGCTCTACGTCACTAGTCATTATTCATATAGGGAGATTGCTTGATATGTTGAATTCGACGACGACCGCAACGGCGGCGGCGGCCTCGGCCCCCGTCATCGAATACCGCACCGGCAACTATTACGACGGCGACCAGGTGCTCGAGATCACCGTCACCGAGGCCGGTTATCACTTCCACGACGCGAGCCGCGATTTGACCGGCCTGGTCGAGCGGCCTTTCGAGGAATTCGCCACCGTGCTCGAGCGCGCCGGCCATGACCTCGGGCCGTTCGTTTATGGCCGCTATTCGCGCGGCGCCTATTCCCCGGCGGCGCGCCTGGTCGACGAGCCGGCGCCGCTCGACGAGCGCGACGAGGCCGCGTTGATCCAGGCCGGCGTGACTTTCGACGTCGAGCTCGACGGCGAGGATATCGGCGGCGTTCACTATTGCCTGGCGCTCGGTGGGTGGCTCTTTACCTCGACGTTGCCCGGGTGCCCTGGCCGCTCGCGGACAGCGGCGCCCTTTGGCGTTATCAAAAGCCGGATCTTGAAACGCTGGTCGCGGGCCTCGGTCGTCGCGCGGGCGGTGACGTCATGAGCCCCGATCAATTCCGCGCCTGGCGGATCCGCCTCGGCCTTTCCTTGACCGGCGCCGCCGAGCTTCTCGGCGTGAGCCGGCGCGCCGTCGCCATGTACCAGGCGCCGGCGACGTCGAGCTCGAGGCGCGACGTTCCCGGGACAATCGCCAGGCTTTGCATTGCCACGGAAACCCTGGCCGACCTCGGCGTCGATATTGCCACACTGCGCCAAGAGCTCGACGAGATCGTCGCCCTCGAGGCCGGCGCCCCGGTGATACATTGACCGGCGCCGCCATGAGCTACGTTGAGATATGGCTCGACGATCCAGTGATCGGGTGCGGCACGCGCGGCCTGGTCGTCATTACAAGCGGCCGGAGTTACGTCACCGTCATTGATCCGGCGTCCCTGCGATCGCGCAAGATCGGCCGCGAGCAATGGCGCGGCGCCAAGCCGATCGACGTCCCGCTCGGCCGCGTCGCCCGGCGTATGCGGCGGCGGTGGCGCGAGCTCGATCGGCTCGACGCCGGCGCCGGTCAATCAAAATTCAAACGCAAGACTAAACGCCTGGTCGCGGCCGTCGAGGCCGCCGCCAAAATTCAGTAAACCGACCTGGTAGGAGTGCAGGAAATGACCACGACCAAGACAGCGACCACCACCAAGCGCACGACCAAAGCGGCCGCCAATCCGGCGACCGCGAAACCTGGCAAGGGGGAGACCATGACCAAGACAAAGAACGCGACCAAGCGCGCCGCGCCGGCGCCGACCGCCAACCTCGAGACCGGCGTCGCCATGCTCGCCCTCGGCGACCTTCATACCGCCGGCATTAACCCGCGCTCGACGTTTGACGCCGCCGCCATGGCCGAGCTCGAGGCGTCGATCGCCGCGAACGGGATTCTTCAATCTATTACCGTGCGGCGGTGCGTGGCCGGCTTTGAAGTGATCGCCGGCGAGCGGCGGTTTCGGGCGGTGACCGCCCTCGCCCTGGCCGGCGATTGGGACCAGGCGCGCTTGATCCCTTGCCGGATCCTCGAGCCCGAGCTCGAGGCCGGCGACGGCGACCAGGCGGCGCTTAGTGCCGCGATCGTTGAGAACGTCCAGCGCGAGGATCTATCGGCGCTCGACGAGGGCCGGGCGTTCGCCAGGTTGCGCGACGCCGATCCGAAACGCTGGTCGCCGGCGGCGATCGCCAAAGCGATCGGCAAAAGCCGGCGCCATGTTTTGTTGCGCTTCGCCCTGGTCGACAAGCTCGGCGCCAAAGCGACCACGGCGCTCGACGCCGGCGAGATCCCCCTCGCCGCCGCCAGGGCGCTCGCGATCGCGCCGCCGTCGGTGCAAGACAAGGTGATCGCCGGCACGATCGCCGGCGGCGCCAGCAATCCCTACTTGCTCACTTATGAAAGCGTGCGCCGCGAGATCCTTCGCAAATTGCCGGCCATGGAACATCGCATTTTCGATCGCGCCCATTACAAGGGCGAAATCGTCGGCGACGATCGCGATCGCCGGGCCGCCGACGTCGAGCAATACGACCGCTTGCAAGCGGCCGCCCTCGAGGCGCTCAAAATCAAGCTCGGGAAAAAATGCGCGTTCGTCGACGTCCTCGACTACAACAGCGGCGACGATCGGGCGTTCTACGCCGGCGATTATGGAATCGGCAAAGGTCACCAGGCCGGCGCCGTGATCGTCATTCAGCACGGCGGCCATATCGTGGTCCTCGAGGATCGCTTGCGGCCGAGCGACGAGCTCGAGGCCGCGATCGTGCGTAGCGCGGTGACGATCCCCATGAGCGCGGCGGCGGCGGCCGAGGCAAAGGCCGCAAAATTGTTGCCGACGCAATTGAATATGGCCGACGTCGCCCGGCGCAAAACGGCGGCGTTGCAAGCCGCCGTGATCGAGGATCCGCTCGGCGGCCTTCGCGTCGCCGTGTTCGCCTTGCTCGGCGGCGGCCAGGTGGAAATAAACGCCGGCGAGATCGGTCGCGACGATATGGCCCTCGCGCCGGTGATCGCGGAAAAGGCGGCCGCTTGGGCGAAGCGGATCAAATCGCTCGAGCTCGCCCTCAATGCGCGGCCGGTGTTGCGGATCAAAGGGAGTGCCGGTCAACAATGGCGCCGCGACGTCGACGCCGCCGCCGTTCCCGCCTGGCGGGCGATCGGCAAGCTCAAAGCCGACGACCTGGTCGAGCTCTTGGGCGTCCTGGTCGCGACGCAAGTCGGTACTTGGAACGGGTTTCGGGCAACGCTCGGCGACAACGGGATCGCCGCCGCCCTGGCGAGCGATTTCAAAGCCGACGCCTGGCAAACTTTCAACGCCGACGCCCTGGTCGAGTTTATGGAAACGGCGCGGCCGTACCAGCTTCGCCGGATCGCGGCCGCCGGCGGGATCGACAAGGTCGACGGCAAGGCGATCGCCACGGCGTCGGGCAAGGCACTACGGGCCGAGATCAAGGATCGGGCGGCGAATATGAAGCTCGACGCGGCGGCGTACAAAATTCCCGAGCTCGGTTTCGGAACGCGCGAGGAAATCGAGGCGGCGAGTTGCGACCAGGCGGCCGCCGGCGACTAGATAATCGTTGGGGGAATGACCTCGGGCCGGCGAGAAATCGCCGGCCCGTTTTCTTTATGGCCGCCGGCGGCGGCCGGTTAAATCCGGCCGCCGCCTCGGCCAGACCTGGTCAAGCGGCCGAGCTCGTCGATATAGCCATCAATCTCATGGTCGCGGTAGCGGTGACGCGGGCGGCCGATCCGAATCGCCGCGCCAGGGTGGCGAAACCCCCACAACGGCCATGGGTGAACAGGCACGGCGTCGCGGCCGCGCACATAACGGAGGATCCTCGTCGGCGACGCCTCGAGGCGTCGCGCCAGGCCGGCGAAACCAGGCCGAGGCGCGCCCAAAGTGACCAGGCTCGCGACGCGATAACCCTCGGCGAGCGCCAGGCCGACCGCGATCGCCGCCTCGGCGCCGCCCTTACTATGACCGCAAAAGTGTATCGAGCGTTCCTCGGCGGCGGCGACCGCGAGCAAGGCGTGCAACACCGGCCAAATCCGGCGCACGCCGTCGCCGAATCCTCGGTGAATGAGCCCGAGCTCGGGATCGCGGCGCGGCAGGGCGCGCAAGTCTTTGAGAATGTCGGCGCCGTCGAAGGTCGTGCCACGGAAACCATAGATCGCCGCCTCGGCGCCGCCCTGGTCACCGTCGACCAGTACTTCAAGAACCTCGACGCCGCCGGCCTCGACGGTCGGCGCTTGCTCATAGGCCAGGCGCGCGACGCCGGCGAGCTCGAGCGGTGTCACGGCGCGGCGGCCGGCTCGACCAGGACGCCGGCGCCAGGCAGCACGGCGCCGGCGATCGCGTCGATCAAGCCGGCGGCGACGTCGGCGCCGAGCTCGTTTTGCTTGGCCGCGATCTCGCCTTTAACTTTCGCCAGGGTATCGAGCACGGATTCAACGTGGCCGACCTGGTCGGCGTGGTAACGGAACAAGAGCTCGGCGGTGGTCGGGTGATAGACCTCGATCGTCACCGCGCCCTTGTCGGTGCCGCTATCCCACGCCAGGCGCACCGGGATCTCGACGCCGGCGTCGGTGACGATCACGGTCTCGAGCTCGACAAACGTCCCGGCCAAGGATTGCGAACGGCGTTCGCCCTCGCCCGTCGAGCCGCATCCAGAGACCAGGAACGCGAACGCGAGCACGACGGCGAGCGGCGCCAGGGCGTGCGATTGTCTAAACCAGGTGTCGGCCATATCTAACAATCCTTTCGATCGGTATAGCGGCGGTAATCTTTGAGCCACGCGGCCGTCGATCCCTTGCCGGCGGCGGTGTTGTAGTGAGCCTTCCAATAGGCGGCTAGGCCGACCAGGTCGTCGGCCTCGGGCAGCGGCGCCGGGATCATCCAATACTTGAGCCGGGCGATCGCCACGGCGAACGCCATATCGCAAAGTAGCTTGACCTCGAGGGCACCGTGGTCGATCGCGTGCCATTCGATCTCGGGCGTCGAGAGGATCCAAACGGCGGCGCCGAGGCGGTCGCGCAGATCCGGCCGCAAGCCGAGGTAGCGCACCGCGACGTCGGCCGCCGTGGCCGGCTCGATTTGAAAGAACGAAACCGCGCGACCTGGTCGACCGCCTTTGAGCTTTTGCCTGATATGGCGAAGGCCGCGCGATTCATGTAGCGCGGTCCCGATCAACAATTCCTCGGCCGGCAGCGACCAGGCGCCGAGGCGCTCGAGCGTCGGGCGGACGACCTCGCGGCGAAACTCGCCGACGATCACGACGGCGGGCCGAACATCTGCGACGCGATCGCGCCAACGGCGGCCGAGATCGCGAGCGCGATTGAGCTCGCGATCCAGCCGATCATTGACGCCTTGCCCTTGCCGATATTTATCGCCGCGTCGATCGAATCCATACGGCCGAAAATCTTATCGAAATGCTCGTCGCTCTTGACCTCGGCCCGGTCGATTCGATGCTCGAGCCCCTCGACGCGGGTCGATAGGCGCGCGAGCTCGGCGAGCTCGTCGGGTGTCACGGCGCGCCCTCGAGCTCGGCGCCGCGCTCGCCTGGCGCCGGCGCGGCGACCGGCTCGACATGATGGCCGCTCGAGATCACGCAACCACGGCCGGCCGTATCGCGCGCCAAAATCGAGAACGTGCGGCCCTCGGCCGAATACCAAAATTCGGCAACATGAGCGCCGCCGGCGGTCGGCCAACGGAATATGGGCGCCTCGCCGAAATAGCGATCGAGCTCGGCGGCGAGCCGGGTATAAGCGCCACAGATCGGGCCGCCGGCGTCCGCCGCCGCCGAGACCAGGCCGGCGACGGCCAGGGCGCCGGCGGCGACCAGGTAGACGCGAGCGGCCGTCACGACGTCGGCCATTGGTCGCCGTCGGCGAACGGATCCGCCGCCTCGGGATCGACCGCCTCGAGCGCGTCGCGGTCGTCGATTGTCTCGAGCTTGGCCTCGGCCTGGCGGGCGTAGTTGAAAATTCGGCGCGCCAGCTTAATTGACGGCGGCAAAGCGGCCTGGTCGAGCGCCGGCCATAGGGCGCGGATTGTGCGAAGCACTACCGGATCCGCCAGGTCGGGCGACACGGCGGCGATCCGCTCGAGCGCGATCCGACGGAACTTTGCCCGAGGTGTGCGCCGGCGGCGACCAGGGCGATCAAAATCAGATTCCTCGGCGTCGCGTTGTCGATTGGCGGCGGCGGTCAGTTTTTTGACGCCGGTCGGCGTCGCGCGTTCCCTTGCCATGGTTTCCCCCTACCCGTTGTTAATGCCGTAAAGGCGGAAAACGCCGCTGATATTTCCCGACGACATTAAAAATTGAATTGAATCAATTGCGGCCGTGTTCAATCGGCACGCGCCGCCAGCCACCACGGCGAGTTGCGGGCCGCCGCTTATCCCCTGCCAGCCAAATAACCAAGTAATCCATTTGTTGTAAGTCGTGCCGGCCGGGTTGTTGATTTCGACGGTTATCATTCCGACCTCGGCGGCGACGTTGCCCATATTGGACTCCGACGCCGTGCCGGTAGCATTGATTTGGGCGTCGGCCGTATTGCTCGAGGTGCCGCTTACCGAACCGCCGCCGGCGTTTTTCCCCGCCGTCGACCAGGAATAATCCGAGGCGCCGGAATCGTAGCTCGCGCCGCCCGAGCTATCGGTCCTAATCCATAGCTCGACGTTGTCGGTCGCCGGGTGGACGTCGGTGCCAATCACCACATAGCGGTCATACGTGCCATCTAGTGAGCCGTCGAAATCAACGCTCGAGGCGGCGGCGGCGGTGATCGTCGCGATATGGGTGAGGCCGGCGGATCCGCCGCCGCCGCCGATCGTTTCAAACTTCGTGCCGTCGCAAACGATCATTTTACCGGTGGCTTGCGCGAGCTCGATCGTCGCGGCGGCGTCGATCGTTTCCGAGCTATTCGGATCGACGGTCAAGGCGCCGGCGCCAATATTCGAGACGTAGCAGAACCAGCCATCACCGAGCGTCGCGGCGGCGGTGAGATTGAACGTCACGGCGCTCGCCTTATTGAAGATCAGGTGGCGGCCCCGGTCGGTCAACAGGGCGGTATAGTCGCCGGTCTTGGCGCTCGCCGGCGCGGCGCCGATCGGCATCCCGCCGGCGGTCGCGCCGTCGTGAGCCCGTAGCGAGTTGCTCGAGGTGTCGACCGTGACCTCGCGAGCGGCGCCGGTAAAAACGTCATTCTCGGCCTTGGTCCCGCCGCGTAGCTGTAACTGTGTGTCAGGCACTAGACGAGCCCCCCATAATCAAAAGATTGCGTCGCGGATCCGGCGACCGATCCATAGGCTTTCGCGGCCGAATGAATCCCCGCCACGGCGCCATAATCGAGGCCGACGGCGGCGGCGTCGCCAACTAGAAAATTGGTTTCGCCGACAAAGCTCGAGCGCACGCCGATGCCATTGAAGGCGCGCACGCGAACGTCGTAGGCCAGGCCGGCGGCGGCCGGCCCGATAAACGCCGTCGCCTCGTCGCCGGCGACCTGGAACGTCGGTTCATAATTGGCGTCGGCCGCCTTCTTAAATTGAACCTCGAAACCGCCGCGTTGCAAAACCGAGGCGTCGGCCGGCGCCGTCCAGGTGACCTCGATCCGCGCGGACTCGGTGCCATCCGGGCCGGCCAGGATATCGGTCGCCAGGACGAGCGCGGTCGGCGGGTCGACCGAGAACGCATCGGGCAGGTTTGAGTTGGGCGCCAGGTCGGCGACCTCGGCGTCGGTGTCGGGGTCCCAATCGTAAACCGCCGAAGCGGTCTCTTGCATGACGATATCAATGCCGCCGCCTGGCGCGAATTGCCAGTCGACGACCTCGAAAATCTTACTCGAGAAAATCGAATCGGATCCTCGGTCGACGTCGAGATAGACGAGGTCGGTCGGGCGCAATTGCAACAGCGTTAGATTGCCGGGAAACGCCACGATCAGCCCTTGCCGCGCCCGCTCGTTTGTCAATTTGGCGAGCCGTTGCGCTCGGTGTTGCTCGGTGACGCCCGGCAGGTTGATCGCCTTGGTGATCCGCCGCCCAAAGTCGAGCGCCTCATAAGTCGCATTGGTGACCGGCTTGAAATCCGACGGTTGCCAGAAGTGATCGCGATCGGTGAATACGCCGGCGACCGAGTTAAATATATTTTGCGCGCCTGGTCGCGGCACTATCTCGAGATTGCCCGCGCGCATGTTGGCGGTCGTCAAGGTCACCGAGGGCGCGCCGGTGTATTCGCCGGCGACCAAGACATAGTTGCCCTGCGAATAGACCAAGGCGCCGAACATGGCCGAGATAAATTTCTCGGCGAGTACCAGCGGCCGTTGATTGAAAGCGTTGATCATGTTGGCGGTGAATCGCGTTTGGCTTTGGCGGTCGAGCGTGTGCGTTCCGGTGCCGGCGTCGGTGATATCAATCACCGTGCCGGCTCGAGCGTTAGCGAGCGACGTCGCGAGCTCGTACCTGGTCGCTGTGAGCGGGATCGGGTAGTACGTCGTCGAAACCGAAAGGCCGGCCGGCAGGGTGTCGGTCGTGGTCAACTGCACGGCGTCGCCGAAGTGCAACGGCGCCGGGCGATCGGTGCCGGCGACGACCTGGTCGAGCCAATCGGTCGAGGCGTCGGCGGTGAAATCAAAGGTCGCCAGGGCGGCGGGATAGGCGACGAGCTCGTCGCAGACGGCGGCCGCCGTGGCGATCGCGGTCTCGTCGACCTCGAGGGCGATATCGGCCTCGAGCCCGATCGGCGCCGTGAGAACGTCGGCGTTGCACAAGGCGGCGTTGTCGGTCCACTTCATTTCGCGCAGCTTGCCGCCGGTGCCGGCCGTGGTGACGTCAACGTCGACGGTGAGCGTCGTGGTCGTCGGCGCCGCTATGACCTCGAGCTCGCCGGCGACCGCCGGCGTCGCGCCCGTATGGCCGGAAACGAACGCGCGGCCGCCGGCGACCAGGCCGTGCGGCGAGGCGGTGACCAGGGTGCACCGCGACTCGAGCGTCGCGGTCGACGAGATCGGCCCCTCGTCGGTCAGATTGTCATCTGGGACCAGCGTCAAGGTGGTCGCCGCCACGGTCGCCACGGTGACCGAGCCGTCGTTGCTCGAGGTGCCGGCGACGGTGATCCCGATCCCGGCGACGTAGCCGTCGGCGGCGAAGTCGCCCGAGCTCGCGGCGATCGTTCCGGCGGCGGCGCTAAAGGTCAAGGTGCGGCCGCCGCTCGCCGTCGTGGTGAGCGCCGTGGCCGAGGTCGAGATTACAATCGCGGTGTCGGCGTAGTCGACGACCAAGCGGCCTTTGACCAGGCAGCGGATCGGCGGGACTCCCGTCGGATAAACCGCCCGGTCAAACTCGAGGCGGACATAAACGTAAGTGATCCCGCGAAACCGATCGGTCGCCACGATCTCGGCGACGTCGGCCAATAGATCCGCGTCGGTGGCTTGAAAATCCGAACCAAGGGCGATCTTGATTCTCGCCTTGCCGCTATACCGCCCGCTTGTGACGTTGCCCGAGCCGTCGAGATCCTCGCGCGTGCCGACGAGCTCGTCGCCGAACCAGATCTCGCCGACGCCATGGCAAGCGTGGCCGGCGAGCTCGAGAACCTGGTGATAATATTCGCCGTCGGTGCCGGTGGTGCCTTCGTAGAGGATCGTCCCGGCGACCAGGCGCTCGCCATGAATCCAAACATGAGGCGCCGTCGACGACCGGGTAACCCGCGTGAAACCGGATTCCTCGGCCTCGAAGGATCCGCCGGCGGCCGGCTTTGGTTTAGCGGTGAGCGCCTGAGAGATCAGCGAGGCGCCGACGGTGATCGCCGTGAAAGCAAGCGCCGAGGCGATCGCCGAGCCGCCCGAGAATAGACTCGAGATCGACGAGACGATCGTGCCGAGCCGTTCGCGATTGACCTGGTCGGCCGCCTGGTCGTGCCTGGTCATGGCGCGACGCCCCATATAATCGTTCGCTCGATAACCTGAGAGACAAAGCGGAGGGCGGTATCGTCGGCGAACTGGCCGCCGTTGCGCGAGCGTTGCCCGGCGTCGGTATAAAGCCGCTCGCGCACCACATCCCAATCGGCCGAGCGATTGAGCAACGTAACTGCGACCTCGGCAGTCTCGCCGAGGCGAACGGTCATGGTATCCATGCGGCCGCGAAAGATAACCGCCGGATCGGCGACCAGGTCATAGTTGGAATCAAGGAAGCCGAGCCAAACCGTCCCCGGCCGGCCGACAATATCCTCGGTGAGCGCCAGCGAGAGATTTGTCGCCGGCACGCCCGACAGTAGATAGGTGATCGAGAACGCGCGAAGCTCGCGACCTTCCTCGGCCGGCGACAGCGAGCCGACGTCGCCGGTCCCGGTATAAACCTCGCTATCGAATGTCAGGGATCCCCGGCCCGACCAGGTGCGGACCGCGCCGCTATCAAATTCGAGCTTGACCAGGAAAACCGCCTTGGCGCCGTCGGCGAGCAAGGATTCGGTTTTGGCGCCAACGGTGAGTGTGCGCGCCATTAGAACGCCTCGAGGGCGGCGAATGAAAAGCCGACGGTGATCCGGTTAAGGTTGCCCGACCAGGCCGCCGCGCCGTCGCCGGCGAGTTGCATGATCGCGACCGGGTTGACCAGGATCAACGGCGCATCGTCGGCCGGCGCCGCCACAAGGGCCGGCTCGAAAGTCACCGTCGCGTCGCCCGAGGAATCGCAATCGAGGCGCTCGGTGATAATCTTGAGCTCGTCGCCTACTTGGAAATAATCGCCAGGCTCGAGGATCCCGACCGTCGCGGCGGCGCGGAAACCGTCGAGGGCGAGCGCGTTGCCGGTTTGCGCGGCGCCGTCGACGAGCGGCGTATCTTGGCCGGCGTCATAGGCGCCGCGCGGCGCCCGGTGGTCGGGATCGAAACCATAGAACCGCCCGGCGGCCAGGCGGCGGCCTGGCCGGCCGACATAGCCGGCAGGGTGTAGCGCGCGTTCCACAGGGCGCCAGGTAGCTCGACGGTTTGCACGGCGCCAGGATTCAAGGTCGAGCGGAATGACTGCGTCGCATACTTGAGCGAGAAACTGGACTCGACAAAGCCCGGCGCGGCCGGGAGATAGATCGTTGTCATGGCGGTCCCCTAAACCCTACGCATGCGAGCGAACTCGCCGCCGAGCGCCGAGCTCGCTTGAACGGCGGCCAGGGTGTCGCGCTTGATCGCGTCGGCGGTGTTCCTGAGTTTGGCCTCGGCCTCGAGGCTCGCGCCGGTGAAATCGAAATGTTGCACGATCGTCATCGACGCGGCGGATCCGCCGCCGCCGCCGCCGCCCAGGGCCGGCACGCGCGGCGCGAAAACCTCAATACCAGCCTCACCGACGTTGGCGACCTGGCCGCGCAGCAGCTTGCCGCCGGTTGCCCGATCGACGCCGCCGGCGCCGTGGCCGATCGGGCCGGCGGGCGCGTTGTGGCCGCTAAACATTCCGCCGCCGCCGGCCCGGTTTTGATCGTTGGTCGAAAATCCGAGAGATTCGAGATTTCCGTGCCGCGCGAGCCGGCCCTGGCCGGCGGCGACGGCGGAGTCGGCCGCCTTGCCCATGGCGGCGGCGTCGGCCTTGGCATTATCCCAACCGTCGCGGACCAGGTCGCTCGCCGCCATATCCATACCAGGGAGCTTGCCCATTGGCTTACCCTTTGGACTCCCGACCACGCCGAAGCGGCCGAGGGCGCGAGCGATCGCGAACATGAGGCCGGAACCAGGCGGCGCGGTGATCCCCATGAAGCCGGCGAGCGCGGGATCGACGTCGGCGTCGAGGTGCACGGCGTGCGGCGCCGCGTGGTCGAAGCGGTCGCGGGCGGCGCCGGCGCCGCCGCCGGTAAAGCCGCGCAGCTTGTGATTGGGAATGATCTCGCCGTCGCTCGGCGGAATGAAAACTTCCTCGCCGGCCTCGCCGACGATAATCGCCGCGCCGCCCTTGACCTTGCCGCCGTGTTGAAAACCAAAGAGCGAGCTAGCGATCGAGCCGACCAGCGAGCCGGTCGTCGCCGTCGCCGACGGCCCGGCCGAAACCCGCAACCACGAACGCGCTATATCGGCGACCGATTCAATCGCCACCCTGGCAAAATCGCGCCATTGGAACTTGCCGCGCGACAGGCTATCGACCAGGACGTCGTCCATGCGCCGATAGCTATCCTCGATCGAGCTCGCTAGTTCCTCGGTGCGCTCGCGCTCGAGGTCAATGACCTTGTCGTTGTATTCAACGCTAATAGCGAGTTTAGCCTTGGCCGCCTCGCGCTCGGTGACGACGCCGGCCTCGACGAGCTCGTCGATCTCTTTGCGCCGGCGATCGGCCTCGCGCGCCATGAGCTCTTGCTGTGAAAACACGAACTCGTCGCCGCGTAATTCCTCGGCGTGCAAGTGATCGAGGGCGGCCAGGCGGGCGACGGCCGCCGCTTCCTCGGCCTTGATCGCGGCGTCGAATTGCTCGAGGCGATCGGCCGCCGCTTCCTCGTCGAGCTTTTTCTCGGCGGCGATCCGCTCGGCGTAGAGCCGGCCGAGCTCGCGATTGATCTCGCGAACGATTGGCGTCAAGCCGAGCTCGGGCGGGACCAGGCGCGCCGTCGCCGAGGCGCCAGGCAATTTACTTTTGCTTGTGGTGACGTCGGCGCCTCGCGCCGGCGGCGCATCCTCGGCCGGCGACGAGCTCGAGGGCGCGAAGGCGGCGGGCGGGCGTTGGCCCCGGCCGAGCCCTTGGGCGGTGGCGAGCTTGCGAACCTCGGCCGAGAGAGTGAACTCGGAATCGAGGTCGGCCATTTCCTCGCCCATGCTTTGACCGCCGGCGGCCAGGCGGGCGCGGACCTCGACGAGCTCGCGAAAGGCGTCGGCCAGGCGATCGGCGTCGGCGGCCAGGCGCTCGACGTCGGATAGCACCGCGCCGGGCAATCCATTCTCGAGGGCGTCGAGCAAGAATTGCCAGCCACTAACTGAGCGTAAAACAAAATCCTGAAACTTAACCGCGAGCCCGTCGGTAAAAATCGTCCACTTATCGTTAATCACCTCGGCCTTGCGAATCAGCGCCTCGTCGAGAACCAGGCCGAGCCGGTGCGCCGCCTCGCGGGTCTCGTCAAACGCCTTGGATCCATTGCGAACGATCAGCGTCATATCAATGCCAGCCCGGCCGAACAGGGCGGCGGCGACGGCCGCGCGGCGGGTTTGATCTTCCATCTCGGCCATGGCGCGAAACGCGAGCGCGAGGGCCGCCTCGACGGAATCCACGGCGCGCATATCCTCGAGCAACGCGGGCGCCAGGTCGCCGAGCGTGGTCTCGAGCTCGCTCGAGCTCTTTTCGAGCTCGCCTATATTCTTCGTCGCTTTCTTTAGGGCGCCGTCGAGCTTGCCTTGCTCGACGCCGGCCAGGCTCGCGGCGTGGCGGTACTCTTGCAGGGCGTCGGTGCCGATCCCGATCGCGTCGGCGGTTTTGCCGATCAGGTCGGCGGCGAGGATTTGAGATTTGACCAGGGCGCCGACGCCGGCGATCCCGGCGGCGGCCGCCATGGAAAAGCGAAAGCCGGTCATGGCCGCCTCGCCGGCGCGGATCCGGTTATTTAGGCCGGCGAACGAGCGGCCCATATTGTCGCCGGATCGTTTTGCAACGCCCTCGGCTTTTTTGAGCTCGGTACGCATTTTCTTAGTGTCGCCCTCGACTACATAGAGAAGCTTCTCGAGAACTTGCGCCATCAGTCAGAATCCCCTTGCGGTTCAACGGCGGCCAGGTCGGCCGTCTTTTGCGCCTGGCGCTCTTTGTCGCGAGCGATCATGGCGTCGAGGTCGGGTCGGCTCGGCGCGTTGGCGCCGGGTTTGGTTGACTTGCCGCCGCCGTGGCGGCGATTGAAACCGCGAACGGCGGCGTTAAGGTCGCGGGCCGTCGCCGGATAGAACTCGGCCGGCGACCAGCCCAAGGCGAAAGCATTTTCGCGCATCGCCTCGAGCCAGGTGCGATCGGCGTTTAGGCTTTTTTTTCGAGGTCGACGCCGTCGACGAGCTCGTCGGCGGCGGCCGGATCAAATCCCATAGCGCCGGTTAGAAACAGAACCAGGCCGCCATAACCGAGATAGTTGGCGGCGCCGGGCTCGACGAGCGGCGCGTGCGTCTTTTTGTAACCGTGCTCGACCAGGGCGTCGCCGAGCTCGGCGAAGCTCGGCGCGTCGTCGCCATGAGCCGCGCGGATCCCGGCGTGAATTATGATCGCGGTCATACCGACACCGAGGTTGCGCGCGAGGCCGATCCCGAAAACGTCTTCGATCGTCATGCGGGTTTGATCCTCGATCTCGCAGATCGCCGCGAAGCTCGGGCGCAAGGTCCAGGTTTTGCCGGCGATCTCGAGCTCGACCTCGCCGCGTAGCCGGTTAGCCACGCCGGCGAGCTCGCGCGGTCTTGGTCTTGGCGGCCGGCGCTTTCTTTTTCGGCCGAGGTTTCGGGCGCGGCCTGGCGACCAGGGCGGCGAGCGCCATCATATCGGCCGGCCAGGTCGAGGGCGGCCGCTTGGCGGCGTAGACCTCGAGCGCGTCGGTCGCCTCGCGAACGGCGTTCGCGACGTCGGCCGCCGTGGTTCGCTTGTAACGCCTAGCGATCTCGACGACGGTCAAGCCGCCGCGCCTGAGAATCGCCATGGTCACCGAACGCTTTAGCGCCTTGTCCCCGGCCGACCATTGCGCCGCGTGGTCGTCGCGGTAGCCTTTGACGACGGCGAGCTCGCCGTCGGTCAAAAGCATTTTATGAAGCGCCGCCATCAAGCGACCCTCGGCAGCTTGATCGCGGCGATCGTGAGCGAGGTGACGCCCGAGTAGGTAATCGCCAAAAGGCCGCTCGAATTGTTAAACGCGAGCGGGCCGAACGGCCCGATCATTTCCTCGGATCCGGCGCCGACCGAAACCGCGACGTTGCTTTTCGCGAGGGATCCCATACCAGGAACCTCGCCCGTCGTCTTTTGCGCGGTGACCGTCACGGTCAAGGCGCCGCCCGAGCCGTTCTTAACGTGCAGTAAAACGTCGCCCATGGCGTTCGCGGCGGTGTCGCCGCCGCCGGCGCATGAGGCATAGGACGGCGTCACGCCGGCCTCGACGATCGTTTGAATACTTAAAGCCGCCATTGTGAGGACTCCCGGTTGTGGCGTTGCAGGGTGGCCGAGCTCGAGAATCTAGGCGGCCGCGTAGGTCACCGTTCCCGAGCTCTCGAAGGTCGCCGAAAAAGTTTCCTCGCCGTTGTGCTGGCCGCCGCGAACGTAGTTCGTCACCAGGAACGAGGCCGACCAGGAATCGCCGTTGTCGGCGACGATCTTGTAAGTATCGAGACCATTGGCGGCGGCCTGCGAGCGCAAGGTTTCCTCGCTCGCGCTATCGGTAAACACGCCCTCGGCGTCGAACGTCCACGATTGGATGCCGCCGCCGGCCAGAAGCTCGCGCATACCCGCCGAGCTCTTGGTGGTGACGTCGACCGCCTCGTTATTCATGGTCATATTGTTAGAACGACAACCGGCAATGATCGTGTCGTCGCCGTGCTTGAGTAGGAACGCTTCGCCTTTTCCAGCGGCCATAGTCTTGATCCTTTCCGAGATCAAAAAAAAGCCGCCCAGGGATTCCAGGGCGGCCGGGATAGAGCGCCAGGCGCTCGCGGTGGTCTACGGTGCCGAGAACGGAGCGCCCTCGGCGGCCTCGACGTCGACGTCGAGGCCGAGATCGAATTGCATTATCGGCCGGTGACCGCGCTCGCGATCGACCGACGTCGAAAGGCTTATCTCGCGGCAGCGCAACGCGGCGCCGCCGAGCGTTTGGTCGGCCTCGAGTACCTCGAGGGCGCGGCCGTATAGATCGTTTAGCGCGGCGCCGAGGGCGTCGATGGTCGACGCCTTGACGTATCCCTCGACGCGGATCGGAACCCGCCAAATCCCGAGGCCGACAACCCGCTCGCGTTCGTTTCGCTCGTCGCCGGCGTAAACCACTAGAAGCGGCATTTCGGCGGGCGTCACCGCATGGTCGCGGGCGCGCTCGACGGTTAGGCCAGAGATCGCCGCGACCGTCCCGAGGGCGGTCTCGACGCCGGCGATCGCGGTCTCGAGGCGCGACGTCGGCATCAGGCCGGCGCCGCGTAGGGATCGGCGCGATCGGTCAAGTAGTCGACCGCCGGGCGTAGGCCGAAGCCGACCACGGCGCGGTGGCCGGCCTCGAGGTCGAGACCAGGCTCGAGCTCGCCTGGCCGGATCCGGTGGATCAAGGCGGCGAGCGCGGCGTCGGTCTCGAGCGCGGTGACGACCTCGGCGAACAGCGCCTCGAGCGTGATCGAGCCGGCGGCGGCGCCGGCAGCTTGCACATAGGCGTCGATCGTCGGCGTCGCGCGATAGAGCTTGAACGTCGCGAGCTCGGCGCCGACGACCTGGTCGCCGTCGACCAGGACTAGAAGCGGGCCGGCGTCGAGATCATTGTCGCCGTCGACCGGCGCCGCGCGATTGCGCTCGACGGTGACGCCGGCGACGCCGGTGATCGTGGCGAGGGCCGTGGCGAGCGCCGCGAGTACGAGCTCGCGCCTGGCGGTCGGCATTAGACCAGCGCCCGGCGCATGGCGACCGGGATCGCGCGCCGCGAATCGCCGAGGATCCGGCGCGGCGACGAGATCCGGCGCACCGCGACGCGCTTGACCAGGGTAAAAAGCAATTTCGGCTTGGCGCGCCCGGTCTTACCGCGACCGATCAGAACGATCACGCCGGGCCGGACCTTGATGAAATAGGTTTTTTGCATCCGGCGGGTTTCTCGAATCGTCAATTGCCGCGCCGCCTTCTTATTCCTTATCGCCAGATAGCCGCCGCCGGCCGCCTTGATATCGGTGCCGAAAATCCGCGCCGCGATCGGATCGGCAAAACGGCCGCCACGCCGGCGAACTTTCCAGGTCGTGCGAACCAGGCCGACGACGCGGTGGTGCGGCCCCTTGTTTATGAGCGTCCCGCGAATTGTGTTCGCGATCCTGAAACCGCGTTTAGGAAACGCCTTTTTCGCGGCCGACCTGGCGCGCTTTTTGACCGGCTCGACAAAGCCGCGATTGATCCCGCCGACCATGGCGCCGTGCGCCCGCTTGTTGGCTTTCTCGATCGCGGCCGGTAACCGCTCGAGCCCCTTGGCGGCCAGCTTAAAACTCATTGCTCGGCCAGCCAGAGCTTGTTGATCGCGCCGATCTCGTCGCCCTCGACCTGGTCGACGGTAAACGTCACCGCGCCGATCACAAGCTCGTCGCCCTCGAGCGGCGCGGCGACCTCGGAGATCCGCAACAAGGCGCGGTGAGCCGGCGCCGAGACGCCGCCGAAACCGAGGTCGGCAACGGCGCCGGGTTTGGAATAGATCACCGTCACCGAAACCGCCGAGCCGCCGTCGGGCGTAAACGTCGCCGCCTCGCCCCAGTCATCCGAGGAAAACATGGCGGCCCGGTCGCTATCGGATTCGACGGCCATCGGTCTCTAAACCCGTTGCTTCCGGCCGAGGAAATGCACGGCGCAGACAAACGTCGGCGTCGAGCCGGTGATCGTCACGACGGCCCGCACATAGCGGTCGAGCTCGTCGAAGTCGATCGCGATCCCCTCGAGCGCGTCGGCCGCGTCGGTGAGTTGTGCAAAGGCCGCGCCCGAGATATCGGTAAACGTCGAGTTGTCGGCCGAGTCTTGTAGCTTGACGTCGAGCGTCGGCGTGGTCCCGCCGCCGGCCTCGGCGTCGAGAATTGCGATCCCCTTGCCGACGTAGTCGCGAACGTCGACGCCGGTCCCGTTCGCGGTCGCGGTGCGCTCGGTGTTGGCGAATAGGCCGACCAGGGTCGGACCATCAAACAGGTTTGTCGACATGACCTTAAACCTCCAAATTGGGTTGTTTAGCGACGGCTTTCGCCGTCACGGCGGCGGCCTTAACAGCGGCCGTGTGTGTGTCGGGATCCCAGGCAACAGCCTTGCCGGCGGCGACCAGAGCGAGGCACGACGAGGCCGGCCCCTTGAATCCGGTGAAACGCCCGATCGACGTCATGGCGCCCTTGCCGTCGCGCGCGACGGTGTTAGCGGTGACGTAGACCTCGGAGGTCGGCTCGGCCGGCGCCTTGCGGGTGCGGTGGGGGTGCCTTTCGTGGCCGTATAAAAAGCGGCGCCGCCGGGATTAGCCGGCGGCGCCGAGTTGATCGAGCTCGTAAGGGAGGCGGAGGGGACCGAGCTCGAGATAATCCTCTTTAACCGTCTACGCGGTGAGCGCGTCGAGCATCGCCGAGAAACTCGCCGCGTGGCGAATCCCGATATCGGCATCCTGGTGAGTGACGATCCGAACGGCGCCGGTCGTCGATCCGGTGTAGGGATCGACCAGGACGTCGAGTGCGCCCCACATACCGATTACGAGGTCGGCCCAATTGCCGAACACGATCGCCGAGCAAATCGCCGAGGCCGAGCCCTTGGTCAGATTGTCGGGAACCTGGTTCGAGACGCCGGCGCGGTAGCCGTTGAGCATACCGAAACCAGGCTCGGCGGCGTTGTCGCCCCAAACGAATTGCGCCGCACCGCTTGCCTTGTCGGTGTTCTTGAGCACGCCGCGAACCTTGGCGTTCGTCAGGTATGCCATGGCGCCAACGTCGGCGTTGGCGACCGCGACGTCGGTCTCGAGCTCAATCACGTTGCCCCAGGTCGGCGAGAGCCCGTTCGTGCCGCCGGCGACGTCGCCGATCCCGGTCGTCGCCAGGATCCCGGTCGGCTGATTGCTCGCTCCCGAGCCGTTGATCGCGCCGACGTCGATCGCCAGGGCGAGCGCGCTCGCGAGATCCTCGCGGACCAAAACCTCGACAGCCGGCGAGCTCTGCTTAATAAGCTTGCGCGACATATCGGTAAACGCCGTGACGGTCTTGGGCGCCATGGCAAGTTGGCCGGTGGTCTGCGTGGTCTCGGAAGCGGCCGAGCCCTCGGCAACCCAAGAGCCGGCGGCGCCGGCGGTGATCGACGGGATCGAGATATCGCCGACCAGGCCGTCGAGAACGCGGGCGCCGAGTTGCTGAACCATCATCCGGTTTCGCAACAGGCCGATAAACGATTCGGCCAGGTTGTCGGTGGCGACCAGGTAGCCGCCCGAGCCGTCGGTGCCGGCGGTGAGATCACGCGAGGCGATCATAACGTCGTAGGGAACGACAAAGCTCCCGCGTTGAGCAATGTTGAGTTTGGCGACGGCGGCCTCGGAAACCTCGCGCTCGAAACCGGCGGCCGACCAATCGCCCGACAACGACGCCTGGATCGCGCGGGTAAATGAAAAGCGGTTTGCCTCGGCCGGCGTGAGACCGATCTCGGGCGAATCCTCGTCGCCGCCGCGAAGCGCCAGCGGCGCGGCGCCAGGCGCGGCCGCCATGCGGTCGAGCAAGACGCGATTGAAAGCGTCGACGGTGACGCCCTCGCGAACGGCGTTCGCGGCGGCCTCGACCATGTTGAAACGGACGCCGGTCTCGGTGATCTCGAGGGCGCGGGCGCGCTCGTCGGCGATCGACGGGCCGGCCGGCACGGCGGCGACGGTGGCGGGTGCCGGCGCCGGTGCGGCGCGGGCGGCGGTGGCCTCGGCGGCGGGCGCCGTGGTCTCGGTGGTGTTTTCGGTGGGCATATCAGAGCCCCTTTCATGAAAGGTAAAAGTGCGGACGTTGTCGCCCTCATGGGCGCGGCCCATGCCGACCGACGGATCGGCCGGAACGGAAGTGATCGAGATCTCGAGCGGCGCCCATTCGGTAATTCGGTAGGAGTCGCCGTCGTCGCTGGATTCCGCGAGTTTCATTTCGCGGATCTCATAGCCGACGGAAACGTGCGAGCGGATCCCGTCGACGACGTCGCGCCAGATCTCATCGGCGCGCCCTTGGCGGCCGAACCTGACTCGAGCGTGGCCGCGTCGATCGTTCCCGATCTCGGCGGATTCCACGACGCCAACGTGATCGCCCCGGTCGTGATCGACCAGGAGCGGCCCGGCGTCATTCAACCGATCAAGGTCGACGGCGCCGGGATCGTGGTCGAGGATCTCGTCGCCGAACCACCGGCGGACAGGAACCTCGGAAGAAAACGAAAGCGTGACGGTGCGAGATTGCTCGTCGATATGGTCGCGAGTAATCGTCGCCGATCGGAACATCGTTCCGACCTCAATTTTCCGTGGCATATCAAAAACCCCTTTTTATTCGCCGTCGGCCTCGACGGTGAGAACTGGCGCCGCCGGCGCCGGCTTAGTGAAATTGAGACCGAGCGAAACGGCGAGCTCGCGCTCGGCGACGATCCGCTCGAATAGTTCCTCGAGGTCGATCCCTTGCTCGGCGGCGATATCGGTTAGCGAGCGCGAGCCATTGGCGAGGCCGAGATCGTTCGCCTTCATATCTTTGAGCGGGTCAACCCATGACCAGCCGCGCGCGCGCCAGATCGGCGAATTGAATTTGTCGAACTTGCTCATGGGCAGACGGCCGACCTGGCCGCTCGCCATGGCAAGCGGCAACCAGGCTTTGAAAACCTCGGCGTGCAAATTCTCGATCAACCAGCCTTGAACCATGCGCCAGGCGTCGCGCTCGTCGAGCACGCCTTGACGGATCGAGGAGAAATTGACGTTGGAGAGATCGCCCGACAGGGCGGTATAGGAAACATTCAAACCGGCCGCCACGCCTTGCAGCGAGCGGCGCACGAACGGGTCGAAATCATTGGTCGGATAGGTCGGGTCAAATTCCTTGAAATCGACGCCCGGCGGGAGCCGCTCGAAGTGACCAGGCTCGGCGTCGCTCAATAGATTGCCGGCGGCGTCTTTTTCGCCCTGGTCGCCGCCGTAGGCGTCGGGCGTGGTCTCGGTGTAAAACCCCATCTTGGAGGCGCCGGTGCGGGCCGCGACTAACGCCGCTTCCTCATAGCCGCCGATCATCTTGGCCCGCGTCGCGGCCGAGACGAACCACGACCAGCCGCGCGATTGCGAAACCCGCTCGCGTGAAAACAGGTGTACCAGGTCGGGCGCCTCGACGCGGTGGTGACGCCGGCGCACGCCGGCCAGGTCGTCGCCAGGGTGCGCCGCCGTCAAGTGATAGGCGATCGGCCGGCGCCATTCATTGAACTCGACGCCGAGGCGGATCTCGGCGCCGGCGCCGAGCGGTTTGTTTAGTTGCTCGTCGAGGTGATCGGCCTCGATAATTTGCAGGGCGAAGCCGAACGGATTATCGAAACCGCGAACCAGGCGGATCAAAACCTCGCCGTCGCGTGCTACGGACTCGGCGACCAGGCGCTCGACGGCGGCCCATGACAAAGTACCGCAAACCGTGGCGACGCCCCTTTTCCCCCACGCCGACCAGGCGGCCTCGATCGCCTCGTTTGCCTGCTTGTCGGCGTTGCCGGCGTTATCCTTAACCCGCATTTGCAAGCGGATCCCGCTCGGCCCGAGAACGTTGGCTTTGACCAGGTGCAGGAATCGCCGGGCGTAATCGTTATTAACCGAGAGGTCGCGAGCGCGGGCGCGGATCGTGCGAAGCCCGGCCTTGTGCTCGGCGTCGGCGGTGAGCGGAGCCGTTACCCAATCGGAGAACAGGCGGCCGCCGGCGCCGGCGTCAAAGGCGCGCCGGCCGGTCGAGCGAGTGAAACCAAAGCGGCGAGCGACGCGGTCGATAAAGCGATCAGCCATGGCGTGCGAACCTCGTCATAATCATTCGACCGGACGCCTTGCCATTGGCGAGCGCCTCGGCTTGGGCCTCGCGGCGTAGTTCCTCGAGGTATCGGTCGCGTAGCGTCAACAGGTCGGCGAGCGGCGTGCGTTGCAGCGAGCGGCCGTCGACGGTGTAGGACTCTTGGTCTTTGGTCGCCCGGCCCTCGATCACCGCCTCAATATTGTCGACCACGACGCGGGCGTGCGATCGGCCCTCATAGCCGCTTGCCGGGCTCGCGAGATCCTCGAGCATTTTAACCGTGCCGGCGTCGATTCGGTGGCGAGCGGCGCCGGCGGTGACAAATGCGGCCCATCGGTAATTGCCGGCGACCAGGGCGGCCGTAACCGACGCCACCTCGGCGACCGCGTAGTCGTCGCCGTCGGCCGAGGCGGTGATCGTAAACGCCACGCCCGGCGAGCCGAGCGGGACAAACTCATAGGTCAGCGTCCAGGTCGACGCCGGGTAGTCGGTCGAGAGATCGCCCCGCGTCCACGCCAGGGTATCGCCTCGGACAAACTCGGTCGGCTCGGTGGTCGGGATCGGTGCGGCCATAACCTAGTTTCTCCATCCGTTGACAAAGCCGCCGCCGCGAGCCGGGCGGCGCGGTGGCGCCGAGCGAGGCCGCCGCACCACGACCGGCGCCGCAGGCGCCTGGTCGTCAGCGGCGTGATCGGCGGCCTCGAGCTCGTCGCCGTCGGTGGTCTCGTCGGCCGCCGCCTCGGCGATCCGATAAGCCGGCGGAACCCAAGAGAGGTTGGGGCGCTCGCCGCCGTGGCGAGCAACGCCGGCGTTGGCGTAAACCAGCAAATCGAGCGTTTCGTTTCGCGGCCGGGTCTTAACCCACAGACCGTCTTTCTTTTCCTCGGCGACGAGCTCGTCGACGTAGTCGTCGGCCAGGTCGCGCGGCAGGTGGATAAAACCGGCGCCTGGCGTCTCGCGGCGCAGTCGGGCGTCGGCGATATCTTTGAATCGCGTGACGTTTAAAATCCAAACCGTCGCGCCGCTCTTGCGCGGCCGGCCGTGCGCGTCGACCTCGAGATAGGTTCGCGAGATCAATCGCGCGGATCGGTGCGATCCGCCTTTGACCAGGGTGATCGCGCCGTCGACCACGCCGGCCGCGCGGGCCGTGTGCCAGAACGTCGTCGCGTTGACCGAGACGCCGTCGAGGCCGCCGGTGTCTATCGAGGTGTTTGCGATCCGCGCCTCGGCGCCGTCGCGGCCTTTAATCGGATATTTTCGCCAAATCACGCGATCGAGAATTAACCCCCATTGCTCGGGCAGCTTGGCCGGCGCGATCGAGCGGCCGCCCTCGGCCTCCATAATGGCGAAGCGATCGACGAGCGCACACTCGAGCCCCGGCCCCCAGGCGAAAACGCCGACCTCGAATCGGTTGCCTTGAACATCGACGGCGGCGGTCAAACAAACCGCCCAGCCAGGAACCTCGCCGAGCTTGTAGTCGGCGGCGGCGCGCCTGGCGCCAACGCCCTCGGCCTCGAGCGGCGCGGCGTCGTCATGCTCGCCGACGTAGTTGATCCCGATCGCCGTGTTGAAATACGCCCGCAACGGCGCCTCGTCGGCGGTGGTCTCCCAAGCGATCACCGCCTCGCGGTGGCGCTCGGCGAGCTTGCCCCACGACGCGAAACCATGAAGCCCGGAAAAGTGAAAAGAGGCGACGCGGGTTTCGCGGGCCGGGCCGGTGACCTGGCCGCCCTGGTCGACGACCTGGTCGGGACCAGCCCAAACCCCGGCGAGGTTCATGGCGCGCTTTTCCCGGTGGTCGATAACGCAACCGTTCGACGGGCAGATAAGCCGGGCGCTTTCGCGTGCCTGGTCGGGCGTCCCTTCCCGGTCATAGTTGAGATCATCAAACGTCGGCGCGAAGTATTCGCCGCACGACGGGCAAGGCATAAACCAACGCTCGGCGGTGCCGCGATCGAAATCGGCCTCGATCCCGCGCCTGGCGCCGAGCGACGGCGTCGAGCATTTAAGGCCGACGGCGCGGCCCTCGAAAGTCGTTTGACGACCGGCGAGCAATTGCTCGGCCGAGCCCTGGCCGCCGATATCCTCGGGAACGCGATCGCTATCGTCGATCGCCCACCGAGGCGCCGGCCGGCTCGAGAGTTGCTCGATCACCGGCCAAACGGCCCAGAAGTGACAACCGCGAAAGCGTTTTGAGAAAATGTTGTCGGCCGAGCGGTCGGTGCGTTGTAGCGCGCCCATTGCCGGCGTCGATCTAATCATCGGCTCGACGCGGGTCTGCACAAAATCTTTCGCCATTTCTTTAGACGGTTGCAGCAAAATAAAATTCGCCGGATCGTCTATCACCGTCCACTCCAGCCAATTTAAAATGATTTCGCTTTTCGCTACTTGCGCCGAACCCTTGATCGCAACGAGCTCGTAAAGCTCGGAGGAAAGCGCCGCCATGGGCGCCTCGGTCCAGGGCGCCCGTTCCATTTGCCACGGTCCCGAATAGCCGCCGCCGGGATTGGCGAGGACTCGGTTCTCAATCGTGCAATCGACGACGCCGCGCCGGCGCGGTGGCTCGAGCTCGTCGGCGGCCTCGGCAACGATCGACCAGGCCGGCACGAAACCGGGAACGTTAGGCAGCGCGGTTAATGACATAAGTCTCTTTTCGTTTGAGCGCCGAGGCCAGGTCGGCGAGGGCGGTGTCGATCCGATCGCGGATCGCCGTGCGGGTTTCGCGGTCGAGGTCGAGCTCGCGCGCAACGTCGTCGGGCAGCGCGAGCAATTGGCCGCGCAACGCCGCGAGCGCATCGCGAACGGCGTTCGCGACCTGGTCGGTCGGCGTCAATTGACCGCGCCGCTCGGAGACCTGGTCGGCGACGCGGATCGCGTCGAGCTCTTGGCGCCGTTGCAAGGGCGAGAGCTCGAGCGTCTCGTCGGCCGGATCGGTGCCAGGGAAAAGCTCGAGGCGCCAGGCTTTGAGCTCGGCGGCGCGGGCGTCGACCTTGGCCGCGTCGGCCGCCGCCAGGCCGTCGAGAAAATCGCGAACCTTGACCGCGTCGAATTTGTACGCCTGGCCGTTGCTCCCGCGCTCGACAATCGGAAAATCGTCGGCGTGCTCGCGCATCTTGGCGCGCAGGGTGACGACCGTCGTCGCCATGATCTCGGCCATTTCCTCGAGGTTGACGATCGCGGCGCCGACCTCGGTCGCTTTTGCCATCAACCGAAACCTCAAATAGTTGGCGAGCTCGAGAACCAGGCGACGCGCGCGAATCGCGCTTGTCCCC
>LWDU01032032.1_pt1 | contig 32304 bp, 27 predicted proteins | sample 727161 | NCBI WGS metagenome assembly LWDU01 (sample SAMN04566230, study PRJNA314399) | hydrothermal vent metagenome | isolation source: deep sea hydrothermal plume seawater | place: Mexico: Gulf of California, Guaymas Basin | collected 2004-07-11 | reverse complement strand
ATGGTTTCTTATGATTTGAATTCAGCAACACCTTCAGTGGTAGCAGCCTCATGTATGGGTGGGCAGTCCTCTAAAGCAGTGACACAGAATGGTTGAGGTGAGATAATGGCAGATGGTGGAGCAAGTTCAATGATAATGCTGATTACGGCCTTGGTTATTTCGAGTATGGCCAGTGTAGTTTTGATTAATTCTTGGGCTGGTATTGCCGATGTGATGGATGACCAAGGTCGTAAGGCTGAGGCTGAGGCTGCAACTAAAGTTTCTTTGGCTGGTGACACCATGAATGTGGATTATGTTATTGGAACAAAAAGGATAACTCTTTACTTCCAAAATTCCGGTACCACTACTTTGGACAGTGATAGTGCTGATATGGCGATTTACGTTGCAGGTGATGCAGTAACAATTACATCGACGACGGTTGTTTCAGGAGCCGGTGAATGGTACGAAGGTGAGTTGTTGAAGGTAGTTGGGACGCATGCAGGTACTGCTCATGCTGATGATGATGAGGTCATTATTTCGTTAACGGTTAGAAGCCATCCTGTCAATGGAATGATAGGTGGTGACACTTTGAATGAGGTTGTCCGCTTGGACGTATGAGGTTGATTTGGATGGCAGCAATACCGATTGAGGATGGCTTTTCCTTTGAAATTGAGCAGGATAGCCTTGCTGACACCATGGGGGCTAAGATTCCAAACCGTTCTATTGGCATTCTTGCAGGTACTGTCGGTGCTGGAAAGTCACTTATTTCTCAGCGCTTAATTCTTGGACTATTAGAGAATGAGGCAAAGGTAGTAGTAGTCACTACTGAATTGACTACACGTGGTTGGATTGAGCAAATGCATTCTATTGGCTACCACATTATTGATTACATTACAAATGGGAAATTATTGGTTATCTCGCGTTTTGGTACAATGGCAGAACCTGTTTCAGACGTTAGTCTCGCTGATGTTCTGGAGTCCAAAGCAATGAGTGAGGCAGACATCGTCTTCATTGATTCCGCTTCAAGTATAATGCCAGATGTCATGGATTCAGCCGAGCGCTTTGAGATGTTGGACATGCTGCGTCGCTTTACCGCTGAGAATCGCACCGTTATTTTAGGAATTGATGAAGATGAAATCGACCAGAAAACTGCTCGGGCTTTCAAGTCCGCTTCTGAAATATTGATTGATTTATCAGCAGCACTCGTTGGTGGGGAATTAAAACGCCAAATCAAGGTGACAAGATTCCTTCGTGCTGCAGGCCCGCTGCAGACCACTATTGGATGGAGAGTTGAGCCGTCCATGGGCTTCATTGTCGATATTACCGCAGTCAGTTAAGGAGGAATGCAAGATGATGGCGCCAGATGAAATGCCCGAGATAGAACCGGGTGATATCGAAGGATTACTTCGTGCTTACCCTCACGTCCGTGAATGGGTAAATGATTTTGAAGCAAGGTATGGAATAAGGCCAATTTACTATGGTCCATTAGACAGAGATGCAAAGAAAGTAGAACCAATGAATCTAATTTATGTTACCAAACCACCGATTTTTGTTCACATTTACATGCCTCCAATCGATGAAGAGGGTGGTGGCCAAACTTTGTGGTTCGGACTTGAACCCCAATTAACTGAAGAAGATGAATTACATCGCCGTCAACTTGTCGATACTTTACTTCTGGAAGCGCCATCCGCTGCATCATTTACTACAGATAGCGAATTCGAAAACATCCTGTCAGGGATGATTGATAGATTCACAGTTTTACACGAAGATGCCCCCGCAGTTACTCGTCAAGGCAGGGGTTGGGAACTTGTAGGAATGGCGGACAACCGTATCCGCGTAGATAAAGAACAAAGAGAAAGGCTTCGTTACATTATCACTCGTGACTTAGTGCGAAATGGTCCTCTTGAGACTTTACTTTCGGATGAGATGCTTGAAGATATTCACACCATCGGTCTCAAGCACGTTCACATGGACCACAAGGTATTCGGAATGGTTACTTCCAATATTCGTTTCCGAGATAGGGAGATACTTGGCCGATACTTGCGTTCGATGTCTGAAAGAATTGGCCGACCTGTATCAGATAACAAACCGATTGTCGATGGTTCACTCCTCGATGGTAGTCGTATCAATATTATTTATTCAGACGACGTTTCAATGCTTGGCCCGTCATTCACCATCCGTAAATTCGCTGAAGAGACAATCTCCATTACACAATTGGTTGCTTGGGGAACACTCAATGCAGATTTGGCTGCCTACATTTGGATTTGCCTTGAATATGGAATGTCAGTCATGGTGTCTGGAGAAACAGCATCTGGAAAGACTACCACACTGAATGCTATTCTTCCATTCATCGATCACAATGTCAAGATATACTCCGCAGAGGATACTGCTGAAGTTAAGGTTCGGCACAAAGTTTGGCAACGCTTAGTTACTCGCGCTTCCAAGAATGAAGATGCTCGTGTCGAGATGTTCGACCTGCTAAAGGCAGCCCTAAGAAGTAGGCCAAGATACATCATCATTGGAGAAATTAGAGGCGTAGAAGGTGCAACTGCATTCCAAGCAATGCAGACTGGTCACCCTGTTATTGCTACTTTCCACGCATCTTCAATCGTTAAGATGATTCAGAGATTTACTGGAGACCCAATCAATGTACCGATGCGTTTCTTCGATAACTTGAACTTCGCAATTTTCCAAGAAGTAGTGGAGGCTCCAGGGGGAGGGATTGCCAGAAGAGTCACTGGAATAGACGAAATTATTGGCTACAATAAGCATAGTGATGGAGTATTAACTCGTGGAATGTTCGAGTGGGACCCGGTTAGAGATAAACATTATTTCCGTGGAATGTTCCAATCACATTTACTTGAAAATAAAATTGCCCCTGCAGCAGGTTTTGCCAATAAACGTGATATTTACGATGAAATGATGAAGCGTTCCGAGGCTCTCCAGCGCATGGTAGACCGTAAATTAACACATTACGACGATGTTTTCGACCTCCTCGGAGTCTACTATAATCGGGGCTGGGATGCTTTTTCAGAAAGTGTTGATAGTTGGGTTGCAGTGTCTAGCGAATGAAAATTATGAGGTGATTATATGAAGCGTATGCCGATATGGGAAATCGCCATTCGCAGATTGGAAATGCCAACCTCTAGATTTCTGATATTATATGTTGGCTCAGCAGCAGTAGCCGGATTTATTACAGCAGCCTTGATGATGATTCTTGCTCCCAGTTTATTCTTTGGACCGATTGGATTTATTCTGTTATTCCTACTACCTCTTTTGACTGGTGGTGCAGCAATTGTTTATCCCATCCTTGAAGTTCAACGTTCAGCAATTCAAATTGAAAAAGAAATGCATATGTTCATTACGAGAATGGGTATTCTTTCGCTTGGAGAGATTGGCGCTCAGAGTATTTTCGATATTCTACGCCAAATGACCGACTATGGAGAATTAGCAGCAGAAGTTCAACGCATTGAAATACTGGTCGATAAATGGCATACGAGTCTTCCTGAGGCAGCACGAATTGTCGGTCAGCAAAGCCCAAGTCCACTTTGGTCAGATTTCCTAGACCGCATGTCTTTCAGCATCGAAGCGGGTCAGAGAATTGATGAGTTCATGCGCTCAGAGCAAGAAACTATTGCTGAGAAATATAGCACTCTTTATGATACGCGTTTGGAAAAAGTAGATTCCCTAAAAGAAATCTATGTGGCATTGGTGTCTGCGGGTTTGTTTGGTTTGGTTATTGCAGGAATCCACTTGGTGTTGTTTGAAACAGGACAACCTGGCGGTGACCTCTTTACCATCTTAGGTAGGATGCGTTGGTTAATTTTGGCATCCATGCTTTTCACCATATTACAAATCGGAGCACTTTTCTCTTTTAGGGCTGCGATTCCAGATGATTTGATGTTTGCCCGCGATGAAAAGGTAACCCCATTCCGTCGGCTATTTTTGCAAACTTGGATAGTTTCTGGATTCGTCAGCGCCATTTTATTGGTAGTAACAACAGTTGTGGTCGTTTTGTATATCGATGTTTTAGTTGTTGAATGGGATAAATACGGTTTGATTTTGGTAGCAGTCCCATTCACTCCATTGTTAATTCCCGCATTTTTACAAAGAAGAGAAGAAACTCAAGTTACACGACGAGATGACTCATATCCAGGATTCATTCGTGCCTTAGGTGGTACTGCTCAAGCACGTTCAGCAGAACCTTCAGCCACAATTAGAGCCTTACGAGGAATTGATTTCGGTTTACTTGACTTTGCGATTGAAAGGTTAGAGAAAAGGCTGTCAACAAGAATAGATTCTGAGCGCGCATGGGATTACTTCTCTTCTGAAACTAATTCTGATATTATCACTAGATACAATCGAATTTACATTGAAGGTGCCCAGTCAAGTGGACTTCCCGCTTCTACTGCTGACATGGTAAGTAAATCCGTAACCAGTCAACTTTCCCTGCGCAGAAGAAAAGCCTTGTCAGCAGGTACAATGTTTGGAACAGCAATAGGATTACTCATCGCTACCGTCGCTAGTCTCAATGTTACAATTTCAATTATCAAGCAACTTGGAAGTACGATTTCTGGTGTGGCCTCGGGTTTGGGCTCAACAGATGTTGATGCAATAGCCTCAGGAGGGGCAGGTTTTGGTCTCCCTGCTCTGGAAAACAATGCAGTGATTGAGGAAAATATTCAAGCATTTAAGGTAACGATTTCAATACTCATCATTCTCAAAATCATGACTCTTGGTGCTATTTCCACCCGTCTCCGCGGGGGTGGGATAACTTCTGCTGTTGGACAAATGGTACAGATGACATGGTTAGCAGGTATTACCAGCCTTTTAGTTGCAATAATGATGGATGCCGCCATGGGCGTTTTCACAATGTCTGCTTAGGTCATCAAGTAATCCAATTACAAATAGGACATTCAGCGATATCGTGATTTCTTGCAGGGCAATATTCCCGCCCAAAGAAAATTATCTGTAAGTGTCTGCGTATCCATGAATCCTTTGGGAATACAGCCTTCAAGTCCTTTTCAGTTTGTGTGACATTTTTTGCTTTTGATAATCCCCATCTACCCGCTAAGCGATGAATATGAGTGTCGACAGGAAAAGTTGGAACATCGAATGCTTGGGCTAATACTACTGAGGCAGTTTTGTGCCCAACTCCTGCTAGGTCTTCCAAGGCCTCCATATCACAAGGGACCTGTCCTTCATGTTTCTCGAGTAATTGTTCGGCCATTCTGTGGATATTTTTGGCCTTGGTTGGAGCAAGGCCAATTTGGCGAATACATTCTTGAATGGTTGATACATCAAGGCCAGCCATCTTTTCAGGAGTATTAGCAAGTTCAAATAATGCCGGAGTAATCTCATTCACTTTCTTATCAGTGGATTGGGCTGAAAGTAGTACTGCTACCAATAATGTATATGGATCTCGATGCTCAAGTGGAGATGGAGTCTGAGGATATAATTCATCAAGAAGTTCTCCAATGATATCGGCCTTCTCTTGCCTTTTCATCGCCAAGCCTCATGCATCAGCGGTGATGGAGTATTCTTCACCAGTTTTCCAGCCCAGCCACAAGCCAAGAGCAACTCCACCAAATGGTACCAGATTACAAGGCAGCCAAACAGCAACCGCCGAATTATCCATTGATGAGCCCATCATCCACCAAATAATCAAGCCAATAATTGTGGCTGGAAAGAATGCTAAACCTCCAAACATCAAGGCTCTGAGGGTGCGCATGAACAGAGCGTTGCGTCAGATGGTCATCAACTTTCAGTTAGCAAGTTGTTGCAACAAATCACCAGCAGACAAAGAATTGAGAACATCTTCAGCCCCCAACCAACCCTTGCGAGCAATGTCAACTCCATAGCGAATATCTGTTAGTCCTCGCAGGTCATGGGCATCGGGATTTATCGAAACAGGAACCCCCAATTCCTTGGCACGCTTACACAAACGCCAGTCCAAATCAAGACGGTATGGAGATGCATTCAGTTCAACAATTTTACTCCCCTTCATTTCAGACATCGCTTGCAGTACTGCATTCATGTCCACTTCATAGCCATCTCTTCCTTGTAAAATCCGTCCAGTCGGATGGCCCAAGACTGTGGCGGAGGGATGTTCCATAACTCGGATTAATTCCTCAGTATTTGTAGATTCATCGCGATTTTTCCACTTTGGGATTGCGTGTACACTAGCAACGACGTAATCTAAGGAAGACAGAACATCATCAGAATAGTCAAGTTTTCCACCTTCTAAAACATCTGATTCCGTGCCATGGATAATTGTAAAATCTGAAAATTTATCATTATAGGATTTGATGACTTTGCCCTGTTTTAGCAAATCTTCAGCCTCTAAGCCGTGGGCGATTTTCAAACTCTGAGAATGGTCGGCAATACCCAGCCATTCCCAACCCAACTTTCTGGCTGCATCAACCATTTCTTCTAACGTAGCCTCGCCGTCTGAAAGGGTTGTATGATTATGGAGACTTCCCTTAACATCCTTCAATTCCAATAATTCAGGTAATTGCTGAACCTCCATCTCCCCCATATCCTCACGCAATTCTGGAACCACGTAATCCATCTCTAAATGACGATAGATATCTGCTTCAGTTTGGGCAGGAAGGCTGAATTGTGCTGCTTCCATACCCCTTAATTCTCCAGCCAAGTCAACCGGAATTAGGCCAAATTCATTCAACTTTAGACCTCGGTCAATTGCCCGTTGACGTAGCCTAACATTGTGCTCTTTTGAGCCGGTGAAATATGCCAAGGTAAAGGCAAATACTTCTGGAGGGACCAAGCGAATTTGAGCATCTATTGTCCCACTTGCCTCAAGTTGTTGATAATCGGCACCACCTATCGCATCCAATACATTATCATCGATATTTCCAAGCGAAAATTCTTCATCAAACAAACTCGCTTCAAGAATTAGACTGATTTTTGAATCACCTGCCCCTTTTACATCAGCAATCCCAGGTAAACTAAGAATCGCCTTGGACACCTTTTCATGATTAACAGGTAATGCTGAGACAACCAAATCGAGGTCTCCAATTGTTTCTTTTCGACGTCGAGTAGAGCCAGCCAACTGAGCCTTGATTACACCATCTATTTGAGAAATCCGTGATTCAAATGCTTCACCATATGCCAAGCCTACATTGAGTCTCCGGCGTGCTCTGAAACGGCTTAATAATTCGATTCCATCCGACATTCTCTGTTGTGATTTCTCGCCCAACCCCTTGAGTGGGGCAACATCTCCTGCCTCACAAGAGCTCTTCAAAGCGGCGACGCTATCAACGCCCAATTCTTCATAGAGCATTTTTATTCTCTTTGGACCAAGTCCAGGGATTGCCAGCATCTCGATTAAACCAGCAGGAGTTTCATCATGTAATGCCAACCAATCACCAGCCCAACGACCTTCTTCAACTGCTTGAATAATGGCGCTTCCTAAGCCTTTTCCAATTCCTTTCAAGTCCATTAATCGACCACTGGCTACTAATTCTCCAATGTCATCAGATAGTCCTGAAATTAATCTCGAAGCATTTTGATATGAGCGAATCCGGAATGGATTTGCCCCTTTTAATTCTAATAATACGCCTACTTGGTGGAGGGCAGCAGAAATCTGTGAGCGTGAAAAATAGGGTGGACCGATTGGTCTGGGACGCGGCAACGACCATGCTCCTGACTTTACCAAATCATTCCCTCGGGTGCTGCTGGGTGTTGACCCTTCAATAATCATGTCATTCCGCCAATGTCATGGTCGGAGTGGAATTGCTGGAGAGCATCGCCCAGATTTTCTGCGGATTATCGCTCTTTGGCTTCATGTTCATAGCTACTGCATCCCGTTCTGAGAAGTTAGAATCCTTTGTTCAGTGGATGGTTGTCGCCTGCAGTTTATTTGCGGCAATTATGCTGTTTTGGTTATGGGGGGCTGGAGGTACTATCTGGGGCTCAGAAGGAATGATCAGACCTCTTGCAGTTCTTTGTATTCTCATCGCCTTAGCAGCCCGCTTGAATCTCAAAGGTAAGCAACTTTCCCAAGGAATGAATCCCCATCAAATAATGAAAGAAAACCGTCAAGAGGAAGAATAATTTGACAAAGTTAATTCATTCTGAATCAGATTCTTCATCAGTCATTTTTTGGTCGATAAATTGACGCATGAATTCTGGTAATTCACCATTGACGAAGACCACATCTTCGACAGCCTCCAATTTCTTCAATGAATAGTATATTTGCATCGCAGTCATCGGGGTGGATGAACAACCGACACAACCTCCTTCAAGTGAAATCATGATTATTCCGCCATCGGTATCGATGACATTGACAACACCATCGTGGGCATCGAGAATTTCCTGAACAGGACCGATTTCAGCCAGCACTTCTTCGGTGGTGATTACCATCTTTCTCATGTCATCGCCCACGGCCCTCCCATTTCAACCGTCGCTCTCATACCGCAAACAAGAAGAGGCCTCGCAATAGCCCCTTGGCATGGTGGCGAGACTAGTGATTCTCGACCTTCTGTGTGAAAAAGAGGTATATGGGCCAAAGGGTAATGCTGCTGCCTTAGGGGTTTTTGGTGAAGACGTGAAAGTTCTGGCCTTGACCCCTCAGGCTCCTGAACTGACAGGAGAGGGAGAATGGGATGGAATACCCTTTCAGAGAATTCCAATGCCAACCGATATTTCTTCATTTCTTCGAGAAGGGATTGATGCTCTTGTCATCAGCGGCTCTCGTTCAAATATTACCCAGCCTGAAGAGTGGATGGAAGGGTGTGCTACATTCGTTCGCCAAGTCGTTGAATATGGTGTGCCAACTCTTGGAATTTGTTTCGGACATCAACTTCTCGCCCATGCCTTTGGAGGGAAATTAGAAAGACAATCCAAGGGTTTTAATGATATCAGCAGCATTAAATTATTGCAAGCGGATAAATTATTCGAAGGCTGTATTGATAGACCAAAAGTCATTTTCACACACCAAGACCAGGTTGTATCACTACCTCAAAGATTGAAATCACTAGCAAGCGCTGTTCATGCACCAATTGCGGCTTTTCGCATTCACACAGAAGAGGGGATTCCAATGAAAGCATGGGGCGTACAATTTCATCCAGAGTCAACACCGGAGATCTGCCGTTATGCTTCATCGGTTGGAGATATGCCGTTTGCAGAAGATGACACACGAATAGAGGAATTGGAGGGTTCTAAAATATTGCAAAACTTTGCTCGACTTGCGCTCAATAAAACACCGAGAGTGGTAGTTCTTACCGGTGCCGGAATAAGCGAGGAATCAGGACTCAAAACTTTCCGTGATAATGACGGTTTGTGGGAGAACCATCGCTTAGAGGACGTAGCAAGCCCTCTTGCTTGGCGAAGGGACCCTGAATTGGTCTGGAGATTTTATCAAGCAAGGCGTAGACAATTACTCGAAGCTGAACCAAACTCTGCGCACTATGCCCTCGCTAAGTTAGAGAACAAAGTCGATTCTTTTACTTTGATTACTCAAAACGTTGATGATTTACACAGCCGAGCAGGTTCAAAAAACATGGTTCAGATGCATGGTCAACTTCGTTTATTACGCTGTGAATACTGTTCTGAGATATTTGAGAAAATGCAAACTGAGGACTTAGAAGATGATTTTATCACTTGTCAATGTGAAAAAGGAACCCTCCGCCCTCATATCGTTTGGTTCGGTGAAGAGCCATTGGGTATGATGCGAATCGAAAGGGAGGTTATGGCCGCAGATATTCTCATCGTTATTGGCACAAGCGGAGTAGTTTATCCAGCAAATAGTATCCTTCCTATTGCAAAATCCAATGGTGCTTACTGCATTGGGGTTAACCTCGAGCCTCCTGAAAACGTAACACTCTTCGATGAATTTCATCAAGGTAAGGCAGGTGAAGTCCTGCCTGAGTTAGTTGAGAGTTTGCTTCAAGAATGGACCTCCTGACAACGATAGAAGTTATCTAAACCGCATTTATTGCCTATATAAATGGGGGAACTGCTTATCAAAGGTCCTCAGGTCGCCGGAGCATCAGGTGAGTAATAATGGAAGACATCACATTAGGATATATTGGAATGGGCGTAGGGCTTTTGGGACTAATCATAGCATTCATGCTATACAAGAAAGTTAACGCTGTGAAGATTGATAATGAGAGAGTTGCAAAAATTACTGCTGAAATTCAAGAAGGTGCAATGTCCTTCCTTAAGGCGGAATACAAGGTTCTGTCTATCTTCATCGCTGTTGTTGCTGTAGCACTTGCTGTAGGACTTGGCTGGCAAACTTCTGTTGCTTTCATTATTGGTGCTTTAGCAAGTGGTCTTGCAGGTTTCTCAGGAATGCGTGCGGCTACTTCAGCCAATGGGCGCACTGCTATGGCTGCCAAAGAAGGTGGCCAGTCTGCTGCCCTCGAAGTATCATACAATGGTGGAGCAGTTATGGGATTGGCAGTCGGTGGACTTGGTCTCATCGGTATTTCTTTGATGTATGTCTGGTTAGGTCAAGACTTGGATAATATCCAGTACATCGCCGGATTCGGTATGGGTGCAAGCAGCATCGCTCTATTCTCTCGTGTTGGTGGCGGTATTTACACCAAGGCAGCCGATGTTGGTGCTGACTTGGTCGGTAAGGTCGAGGCTGGAATACCAGAGGATGACCCACACAACCCTGGTGTCATCGCAGATAACGTTGGAGACAATGTTGGTGATGTTGCTGGAATGGGTGCCGATATCTTCGAATCCTTCGTTGGTTCAATCATTGCAGCAATGGTTATTGCAGCAGCGGACCCAGACCTTGGTGCAAAGTATGTCGGACTACCAATCGTTCTGGGTATTGTAGGATATTTGGCTTCAATCATCGGAGTCTTCTCAATGAAGTTCATGAAGAATATGGATGCTGGTGCTGCCCTACGCAATACCACATTCATCGGTGCAGGTCTGTTTGCAGTCGGTGGCTACGTGGCTATGGATATACTTGGATTTGAGAACCATGATGCAATGTGGGCCGTTATCACTGGTTCAGTGATTGGAATCTTCATTGGATTGGTCACTGAGTATTACACAGGAATCGAGCCAATCTTCGGAATCAAGCCAAAGGCAGTTGCTCACATCGGAGAGATGTCAAAGACCAGCCCAGCAACCAATGCAATTGCTGGATTATCGGTTGGAATGATGTCTGTTTTCCTACCGGTTGTTTTGATTTCAATCGCAATTGGCCTTGCCAACCACGTCATGGGTGGTGGCGAAGCAGGTCTCTACGGAATTGCAATGGCGGCAATGGGAATGTTGGCAACAGTCGGTGTCACCATGACAGTTGATGCATATGGTCCAGTGGCGGATAATGCTGGTGGAATTGCAGAGATGAGCGAGTTAGGACCGGAAGTTCGTAAGATTACCGATGGCCTTGACAGCATTGGAAACACCACCGCAGCAATCGGAAAGGGATTCGCAATCGGCAGTGCTGCACTGACCGCTCTGGCTCTATTCGCTGCATACAAATCAGCAGTTATTGATGAGTGGACTGACAAGGATGCATTCACCATGTCTTTGGACGACCCAATTATCGTTATCGGCCTACTTATTGGTGGAGCACTTCCATTTGTAGTAGCAGCAATGACCATGACCAGTGTCGGAAAGGCTGCTGGCACCATGGTGGAAGAAATCCGCCGCCAATTCGCAATCATGAAATCGACACTAAAGGGCGACAAAGAATTCACTGGAGACTTAGATGACCCAACTACCTGGCCTTTGGAAATCGAAGCAGATGGAGTAACATATCCCGATAGTGGTTCTTGTATTGATATCTCAACCAAGGCAGCATTGAGAGAGATGGTCGGTCCAGCAATGGTCGCTATTCTTTCCCCAGTTATCATCGGTCTATTCCTTGGACCTGTGGCGCTTGGTGGAGCATTAGCAGGAGCAACCGTTACCGGTGTTCTAATGGCCCTCTTCATGGCAAATGCTGGTGGCGCTTGGGACAATGCCAAGAAGGCAATCGAGCAAGGCGAAATCGAAGGCGAGGCGAAGGGCGGAGATGCTCACGCTGCTGCTGTTATCGGCGATACAATCGGAGATCCATTCAAGGACACCAGTGGTCCATCACTGAATATTCTCATCAAGTTGATGGCAATCGTCAGTCTGGTTATTGTACCACTCATAGTTTGATTGCATACGCTAAAAAGAAGATGGCTTGTGGCTGCCTTCATGCGTGCAGTTCTACTGCTATTGGTCCTGCTTGGCTCTAGCCTATCGGGATGTTTAGGAGATGGTTCTCCTAGTGCAGAAGAAATTAGTGTTGATGAAGAGCCAGGCTGGAAAATTGGAGATTGGTTCCAGTATATTTTCACAACACCTCAATACGGTCAAGACACTGCAAAGTTGGTCATTGCAGACAAAGTTGAATCTGATAATAACTGGATGTTAGCGATTAGCAGTAGGACTGAAGCCCAACGCCATGCAGCCCTAAACCACAATCCCTTCTTGGGGCGCTTAACCTTTGATGACATCAAAGTCTACGAGAATGGCATCGCACAAAGCGTCTTTAGTTTCCCTATGAACCAAGGAAATACTTGGCAATTCACATTATTTGGGTATTCGTGGAATGCCGAGGTCAGTGAATTAACCGAAGATGGAGCGGTGGTTGAAGCCATCTCATCTGGTGGTGGAGCAATAACCTATACTTTCGATGGAAGAATTGGTTTCCTAACAGAATTCACTTGGGTAGATGGCAGCAGGACCACAATGTTCGACATGCAATTGGTAGACCATGGCAGAGGCCATACAGGCCAAGTCTGGTTCATCAGGGCAACAGACCTGAAAGATGAAGTCTACGAACAAACAGATGGTGAAATTTCAGACACATTTTTCGATAGTGAACACCCAAGTGATGGTGATTTTGATTTCTTGGTCTGGTACCTCGATGTAATAATCGATGCGTCTGCAGGCTCTTCAGGTTCTCTAACAGTCAAAGACCACTGGGATGCAACAGCCCTAAGCAGAGCATGGGGCGCTGATTCTGAAGAGCGCCATGCAATAGGAACGATACCTTCAGTAACTGGTGAATACACAATCACTTTGCATCTATCAGGCGCTGATTCCTATGTTCACCTGAGAATGGCGGGTGGAATAGAACAAAATTGGAATCTCTGAGGTGATTCCCTGCCTACTCTAGTGATGCTGCACGGAGTGTCTGGCAGTGGAGAAATGATTACTCCTCTTGCTCAGAAAATAATCCCAACTGGATGGGACTTATTTTGTCCTAATGCAGAAACTCCTCATCATAAAAGGGGCTTTAGTTGGTGGCCTTTGGAAAATATGGAAGATAAATCTAGAGCCCGAGGTAATGGCTCCCACCCTTATGATTCACTAGACCGAGCAGTGTATTCTCTTGCCAATGTATTACCTGCTGGTGATTTGTATATCTGCGGTTTTTCTCAAGGCGGTGCTATGGCCATGGAACTGCTATCTACCTCAGCAGCAACCAGAATCAAGGGCTTGATTTTACTTGGAACACGAGTTCTTCGGCCATTGGAATTGAAGCAATCAATTGCTGACTCAGAGGGAGTCATATGTTGGATGCATGGAGTGAAAGACAAAATTATCGATTTAGAAGAGGCCAGAGAAACCCCCCAAATCTTCGAAGATGCTGGATGGAACGTAAAGCGATTAGAGCATGAAAAAGGACATATGATTCCCTTTGCTCTTCAAGATGATTTGAAGTCTTGGCTTGCTCATCTCAAATAGACTTGAGTTTCGTCAAACCCACCAATAAAAATTGGCTGCTCATTTCGTACATCGATGACAACTGGCACAGTCCTATGTCCAGTTTCAGAGACAATTTGTTGGCGTAACCCATCGATTTCATCCATGTTAAATTCACTAAAAGTCATCCCCTTATTAGGTAAAAAACGTTTGACTGCTGTGCAGAAAGGGCAGAACCCTCCGGTGTAGATAATAAAATCAGTTTCTGCAGCAGCAGCGTGTTCCTCGACAATTCCCATACTCTTCAACCGGACATTGCTCCCTTTTTAATCCACACTTTGAAGAGTCCGATTAAATTCGGACAAACCCTGACAATTCGGAACCTTGTTGGTATTCTTGCTGAAGACTTCAATCGAGCAACTCTGCATCTAGTACTTGTTCGCTATGGAATACACCTGGTTTTTCAATCCTCGAGCCCCATACTACTGGCACCGCGATTATTGGAACCAACAAGAGCAACATCCAACCTAAGCCAATTCCACCCGCAGGGCTGCTATGCTCGGAATATTGTGATGGGCCCAATCCGTGGCTGACATTCATATCCCACCAAGCGAATAATGCCAAGGCATCCAATGCAGTTTGGAAACCGTTTTCCAGTTCTTCTCGGCCTCCTGCATAGGTTCTCAAGATCAGGAGAGTGTCCGTTTGGGTATGTTTGATTGTCTGCTCACAGGTGTCTCCCTCCTCGATGATGTATTCGTGCATTCCTCTGATCCAGACGCTGGCATAGCCGGCTTGAATGAAATTGAAATGGTCTGAATTACCCTTAGTATCATCGATAACCCGAACCCATTCAACCGGATATCCTAATTGTTCATGCAATATTTCCACTAATTGTGCTTGTAAGCGAATAGCATCTTCCCGCATCTCATCGGTTAATTCCAAGCCTCTTTCGGTATAATATGACCAATCCTCAATAGGAGAAGCGAATAGATAGAGGGTGAAATAATCCTCACTACAAGTGGGTAAGTTTGGCGGCGTCAATGGCCAGTTTAAGCCAAACATATCGAGATTTATGTAGGTTGCAACATCAACATCTTCTGGTACACTTTCTACAAAGTGCAGACTGCCCTTGCCACCACCTTCACTCGAAGAGGAGCCTTGCCACTCTTCATAATCCCAAAAGCCGAATTTCCAAGTATGCTCTGGAGTGTGCCCCCATTTCATCATTATTTCAGCCAACTCCAGAAGATTAGCAACTCCTGTTGCATCATCATAGGCTCCTTGTGAGCGGCAAGTTGGGTAAGTTTGGCCGATGAGTGGCGGCGGGGAATAACAAATCGCATCATGATGGGCTCCAACAACAACCCAAGAATCTTCCATTTTCCCTGGCAGTGTAGCAACGATATTCATGCAATCGTTGCATTCGTCGGTGGTGAAAGATTGTTCTTCGACTTCATAGCCCATCAATTCGAGTTCAGATTTAATCCAAGCCCGCCTGTCCTTGTTGGCATCGCTATCGATTTGGCGATAAGAGCCGTCAACAAAATTGGCAAGATTATCATAGGCTCTTGCTCCAGATGGTTTTGGGTCCATTTCTTCAGGCATAGCCTTGGCTTCAACATCGTTCATTGAAAGGCTGCCAACCATGCTACTGGAAAGCAGCAATAGGCAGGCTGCCAATGCACCGACGGCTCTGCCCATGACCTTGTCTTGTCGCTCCCGCCTTTAATTGTCCCTTAGTAATCATCATGCCCTGTAAGGGCATGGGAAGGTGTGATGAGTAGCCCAGTTTCCACCCTCAACAATCAGGGAATCGCACGCACAATGCCAGTTTGTAGGGATGCAGATTTGGTAGAGGAGTTTAGTGAATCAATAGTTGAAGAGGGAGAGATGAAACTTTGGTGGTTAACTCAAGCCTCATGGTTAGTGAAAACTGCAACAGTATCAATCGCAATTGACCCTTGGTGGCGAGATGTTCATTGCGAGGGGCACTGGCAAAAGTTACTTGGAGAATACCCCCTCCACCCCAGCCACTTTCCACGCCTCGATTATGTCCTATGCACACATTGGCACGATGACCACCTTTGCCCTGAATCCATTCCTCGACTGGCGGAGGCTCAACCTTGGCTGAAGTTCGTCATCCCCAGCCGTAGCGTTGAACTGGTAGAATCATGGGGAGTGCCGAGCGAGAACATCATCTCTGCTCATGGGCATGGGCCTATCGATTTGGGGCCCCTGCAAGTTTGGTGTATTCCAGCAGCTCATGAAGAATTGGACTTCGATGAAACGGGAGCAAGTTGGTATCTCGGCTATGTCCTCCATAGTAGCGGGGTTAGCCTCTTTCACATGGGTGATGGCCAACCTTGGCCAGGATGGCACAGCGCAATCAAAAAAGCAGTTGCTCGAATTTCTTCCTCAGATGAATTAGACATAGCATTACTTTGCATCAATGGCAACGATAATTTGAGTCATAAACAAGCCGTTGACTTAGTAGAGAAAGTTAGACCGAAGGCAGTCATCCCGATGCATTATGGAATGGACCCCGGAAATACAGTAGAGCCAGAAATATTCGTTGAGGAAATAGAACAAAGAGCACCTTCCCAATCTTTCATTATAGCCAAGGTTGGAGAAAAAATATCCTACTCAAATGGGGGCATTTTATGAGTTGGCAAGAAGACCTATTCACTTTTCTTTGGCAAGAATTAGACTTTGATGATCACCCGATAGATATGGGTCATTCAAGCCAGCCTCTTGGCCAAGTTAGAATGCGTTTAATCGATGGTTGTTTGAGATTAAGAGATGAACGGATTGCATTCAATATCGTCGGCTGCCCAGATGATGCTCCGGAACAAGAAGATAGCATTCTTCACCTGCTTTCTACTCACCCAAGAGTTGCTAGTCCTGCTCCTGGAAGAAAGGGACTTCATCGCTGGACGATACCAGTTGATATGCTGCCAGAATCTGTTCTTGAATCCACCCAAATGAAGTCATTATTGGAGGTGACAAATTGGGATTCTCTATTGCCTGAAGATGAAGGGGCGCCAAATATTGATTGGCCACAAGATTCTAACTTATCCACTGTGCATCATAAGTCATTCGATTGGCATAAGGCCTTCGATGAGTGGGGTGGTCCAGCCTCGCAGGTGGCCGCTTATCGCTATTTTCTAAATCATTTGAAAACTCATTTAGAAACTCATTTTGATGGTTGGACATGGTCACTTGAGATTGATAACAAACCCGATAGATGCGGTTGGTACCTGCGTATGGCTGATGAATTACACACCCTTTTCACCATTTTCATCGGCCTTGGTTGGCAACCCGATGGCGATGATTTGCCGAGAGGACTTTTGCTCTTTGAAAGAGCCCCAAAAGGGGAGTTGGATTGGCAGAGTGAGGCCACTCAAAACGTCAATGATGTTGAACGAACTCAGATGATTCGTGCCTTTTTAGATAAACCAAAATTGGCTGGTGAACACCTTCTTCCAAAGGAATCAGAGAACCTCTGGCCACTGTTAATTTCGAGGGCCCCTTCGGGATTATCGCTTGAGGATTTGAGCGCTTGGTTTGCAAGTTTAATGGAGCACTTGGACAAGGCGATTTGGATAATTAAGACTCGATAATTTGCCGTTGCAAACCAACTTCGTCGATCTCCCATTCCAGTATTTTCCAACCGGCCGCTTGACATGCTGCTTTGACCTCATCGACCTTTCCTTGATTTGCAAAAATTCCAACACACCCTCCACCCGCAGCACCCATTCCTTTCCATGCCATAGCAGATTTATTTGCCATCAACGGGTCTAGCACTTCACGGTAGGGGGCATTCAATTCAGGTGCCATCGCTTCTATTGCAGCAGTTACATCTCTGACTCCAAATACAACTTCGTCTCTTCTGTCTTTTCCGAAGCCTTCAGCAACCTTTCTTGCGGCTTTTCGGATTGTCAGTAATGAATTGAGAACGACTTCATCGCCCTCATCATATCTGCTCCAGACTCCATTGTGAATGTCACCGCTGGAATGGGAGATTCCAGTATAGGCGAGTACCATTTGACGGCATAGCCAACGCTTTGCACTATCAAGTGGCTCGAATGGCATTGCTTCCACCCTATCACCAACGAACATCAGGTGTTGAATTCCACCTATTGCAGCAGCCCACTGGTCTTGTCTACCGCCACGATTTCCTAGCAAGGCTTCGAATTGATATGCTAACTCTGCAATCTCGGCTTTTTCCTTATCCTCTCCACTGATAGCAGAGAGGAAGGCTACATTCATCGCTGCACTTGTTCCCAAGCCGCTGGAATTTGGTACTTCTGATTGGTATGAAACTTTTATTTTATTTTCATCATCGACCTGATAAGAAGCGGTGATGTAGTGATTAATTGCAACATTGACGACTTCTCCACCGTAATCCGTGGTAAAGGGTGCGCAATCAGTCCAACCTCCAGCAAGGTCAATTCTAACTGGTGCTTTTGTACGAATCTCCCTTGCCATATTATTCCCTCTCCAGCAAGTGCAGAAGGCCTTCCTCAAAGAGCATTCTGCCTCTTTTCAATAATTGTCCTCGCCAGCCATCATTTTTCGGGTTGAAGGTCCTTAGAAGCCTCTGCCTGCTCCAATGGTTGTAGATATCTTCGACGTTGCCGTGTTGAGTCCAAGCATTTTCGCTTCGCAAAGCCTTCAATACTCTCAGTTGACTAAAGGTTCCGAATTCCTGAGTTATACAAGTCCAATTTATATCTGGCCAGCGAGTCATCAAGCCTTGATGCAAGTCGCCTCGAGTTCTATACGCAATACTAGAGGAGTCAAGCGCAGCAATTTTCTTGCCAAAACTTTGTTTCATTATTTTTATTTCTTCTTGGCTATAACCCGGGTTGAGTAATAGAGTGTCTTGGCCCGATTTTCCGAGCCCAGTATGCAGGTCAATTGCCATGACATTATCGACATCTTCCAGCACCTCTTCCAACCAAGTTAGGAATAATTTTGGTCCTTGTTGCAGACCTTCTCCGCCGAATTGCAATGCCGCAGGGCGAGTGTATTGACCTTCAGCAATCGCTTGTTTAGTTCGCCTCATCCCATTTTTTATGATGTGGAAAAGCATTTCCATGGTGAATATTTTTCCACTTTTCGAGGGTGGCTTACTTGGATTGATGAGATGATTTACCTTGCCGTAACCTTCTGGCTCACCAAGATACTCTTCGTTTGGAGAAAGGAAGTTTCGATTCAGGTCTGAATTAGTCTCATTTACTCTCCGCAACCAAGCCATTCCCCATGGATTTAGAGCATGAACGAAGGCTACTACTATTCCTTCAGGGATGCCACCATTTTCAATTTCTTTCATGGTGTAAAGTTGAATTGCCGAACCAGGATAACCTTCGACGCCATGGATTCCAGAGGTGGATAACAATAATTTGTTGGCAGATGAGTCTCCAAGCATGCAGATATCAATACTCAATTCTTCTTCCATCGGTCCTTTTTCTTTGAGCACAAGACGCTGCACATCATATGCCACACCATTGTCCATTAATCTCTGTGACTGGTCACGAAATCTTTGTGCAGCTGCAACATAGTCGTTGGAATAATATTCCTCCCACATTTTGAACACCCCTCTCAGTAAAGACGGAAAGTCCTGATGGCACCAGCCGGAATCGAAACTTGACTATCTCTGGCCCCTTCGATGGCTTGCTCAAGTAAATTGCATTCTTCTACTTCAGTCCAAATATCGCTGAGGAGATCGCCGCTCCAATCTTGGTTGGTCGGGTTCCATAATCTCAAGGCTGCTCCCTTTCCATCATCACAAGGTTTGAGGCTGGCAAATAATGGCTTAGGCTCTGACCCTATCAACTTCCAAGGTTGTAATCTCCTATCGCTATCGCCTATGTATTCGACTTCATCAAAAGATGCATCCAATTGGGGCTTTGGCATGCCTGGCATCAAGTTGGCCTGTGCAGCCAACATCTCAGCAATTTCGTGAACTGCCATTCCATCAGCATCACCTTCACTCCAATCTCCTTCATAGGGAAGTATTCCCCAACGGAACCAAGACATTCCTTGGCATTGAGCACCAGGTGCAGGGAAGCAAGGGCCAGCCCGATTACGGCGCCACGCAAAACCATCCCTAGATAACCAACCAACCGAGCGAAGAGCGGTCAAACAGAGGTCTAAGCCACTCCCATATTTGCTCTGTCTTGCCTCATATTCATTACTACCTGGGCATAAGAGTGCAAGCCCATGCTGCTCATCCTGTACACTAACGAATTGGGAAAAATGCTGAGTTGGAACTTCTGGTTGATTCCAAGTTGGCTCGTGTGGAAAGTGCCAAGGCCGTTCAATTACATCAAAGGCAGCACCGGCATGAACGCTATCTGATTCAATACCACTTGGCAGAATGAATCTTACTCGGTGGTCGTTGCAAGTATTATCTATTGAAGACTCTATTTCCAAGAAACGGCTACCACTTCTCATGGTTAGATAATGGTTGATTGCTAGCCAGTCATTATCGGAACTTCTTTCTTGAATTGTATCGTTAAAGCGCTTAGGTAATCTCCATTCCATGTTAATATGCAAGGTTGATGCCCAAGCATTTGACTTTTCAATATCAGCATTAATAATGCAGTTATTTTCTTGTTCATCCTCATGTAGAATCCTGCGTCCAATATGGTCTGGTCTTTCTTCAAGGCTTGGCCCCTTGCCATCTCCAACAGGGATTGGGTGGCCACCAGGTGAATGGTCATAGGAATCTCCAGCGTCTTCGTCATCTTCTACTACGCCCAAGCCCATCCAAGTACGTCCATTCTCAAGGTCGATTAGGTCGAACCTACCATCATCCCGTAGGATGACCTTGATTAGTCCATTTTCCATCCAATCTCCATCTGGATGAACATTGACAGGATTATGTTCTGGTTCTTTGAAATCCAATCCAGGTAATAGGTGAACAACGCTCATTCCAGGTGGCAATCCTGAGATATTGAGAGCACCTCTTAGGCGTGGTAACTCAACGTTTGCTACTCTATCATCATGGATATGCAATCCCCATAGTGGGGCAGTAGTCATCACTTCTGCTTGGGCTGAAAACCCCTCAACAGGATGGGCAATCTTAATTTTTCCACCCATTGAATCATTCCATGCGACTGCATCAGGTAGTACTCCATCGATATTGAGAGTACCAGTCCAAGGCCTTGGAGTAGGGTTGTGTAAAATCAGAGGAATAGCGTTTTCATCATCATGGCTTAAGTCGAATTGTTGTCTTAATTCGGCGTGTAAGTCATCTAAAAGCATGGCCGAAATTTCTTGTGCATGACGGAATCTAATTTCCATGTCTAAGTGTGTTGAATCAACACTGCAGCCACAAATATCGTCGTGAGGATGATTGCGCAATACTTCTCTCCAAGCGAGTTGTAAGCGCCTCTGACGGACCCTTCCACCGAGTGACCACGAGGCTGCTGCCAAGGGTTCAATTTGGTCTTGCAATAAACGCATGATGTGATCATTCATTCTCTTCAGGTAAAGCCTAGCACTGAATACTCCTGAAAGCAGTGCTCTATCCCAACCTTGGTGCAGTTCTCCGATATGCTCAACCAATGGTTCTTGTTTGGAAGAAACCCACTCCTTTAACTCATCAAAGAATTTTACAAAAGTAGAATGGCGCAATTCAATTTTGCCCTCAAAGTGTTTGTTGGCTTCTTTAATCAGCATTGGCAAAGTGGGTTGTGGATGAGTGTGGTCGCTCCCATTGCCGAATTGAACTACTGGTGCTTGCCAATTGTAAGTATTTTCTAAGCCATCCAATAATCGTTGCAAGCGTCCCATTGCTGTTTCAATATTGACATTGGGACTATCCTTACGGTCAAGACCACGTTCCTCAAATCCCCACGCCATAAGACATGGGTAGTCTGGAGTTTGTTTAACCGCCAGTACCGAAGTATTGCCATCACTGGCTGTCCAGTTGAAAATGCAACCTGCTTCTCCGACCCATTGGCCAGCCCCTCGAGTGAAAAGAAATGTATCTAGTCCAACTCCCTTTAGGATGGCTGGTAATTGAGCGATATGCCCGAATGGGTCAGGAACATAACCGATGTCAGTGCGTCCACCGAACTCTTCAGAGATGCGATTGCCGAATTGTAGATTGCGAACAAGGGCTTCCCCACCAACGATGAACTCATCTGGCAATACATACCAAGGGCCAACTCCAAGTTTGCCCGCTTTAACAAGTGCTTCAATGCGAGATTTGTTCTCAGGCTTGACCTCGAGATAATCTTCCAGCACTACAGTTTGCCCGTCGAACTCAAAAGATGGATACTCAGCATCCTCATCTTCGAGTAAATCAAGCAAATCATCGACGAACTCAATCAATCGATAGCGATACTGCTGGAATGGTAGGTACCATGCGCGGTCCCAGTGCACATGCGGAGTGACATGTGCTACCAAGACCGGCTTTGTCATGGCTCCGAGGAGGCCTTGACGCTACAAAGGGCTTTGCAGACTGTATTCACTCTGCTGCAGGTGCTTCGGCCTCTACAAGTGCAGAATCTACACCCATAAAGGTGGTCATTCCACCTGCTGCTAGTCCGCACACTGCGGCTATAAAAGTCATGTAGACTGACATTCCAGCAGCCCATTGAGTAATCATATCCGCCTTGTCAGGTAATGCTTCGATACCACCAGACATGCTTGCAAGAAGAATCAGAACTGCGACAAGCGCAAAGACTGAACCAATCCAGAGGGTTGTTCCGCCATATGAGCCAGCATCTGCCATCTTTCCGATATCAGCACAATCAGCAGTATATTCTCATTCACTAAGGCTTTGTAACAGGCCATCTAGTGTTTTTTCTGCACTGGTAAATGAAACATCATACTTGGCAAATAGGTCAATACTACGATTACCCCTTAATTCTGAGATGCTTGGGTCCTTCAGGCTTTCATCCACATCAGGGTCATACCGCAAAACAGCAAGGGCTCCAACTTTCAGGGCCTCGCATTCTAAGTCATATTTTTTACATAGTAGAATCGGACCAAGTAATCTATCATTCTCTGAAAGTTTTCTCATCGGGTCTCTACATTGCCGATATATTGGATCGACGATTCGTTCATCTTGGTATTTTTCCAAGGCTCTTTTTGCCCAATGAAGTTGCTCTTCTTCATCAAAACCATGAGCCTTGATGAGAGCCGCACTTGCTTCTAAGCCCGCTTGCTTTCCTAATGCAGCAATTTCAGGGTCATTTGCTGCTTGTGATAAAAACTCAAATCCCTTTAGATGGCCAAGATATGAAACAACCGCATTAATGGCATTATAGGTGAATACCTTACGTTTTAATTCAAGTTTAAAATTACTCTTCAGACTTATTCCTTCGATACTCTGTAGTAGTTCTGTTTGTATTGCTGCATCACCGTCCATCGGTAATTCTGAATGTTCCTGTACTCGTAGAGTTAGCATTCCAAAGTCGCTTAGTTGTTGTTTAGTTGGTTCGATGCAAGAGCGCAATATTTGTGATTGAATAATTCCCAGATTAGGCGATTCGATATCCAATGCTTGTTTTACTAATTGGGCAGGAGCATGATGATTTTCACAGAGAATGATGTCGAGCGGCCTAGACTGGATTCTTTTTTCGACTAGTGATTTTACTCTGCTGCACCATGCTTCGAGGTTATTTCCTCCCATTGCAGTGAAGATTAAGTCCGCCTCATTTATCCATTGATTTACCTGTTCGGAATCCAATAAGGTCGCCCCTTGGTGTCGAATACGTTGATGGATTTGTGGAGTTGAAAGCCGAGTAATGATGTGCCCTCCCATTTTGTTCAGTTCATCTATGACATATTCTGAAGTATCAACAAACTTGACTCTCCAACCAGAATTGAATAGAATATCAGCGAGGAATCCCCTGCCTACCTTACCTGCTCCAAATATGATGGCCAGTGGGGCAGTTGCCTTTTGCGCTAATCTTGCAATGCCATATGCTGAGACTTCTTTTCCTTGGCGGCGGCTGACATTACTCCAGCGGTCCTGCCTTGATTGGATGATGACAAGCGCATCGGCTAAGCCGCCACCAACATGAATACCATTGTATTTTCCAATTCCATCAACAATCGGCTGCAATGCATCATTGAGGCCATCGACTAAAGCCGTTGCAAGTTGCTCTTCTGCCGCATCATTATGCTGTGCGGACCAGCCTCCTACATGTCGCGGCTCCGCTCCAGGACCACGCTTTCCGCGCATATCAGAATCAAATCTCACCTCACCTTTATTTCCTTGATTTTCCAGCAACCATGCAACACAGGCCTTGATATCTGCTATCGAAGGAGCGGCTTCGATTTGGTTCAAACCTTCTAGCATCGCGCCACCCCCACTCGATGTTGAACTGTAGAGAACTGCTGGCAATGTTCCACATGCAGGTAGCCAAGTCATGCCTTTTGGAACATTATCTGTATTACTGAATATAGCAAGATGCTCACTGGTATTTGCAAGATTACCAGCAATCCCCACGCCCATGAATAGGCCTTCAAGGCCGGCTGACATATCGCAAGCACCGCAAATGACTTTTGCATTTCTTGATTGACCGATGATATCTGTAGGCTTTTTCATTGGAGGGAGAATATTACCAAGGCCAATCCATTCTAATAATTCAGGATTAGAAATTAACCCTCTATTTGAGCGCCGGTCTGAACATACGATGCCTGCTAATGAGAGATTAACGAGGTCCTTTACTTGGATTGCAACATTTGCTTTTCCAATTAACTCAGGATGCCTTAGTGCCCATTGGCGTAATTTCACTGGTAGCCATGCGCGGCCTTCGGGTAGGTGCATCCCAAGGTTCTCAATCCTCCACTGTAGGGGGAATCGCCCATCAAATTCTTCAATCAATGATGGTAAAGGCTGATCTTGCCAAGTAATGATATCGCCAAGTAGGTTATTTTCATCGTCGAGGATGATTGCACTCTGCCCTTGGCCGCAGACTCCAATTGTGTAGACTCTGTCAAGGCCTTCAGGTTCCAGCCAATGGCTCAAATGCTCATTCATTTCTTGGATTAAGTTTTCCAAAGGCGGGGTTGGGAATGTGGACAATCTCCACCAACCTCCGTCATCAAGCAGCAGGACTTTGACGGCGCTACTACCTATGTCTAGGCCGAGGCACAATTGGCCCGACATCTCGGGCATCAATCCCACTCCACTGGATTCCAATTAAGCACCGATAGCCCAGGCTCAAGGTCGATGAAGCGAGTTGGGCTATTTGATTGAGCAGCAGTCAAAAGATAGCCATCGATTGAGGATGTTATACAGGCTCGGAAGAAGCGTCGCACATCTTCTTGCAAGAATGCAGTCGCCATCAGCCTGCCACCGCGACGCTTGTGTTCTTCATCATCGGGGATAACAGTTCCAATGCGAACACAAATGACTTCGAGAACTTTGGCCGCACTACGTCCAAGAACTTCTCCGATTATCTTAGTCATACCATATGGCGAGTCTATGGAAACGCCGTGCTCAACCCCTATTGGTGGCTCAACTCGCCCTTCTAAGCCAACTTGTGCCAAGCCAGATGAGGCGATAATTATCCTCTTGCAAGATGCCTTTTTGGCTGCTTCAATCACTTTCCAAGTTCCTTCAATATTTACTTCCAGCATAGACATTTGCCAATTAGAAGGGTCTGCATCGGCAGCCAAATGGATGACGTATTGACAACCATCAAACATCTCTACCAAGTCCTCAATACTACTTTGAGAAATATCACAGGCATGGTCCAGCCTACTAGGGGCATTAGAATCATCGACATTTCTGCCCCTTGCCAATCGTTCATCAGTAGGTCTGTCGATTCCTACCAAGGAATGGTTAGAAGCGGACAAATCTGCATGCACAATGCCACCGATAAGCCCACAAACTCCGGTGATGGCAATGCGGGCCATAAGGCCACGATGGCAAGGTACCTCATGACCGCTTCGCATGGCATGGTTCATTTGACAGACACCCACCGTCGGGGTGAAGGGCATGTCTGAGGAGGTATTCGATGCCGAGCTGGTTGAGACCGGCGATGTTGATTTCACAGAGAGTTTTCTCAGCACTGGAAAGGTCGATATCGGAAAATCCCGCTTCTTCAGATACCTCTGGTTCTTCGGCGTCTACATCGCTTTTGCCTTACCTTATGCATTTTACAATCAATGGGCCTTGACGGTTGGTGTCAACGATTTCGGTCTTGACAAGGACATCATCGTTCCACTGTTCATGGCTACCCAGATTCCTTTCTTTCTTCGTCCGGTCTGGGGTAGTGTTGTCGATAAGCGTACCAGCATATCATTTGGCCGCCGCCGTTCTTGGATTCTCATCGGTGTCATCGGACACATAGGGCTACTCATTCCACTGGCCTTTATTCCACTGGCTTCTTCTCCGACATTATGGGTGGCAATGTTGGCGCTTGCCCTTATTCCCAGAGTCATTGCCGAACAAGGAATTGCTGGGCTAATGGTCGATTACTTGCCTGACCCAGGGGCAATCGGTGCTACCATCGCCTATGCATTTAGAATCGGAGCCTCTGTCATTCCTGGCCTAATTATCATGGGTTGGTGGATCGGCGGAGTACCGATGGATTCACCCTTCCTCGACAGTGCAGGAGATGTTGACCTAAGTGGGGTTTTATTCGCTTCAAACATTCTAATTGCAGTGGGACTAGTCGGCGCCCTTCTACTGGTCATCTTGATGAAAGAAGGTAAGCATCTACGCGGCCCTGGACAAAGCGGCCCCGTTGCAATAAGCATCGAGGAAGCACAGGAAGACCCCGAATTAAACTGGCCAGAAAACACTCCATGGTCAACCAAGATAAAGGCCGCTTTCAGCAGCAGAACATCACGACTTTGCCTCTTAGTCGCACTGCTTGTTCCACTTGGTGATGGCTTTGAAACTTGGTTTAGATATTATTTCCTCGAGGAATTGGATTGGTCAACAACTCGCTGGGCAGGCTGGTCATGGCTCTTCGTCATCGCTGGTTTCCTCGGCCTCATCGGTCCTGCAATCTCGGATTTCATCGACCGACGCAAGGCTTTGATGGCCTTTTCTGTAGCGGCGATGTTTTCCTACCTGCTGCTTGGCGGTGCGATGCTTACGGGAATGTCATGGGGGTTGGTGATGACCACATGGGTTCTGGTGCTGATAACCACTGACTGGCTCATCTTCACCTTCATGGCCAGCATCATCGAGATTTCTGACCCACGCATTGCAGCCACTCACATGGGGGTCTACCAATCGGTGCAGGCAATCTCTTCGACCACCTTGATGGTATTGCTCGGTCAACTCATTCTCAAACTTACCAATGACTCCTATGGTACGTTGTACCTGCTCGCTGCTGCAGGACCATTGATCGGTTATCTCTTGTTCAAGGAGATGCAGTTGTCCGATTCTTCACAAAAGAATCTCAGCGATGCTAGGAAGGCACTCGTTTCAGGCACCGACAAGATGCTCATCAAAGTGCCGGGATTCGATTCATTAGAAGGCCAAAGACGCTCAACCATGATGGCCGTTGCGTGGGGATTCATTGGATTGGTTTTGGTAGCAACTGTAGCCGCCAGCAGTACTGCTATGTCCTCAGATTATGAGTCCTCAGAAGAGACATGGTCGCTAGGTTTCAGGGGTGTATCTCATTGGACAGAGTTGTCGTTCACATTGGGCCCAGGCGATTCAGATTCCTACACCTACTTACATGAAGATAATGCTATGCTGTCAATTTCCGTTGTCAGTCAGTCTCCTTCTTGTAGCAGTACTGTCGGTCAGGTTCAGTATACAATCACTCTGACTTCACCTACTGAACTCGTCAATGCTGGAGGAATGTCGGTTGAAGAACAAGGTTCAGGAAGTCTTTCCATTGCTGATAACACTGAATTGACGATTGAAGAAAATTTCACCGCACCGACCAAAGAAGAACTTCAGGCCCAAGTTGATTCAGTGATTGAGGCTGACAATTGGAGTACAGGTAATGGAGAATGGGTAATCGATATTGAGAGGGCTGGCTCAGGGCCTCAAAACGCCCTATCATCCTGCCAATTCAGTGTCACATGGCAGTATTCATATGCATATGATCCAATTCCTCGTGATTTCATCGTCAATCAGACTATCGAGACCAAGAGCAAGGACTTCGGCCCCGCCTTCATCGGTGCAGTTGGCGGTCCAATCATCCTCGCAACACCAATCCTCGCATGGTTGGTCGCTCGTCCTTTAGAAGACTGATTCACCATTCGGCAAAGGCGCCATCAGGCTGGGTCCAGATAGGTGGAGCGTGTGGATTCCATTCATCCATATGAGCGGCGATGGCCTCCTCATCAACTTCGATACCAAGACCTGCACCTTCGGGCACAGCAACATATCCATCTTCGACGATGAAGGGTTGTTTGAGCAGGTTGAACGACCAAGCCCATCCACCTCCGCTCTTACCTCCGGGAAGACCTGCTCCACCAAGGCTCTGTACTTCTTGCATTGCATGGGCAGGAGAGGCGGCTGCAACCTGCAGACTGGCCGCAGTCTGGATAGGCCCATATGGGCAATGGGGAGAAAGAGCGACCTGTGCCATCGCTGCCAAATCACCGATCAGCATACCAGCACTAATCCCGCCAACAAGTGACAAATCTGGTTGGATAATATCGATACAAGGCGGGTCAAGGTGATGTTTGAATTGAGTCATCGTCAACAAGCGCTCGCCTGTGGCCAAGGGTAAATGAGTTTCAATGAGGCGAATAGTGGTGGAATCGTCAGGTAGGCAAGGCTCTTCGATGAACCATGGGTCATATTGCTCTAACTTTGGCAATAGGCGACGAGAAGCAGTTGGACTTAGCCTACCATGCAGGTCGATTGCTACCTTTATCGAGGGGCCGACAGCAGTGCGTACTGCAGCAACGATTGCTACGATATTTTCCAAATCAGCATCGCTTGGAACAGCAGGCGTTGCAAGCGCAGGGCTAACCTTCATGGCAATCAAGCCTTCAGCAATAGCCGCCTTGGCGGAGTTTGCAAATTCCTCGGGATTGGCACCCCATAGATTACGATAGATGAGGATCTTATCGCGAACCTTTCCACCCAGCAATTGCCAGACTGGTACTTCAAGGCGTTTGCCTTTGATATCCCAAAGCGCCATCTCCACAGCACTGACAATGGTATTCAATACTGGACCATCGCGCCAGAATCTGCCTTTCACCAATTTCTCTACAATCGCACTGGTATCGTTTGAGTCAAGGCCAAAGATACGCGATTCTACATTTTCTATACCCGCTTCTACTTCGGGATGTAAATCTCCAATGGCTTCTCCCCAGCCAATTATCCCATCCTCACACTCTATTCGCAACAATAGCCAACGCGGTGGGCAGCGCAGCAAACGGGCCGAGATTATCTTGGACACAAGTGCTGCAAGACGGGCTTCGGCATCAGGTTTGCCCTGAGCAAGGTTGCTCATTCTGCCATCGTTCCGTGATAATAAGAAGAATTACTATCGGGCATCTTTGGCGAACCATCATCCTTTTCCCCACCCCTAAAACCAATGATTGCACCAATCAAGGAAAGGAGTCCTCCAGCAGCAAGAATCCAAGTTCCTTGTCCTGGATATTCTGTGACCTTGGCATCCTCACCGAATGAGTCTTCCATCGAGGGGAATGTCATGATATAATATCCACAGACGCCTATCATTGTCAGTGCAACCATCAATGTAAAAAAGGCTGCAAATTTATTTCCAGTCATTCCAATCAAGCTAAAAACTGAAGAAATAATTGCAAAAACCCCCCAGCCGAATATGCCATTTAATCCCATCAAAGTGTTGATGGTTGCTTTTTCTGTATCTTTACAGTTATTTTTGGAATCAGAACTCTCCATTTCATCGCATCCCTTGAATACAGTTGCTAATTTGATTTCACATTCATCACCGTAACAAATCTCGCTTTCCATAGTTGCTTCTTGGAGACCATAGGTAACAACCACCTTTCCTTCTGAAAATTCATCTTCAGATTTTATTTCAATAACTTGCCATTGTTCATTCATCTGGGCTGCGGTTGCTGCTGCCATGGCGGCGAGGGCGATGATAAGGAGGATGAGTGCGCGCCAGTTCATAATTGGGCCTTTAATGGCGAAGGTATAGAATCTATCGAAAGAAAAGGAAACAAACCAATGAAATAGTCGACGGTATCAGTAGTCCTCATGCAGAGTCCGGCGCCTCAGATAATCGGTGACATCCCACTGCAACCGCAGCCAGCACAACAATTTGTGCAACAACCACAACAGTTTGTTATGACAAATCAAGCTGTGATGGGTGCATATCCTTCAACCAATGCCACATTGGCCTTGGTTTTGTCTTGTATCTCGTTTGTGGCGATGGGGCCATTGCTCTCAATACCTGGCTTGATAATTGCCAACGGCGCTTTGAAAATCACTAACAGTTTGCCGGGGCATCCTGATGCTGGGATGGCAAAAGCGGCGAAAATAGTGGCAACAATAAACATTGTATTAACCGTCGTGTTAATTATATTCATCATGATATTTGTTTTTATGTCAATGTCAACGATGGAGAATACCGCTGGGCCGTAGGTATTTTTCTGTGTACTGAGCCGGTTAATTTCCATCCCTGATTTTTTCTGCCGTTGAAGTTAAGTAGGGGGATAATCAGGGCTTTTTATGGACCCTGTGGGGGACCGAAGACGATGACGACTTCAATCCTGTATCGTCAGCGCAGAGCTACGGCTGCAGTGATTCTATTGCTGATTTGTGCCTCAGTCTCAGGCTGTCTCGGTGGAGAGTTGATTGTGGAATCGGTGATGGTACTGAAAACACAACGACGGAAGGAAACGTGCCGCAGGGGGACAATGACACCACTGGCGGCAACGAGACCATAGATGGCAACGAAACCATAGATGGAAACGAGACCGAACTTGAGGAACAGGCCCAGAGGACTATCGATTTATGGGAAGGTGAGAGCAGATTGTTGCTTATCCTCGTCCACCCCACTGATTCATCACCTGGTCTGACCGCTGCGCAGGCAGAGTCAATCATGAGTGATGTCAACGATTGGTACGTGGAGGTCTCGGCAGGAAAGGTGTGGTTCAACTGGACAATTACCGATTGGTATGCTCTAGATGACGCCGGCTATTCGAATCAAAATGCCTACCAGGCTGCGGCTGACGATGGGCATGACCTTGCCGAGTACGATAGGTTCGTGGTCGGGTTGCAGGACCTGACCTCACGCAGTATCTCCACCCAAGGAGTCCAGCACTACAACGTCACGACCGATGATGCCACAATCCACCTACTCGCTTCTCGCTGTGATGTCAAGCGCTTTGCCGATACCAATAGTACGCGTAACACCATGACCCACGAACTAGGACACAGTTTCGGACTCTCGCACGCGATGTTCAACGGTAGTATCAGCGGTGAGGTTGACTCTTATGGCAACCAATACGACAGCATGGGTTCGTCATCAACATGGCGCCATTTCGGAGCCGCCTATAAGCATCAGATGGGCTGGCTGGATGATGTTCAGGTCGAACTCGTATCTCAGAGTGGCGACTACACTCTGAAGCCACTCGAAGATGATGAGGCACATGCCTTGAGAATATCCATTGGGATGATTGAGGAGGTGAATAATGGTGAGGTCACCTTCGCCGAGCACTTCTACTATCTCGAGGTCAGGGATGTTCAGGAGGCAGAGACGAACAAGCACGGAGAGGTTTTGCCTGGGGCTCTAAATGGTGTCATCATCAACCATGCATCACCTCAGGGCCAATACGGCTACCACAAATGGTTGGCCATCGCTCAGGATGCCACCCCTGAGACTCCGACGGACAGCAGCGGCGACTTCCTGCTGCCTGAGGGGCGTACCTTCAGCATCGATGGGGTAGGCATCCACATCACCGCGTTGAATGTCACCGAGGTTGAGACGACGGTGCACATCGAATTCGATGATGGATTGAGCAACTCAGCCCCTACTATTTCCAGTGTCGAAGCCACATCCGCAGGAGCCGGCTTCCAGTTCAGTGTTGATGCGCAGGATGCCGACGGTGATGATATCGCGGTGTTCTGGAACTTCGATGCTGAATACGGCGCCCTCTACGCTCCAGAGCGCATCGGTATGGGAACATCAACTGAGCACACTTTCGCTGATGATGATGGCAGAAGAGTGTTCGTGCGGGTATCGGACATGCATGGTGGGGAGGCCATTGACTGGGTGGATATCAACGGATATGTGAATCAAGCCCCCCAGATACAGGCGATGACTCCCACTTCTGTTGAGGAGGGTGTGTTCGAGTTCCAGATCGATATCGTCGACCAAGAACTGTTGACTTATGCCTGGGACCTCGGCGACGGAAGCACCTCGATACTCCCCGCGCCACTCCATGAGTATGCTGAGGATGGTAACCACACGGTCACTCTGGTCGTCTCGGATGGGGAGTTCAGCACTACCATGACCGGCTATGCAGACACCGCTGATACGGAGAACATACCTCCAGTTTCCGATGCAGGGTCTGATATCACCGCGTCCCCTGGTGAAACCGTCATCCTCGATGGTTCAGCCAGTGATGACCCCGATGATTACCCTCTTGCTTTCTTGCGCTACACTTGGTCGTCTCCAGATGGCCTTGAGATTTCGAACCATGATGAAGCGACGGCTTCGCTGGTGGCTCCCAGCGAACCTGGTACCTACA
>LWDU01039591.1_pt1 | contig 32343 bp, 22 predicted proteins | sample 727161 | NCBI WGS metagenome assembly LWDU01 (sample SAMN04566230, study PRJNA314399) | hydrothermal vent metagenome | isolation source: deep sea hydrothermal plume seawater | place: Mexico: Gulf of California, Guaymas Basin | collected 2004-07-11 | reverse complement strand
CGCTCGGGAATAACCAGATCGAGTTCAGAGGCGTTTTCGATAATCGTCCCGGCTCCAATTCGCACACCCGACCCCAATGTAATCTTCCCGGGCCGCACGGCCCCCGACTTAATTGTGCCGATAAATACCGAGACCCCGATATGGCAATGGGGACCTATCTCCACCACACCATTGATCTCGGCAGTCGCCCCAATCACCGTGTGATCTCCCACTTTTACCGGCCCGATAAGACCGGCATCAGTACCGATAAACACATAATCGCCGATTTCAGGATGCCGCTGCTGCACCTTATCGCTGAGCCCCCCCAAAGTACAGGGATAGAAATGGCAGCCCGAGCCGATGATCCCCGTCTGCCCGGTGGTCATGCCGCGATGTGGGTGGTCGAGAAAGGTCGCGTCGCCGATCCGCGTCTCGGGGTGGATATCTGCCTGATAGTAGCGCCCGCCCAACTCGGAGATCGCCCGCGGCAATAAAGGCACCGGCCGCCGTTCGAGCCCCGGGCCGCCTTCGACGGTCCCCTTGCGCGTCAATGCGTGCGCGACATCGTGGTAGAACAACACCCGCCAGCCCGGGTAGGTGCTCATCACCAGTTGCATCTGGTAATCGAAGATAAAATCGCACGGCGGCGAATCGTCTCTTCCAACTCGGCCGGGAAATCGATTTCCAACAACTGTTCCTGGGTGAGGTTGCAGTTGTCGAGCAGATACGCGTCCCAGACCGCCGGGTCCCTGAGCGAGGCGAAGCGGTTCCAACGGGCGCGGGTCTTGAGTTCGGGTAGCTCCCACAATAAACCGAAGGTGCTCATCAATGCCTTTTCTTCGGCGTCTTCATCCTCACCCACTGCCAAATACGACTGGGCGATCATCGCGTAAAGCTGGTCGGCGATCTCGCCGATGGCCTCATCCAACTCCTGCTTCTGGTGCTCCGGGCCAAGGGCGTTGTGCGATCCGGGCGCAACGCATTCAAGCAGATTGCCCAACACCGTCTCCAGCAAGTCGCGATCGACGAAGCCGCGCCCCGAACGCTGTGAGAGGATTTGTCGGTCGACCGCGTCGATTCTGAGCGCCTCGATCTCTTCCAGCGTATAGATCGGCCTGAGCCGCGTGAGTAACAAATCGAGCAGCTCCAACTTGCGGCGCTGGTATGAAGTATCGAAAAGTGTAGTTTTACTCATGCCTAATCCATATGAAAGACCTGGGGGATTACTTCGATCACGGGCGATGCATCCTCGTTGCACTCCATCAAGGGTTCCATATAGCGCCACCACTTCCAGGTCAGCTCATTGTCCTTCATCGTATCTATCGCCGCCGGGTCTTCCGTCTCCAAATAGGCAAAAAGCGTCAGCCCGTGCAGGAAAATGCTGTAGTTTTGCACACCGGAGCTATTGAGCAATTCGACCAACTCCGGCCAGATCTCGTCGTGGCGCTTCTCATATTCGGCCGCGCAGCCTTCTTTTATATGCATCATAAACGCGAGTCGTTGCATAACTTCCTCCCAATTTGTCCTTACCAACTCTACCGTATATCTTAACGGAAAATACAGAACACTCGCCGAGCCGCAACCCGGCTTTATTATATATGGAGAAACAGCATGCACCCGTTTGCAGACATCGTCGTCCCCGAAGGTTCCGTTGGCATCCACTGGTTCGGCCAGAGCACTTTGGGACTCAAAGACCCCCAGGGCACCATCGTGCAGGTCGATCCCTACTACCCGCGCGAACGCCCCGCCGACCGTTTTGTACACGCGCGTCCGCCACTCAATGAAGAGTCCTTGCGCACCGACTACGTGCTCTTGACGCACGATCACGGCGACCACACCTGTATCGAATCAATCGAACGCATCGTCGGCACTTATCCGGACGTGCATTTTGTCGGGCCAGAAGAAAGTATTAAGCACATCCGCGCGTCAAATATCGACAATAACGCGGTGACCGTCACCGCCGGCGACACCGCCGAATTAGGCACGATGACGGCGCACACCGTCTACGCCAAACCACCCGCCGGCCTGCCCGACGACGGCATTGATCCGCCCGACGTCAACCATCTCGGCTATGTGGTCGAAGCCGGCGGCGTCCGCATCTACATCTCCGGTGATCCAGTCAACACTTTTGGCAATCACGAAGAGCTATTGGCACCGATCCGCGAACTAAAACCCGATATTGGCTTTCTGACCAACCACCCCAAAGAAGGCGAGTTCCCCTTCTTTGACGGCTCGGCCAAGATCGCCTCGGCGCTGGGCCTCAAAACGGCGAGCCCGACCCACTACTCCTGCTTCGTCAGCCGCGACTACGACCCACAGGAATGGGCCGCTGGACTGCAAGGCGTCGAGCCGCTGATTATTCCGTACAACCAGTCGGTGGTCTATGCAAACTAAACCGGCATAAACGGAGAAGGGCCGCCGGTATACATCGGCGGCCCTTCTCCGTTCTGAATCCCCCGACCTCAGGCCAACATCTTCTTCATCAGTCCCGCCATCTTCTCAACCTCGTCTTCGCTATTAAAGATATGCGTCGAGATACGGATCGGATTATAGTGGGCATGTGGCCCTTTGACATGCTCTTCGGGCACATAGGCATAGGTCCCCTGCGCCGGTTTGAGAATCATATTGTGCTCGTTCCAGAAACGCTTGACGATCTCACCGCGATCGCCTCTTGCGGGGTCGAGCGCAAAGGTCACCACCCCCGAAGACAGCTCTTCTTGTTCGGGGGTCAATAGCGTCAGCGCCGGTATATCGCGCAAGCGATCGCGCACTAAGCGACTCAAATGCCGACATCGAGCTTCGATACGCGACCGACCGATCGCGTTGTGAAAATCCATCGCTATACCATGCCCGAGAATCTGCGACACATTGCGCGTGCCCGAAGATCCGGAGTACACGCCATAACCCGAATAGAGCATGATGGGATGGACACGGTCCTGTATTTCCTTGCGAATATAGAGCAGCCCTGTGCCTTTCGGCGCCAACATCCATTTATGACTCGAAGAGGCATAAGTATCGACGCCCAACGCCTTGACATCGACATCTAACATACCTGGTGCCTGTGCCCCGTCACAGACGAAGATAATGCCCTTGGGGCGGGTAATCGCGGCAATTTCGGCCAGCGGCATCTGCAGACCCGTTATCGTGTCGATGTGGCTAAAGCTGCATACGCGCGTGCGCTTGTTGATATGCCGTTCGATGCGCTCCAGGATGTCTGCCTTGTTCTTTACCGGGTTCGGCATCTGTACATAGCGCATCTTGACGCCATGGTGTTTAGCCAGATATTGCCAGCAGACCATACCACCGCCATGCTCGTGATTCGTCGTCAGAATCTCGTCGCCCTTTTGTAAGTTGAGCCCGGTGGCGACCAGATTCATGCCTTCGGTCGTATTGCGTGTCAGCGCCACCTCATCGAGCGAGGCCCCGATAAATTCCGCCGCCTTCTCGCGCACCGCTTCCTGCCCGGCTCCCAGGCCACCCCACTCATTGTGATAGGGATCGGCCTCCAGCTCGCGCGTGAAATTGGCCATCGCGTCGACGACCAGACGCGGCGTGGCGCCGACACTGCCGCAGTTGAAATGCACCAAACCCGGGTTGAGCGTAAATTCCTGCCGCACCCGCCGCCACAGTTTGGCATCATCGACGGCCGCACTCATAGCTGTCTGCAAACGCGTGACTTGCTGCTCCAGCGCCTCGGTCGCCCCGGGCAAAATTTGCGCCACGGCAACGGTCGACGCCAAACTCTTCACAAAAGTTCGTCGTTCCATAGTTTCCCTTCACAGAATAATCTGCGCTTAGTATAGCCCCTCTCCCACGGATCATCAATCAAAAGTAAAACGGACACGACGATCAACAGCTTGTTGTCGCAGCCTCCCGCATTCCCTTTATTAACCGTCAAAATAAAAACGGACACCGCCAATCTACCTAGCTCAAGGAGCTATCATCATGAGATACCTGCTTACAACAGCCCTGGCTTGCGCCCTATTTATATCATCTGCCGCCACCGCCCAGGAAGCCGTCGCCATCAAAACCCTGCCCTTCAGCGCCGCCCGCCAGGCCGATGACTTTCTCTTTATCAGCGGACAAATAGCCCGCACTGCCGACGGCAAAGACGTCAAGGAGTCGGTTGGGACCGAAACCCACCAGATCATGAAAAACCTCGGCCGCATCCTCGAAGAACACGATTATAGCTACGACGACCTCGTCAGCGTAACCGTCTGGCTCAACGATATCGAAGATTACCACCAGATGAACAAGGCCTACGCCTCCTATTTTAAAAAACAATTTCCCGCTCGCGCCTGCACTGGTGGTGCACAAATCGTCTTTGACTTCAAGGTCGAAATCGCCGCCATCGCTTATAAGGACAACGATGACGATAATAAAGAATGAGCATCACCCGTCGAGAATTTATGCAAACAACCGCCCTTGCCGCCGGCGGACTGGCTTTGGCCGATGCAACCCATGCCGCGAAGGATGAGTCTATGAGCGCCGATCGCCCGCTATTCGTTTCCACCTGGCCTTTCGGCAAACCGGCCAACGAGCAATCACTTAAAGTCTTCCAAGAAGGCGGCTCCATACTCGACGCAGTCGAACAAGGTATCCACGTAGCCGAAGCCGATGCCAGCAACCCTTCGGTCGGTATCGGCGGCATCCCCAATGCGGCAGGCGTAGTCCAGCTCGACGCCTGTATTATGGACGGCGAGGGCCAGCGCGCTGGCAGCGTCGCCGCCATCGAGGGCATCTTGCATCCAATCTCCGTCGCCCGTCGCGTGATGGACAACACCAAGCACGTGATGCTCGCCGGTGACGGCGCGCGGCAATTCGCGCTTGCGCAGGGCTTCGCCAGCGTCGAACTGCTGACCGAGGAAAGGCGTGCCGAATGGGAACAATGGCGCGTGCGAAATCATCCACCGGACAACCACGATACCATCGCACTGCTCGGCCTTGACAGCACGGGGCACCTCGCTGGCGGCTGCTCGACCAGCGGTTGGGGTTATAAACTGCCGGGGCGCGTCGGCGATTCGCCGATCATCGGCAGTGGACTCTATGTCGACGGCGAGAACGGCGCGGCCGGCGCCACAGGTCTGGGTGAGAATGTCATGCGCTATTGCGCCTCGTTTTTGGTCGTAGAATACATGCGCCAAGGCCTACACCCGGAAGAAGCAGCCGACCCGCGCCCGGCCGAGGAACTGGCCCTCAACTTCGTCGCCTTAGACAAACAGGGGCGTTATGGCGCTGCTGGCACGGGACGAGGGTTCGAGTACGCCGTCACATATCCCGGATATAGCCAGGTCCTGCAGAGCGCCGCCCTCAGCGATACAGACGTCGGGCCCGAAGGCGGCAACAGGCGCTAAGCTTATCCCCGAACGTGGCACAAAGACCCACTGCCCTCGCTTTATTCTTTTTATCGCGTCCCTATTATCCTTATCAGCCTTATATTGTATAAAATATCTGCCAATATATTGCCCGTCTTGCCGGAGGAATCGATTGCTAATACTTGCCACCCTATTCATATCCCTAATTACCCCCCTTGCCCTCTGGTCCCACCCCGGCGACCTCGGAGAGCATGTGATCCAAGCTCACCGCATCGCCGATGACGCGACCTCCCCGACCATAGACGGCCGGTTGGACGATGCGGCCTGGCAAGCGGCGAGTTCGGCGCGGGGTGCGCGTCAATTGGCCCCGCAACGCGGCGAGCCGGCCACCGAAGACACCAAATTCTACATCGTCTACGATCGCAACAACCTCTATGTTGGTTTTCGCTGTTATGATTCGGAACCGGAGAACGTCATCAACCGACTCGGCAGACGCGGCGACATCTTCCCTTCCGACTGGATATCCTTCTATATCGACCCACACCACGACCACCGCACCGGCTACTCTTTCGCCACCACCCCGGGCGGCATCCAATCGGACGGTTACCGCTACGACGACACAAACTCTGACCGCAACTGGAGAGGTATTTGGTGGGTCGAGTCTCACATTGACGATAAGGGCTGGACGGCCGAGTTCAAGATCCCCTTCGCCAATTTCCGCTTTCCCGAAGGCCAAGACCAGGTCTGGGGTTTTGATATCGAACGTTTGAACAAACGGAAAAACGAATGGACGGTGTGGAAACAGATGACCCAGGCGGGCGTCTATACGCGCATGTCCGATCTGGGACACGCCGTCGGCTTTTCGGATATCGAGTCGGGCAAGCTCTTCGAGGTTACCCCCTACGCACTCGGGGGCGCGGCCAAGACTTCCGGCCAAGACACCGACGGCCAGGGCGCAATCGGTATAGACCTGCAATACAACCTGACCGCGGCGCTAAAAGCCAATCTCACCGTCAACCCCGATTTCGCCCAGGTCGAAGCCGACCAGGTCGAGATCAACCTAACCCGTTTCCCCACCCGTTTTCCCGAAAAACGCCCCTTCTTCGTCGAGGGCAATAGCTTTTTCGAGACGCCGCTCGACCTGTTTTTCAGCCGGCGCATCGGCAGCAGCGGCGATATCGTCTGGGGCAGCAAAATGACCGGTAAGGTCGGCGACTATTCGGTCGGTTTTCTCAGCAGCCAAACCGGCGGCACCGGGCTTTTGGAACTCGGCGAAGACCAGACCCAGAACGAAGACGCACTCTATTCGGCGTTACGCGTCAAAAGGGACGTGCTGCGCCGTTCGAATATCGGCGTCATGTACGCCGGCAAAGAACTCGACGGTGCGCACAGCAGGGTCGGCGGCGTCGACGCCAATATCGATTTCGCCAAGACCTATAAGCTGCAAGGCCAATACGCGATGAGCTTCCAGGACGGACCGGACAGTGATAACTCGGCCCTCACCCTAGAATTCAGCCAGCGCAACTTCCTCTGGGAAACCGTTGTAGATATAGAACGGATTGATCCCCTCTTCGAAACCAACCAAACCGGCTTCCTGCGCAAAGAACCCTTCCGCGGCTGGCAGAGCGTGGACCTCTTCGGCAGCTACGGCCCGCGTTGGCACGGACATCGCCCATTCGTCAGCGGCCAAGCCAATATCGCCCAGGGCCTCTACAACGACGCCTACTTCACAGGCAGGACGCTTTCATCCGAATTTGAGGAAGATCTCGTCGGTTGGAACGGACAACTATCGGGGGGGATCGAACTAACCGAACACCTGCTCAACTTCGTCGAAGTCTACTACGACCGCAGCCACAATATCGAACTGACCGACGTCTTCAACGCCAATGAGCTAGGTTTCTACAGCGAAACCAATTCCTCGCGCATGGCCTCGGTCGAATTCAGCGGTAATATGGGCGACTTCTTCAATTTCTCGCGCCAGGCCGTCGGCAAACAACGCCAACTGTCGCTCTTCAGCACGGTGCGCCCTCTGGACAATCTGGCGATCGATATCGGCGGCACCTTCGCGCAAACCCTCGACCAGACCGATGAAGTCGACGGCCGCTTCACCGTCGGCTCACTGCGCACTACCTATCTGTTCACCCGCGACACTTTCTTGCGCATCTTCGCTCAGACTGAGCGGCAAAAACTCTTCGTGCCCGAAGAGCGCACTGACGCCAACCACCTGATCAGCGCCCTCTTCGGCTGGGAATACAGCCCCAAGAGCCATTTCTTCGTCGCCTATAACGAGACCCGCGGAGACGGGCGCCCAGACGACAGGGTCCTACTGCTCAAACTATCCTACCTGTCGAATCTCTAAGCAGCGATATTACTCCTGCCATTAGGGCGCATCTCGGATCCCCGGCCACCCTTACCCAAGGTCATAGCAAGGCGGCGGGGGTAGCCGCGGCGGGTATTTCCATGGGGGGATTCGAGGCAAAAAGGCACTGAAAGAGCAGAGCGGGGGAGTGGTCACGACGGCGACCCGGGCAGCGACGGCCCGGGGGACTTAAAAATATCCGCCACGGTCACCCCTGCATCCGCTATAAGCGCACTGCTAACCAGCCAGGCCGTTGCTAATTTTAAAACAATAGGCGTACTGACACGGCACTTCGGCAGGTGAAATAACAGGAGGCGCGATCGTCAAGCGGCCGCCGTCTACCTGCCAGGATACTGGCCGTCCCAGCCCCAACATCTCAACCTGCACCCCCTGCCCCGCACCGCAACCTTTAATCACCAGATCGCGCACCGGCCATTGCGTGCATATCGCGTAGAGATTATCACCCTTCGCGGTATAATGCACCTTGGGCCCATTCGCCCCGCCATCGACACCCGCCCGCCGCCATTGCCTAGTGCCGTAAATCGCCTCCCCATTGACCGCGAGCCAGGCGCCGATATCGCGCAAGCGGTCTTGCATCACCACGGGTATCCTGCCATCGGCTGTCGGTCCGACATTGAGCAGGAAATTTCCACCGCGACCGACCACATCTATCAGCTCGTGCACTAATTCCCGCGAGGTCGAGTAGTCGTCGATATTTTCGGCCCGGTTATACCCATATGAACCACCAACTCCGCGGCTTTCTTCCCAGGGGTGATCCGCTCCCGCGGCATCGCTATCCTGGTATTCGCTAGAAAAATAATCTCCGTGTTTGCCGGGCATATCCTTAGCCCAGCGGTCGTTGACCACGACCTCGTCTCTGTTGGGGGCCTCGTTGTAGAGCCAGGCGAGAAACTGCTTGGTCTGCCAATAATCCTCGCCGCCGTCCCATTCTCCCCCATCGGAAAAGATTAATGCCGGTTGGTAGGTTTCTACCAACTCCCGCAATTGCGGCAAAAGATGCTTCTCCACATACTCATCTTCCGGGATGCGATATTTGTCGACCAACGCCTTATCGACATAGTAGCCGGATGGGTCGCGATGGGTCCAGTTGGATTCCCATTCGATAATCGAATAGTACAAACCCATTTTCAGTCCCTTATCGCGCACGGCAGCAGTCAGTTCACCGAGCAGGTCTCTGCGGGGGCCGCTATCGAGACTGTTCCAGTTTTTCTTGTAGGGACTCTTGCTCGGCCACAAACAATAGCCGTCGTGGTGCTTGGAGGTCAGCACCACATAACCCGCACCCGAGCGGCAAAAGAGATCGGCCCAATAATCCGCGTCGAAAAGCTCGACGGAAAAGAGCGGGGCGAAATCACGGTACTCAAAATCCGCCCCGTAACGCGCCTTGTGGAACGCGTCACCACCCAGCTCAGTATCGCCGATGACGCTGGCGTAGTACCACTCCGCGTAAGAGGCGTAGCGCTCGCCGCCCAAGGGGCGCCAGGCCGGAACAGAATACACCCCCCAATGGATAAAAATCCCGAACTTTGCCTCGTTAAACCACGCGGGTAGAGGCCTTTTGTCCAGCGATTCCCAGCTGGGCTGGTAGGGTGTTAAATTGGCGTTGCCGGTCATTTTTCATGGACTCCGGAATTGGGCGATGAAACGGCCGATTCTGCCGCCGTTATTTTATTGGGCTTTGCCGATATAGAGTGTGCTGATATTTGTGTCGTTGCCGAAGTGCGCGCCATAGCTGCCGTTTGGCCCCGGCTCGCGGATACTCTCCCCGCGCACCGTCGGCCGGTAAAGGGTGCCCTGCCAGCGATGCGCGATAAAGGCCCCGCCGACATCGTCTACGAGCACGCGCTCGGCCTCACGAAAAAGCGCTTCGCGGCGCTCCGGCTCATTGAGCATGCCACTGGCTTCGTCCATAATGCGATCGAAGTCTTCGTGGCGCCAGGAATGGCGGCCGCTCGACTCCCAGATCCCCAGCAAATTCGTCGGGTCGACAAAATCCAAGGTATAAGAAACCGCACCCAAGGCGATGCCCGTCGGCCGACCATCGAGTTCGTCCATGAAAATCTTCGAGTCCTTGTTTGACACTTGCATTTTGACCCCCAGACATTGGGCTATCGAAGCCGCCGTCGCCTGGTAGACTGCCGCGATACCCGGCGACTCGTTGCGCATCCACATCACCTGCGGCGGAAAGCCGTCGCCATTGGGATAACCGGCCTTAGCCAAGTGCTCCTTGGCTAGCCCGCAATCAAAACGCTGATAGGCCTTTAGCGCACCCTCGGTATCGGCGGCGGGAAAACCCGGCATCAGCATCGAATGCGCTGGCATCGCCTTGATCTCGCCGTAAATACCCTTGACGATGGCCTCGCGGTTGATTGCGTGCGCAAAGGCCTTGCGCACGTCGAGGTTATCAAAGGGCGGCGTATAAGTGTCAAAAAATAAATAATCGGTGCCGACCATGCCCGGCCTCAGATAATTAGCTTTGAGCTCTGGATCTCGTTCGATGGTCGCGAAATCGGCCGGCGACAATTCATTGGCGCCTATTGTGTCGATTTCATTGTTAAGATAGGCGATAAAGAAAGTCGCCGGTGACATGTAGATGCCCTCGATGCGCGCCAAACGTGGCGGCCGGTAACCTGTGTAGTGCGGATTGGCCACCACCACGATCTTATTGCCCGGGTCAAAAGTCTCCAGCATATAGGGACCGGAAGAAACGGAGGTCGCCGGATCGTTATTGTAATAGGGACCATGTTCTTCGAGCGCCCTTTTCTGCAAGGTAAAGGCGTATTTCATAATCTTGGGCAGCGGCGGAAAAACGCCCTTAGTGACAATCTCTAAAGTCCGGTCATCGACCGCTCTGACACCCAACTTCTCGGCGGGCAATTCGCCGGCGATGACCTCGTCCCAGTTTTTGATACCCCCCTTATCAATAAAGGTATAATACCAGGCCAAATCCCAGGCATGGTCCGGGTCGGCACTAAAGCGAAAGGTCGCGACATAGTCATGGGCAGTGACCGGCGTACCGTCGCTCCACATTAGGCCTTCGCGCAGAATAAAGGTCCAAGTGACCCCATCGTCGGCCACCGACCAGCTCTCGGCCGACGCCGGCTGCGGCGTATACGATTTATCAAAGTCTACTAGCGTATCGTTGAAGAGGTCAGAATTGCAATAACGCTGGTAGACGCTGACAGAAAAGTCGAAGGTAACTTCATTGCGGGTATTGTTGCAGGGAACGCGATAGACCTGCTCGCCATAGGCTACTGCGTCCGCAGGCAAGATCCGCCCGTGTATGGTTTTTTCCTCGGCCTTGACGGGGGCCAGACAGGCGGAAACGAGCAAGGCGCAGGACACCACGATATACTTAATCAACAAAACCTATCCTTCCCGAATCTCTGCAAGCGCCTCGACCATTCGGTCGATATCTGCAAAGTGATTATAAATGTGTGTGGAAACTCGTTGCGTATAACCCGGTTCGGCTTCGCCCCATATGGGCGTGGTGATTTTGTATCGCTCATACAGAGCCTGGCTGGGATTAGCCTCACCAAAGCCCTTAAGACAAAATGTCGACAGCGAATTCGAAAGCTCTGGATGCGGCGAATAGAGCGGATCCACCCACCCGGTATCGGCCATCTTCTGCCGCAGGTAGGCAGCCAATTGCCGCCCTCTAGCCGCGATCTTCTGCTTGCCGATTTCATTCTGCAGAGCCACCGCTTCCGCCACCGCGCCGAAACAAGACAACTCGCGGGTACCGATACTGGTCAGTTGCCACATGAAGGGCTGTCCCTTGATATCGAGCAAACCCTGGTGATTGCGCGTCGGGCCGTCTTTGTCATAACCGTGGCTGACGGCGAGATGGTGTAGCTTACCTTGTACTGCAGGCTGGACATGCAGAAATCCCGTGCCCTTCGGCGCGCAGAGCCACTTGTGGCAATTACCACCGTAGAAATCGCAATTATAATCGGTCAGATCCAGTGGAATCTGGCCCGGGGCATGTGCTCCGTCGACGGCGATCATTGCCCCGTGCTCGTGCGCCAAGGCCGCCAATTCTTTGATCGGCACGATCAGCCCCGATGGCGAAGTGACATGGCTCACAAACAATAATCGCGTTTTTTTGTTTAGCGCCCGGCGAAAAGAATCGACGATTTCATCGGGCCCGGCCGGTGGGATCGAAACCGGTGCCCGCCGCACCACCACACCATAACGGGTCTCGGCATGGTGCAGAGCATTATCTATGGCACCGTATTCCTGATCGGATGCCAGAATTTCGTCTCCGGCTTGCCAATCGAGGCCATGGATCACTTGGTTCATCGAGATCGTCACGTTGGTAGTAAAGGCCAGGTCTTCACTTTGCGCGTTGAGGAAGGCCGCCAAATCTCGCCGTGCTAGGTTCATCCGCTCGACTAATTGACTGCGATTTTGCGTCGGGTTGCCTTCCAACTCCTCTAAGCCCTTGACTAGGGCCGCAAAAACCGATCGGTGCAACACGCCCCAAGACCCGGTATTGAGATAGGATTCATCGGGTGAATCCATGAACTCCACAGACAGATCCTGCCAATACTTTTCTTCTTCTTCGGTCGTCGGCCAAGGTTTTTTCAACTCGGACAAGTGCTACTCCTGTCGCTCGTCAATCGGCCGCTGCCGATAGCTTTTATTAAGCGTTGTTCCGGTGTGGACACGTTGTCCCACGCGGTATATAACAGCAGCCACCGAGAGCTGCCAATGACGCACGGCAAATAGGCGCTTGCAGCGCATGTACCTATATTATACATTGGTCGCCCGACACCGCTAGCGGACACTGAGTTAAAAAAACCGCATTGCCACGAACGGTCAAGGGGCCCAAAGAGGCGCAACACACCTCGATAGACGAACATATCTCTTGGCAACACACACCGCTGTATTCAAGATTTATCGCGATCTTAGCAGCTTAGCACTTCCATAATAAATCGACACCCTATGCCACCATCCGAAACCGCGGGCTCCATTCCTCTGCTCGAAGTCGATGACTTGCGAACTTATTTCCACACCCGAGCCGGAGTGGCGAAAGCCGTCGACGGGGTCTCCTTCGATTTGGCGGCGGCCGAGACTCTCGGCTTAGTGGGTGAAAGCGGTTGCGGCAAGTCCGTCACCGCCCTATCGATCATGCGCTTAGTCAGCGACCCGCCGGGCAAGATCGAAAGCGGAGCGATCCGTATGAACAGCCGCGATCTACTCGACCTCTCCGATAACGAAATGTGCGCGGTACGCGGCAACGACGTGGCGATGATCTTCCAGGAACCGATGACCAGCCTCAATCCGGTAATCACCTGCGGGCGCCAGATCGCCGAAGCGGTGGAATTACACCAGGACGTATCTCATTCCGAAGCCCACAACCGCGCCGTTGAAATGCTGCGCCTAGTCGGCATCGCCGCACCCGAACAACGCGCCAACGAATATCCACACCAACTCTCAGGCGGTATGCGCCAGCGGGTCATGATCGCGATGGGCCTGTCCTGTAATCCCAAGATACTGATCGCCGACGAGCCGACCACTGCGCTCGACGTGACGGTGCAAGCCCAGATCATGGAACTGCTCCAGCGATTGCAGGAAGAATTGGGTATGGCTATTCTGCTGATCACCCACGACTTGGGCGTTGTCGCGGAGACCACGGACCGCGCCGCGGTAATGTACGCCGGTGGAATCGTCGAAAGCGCGGCCACTGAAATGCTCTTTGCAAATCCCCGTCACCCGTATACGCAGGGTCTGATCCGTTCAATTCCCGAGCTCGACACCGCCCAGACTCGACTCGAGATCATTCCCGGTACCGTGCCCGATCTCCGCCGTCTGCCCGTCGGTTGCCGCTTCCAATCGCGCTGCCCGCTCGTCGACGAGCACTGTCGCGAGGCCGCCCCTCCGTTGGTGGAGACGGATGAAGGCCATCAAACGGCCTGTTGGAAAATCGATGGCTGAACCAACCCCCTTATTAACCACCGTCGGCCTGACAAAGCACTTCACCGTCAACAAGAGCCGGTGGGGTAAGGAAATAGGCCAAGTGCGGGCCGTCGACGGCGTCTCACTGACCGTGCACAGCGGCGAGACCCTCGGCGTCGTCGGCGAGAGCGGTTGCGGCAAGACGACCCTGGGCCGGCTGATTCTGCGCCTTATCGAACCGAGCGCCGGCCAAATAAACTTTGCCGGCGCCGATATCAGTAATATGACCGGTGCACAAATGCGCGCGATGCGTCGCAAGATGCAGATCATCTTCCAAGACCCTTACAGTTCTTTGAATCCGCGCATGACCGTACACAAGATCATTGCCCAGGGCATCGTCACCCATCGCCTCGCCAAAGGCAAAGCCGTCGGCGAACGGGTCGCGCAACTTTTAGAGATGGTCGGCCTGCCCGCCAATGCCGCCCACCGCTACCCGCACGAGTTTTCCGGCGGCCAACGGCAGCGCATCGGCATCGCCCGCGCCTTGGCCGTTGAGCCGGAATTTATCGTCGCCGACGAACCGGTTTCCGCCCTCGATGTCTCCGTGCAGGCCCAGATCGTCAACCTACTGCAAGACATTCAGTCCGAGATGGGGTTGACCTTTCTGTTTATCGCGCACGATCTGAGCGTCGTGCGCCATATTTCCGACCGCGTGGCCGTAATGTATTTGGGCAGGATCGTTGAGTTAGCTTCCAAAGAGGCGCTATACAACGATCCATCGCATCCTTATACACGAGCCTTGCTGTCGGCTGTGCCGGTAACCAACCCCAAAAAACGCCGCGAGCGCATTATCCTTACAGGCGATGTACCCAACCCGGCCGACATACCCTCTGGTTGCCCTTTCCATCCGCGCTGCGCCGAAAGACAAGCCCAGTGTGAAACAACGGTGCCCCAGCTAACTGATATCGGCGAGGGTCGTCAGGTTGCGTGCTTACTACGCCAAACCGCCCCTTCGTCGCCCCCTGTAAAAAGCCGCCAAACAAAGGACAAACAAGATTAAGACCATACACGGTTTGCCCAGTCGCTCGCTATTATTTACACCGCTAATCTTAGCGCTCTGGCTACACACCGGCAATGCACAGGAAAAGACCGTCACCGGCCTGGTCTTGCCACCAGACGCGGCGCCTTATGCCGAGCAAGTCCTGCGCATCCCCTGTAGCAACGCCGCCAACGCCGTCACTTTCGATTTCTCCGTCAGTGTCTACCAACCCTATTGCGGAAGTAATTTTTTTAACGACCCATTAGTCACCTTCGACAAGGCGCTAAACCCCCAACCCGGTGCAGCACAAAGCTGGTCAGTGGCCGACGATGGCATGACCTGGACCTTTATTTTACACCAAGGGTTAATGTGGAGCGACGGCACACCGGTCACCGCCCATGACTATGTCGCGACCTTCCGCTTGAGCGCCGACCCGGACCACGCCTGGGATTTCGCCTGGGATTACACCTTCGTCGACAAAGGCGGCATCAAAAATTGGGACGAGGTCATCGCCGGCAAATTACCGGTCGAGGCATTGGGCGTCAGAGCCATCGACGACCGGACCTTGGAAATAATCACCAAGGGCGTCTTCCCACCGCTGCCCAAGATCATGAAATATGCCTATGCCCTACAAAAAAAGGCGCTCGCAGAACACGGCCCGTATTATAACAACGACCCGGCCACAGCCGTTTCTTCCGGGCCGTTTATGCTGGAGTCCTTCGAGCACGGCTTTAAAGTCGTCTTCAAGGCCAACCCCCATTATAAAGGCTATCGACCGCCACGATTAGCGCGTATCGAAGGCATCTATATGTCGCCGGCGACTTATTTTATCGGCTATCTCAACGACGAAATCGATACGATCGGTTTCAACGACCTATCACCGGCCGATTTTGCCACCATCCAGCGAGACCCGCAACTATTGGCGAACTATCTGCGCCCCGGTTTGATCGGCACCGACTATGTATTTTTTGACCCGCACAACCCGCCTTTTGACAATGTCGACGTGCGCAAGGCCTTTGCGCACGCAATAAACCGAGAGGCCATCGTCAAAAGCATCTACGGCGAAATCAAGGCCGTGCCCGCACACACCATGTTAATGCCGGGTTTTCCCGCCGCCGACATCTCCGGCGAACTGACCGCCTACCAGCGTTTCGACTGCGGTTTAGCCAAAGAGCACTTGGCTAAGGCCGGCTACCCCAATAGCGCCGACTTTCCACCACAAGTGATGTGGCTGCGCAACGAAAATCCGGGCATCGCTGCGGTCTACCAAGCCACCGCCGCTTCGATATCGCAGTGTCTTGGCATCAGCATCCAGGTATCGAACAAAGACAACAAGGTTTTTATGGATGCGCTGCACGAGCGGCCGACAAAAATTGCCTTGGGGTCTGTCGCCTATGCCATCGACTTCGCCGACCCGATCAACTTGCTCGGCATCTGGGTCAGCAGTGGGCGCCACTCCTGGCGCAACCAGCGCTTTGACGAGATCCTCGATGAAGCCAGCAACCTGATCGGCGAGCCGGCACGTCGCGACAGCCTCTTCCATGCCGCTGAACGCATCCTCGTCGACGATGTCGGCGGGGCCTTTATCGCCCACCGCTGGGCGGGCGACCTATGGCGGCCTAAGGTCCGCGGTGCCAGTATCCGCGAACCCGGTCCAAACGGCACTTATGGCAGCCACTCCGGTAACGATTGGCAATGGGGTGATATGTATATCGGCAAGGCGCAATAATTATAATGAAGCAACAGCCCGAAATATCCCCGGCGGCACGCTGCCCAGCCCTCGGCCAGGGAGACAAACCATGTTAATCTACCTGGCCCGGCGGCTCTTGGCATTGGCCTTCGTCCTGCTCGCGGTATCGATGATCGTCTTCACCCTGATGCACTCGGTACCCGGCGGCCCCTTCGATACGCAACAGGCCAAATTGCCCAAGGCGGCGCGGGAAAACATCGAACGCAAATACGGTCTCGACAAACCGGTATGGCAGCAGTACCTCAATTATATGAGCCACGCGGTGCGCTTCGACTTCGGCATCCCCTACCAACAACCGCAGACGACCGTCGCCGCGCTCATCGGCAAAACCTGGCTGGTCACTTTGCAGGTTGGCATCATGACGATAATCGTCGCCTTCGGCCTGGGGATCACCGCCGGTATGTTCGCCGCCTACCATCAAAATTCCTGGGTCGACAATATCGTGACCTTTTTCTCGATGCTTGGCGTCACCGTGCCCAATTTTGTCATCGCGATGTGGTTTATCCTCTTTTTCGGGGTCGCGCGGCAATGGCTGCCCACCGGCGGTTGGGGCAAATCCGGCGACTGTCTTTGTTATGGCCTGCTCTGCAGCGACTGGATCCTGCCGGTTTTGGCCTATGCCCTGGCGCCGATGGCCATTATCGCCCGCTACACGCGCGCCAGCATCGTCGATGTCATTCGCGAGGATTACGTGCGCACTGCCCGAGCCAAGGGTCTTGGCGAGTCGAAGGTGATGCGCCGGCATGTACTGCGCAACGCGCAGATCCCAATGGTCACGGCACTGGGCACCGAAATACCCAACCTGATCACCGGCAGCATCTTCATCGAAACGATCTTCCGCATCAACGGGCTCGGCAAATTCTTCGTCACCAGCACCCTCAACCGAGATTATCCGATGATCATGGCCACCTTCCTGCTGGTGGCATTGTTGTGGGGCATAACCTTTATGCTGACCGATATCGCCTATACCCTTATCGACCCGCGCGTCAAACTCGGCGCGAAAAAAGAGGCATAATGGCCGACGATTTCGACGACGGGATCGATTTCGAGCACCGCTCCTTCTGGAACGACGCCATCCGGCGTTTCTGTCGCAACCGCCTCGCCGTCACTGGACTGGCGATCGTCGGCTTTGTTTTGTTCCTGGCGATCTTCGCCGACTTTTTGGCTCCCTTCCCCTACGACCACGCCTATTTCGACAAGGTCCTGCTCGAACCCTTCCAGCACCCGGACCATCCCCTAGGCACCGACGAAGTCGGGCGCGACTATCTCAGTCGCCTAATCCATGGCGCCCGCACCTCGCTAACCGTCAGCCTGCTGGTGCAAGCCATCGCAGTGCTTATCGGCGTGCCGGTCGGCGCGCTCTCTGGTTATTTCGGCGGCAGGATCGATTTCGCCGTCTCCCGCGTCATCGACGTGATGACCGCCTTCCCCAGTCTGCTCTTCGCCATCCTGATCATCTCCGTGCTCGAAGGCGGCTTGCCGACCATTATTATCGCCCTCAGCATTACCGGCTGGATCGGCATCGCGCGCCTGACGCGAGCGCAGTTCCTCATCCTGCGCGAACAGGAATACGCCCTGGCCGCAAAGGCGCTGGGCGTACCGTCCGGCAAGATCATTTTCCGCGACCTGTTACTCAACGCACTGACCCCGATCCTGGTCGCCGTCAGCTTCGGCATCCCGGGCACGATCTTCGCCGAGGCGGGTTTGAGCTTTATCGGTCTCGGCATCAACGACCCGCTCGCTAGTTGGGGCAAAATGGTCGGCATCAGCAATGCCTATGTCCGCGTCTACTGGCACCTCGCGCTCTTTCCCACTATTGCCATCGCCATGACCATGCTGGGTTTCTCTTTTTTGGGCGATGGCCTGCGCGACGCGTTAGACCCCAAATATGAGGACCAATAGAGCAGCGATGCGCATCTCCGATTCACGCAGAGATTTCTTAAAAAAAGCGGCCAATATCACCCTAGCCGCCTCCGCCTTCCCCCTTCTCAAACCCGACAGTTCACACCAAGTCCACGCCGCGGGCAAAGACCTCGGCGAGCAAAACCCGCTGCAAAGCGCCACCGACGAGCAATTCTGGTCCAGTGTCCGCGGCGCCTTCAACCTCTCACCCCGATTCATCAATTTCGAAAGCGGCTATTACAGCCCTCAGCCCGATGCCGGCATCGACGAGGTCAACAATCAGGCTCGGCGCGTCAACGAACTCGCCGCCTTTTATATGCGCGACAGTTGGCTCGACGACATCGCAAGCACGACCCGATTGCTCGGGCTCTTCGCCGGGTGCGCCGAAGAGGAAATCCTCATTACCCGCAATACCACCGAGTCGCTCAATATCGTCATTATGGGGCTCGACCTGAAGGCGGGCGACGAAGCGATCTGGGGCCGCTACGAATACGGCAGCATGCAGGTCGCCTTCAAACAACGTGCGGCCCGCGAAGGCATCGTCAACAAAACGCTCGACATCCCGATCAACAGCATGAGCGACGACGAAATCGTCAAAACCTACCAGAAAGCCATTACCGTCGATACCAAGGTTATCCTGGTATCGCATATCGTCTACCTTACCGGCCAGGTGCTCCCCGTGCGCCGCATCTGCGACATGGCGCACGAACAAGGCATCGAAGTCATCATCGACGGCGCACATTCGTTCGCCCACCTCGCCGACCAGATCACCGGCCTGCACGGCGACTACTACGGCACCAGCCTACACAAATGGATGATGGCGCCTATCGGCACGGGCCTGCTCTATGTCAGAAAGGAAAAGATCAAAAAGCTGTGGCCTCTATTTGGCGACTGGAACTACGCCACAGACAAAATCCAAAAACTCGGCCACTTCGGCACCCGCCCGCCTTATTTGCTCTTCGCTATCGCCGAAGCAGTGCGCTTTAACCAAGCGATCGGCCTGGCGCGCAAGGAAGCCCGACTGCGCTATATAAAAAACTATTGGGTCACCAGGCTCGCCGAGGTACGCAATATCATCGTCCATACCCCAACCGAGGCCTACCGCTCCTGCGCCATTTGCGCTGTGGGCATCAAAGACAAAGACCCCGGCGAACTCGCCAAAGCGCTATACGAACGCTACCAGATCTTTACCGTTTCCCCCGGCTATCCCGGCGCGGTGCGCATCTGCCCAAATATCTATTCGTCCATCGGCGAACTCGACCACTTCGTCGCAGCGATGAAAGAGTTGGCCGCCGAAAGCTGAACCCGACGACGACGCAGCCAAGATGCTACTGAGCAAAAAACACGATAAGAGACGTTGTAGGCCCGCTCTTGCAGCACCTGCACTGCAATGCCCGTCCCCCAAAGCCATTAATTCGGATCGACAAAAATGACACGAGACTTAGACAAACATAGCGACGATTTAAGATCTTTATTTTTGCTGCGGCCAGACGTCACTTTTTTTAACCATGGCTCTTTCGGTGCCTGCCCCCGTCCGGTTTTCGAGAGTTACCAGCGCTGGCAACTCGAATTGGAACGCCAGCCCGTAGAGTTTATGCAGCACCGTCTCAACAACCTGTTATTACAGGCGCGACAAAGACTCGGCGCCTTCCTCAACGCCGACGCCGAAGACCTGGTCTTCGTCACCAATGTCTCCTTGGGTCTCAATACCATAATTCGCTCGCTCGCCTTGGAGCCCGGCGACGAAATACTGTCGACCGACCACGAGTACGGTACGCTCGACCGGACCTGGGAGTTGGTCTGCGGCAAAACAGGCGCGCAGTATATTCGCCGCCCAATCCCCCTGCCGATCACCTCGACCGAGGCCATCGTCGACGCCATATGGTCCGGGGTCAGCGACCGCACGCGCGTACTCTACTGCAGCCATATCACCTCGCCCACGGCGTTGACCTTCCCGGTCGAGCAGTTAATACAGAAAGCCAAAGCCGCCGGTATCATCAGTATAATAGATGGCGCGCACGCCGCCGGGCAAATTCCACTCGACCTGACCGCGTTGGGGGCGGATTTCTATTCGGCGAATTGTCACAAATGGATGATGGCACCGAAGGGGGCGGGCTTCCTACACGCACGCAGAGAGATGCACAACCAGCTCGACCCGCTCGTCGGCGGCAAGGCCGGGGCCCAACTCGACGGATCGCGGTTGATCGCCGAGCACCAATACCAAGGCACCCGCGACCCGGCGTCGTTTATCTCGGTGCCCGACGCCATTGATTTTATGGAAGAACACGATTGGCCGCAGGTAAGGCAACAGTGCCACCAATTAGCGCGCTACGCCCGAGAGCGGGTCGGTGAACTCACCGGCCTGCCGCCAGTTATCCCGGACGATCCTAAATGGTTCACGCAAATGGCGTTGATACCGCTTCCGCCTTGCGACGCAGGGGGGCTCAAAAGTAGGCTGCTCGCCGAATACGGGGTCGAACTGCCCATAACCGGCTACAAGGACCAGCAATGCCTGCGCGTATCGGTACAGGGGTATAATACACAAGCCGACGTCGACACCTTGGTGCGGGCACTTAAGGTTTTACTGCCCGAGGTCGCGAAATAGATAGACCATAGCTCACCAGTCGTGCACCACATGCATCTCACCGGGGAAGAAAATCACGTCGACCACCCCAGAAAAAACCACTGCGGACACATAACCGATCCCCAAGCCAAAAAAGAACGGCTTGCCCTTCCGATAGGCTGTAATACCCCCGTAGCGCAGAATGACCAGCTTCGCCAGCCAGACTAGAAACAGGCTGAACCAGTAAATCGAAGTGCCCGCCGTCGACTGATAGGCCAGACCGATCGGGTGCAAGGGAAACCAGTAAAAGCGCCCGCGCAAAAATGCCAATCCCGCCGACTCGCAGAAGCCAAACAGCCAGAGGGCCCACTTGCCCGGGTCGGCGACCCTCGGGTTGAGTTGCAGATTGGTGATCTGGTCGTAAAGCCCGATAATGACCAGCAGGTGGTTGCTCGCACCAACGTCATAGGCCATCTTAATCGTCGCCCACGCCGCGACTAGAAAGCCGACGGAAAAAGCCACCAACACCATCGTGACCACCTTTTTCGGCTGGCGGCGCAGGGAAAATATCCGCAGCAAGTGCGGCAGCGCCGGCCATACCGGTAGGCGGATATTGCCGAAAAACAAGCGATCGGTAAAAATCTTGAACGAGACCAAATCCCGCTGCGACAGATTGCCCGAACCAATCAACTCGGTTACGAACACCCCACCCTTGGCATTGCCCCAACTCGGCGTCAAATAGGGAAAACCGGTGGCAGCAACCAACTTAGTCGTTACGAAAAAAACTATCGACATCAGCAGAAACGACACGATCGACAAGGGCAGGCTCAACCCCAGACTGACCCCCCAGCCGATAACATAGACGGCCGACAGCGCCAGCGCAGCCAACGCCCAGCGATAGTGGCGCACCTCGTCGGCGTCACCGATGCCCGTGCGCGCCTGCCGCCACACCGAGCGCAGGTGGCCGCGAGCCAGCCAAACCGACCAGACAGCGATAAAGACCACCGCGCCGAAGCTCTCCATATCCAAAATACCGCCAGCGCCGATTTCCTGCCCCGAAGCGCCCACTTTAAAGCCCGTCTGCCCCATCAGGCCAATTTTGACTGAGGCCAGCAGCGAAAAGAAGACCATGCTGCCGAGTATATTCAGTGGACACATATAGGTCAGCGCCAACACCGGGGCCATGATACGAATCGTCAAATTCGGCAAGGGGCGCGGCAATTCGAGCGCGGAAGCCTTTGTCCAAAACTCATTAAGTGGCAGGCCTGGCGTAAAATAAGTGAAGACATTGTAGAGAATCGGCAAAAATACCAAGCCGAAACCGGCCCAGAACAAGCCATTGCGAAAGAGATCCGGCATCCGCCGTGGCCCGTCAAAACCGCTCGTCAGTTCCAACGGCATCCGCGCCAACGGAAAGGTCAATTTCTCTGCTTCAACCCATTGTGACCATCGCGACGGAAACCCCGAACCACTGGCTGATCGGCGCATACCAACCGTCCCAAGGCACCGGCGTGCCCTTGACCTGCCCCAACCAAAAATCCTCAACCACTCGCGGAGTGGTGTCTGGGAAAACGTGCCAAGGGAGAAATGGCCAAACGAGCTCGGCCCATTGGTTTTCGGGTGTGGCCATGTAGGCCGGCGCCGCCATCAGCGCGACCCAATACTCCATCCACCCCCATTGCGGAATCGCACCGACGATCCAGACCATCGCGAAGATAGTCAATAACTCGCCCTGATTTAGCGCTAAACGTGGCGAGATCCACCCCAACGCGGTATTGAGGAAAAGCCAGAGCACAAAGGGGATGAACGCCATCATCGGGAACTGCGACTGCACATAGCCTTCCGACCCCGCCCCCATCCCCGCATAGAGAATGAGGTAGACGAACATCACGGCGATCGTCAGCGCGCCCGATATCACCCCGCGCCAAGTGATCAGCGGGGATTGCGTGCCGCTTCTCTCTGGAAGCTCGGGTTCATTCATAGAAGGGCAATCGCCGTAAAATCGCTACATGCAAACGGCGACCGGCCGGCGTACAGAAAGAGCGTCTCATGCCCCGCGCAGGTGGTTGCCGATTCCGACAAAAGTCTTGTGGTTGAGGGGAAATTCTAGAAAAACATGGATCAAGCTCAAACAGAACAGGGCGCCTATACCCCACTGGTAATCGATCGCGTAAATCGCCACTGACAGTCCATATAAGAAAGCAATCGTGATATAGCGCCGCCGAGGAATCTCGTGCCAGCGGATCACCTTGGTCTTCGAAAACCAGTTCAGATAGTGATACGTATAGGCGAAGGCGACGAAACGCATCACATCCACCACCGAATCCCACTCGGAACTCAGGCCAAATACGCGGATAAACTGTTGCGGTATTACCACCAGTCGCCCCATACTGGTGCGGATATACTCCGTCGCCCCATACCCCCAATTAGGGATATCAAAGGCGAAGAAGCCAACCCCACACAGTATGAAAACGGCGAATGAAAGCCATCCCGAAACGCTGCGATTGCGCAATGTGCCATAAAGGATGAACGCGCCGGTGAACACATAGACGTGAATAAGCGTCGGCACGAAGAAGGAGAACAACAGCGCGACATCCGGGAGTCGACAAATATAGGCCGCGCACAACGCCGCCACAGCACCCAACGCGGCCTTGTGAAAACCGCGGTTGAAATAGACCATCCCGGCAGCGGCCAGCAAGGCGATGAACGCGAAAATACCGTCCCAGTTAACGCCCTCAGGCAACCAATCGCCGAAGACGAAACGCGCCGCGATCGGCAAGGTCAAAAGGACCAACAAGACAAAATCGTATTTTCCGGTGGTAAAATACTGGTGATCGTGCAGCCAGGAAATCTGCGTCAGATAGTGGGCTGGACCGAGTATCGCATAGGCAAAAAGGAATAGCTCGAAAGGCAGTACCAGCGCCACACCCGCGGCCAAAAGCATCAAGCCCGTATTGAGATAATTGACCTGATCCAGTGTCACGCGGCTCGCCTTCCGGCCCGGATACTACCTATCCGTGCCCAGCCCCGCGAATACCGTGATAAAAGAGAACAACTCGGAGGCCGCGGGCGTCTCGTGAAAGTCTTCGCGCACCCAGCGCACACCGACATTGGTCGTCAGCGCATAGCCAAGATAACTGGAGTTATTGGCGACTTGTCCGGCCAGGATCAACGTGCTCCCATCCTCCAGATACCCCGGCGGCAACGGAGCAACCCGCTCGCGCAGGTTATAGAACAACTCGTATTCGGCGCCGGCGGTGAAGTTGATGTTGCGGTTGACGTCACGGGTGGCCTGGAGAGAGAAAATCTCAGTCAACACCTGCGTTTTCGACGTGCCCCGATCGGCTGGGGTTCGGCTATCGTAGAGCTGTTTCCAACGCGGTAGAAAATCCCACTTCTTAAACGAAAGAGCGTATTCTCCTTTGTTGACCACACCAAAAAAATGCTGATCGCGCTGCAAGCCGCCCGAGTCGCCCAATTGATTGAACTGCTCGTGTTTAACCTTGGTCGTAAACGGAAAGAAACGGTCATACTGGATCTCGAGGAAAATCGTATTGGCAAACACGTCCCGGGCGACGAGCTGGTCGCGGGTGAGCACCCCGTTGCCGCGGGTACCAGGGGCGTCGACCCACAGAAAAACATCGTCGGGGATATCGTCCTTGACCTTGCGCGGGTTGGCAACCAGGCGTACCCACAGATTCTTCTCGGGCATTTCCTTCTTGGACGTCAGTAACAGATAAGTGGTTTCGTTCTCGCGCGAGGTGTTCAACAACCGTTCGTCGAGACGACCAACCATCACATTGGTCCCCGGCGTCACCTCCAACCCCACATAGGCGTTATAACCGCGGTGCCCGAGCTTATAGGGGTAATCCGCCTGGTTATCGTCCTCAAAACGGTCGATGACGGTGTTGTTGTTCATATCCATCCCGAACAGAAATTCCGGCGGATCGACTTCGAAGCGCAAAAACGGCTCAGTATAATCAGGTTCGCGGTTAAAGTTGCGGTTAAAATCCGAGATATCATCGTTGTTCTCGTCAATGCCAGGAAAGACCGCGTTGTCGGTCAGCAGCCCCCGACCCTGTCGAGTATTGACACGGGAACCGAAATAACGGCGGCTCCAGTCCGGCAATTCGTCCTGATCGTCGTTGTCGTCGACGAATTCGAAGATATTGCGTTCCTCGCTGTCGTAGTGCACCTCACCTTCGGCATTGGGGATAAACGCACGGGTCGAATAATCCGAGTCGATGCTAAAGGTCTCGGCGAAGACCGTCCAAGGATAAGCACGCTGTTGCGCGGTAAGATACATCGCGTTGGCCTCATTGGTCGCCAACGCCTGTCGTCTGGTGAAATTCTCATTGGGGAAACGGCGATACTGCGAGTTCTGCACGAATTCACCACGCAACTCGAAACCCGCCACGTCGCTGACCGTGAGGTCGAACCCCAACATGCGGTTGCCGGTCGGCAGACCATAGCGGAAGCGGTGAAAAGCCTGGTTCGAGCCGTCTTTGACATTGCCCGGCGCCCGCAACATCGGCAGGAACACCGGCGTACCCAGTTGATTGGTCTGCTTGTTCGAGGTGATATCGACCTTGTAGTCGTTGGCCAATACCAGACCGATTTCAACAAACTTGATCTGGCGAAAATCATCGATCTCATCTTCGACGCTGGGGGAAAAGTCTTCGAGGTTGAAGGTCAAAGTGATAACGTCCTGGCCACTCGCCTCGATCACGCCCCGCTGACGCAACCCGCCTTCGACGGTCGGTTCGATATCGTCGGTGTGCTCGACGCCGTCTATATAGATCCGCCAGCGCGACAACAACGCGCCGCCCTCGCCGTCCTCGGGAGAGTCGTCGGAGACCCGTACGATAATCGAACGCACGAAGTCCGTATTCATCGGCCCGCTCAACAACCCCTGCAGTGAGTTGTCCCCGAAGGGCACGTCGGAATTGCGGTGGGCGGCGTTAACGAAGGTCAACCCGAGATTGGCGAAATCACCGACGCCGACTTGACCCCGTGCGGCCCAGAGATTCGTGAATGTAGTAAACTGCACCCCGGCTGCGCCTTCTTCACCGGCGACCTGCCCGGTGTTGCTGACGCGCGAAGAAAGCAGGGTGATCGCGTATTTGTCGGTCATCAGGTCCCACTGGACCCCGTCGAAACGCGGTTTGGAAAACGTCAGGGGCGTCAAAGTCGTGCGAATGCCGTCACCGACCATCAGCGAGGAATGGAATTGGCCCGTATGGCTCGACGCAATCAGAATATTGTTGAACCAGGAGGTGAATCTAGGATCCTTGCTGATCGAGCTGCCGTTCTGGTTCGGGTAGTCCTCGGTCCAATTGTAAACCTGCCAACCCTGCGTGATATAGTTGCCATAGACATCATAGAACGGCGAACCTTCGAGAAAGACGTCGTTATAGCGTTCGTAGGGGTTGCGCGCGTAGTTGGAGTACTGATCCTGTCGCCAATCGTAGAGCGAATAGAGGCGTTGCGGCAGATACCACTTGCGCACAGTCGGCACTAGAGTCGAAGGAGCGATCTCGGCTCCGGAAGTATAATACGGATTTTCAAAACCGGTTGCGCGTTGGGCGTTAGATTCCTGCGGCATCGCCGCAAGTATCGCACCCAGGCAAGCCAGCAATATTAGAGCTCTATCTCTCACGTCACCCCTCCCATAGGTTCGGCGTGATGGCAAGTCATTTGCATAACTCAGTATGCTACGTGAACGAGCCTGTGGACCACTTCGTCCCTGGCGTCGGTCGACACTTCTATATGTACTAGATACACTCCCGGGGGCACAGTCCCGTTGGTCCCCGATCCATTCCAGGCGTATTCCGCCCGACCGCTCTCGCTACGAGCATTGGCCAATTCGGCCACCAGCGCCCCGTCTAACGAATAAACGCGTACCCGCGGCTGTGCTTCGGTCTTGACCACGGTGAAACTCAACTCGTAGAGGTCGTTGGCCCCGTCCCGGTTCGGCGTAAAAATATCATTTTGGCTGAGATTGCGTACTAACGAGCCGCCCGCCACCGCCTCCGGCACAAAAACCTGGTCGGCGCCGAAGGCCACTGGCAACACACCCTGGGTATTGTCTTCCTCTGAGGAATTGAAAACAAAGGAATCGAAAACCGTCGGACTCTCGATTAGGCGGGTGGTAAAGGTGATCTCAACCGAATCGCGCCGCACCACCGGCGGCGGCAACGCCACCAACAGCGAGTCACCGCGCAGCGAGCCGATGGCCTCGACTTCGACACCGCGCACCGTCGCCCGCAGCAATTCGGCACCCTCTCCGCCCGGTGGCAAGACGATCAGCACCCGGTTAAAACCCGAATCGGCGCCATTGAAAGACTCGGGCTTGATCGTATAGCGAAACTCCGTCAGCGAATCCAACGCTGCTTCCCGTGGGAACACTACGCCATTGAGCCCCGAAGAAATCAGCGGATCACTGGCAACAAAGGTCAACGAACGAAGCTTCGGGAACACCTCGGGGTCGTCGCTGATCAGCGCGACCCTCGCCTGCAGCCACTGTCTAGGCGTCGGCGACTGAAAGTCTTGCCCAGAGAAGCGGTGCGGATTGCTCCAATTACTCCAGGAGGCATCGCGAATGCTCTCGTCGACGATATCTCCACGCTGGCGTTTTTTGGCTCCCTCGTAGGCATCTTTGGTGACTTCCTTACCGTTGGACAGATAATAGCGCTTGATACTCTGAAAACCGTTGCCGGTCTGGGTCTGCACCTCAATTCGGGTACCCGGCGGCAAATCCGCGTCCCACTCGACCCGGCGAATACTGCGCGCCCCACCCAGTGCCAAATCTACGGACTGGATGGATACCCGGGCCGGATAACCCTCGCTGTGGAACATCCACCACTGTATTGCGCGACAATTACCACTGCCGCTGGGCACCCGCCAGTTGATGAGCCGTACGGGACGCGGTGGGAACTGAAAATCATAAATGCCCTTATTACCCGTGTCGACGACGAGCATATCGTATTCGAAAAGGCCTTCGACCTCGGAAATCGCGGTCTTGCTCGGCGAGCCGTCCGAAGTAAACAGTTCCTGGTTGGTCCAGCCGCAACCGCCGGAAAAATGAGCGTAATTGTACGGCCCGTTGTTTACATAGGGCAACCACACCACCCGGTCGATACGAAACACATTCTCAAAGTCGACCACGCCCCAATAGCCCGAATCGCGCCAATCGCCACCTTTGATGACCGCCTCGATATTCCACATGCGGAAACCAAGGTCCTCGTCGATCAGCGCCTCGGCGCCGCTGCCTCGGCCGCAGGCCCGATCGGCACACTCGCGAGCGTCCGAGGTCCAGGTCCTGCCCCCCCAGACTTCATCGCCGCGTTCGAGCCGTTTTTCGATCGAGACTTTGGAGGCGAGGTTAAAACCAACGCCGTCGACTTCGATCTCGGCCAAGGCCGCATTCGGCGTGCGGCCGACGGCCTCAAAACGCACGAAGCGCACCGGCGCAAACTTCTGCGTCGCGTCGTTCTCCATCTCAAGTTCGAATTCGACCACGCTACTGGTATTATTGTTGACGGGGCGACCAACTCGGTTAAAAACGATGCGATTGCCGCCGCCAAAGGTCACCCCGATCCCCGGGCTGATAAATACCGAAAAAAATGTGAAAGGACGCGCCTCTTCAGTGTCGGGGAAGATCACGCGGATCTTGTCCGCAATCACCGCCCGGCCCAGATCAACCTCGACCCAGAAATGCTCCGTCGGATCGTCGGCGATAGGTTTCCACCAGGTATTGAGGTCCTGATCGGCAACGAGATGGGCTTCAGCCTGATTCGAGGGCGTGCGCACGGGACGTACGCTGCCGTAAAGATTGCCAATAACGATCGAAGTAAATCCGCCGGCGTCGGCCACCGCGTTAAAGGTCTTACCGAAACGTTTGACCTCGATACCGTCGGCCTGCACGTTGACCAAGCCCCGCGGATGATTCCAAGACTCGAAATCCGCTCCGCTGAACACCAGATCCTGCGCATCTATACCCGTTTCCGGCGCAGTGAGGACGGTGACAATGGCCAAGGACAATATTCGATTCAGTCGACGTTTCATCTTCTATCTCGCTTAGCCCGTTAATAGACGACAGCTACAGATTTAACCAGTGTTTGCGTGCCCCTGTCCACATCCACCTCTACCTTGATCAGGTAAATCCCCGGTGCGACCAGGCCACCATCGCCGTCGTGTCCGCCCCAACTGGGTCCATAAGGCCCAGCGTTTGCCACCGCGTCTAGCGGCGCGGCAAGACGATGACCGGCCATGTCGTAGATCTCTACCCGCACCGTCGCGCTATTGACGTCGAACAAATTGAAGGAGATAATGGTTTCTTCGTTGACTCCGTCACCGTTTGGAGTGATCACCGATGACGAAAGCCGCAGGTCCCCAAGGACCCTAGTTTTGATCTCGGTCGCTACGACCTGAATACCATTGCTGCCCGTTTCGGCGCGAGCGTCGCCCGACTCGATCGACTGCGGCAGGCTGGAGATCTCTACGCTGCTATTGAAAATACGGCCCTCTAAAAATATAGAGGCCTGGTATACCGCACTGCGAAATTGCAGCCGTACCGCCGTATCCTCAGTAATCGGTTCGGCAAAGGTAATGCGCAGATGCCCAGTAGAGGTTTCCTGAGAGAATTCAGCCCCCTGCAGCAGTTCGACCCCGTCGCGTTCGAGGCTTACGAAACGCGCTCCCGAGGGCACATCAAGTTCGATGCCGTCGAAACCCGGCCGGTCGCCGGTACCCAGTACGGTGCGGATATCGTAGACGAACAAGGTATCTACCCCGAGCGGCACTTCGACCACGCCCTGCCGTTCCCCGACTAATCCCGCCAGCGACACCTCTCCGATCACGCTATCGGCCAATACAGGAGAGACTTCGAAGGCCACTGAATCCAACACACCGAAGGCGAGCGGATCCTCAGTCTTGATCTCAAAACGAAATTGCAAATACTCCTTGCCGTCGGAGGAACGGACCTCGTCACCCGATACCTGATAGGCAACCGACCAACTGTTCCAATTGGTGATATCATCCGAGCGAGAAGCCCTGAACCCGGCGAGCCCGCCGCCATTGATCTGCGAAACCTGGGCTTGGTTGCGCGGGAATGGACCGTCGTAATAAGCGTCGCGCGCGACGTGGACCTGGCGTCCGAACTCGTCAAAAACAAAGTGATCTACCGGGTCATCGTCTATCCCCGCCCTGGTGCGAATAAGCAATTCCACCGGCGCTGTGGGGTCGGCGAAGACCTCGCCTGAGGGCGCCTGGCGGTATTTGGTAAACTGCCAGGTTATGCGGCCCAGGCTCACTTGCTCCCCGAAAGAGCGCGGCTTGGAGACATAGCGGGCTTCGGCCGGAAATCCCCGGCCAAAGGCCTCCACCTCCGCCAGTATCCCGGTCGAAGTCACGCCACCAAATTTGAAGCGCAGAAAGCGGGTGAACTTCAAACTAGACCTCAGCGAGACAATGCTGGTATTATTGGTGAAAGTACTGCCGAGAATTTCCTCAAGGGGGTGATAACCATCAGTGCCGGCCGAGGCATTCTCGTCTTCGAAGACTAGCCAATCCACCGGATTGTTGGCACGGCTGACTTCATAGGCCACCGGAAACAAAGACCGTTGCCGCCGACCGTCCTCGGCTAGACCGCTCTGGGGTGGATAAAAAGAAACACTGTCGATCGGCACTGATACGCCTAGGTCCAGCGTAAAGAACCTGTCGGCGGTCGGCGAACCATCGGCCCTCTCGGCGTGCATAAAAGCCGGGCTCAGCCCGTCCCCGTCGACCAACCCGCGCGATATCGCCACGGCGAGCGCGTTGCGGCCCCCCGCATCCCACATCCGCGGGTTCCAGCCCAGCATCAAGGTATCCGCCTCCATGCGAAGCGGCCCCTTGGAAAAGGTCCAGACATAGCCGAAAACATTGGCTTGCGTTTGCACACTGGTCGTCCGCACCAACTCGCGCAGGACGCTGTGGCCGCGCGGAATTTCCTGCGATTGGATAGCACCGACCCGACTGGTATCGTCGAGGGCGATTCGGCGATCAACCGCGTCATCCCAAGCCTCGCCATTCGGGCCGCCAATCACCCAAGCACTAGGCGACACCTGCGCCCAAAGCGCACCTTGCAACGCCAAGAGCAATATGAAGAATTTCGCATGTAAAACGATCAATACACCACCCCTATGAGCTTGGCGGTTTCGATGGCTTTGGCATCGGCCTTGACGGAGAATCGAATGATATAGATCCCCGGCGGCACCATTGCACCGCCATCCGCCCTGCCGTCCCATGTATTGTCATACGCCCCGGCCGCTCTAGATCCGGCAATGAGTCGACGCACCTGTCGACCTGAAAGATCATATACACCGGCATCGACCTCGAGGGCACCGGTAAACTGGGCCAGGACAAAATCAATCTCGGCGGTATCATTGGTACCATCGCCGTTGGGAGTAACAACTGGCGTGGAAATCTGAACTTCGATCTTCGGCCGAGCATCCAGGGTGAAGATGTTAATCGCTCCGGTACCCACTTCGACGCTGGCGTCACCGACGGCGATCGGGTGTGGCGGCACATCCCCCTCGCCCAGCAACCAGGCATTGACCGGGGTATTGTGCTCGAGCAACCTCAGCTTGAAAACGACCCTCAAGGGCTGGTTGTTATCCTGGGCCACGGGGGCGAAAAATACCTGGAAACCGTCTGCGGTCTCTATGACCTCAACATCGGCAACCGCTTCCAGCGGATCGCCCATTTGCAGACTAGTGAAGACCGGCGGCGGGAAAGCCGCCAGCTTGACCCCGCGAAAACCCGCCAAGCCCGCCGCGCCGAACTCCGCCCGGATGTCATAGACAAACGACGTATCCACCCCACCCGTGACGGCCAACACCCCGCTCTCAGGGCTCAAATCGGCGGCGAGCGCCACCTCGCCCACAGCGGCACTGACGAGCGCGGGGGAAATTTCCATGCTCAAGGTGTCGATACGCATCGTGGTTTCCGCATCGCCATTGAATGAAATCCTGAACTGGAAAAACTCGCGCGGGCTAGGCAGGTCGACCGGCAAGACCAAGGTCCCCGTCGAACCGATCTCCAGCGGCTGAGACCACGGGCTCCAATTCTGTCCGTCGGCGCGGATATCGCCCTTGACGAAGTCGCGCACCGGCCCCTGCTCTTCGGCCGGCAATTCGATATAATTAACCCTTTCCAGTTCTTCAAGCACCGCACCCGTACTGGGGTCCTGACGAAAAAGAGCGCGCCGCGGCAGATCGACATTGTATTCGGTGAATGAGACTTCATCGACCGATCCGGTGTCGCGGTCGCGGCGAAAATAGACCAGCGGCGTGTCATCGGCGCCACTGCGCATCTGTAAGACGGCAACCGGGCGCTTGCCCTCGTTACCGTCGCCGCGTGCCAACCTAGTAGCGTGGATCCGCAAGAAGCCGAAGTTGACCGCCTCGCCAAAAGAATGCAGACCCGAGACATAATTCGACACCGGAACAAAACCCTCACCGAAGATCTCGA
>LWDU01043768.1_pt1 | contig 32349 bp, 23 predicted proteins | sample 727161 | NCBI WGS metagenome assembly LWDU01 (sample SAMN04566230, study PRJNA314399) | hydrothermal vent metagenome | isolation source: deep sea hydrothermal plume seawater | place: Mexico: Gulf of California, Guaymas Basin | collected 2004-07-11 | reverse complement strand
TTTGGCCGCCCGTAAGTTTGTTTGTTTAACCAGTCTCTCTTATATTAGATAATATGGAGATCCACAACGGTTACTGTACCATAGAAGTCAGAACGAACCATCTTCTTGCCGTAGCGAGTCATCACGCCCTTGCGGGGTGTGAAATCCTCTGGCGCGAAGATCGTCGGAGTGACGATAAGCGGTACATACGGAGCGTATACGTAACCAGTCTCAAGGTAGCTACCGCCCTTGTACCCAACAAGAATCTTGTTGCGTGGGAAGTAGGGGTCCTTATAGACTGTGAAACGATTGCTCAGAGAACCAACCTTCTCAGCTCCAAGACTCATCGGAGAGGCAACCTGACCTGAACCATCGAGAGTGTAGTTCGGCTTATAAAGCACGGAAGACTCAAGAATGGTTGCAACATCAGGACCGACAACGATGAAGTTAGCGGAACCGCGGAGGGTCTTACGGTGAATGGTATTTGCGACATCGATAATTGTCTCAGTCAATGTCTCGTACCACTCGCGGACTGTACCTGTGAAGGCGGGTCCTGCCGAAAGGGTGCTTGAAAGATCAACCTCTGCGCCGGATTCCTTATCAAGGAACTTGCCGGGAGCACGTGACCAGTAAAGGTTAGCACCGTTAGCCTCTGTAAGGAGGTCGTTAAGGATCTCACGATCAAGCTCAAGAGCAATCTGTTCGGAAAGGATCTGGGTAAGCTCAACCTCAGCATCCATGCTGTGGTAAGCGTTCAGGTCCTGAGCGAGCTCTGGTGACCAACGAGCACGGAGCTTACGAGTAGCTGCCGTAACTGCGATGGACTCAATCTTAATATCGATCTCAGGGATCAACGGAGAAGGAGTACCTGTTCCAAAGTCAGACTCGAAAGCCGGAATAGTAATTGTATCACCTTGATCAGCGTTTGCACTAAGTGACGGACCCTTGACCCATGATATATCAGTTATCCCAGAAGGAACTGCTCCACCATTGGTTAGACCAAGAGCGAAAAGAACGTGTGTTCCACCCATCGGATCGTCTGTCCATTTGGAAGATGCCCAGTCACCACGACGTGTTGCACGTCGGAGATTAAGAACACCATTACCTGCCTGGAACTTCTCACCCCATGCCGAGACGCCACCAGCAGTACCGAAGTCTGTAATGGAAATCTGGTTAAGCATAGAAAGATCCGAACCAGAAAGCTGACCTGTCTGGATCATACAGAATGCTACGTCAAGATCAGCGTCATCAACTGAACGTCGAACCTGAGGATCAAATCCAAGATACTTGGCGTTAGAACCTGAGAAGTCTGTTAGTGCAGCAACTGTATGTGAAGCTGTCCAGGTAGTACCTGCTGATCCACCCCAGGCGCCAAATGCGTTCATAATAGGGAGTGAAGAACCACTGTGTACACGTGAGTAACCGATACCGCCAAGATCATACATACCACCAGCTGCAAGTGATCCTGAACGGACACCCTTACCGCGGGGGTTATTGTAGATTGACTGACCAGCTGCGTACGTGGAGTCTGTTGAACTTCGTCCACCCATCTTACTACCGTTGGGACCATAGTCACCACCAACGGTTGTGCCGTAGGTGTAGTCAAGATAGAAGAGCAGTCCGGAAGGAAGGCTCATTGGCTGGATTGAAACAAGTTCGTTGGCAACTAAGCCTCCGAACACGCGACGAACGATTGGAAAAGCAATATTCGTAAAACCACGAATATCGTTTGATGTTGAAAGAGCACCACCACCTGTTGAAAGGGAGTTGGTCTCACGAAGAAGCTGTGCAGCCTGGTTTTCTAAAAGCATAGACATGTTTTCACGGTGTACACCGTCAAGTCCACGCAGAAGTCCAGTTCTGTTCCACTTCTCTGTAAGGCGATTTCCCTCAGCGCCCATATGGCGTGAACGGATATCTTCGGTGAGCTGCTCTAATGTGAATTTGCTCATTTTAAATTTCTCCTTAGAAGTTAGTTTGTTAATTCACTTTAAGTCCGGCTAGCGTAGCCCAGCGATCAATCTCAGGATGAGAATTGTCAGCTGAAGCTGAGCGTGTCGGACGTGATGAAGAGCCGACGGCTCTTCTTACAGTTGACTCTGTCAAAGAACCGCCCGTCTTTTTAGACGAGAGAGACTCTGTCATTGTCTTGAATAGCAGCTTAACTTCTCTCAAACTTCTTGCATTATCCAGAGCTTCAACGATCGATCTCATTTGTCGAGTCGACATATTCTTATTCTGTAGAAGTTTATTAGCATAGAGCAGCTTCGCATTGAAGAGATTCATCTCTTTCAACTGAGTCTGTAGCTCGGACACTGCGCCCATCGCTTCAGATAGCTTGCCTTTGAGATTACGATTCTTGCGTAACTCACTTTTAGCAACTTTTCTTAATTTACGGTTTTCCGTATGTACGTTTAAATCTTTATCGGTCATGGCAAGAGGATCTTTTCCTCTCTTCCCACCGCCGAAATCATCACCAGACTTGCCGGAGCCTTTGCCGCCCCAGCTGTCTGCCATGTCTTTAGCGATTCCCTTGGTCTTTAAGAAGTCAGGAGCTTCACGAAGTTTGCGCATGGCAGCGATCTCGCGACGAAGCATTCCTTCATCGATCTCAATCCACTCATCACGTGCTTGAGTATCACTTTCATAAGCAGCTTCAACGCCAAGCTCACCCTCTTCGAATTCCTCGCCTTCCTCACCTTCTTCGTCTTCTTCGCCTTCCTCGCCTTCGAGTGCAGCTACCAAAGCGGCGCGGAGAGCTTCTGCAGACTCGGGATCAAGTTCAAGTTGAACATCATCTTCGCCTTCTTCGTCTCCTATATCTTCATCATCGAGGGCTTCATCGTCCCCACCTTCTTCGTCTTCAGCACCTTCATCATCTGCAGGTGCATCGACATCTAGATCTAGCTCGTCATCTCCTTCTTCCTCGAAGAGATTAAGCTCACTGAGATCTAATTCATAAAGAACTTCATCTTTCGAGCGTGTTGACATCTTTTCCGTCTCCTTAATTACTGTGTTAAGTTTATCAACTAGAGAAGAGACAGCGTCTGCTGATCCTTCACCTTCAACTATACGTATTAAATCGTCACGTAAAGTTTTTGCCTCATCTAATAAATTAGAAGCAATTGTTTCAAATTTTTGATATGTTTTTTCATCTTTATCATTAAGTGTGTTATAAAGAACAGCTGACTCTTGAAAAGTTTTTGCTATTTTAATAAAGCTTAAAGTTACATTTCTTTCTAAAAGAGGAGCATTTGAAGTGGAAAGTGTCTCAAGTAAGTTTTCATCGATCTCAAACGCTTCCTGATCAATATCAGTCTGTGTTAGACCAAATACTTCAGATAAGAAGTCTGATTCTTTGGATACATCACTAGAGTTTTCCATTAATTCATTTTCAACAAGGCGTCTAATTTGTGGCGCCATCGCATCGATTATCGCTTTTTTAGCATTGGCTTCAGCAGCTTCTTTTAACTGCTTAGCCTCTGCGATTGCGTCTAAATAAAGTGAACTTGACATTTAATAACACCCTTCTGACATTTAATAACACCCTTAACTGAGCAAAAACCTATGATTAATTATGACCTATCAAAGCAAATATTCCCTAGAAGTTATCATTTAGATTTAGAATTTGCTTCGCGGCGCATTCTGCGAATAGCGCGGGAGCGCTTTTCTCGACGCTTTTGTGCCTTAGATTTATAATACGAAGTCTTTTCCGTGTACTCTTTTATGATTCGCTCTTTTTTACATTTTTTAAGAAAACGACGTATCAAGATATCGTTTTGAGAAACGCTATCAATATGTTTATTATTTCTTTTACCTTTATGATAACGCAAATCATTTTCTGATACTGATATATTATATTTCTTCTTCAACTTGATCCTCAGTATTGTCTATAAAATCATAATACAACGTTTCGTCGTCGTCGATAAAGCCAAAAAGTATGTCTATCAATTTAAACTTTCTAGGCATATTCTCATCTCGAGGTAATGCTTGAGAACTTGAAAATTTTCGCTTGGATCCCAGACCGCCTTTCTGTGCTTGACCTGTAGTTAAACCTGACGGTGAAGCACCACCCATAGCACCGGATGCTTGGCGTCCTTTATAAAGGTTTGGAATAGGTGATATGCTCCGTCCTGTTATGCCTGTAGTCTCTGCTGTTAAAAGCGGACCGGGTATTTCATGCCCTTGATAAAGATCGAATCTTACAGAATGACCTGAAAAGTTGCCATAGTCTCTTCGTTTATGTGGGTCTGCCGTTTGATGCACACCTAACGTTTTATTTTGAATTGCCTGGTGGGTTTCTTCATCCTCTTGATCTTCTTCCTCAGCATCTTCTATATCGGGCTCGCGGTATGGATACATCGAATTTTTTTGATACTGAGTCCCTAGGCCGGATGCAGACTTTCCCGTAGAGCCGTAGCCCGACCCTGTTCTGGGATCGGGCAAGCTCAACATTGTGGCCCGTATATACTCTCTCAATAATGTATTGTGGACCATATATCCCTCAGCTTACTTTAATCTCACGAACCTGGCGATGTACCTAGTCCATAATCTTTAAGGGTATGACCAGCAATGGCCGCAGAGCTTTCATTGGGTTGACGAGACGTAGCTGAAGCGCCTGAGCCAAACTCTGATCCAGGGTCCGCAGGTTCTGGGCCGTCAGGCTGATCAGCAGGATTAGTGCTTCCTTCACCTGGAGAAGCAACATTTGGAGTAAATGCCGTTGTTGGCAATCCACCGGAACCTGTTTCTACATCGTTATAGTTGGGTGCATCGACATAGTCTCTATTCTGTTCACCAAATGTATGCCCCCCATCATTTACGATATCTCCCAGAAGTAACTCGTCTCCAAGCGCTTGTGTTGTTTCTCTAGATAAATCACCTGCATGAATAGGTGATCCAGGGAAAGCTGTTTGTAAACTGGTTGAACTCGAAGCGCCCATAGCAAATTCTGTAGGGACGTAATCAACAGTGTTCTGATTGTGTGATGGCATTCGTTTAGCTCCTTTAAATTGACCTGACTTATTATCACTTAAAAAGTGTTGTCAAAGTTAATTATCACTTAAACGAAAAATCTTCTCATCAAGTGTAGATTTAACGAGACTTCTTTTCAGCAAATGCTAGTGCTTCCCAATTTCCTGCGCCCTCAAATAAATCTTCAATTGGACTGGCCGCTGCTGCTCGAGCAGCTGTATCACCATGGCGACTTCCCATGCCGGTCATTGCCGACCTTGGATTAGTTGCTTCAGCTCCATATTGTTCTTGAAGGGTTGTTCTAGCAGTATCAGCAAAAATTGCACTCATGACTGGATCATCTGTCATCACAGATGTTACGCCATCAAGAGCACTTGAAAAAGAAATATTATCTGTTGATGGGTGCAAGTTTGACCTAGCGCTTGATACTTTTCGAGATTCGCCTGCAAGCCTTTTATTCTCACGGGATTCAGTCAGTGCTGTTCCCAATTCTTGAGAAGAAATACCTTCAGCTAAAATCTCAACAAGACATTCTTTAACAATACCCTTGAGAACTCTTTTTGTCACTTTAGCCATTATTAACCTACACCGCCCAAGATTGATCTAGCAATAGATCCAGAAGTTGATCCAGTAAGAATTGGAAAATAATCAGAGCGTATTGTTGTTAAGCCAGCAATTATATTAAAGTCTGTTGCTGTTGCTGAATCCTTTGTAAAAAATAGCGACTTGCACCTTATTTCCATTCGAGGAGTGGTTGCACCTGATTTTACAACAAAATAGTTTGCAGTATTGACTGATCTTGCTCCATTGCTTGAAAAGCCTACACGTAAGGCGCCAGATCCAGAATTATAAACTACTATCCATCTCGTAACTTCAGGAAAGTTAAGTCGTATAGGTGTATCCTGTGATGTTACTTCGCCCGCACCTGATCCTGTTGCGTACGGTACACCAGAGATTTGATACTCAGGTACAAAGTTCGGGTTTGAATATGGATGTTTTAATGACATGATCCCTTACTCCCAGTCCAATATATCGTTAAATATTCTATCAACTTTATCAGAGTTGTTAAAGAATCGATCTAACTCTGATTCTTCAATTAATTCTTTTCCTTCTCTCATGACAAAAGCACCTGGTGTAGAGGGCTCACTTACAAAATCCCAGCAGATCAGTTGAAAGTCATCTTGCACAACTTGATACTCGCCCTGGCGTTTTGTAGAGCCTACACCACGAGATGAAATTCCCAACTTTACCCCTGATTCTACGAGGCTTTGTAGTATTTTTCCGCACGGTGTATCTAGCAGCTCAACTGTGCCGTGCACAGTGTCGCCTTCCATGTGTGCTTCACGAATGATGTGGGAGACATTTTTGAGCTCAACAACAGAAGAATCTGGATGGTCGCATTCTCCGAGTGCTCTACTTTCCTGTATAAACTTTTGATAGTTTCTAATTTCTCTCTCTAGAATGGGTCGAGGATAAATTCGCCCATTTTGATTGACTGTTTCTGACTTTTGAAGAATCCCTTTTAAGACTATCTTTCCATCATTATCTTCTCTGGATTCTGTTATCATGTCAGGTGTGTAGTCAAACGTTGAGTAAGAATTTAGAACATTGAATTTTTTAGACATTTTCACTCTCCAGTTGTTTCATCAATTGAATTAACGTCAAACTTTTCTTAACTGTGCCATCATCTACAGAATCAAAATCTTGTTCAGCAATCTTCTGACGTACTGCATTAACCTTGAACATAACATACTCACTTGATGTGTCATACTCATTTAGCTGTGACAAAGATAATTCTTTCAGTTCATTCATTTTCAATGCGATGTCTTTATGATCGTTTGAAAAAACATAAGATCGTAATAATGTTCTTTGCGACTCATCAAGTGCTCCGCTGTATCTTTCATTAAACTTTTCGGCCATGAGTTTGACAACAAAGTTATCAACGTCTTTCATTTTATCAAAATAAGGATTAGTTGCATCTTTTGAAGCAATAAGTCTATTCATAATATGATTTTCATATTCTGCTAAAAGCACCAAGTTGTCAGAAACAGGTTTCTTCCACTCATTCAAACATGTTTGAATTGTAGCATAAAGAGTGTAATCATTAATCCTGATATTATAGATAGAATCTGATCCCAACTGATAGTTTATTTCTCTTATTAGACTTGATTTTTCTTTATCTAACTTTTTCTCATTAAAACTTTTGGATGCCTTTTTTGCTTCAGATAAAATAGACGCAGCTACTGTTTCTGTGCTTACAGTTGTTTCAACAAGTGACTTGAAAAGCCTGTGTTCTTTAAAAACTTCTGTACCCTTAGCGTAGTACTTCTTTAAAATTCTTGATGCAATTCTTCGCTCATCAATACGCTTTTCGACTATGCACTCAGCAATATATCGAACTAAAACTTCATATATTACGCCTACATTTCTTTTTTTGTTGTGTGTTTTCTTTGCCATTTAGAACTTAGTCTCCACTATCTGATTTATCCGGGTCGGATTCATTTAGTAATTCGGATCCATTATTACTTATCTTTGATCGTAAGTTTTTTATTATAGATCGCATCTCATTGTTGAACTTTGAAGTTTGATTGATCTGTTTGTCAAAATAACTATTAAAAAATATGTCTGACTCTTTCATGGAAAGGCTGCCTATTCTTGCCAGTTCTCGTCCAGGGCTGCGGGAGCCCTTATGGCCGTATGGCCCATCTGGAGAGTCTGGGCTTAAATCGTATATGGGCGGACGCAAGTGTGCTGGTGTTCTTTTCAAGTCTTTCTTTTTTACTCTTGAAGAAGCCTTCACAGGATTTCCGTCTTCGTCTTCGTCGTCGTCGTCGTCTTCGTCAATTAGAAGATCTAGCTCATCTGCTGAGTCTACTTCTTTAAAATCAAGCTCGTCAATATCACCGGCTATTAGTAGTGGTAAGGTATTTGGTGAGTAACCTGCCACCTCCGTTCCACCCTCTTCTCCGGCGGGCTCTTCCGCAGCTGCTTCTTCACCGCCTGCTTCTTCACCGCCTCCACCGAATAAATCGGCTCCGGGGGCTCCAAAGACACCACCCGGTTCAGCCGCGGCTTCGGCGCCCGCGGCGCCTGGTGCTGCCGGTGCTTGAATTGATTCAATTTCAAGTTCCCGTTTTTTATCAAGCTCTCTGCCTTCTTCAATTTCAAGAATTTGTTCATCTGTAAGTCCGAGGACATTTTTTCGGACCCACCGTTTATCAACAATTCCCTCTGGCATTGTTCCTGCGATTTCAAATCTTGTTCGAATTAACTCTAATTTTTGTTGTTGGGCAATAGTCGACGGATTAGAAAGTTTTAATTCAAAGTCAATAAGATCATCACCATCGTAACCTTTCACATAAAGTGTTATAATGGCTATTTTATTGAGCTCTGCAATAATTGTTCGTTGAATTCTTGCAATAGATCTAGAAAATCTGATGTCTTCTTGAGCAAGCGTTGCTTTTGAAGATAGCGCTTCTTCATATCCAAGATATGCTTTTGGTATTTTTAAAGCTGCAAATAGTTTCTTTTGAACGTACTCTACATCATTGATATCATTTTGATTAGTGCCGCCGGCCAAAGTGTCTATCTTTGTCCCTGTTTCTGTACCTCTTACTGGAAGAAAATAGTCCTCGTCAACAGAAAGAGGGTTATATCTTAAGTCCACCCTGCCAGTTTTCTTGTCGACTACTTGACTTCTCTTTAATGTTGTTTGAACTTGCTCCATATAATTTGGAACTTCTTCTGGCGGTACGTTTCCAACATCAATATAAAAAACCCGACGTTCAGGTGATCTAATAACTCTGTACACTAGCATTGCGTCTTCGATCAATATCAACTGTCTCCATATTCTTCTAGCTGCCTCTAGAACGGAAGACCCGTATGGGAGAAATGCATCATTCCCCAAAAGACGAAAATGTGATATCTGCCAATTTTCTAATATTTGATTACCCTGTGTTACCCACCTGAATCTTACTGCCATGGGATCTTCTGGATCAAACCCCTCTTCTCTTTCCATCTCATTGACAGGAATAGGATAGGCATTAATGACACCGGTATCCGGGTCAACGTCATTGAACAAAAAGAAATCGCCATACTTACAAAGGGTTCGGACCCATGATGAAAGATTGAAATCAATATTCAAAACATCAGAAAATAGCTCCTCGAGTATATCATGAATCTGAGGGTTTTCTGAGTATATGTGGAGAACTCTTCCGCCCTCATCAGGTGATGTAGACTCTTCAGAGTATATGTCTAATGCTGATGCTATCTCGGGCATATACTCCATTTCTGAAAAGTCTGCATACCGTGAAGCCCTATCATATGACCCATAAGCGCTCATTGCATGAGAATACGCGCCAGCTTGTGTTTTTCTAAATGTATCGAAAGGCGTGTCTTTTGATAGTGACTTATACTTTGAAACGTTACGTTTAACTGCAGGCCCAGACCTAAACAGGTTTGTTAACCGTTTAAATAGATTCTTGTTACTGTCTGCCATTTAAATTACTTCCACAACCAGTCAAAATTTGCTGGTAACTTATTTCCGACCGACTTGTCAGCATCCTTGTCGACGTCACTGTGATTCATAGAAATCGGCATAAATGGATTCATTCTATCAGTCATGTGACCTCCTACATTTCTATCTCGATATTGATTTCTAGTAAATTTCATACCTTGAAGCATCGCCTTGTTTAAGTCCGCGGCGTCTTTACTATAATCGGGTGACGTATCATACAACCACACACCTATTGCTAAGCTCATAATCAAATCATCATTGTAACCTTTCATTGCTTGTGGCTTGCTGTGTTTCCAAACAAAAGTTTTCAATTCATCGTAAAGTCGACTGGAGTATATTTTTATTTCTTTATTCCTCAAAATCTCTTCTAGTTTTGTTAATATTTGATTTCTAGATTTTCGCTGAGTGTCGAAACCTGCTTTATCAGTATCATAATTAGGTGTATACGTGCCAATATAAACTGACTTTCGATTTCTATAGTAAAGTTTGGGATACTTTAACTCTTTTAGCTTAAGAATTGTTGCATAGCCAAATGAATTATTTTCTGGAATCAATAATGCGTTATTGTATTGTGTACCCCAGTCATACAATACTTGAGCGAATCGATCTGGTGGAATTTTTCCTTTATACTCAGCAACTATCTCAGAGGCTTCTGTATCAATAATATGAAAAGCAGAAAAATCTCGTGCATCACCTCTAGCAATATCTGCAGACACGATGTACTGATGCTCACTCAGAGGGCGCTTCCACACCCAAACATTTCTTTGGGGGCCCTCACGAAAAGCTGGTGGTTTTATCATATTTGATACCCATTCAATATCATGAGATGTTAGAAATGTATCGCCAGAAGAAGTAAAATCACAGTTAAGCTCTTGAGCTATCTGACGTGGGTTCATATTACTTGTTTCTTTATCAAGCCATGCCTGGTCACGCTCTGGGTGCACATCCCACGGTAGTGTTATTGCATTAAAATCATTGATATTTTCTAGCGCGTCTGTATAAAGTTTGTGATACAGTCCTCCTACACCATTTGGTGTGGATAGAATAATTGCGCGACCGCCTGTCGACAACGTTGAGTACAGTCCCATCCAAAGCTCATCAAAATTTCTAACAAATGCGGCCTCATCCACGATTAATAACGTTAATGCTTCTGATCGGCCGGCATCGTCAGATGTTGGGATTGCCTTAATAGACGATCCATGGCTAAACTCTATTGATTGTTTATTATCAGCTACTATTTCAGGTAAAATAAGCCACTTGGGCAGACCCTTTATTAAAACTTTAACTTTTTTAATGAAGTTTTGAGCTACTGCAAGCTTAGTTGCAATAATTAAAATATTTTTATCTTTATGGAATAAAGCTAACCAAGATGCGTATGATGCTGTAAGTGTTGAGAGCCCTAGCTGCCTCGCTTTGACAACAACATTAAATCTATTATCGATAAAATCTGTAATGCACCTATCTTGAAAATCATAAGTGTGAAATGGTATTAGGCCCTTTGTGGGATGCTGGATCATGACGTACTTGTTAAAAAAATACTTTGGATCTTTACCGCACCGTACTATTTCCTTCACTTGATGCTTTTTACTTGGTCGCTTTTGTGGAGGCATAATCTTATTCGATTTCAAATAAAGTTTTTCGTCTATAATAAGCTGTCTTTCTTGGAGAATGCGAAGATACATTTATTATCTCAATGCTATCTTCGGTATTAACAAGCTTGGCTTTTAAGCTGCGACTAGCTGTATCTTTAAACTCTTTCTTTATTGCTTTCATTTTGTCATTAGTTGCTTGTGTTGACTCATTTTCAAAAACTTTTTTCTGTTCTCTCATGCTAGCTTCACTTGCAAACGTAACAACTGAAGTATAATCAACACACATCTTGGTTGGCTCAACTCCATAAAGATGGCATTTTATTGAGCCTACTGCGGATACAGTTGAAGACTTTCCAAACGTCGTATTTAAAATTTGCCCTAAGACATGGGTCTCTTGTATTGTTAACATTAGTTGTTTACTCCCGTTGTATTAATTATTGACCTGCAGTTAAAATATAATCTCAATCTTCAATAACTTTCTTTCCTTGAGATCTTTTATGATATCTTGTCTTGGCGGTCGATGGCCATCGAGCCAGTTGTCCCGATCTGTATAGGCATACTTTGTCTCACAATAACAACAGCATTGACTGTTCTGATAGGCACGCATATCCAGGTTTGAAGAAAAGAATACATTGCATACGGGACAACTTATTGGAATCACTTCATCATTCTTCGTGGGTATGATTATTGTCAAACCTGAACTTAGGATTCGGTGCTTTCTATCATTGTCTAATTTTTTCCATGTCATAATTGATTTTAATACAAAGATTACTCGACATAAACCTTTGCATTCTTTCCTTTGTGAGTTATATCAATAACATTGTCAACAACGTCTTTCACAGCATCGACATGAGAAATAACTAAGATATTTCGAAACCAACGCTTAAGTGATATTAACAATCGATTGCATGATTCGACATTCATTTCATCTAACGCTCCGAATCCTTCGTCGATTACCAGAAGATCGGTCTTAGGTAGCGATGAGACATTAATTAATGCTACACGAATAGCTAATGATGCCATCATCTTTTCCATCCCGGAGGCTAATTCAATAACTCGCTTTGAATCACCGTAATTAATATAAATGTCCATTTGATTTGAATTAGGATCTGCTTCAAGATCGACTGTAAAACCTACAACACCCTGCAAGATTTTTGATATCTCTACATTGATTGCTGGTAATTGAGATAAAATGATTTGAAGCGGTATTCCTTTTTTAGATACAGCGTTAATAAACAAGTCATATAGTTTTAGCTCATCTTTAAGAGCCTTAAACTTTAATTTCTCACCTCTAAGATTCGTTAGTTTACTTTCTAGCTTCCCAGCTGACTCGGCCAGAGATATTCTTTTGGCATCTGTCTGGCTGATCTCATCTGTAATTGTTTGTATCTGAGATTTTAAAAGCAAGATCTTTGTGTCAATATCAGCATCTACTACATTCGTTTTAAGCTCTTCTAACAGCACTTTTCCTTCTTTAATCTTTTGAGCTATTGATACTCTATCATCTTTCATTTTTTTTATTTCAAAATTTAAGTGATTGTGTATAGATTGTAAGCTCATTTCTTGATTTAAGATCAAATTATACTTTTTGATTTTTTCTTCTAACTTATCTTTTTTCAATCTTGTCAATAACTTTTCAAAAGTTACAATTTGCTCTTCTAAACTTTCTATTATACGGTACTGACCTTCAAGTAGACTCTGATTGTTATACGAGTCTTTGATAAATTTGCATGTAGGAAATTTGTCACCACATGGGACTTCAGATAGATGTGCAATAGATCTAAGCTGATTTTCAAGATTAATTTTTTCTTTCTCACATGTTGCTTTCACTTGCAACACATTCGTTTTAATACTTCTTTGTTCCTCGAGACTTTCAGTTAATGATTCAATGGGAAATTCTTCTTTAAAATCTGTTATCTTTTTAATTTTTTCTTTATTTGATTTTATCTTTTCTTTTAAATCAAGTAGCAGATTAGCATTATCAAACTTTTTCTTTTCTAAGCTCTGAATTGAAGTTTTCTGCATGTCTACGTCATGATGTGTTACGACATCGCCATTGTCGAATTTAGATAATTCCAATCGCATCTCATGAAGCACTGTTCTTTTTCTACTCAAAGAATCTTCAATTATTTGTATGTCTTGTCGATTGGTGTCGAGTGCACTCTTAGATTCATAAATCGCGACATCCCAATCTCTATCTGGGACATTTTTAAGCTGTCCCTGGAGTTCTTTACATTCATCTTTTGCTGACTCTAACATTTTTTCAAAGACCCCCAAGTCTAAAAATTTTGTCAAAATCATTTTTCTAGATGTGGCCCGTTCCCTGATGAAGGTGTTCATCTGGCCTTGTGAAGCCACTGATGTCATTAGAAAATCATCTGATGTGCCCAAATGCTTTCTTACTACTTTTTCAGTTTCACGTCGTTGCTCTTCTGTCAAGTCCTGAATCATTTCACCGTCTGGGCCTGAACGATAGAAATTTAAGTGAGTTGTCGCATTAACGTCACCTTTTCTATTTTGGTGTTTGACAGATTGTCTTTCGATCTTGAACGATTTACCATTGATTCCAAGACAGATTGTTGACTTACAGTGACCTTTCCTACTATTGATTATGTGAACATTCTTAATGGGGCCGCGATCAGTAGTATTAAAAAGCGTATACATTAGTGTTCCGACAATAGAAGACTTTCCAGAGCGATTTCTTCCAAAAATTCCAGTGATCCCAGGCAAAGAATCAAAATTAATATAGTTTCCTTTTCCGTAAGCAAAAGTATTATCAAATTCTAATGTTTTAATTGACCATTTTGTATTTCTAACTGCATCACCGACTACTGCAATACTCTGAAAGTGTTTGGATAACATCCCTTCGAGTGACTCCCATTCATCATCATCTAATACAGCATCTTTATAATAGTCTTTAAAAAGAGTTTGCAGTGTTCTTTCTGATCGCAGGTCTTTTGTTGAAAATAAGTTATCACCTGCCTCAATGAAGGTTTCTCCGAAATCGACATCATACTTGTACACTATTTCTGATGCTTCTTTTATGTGTTTTAACTCAGAATGAAGATGCACGATATCAGTTTGGTTTATTTGTGATTCTGACTTTACTCTGAAGCGAGATAGATTCGGATAACTGTTCGCTGCTACCATCGTGTCTGGTACGTTACCTTTCCATTCGATAGTCACAAACGGCATATCATGCGGGACTTCATAAAACGTGCTAGTAAAATTATCTTTACTTTTAATGTCCCAAAGTAAAAATCCTTTGCCCGGGTCTTCTCCATAATTCTGCTGAATAATAGAGCCTGGATAAGCTATTCTCTTTTCTTCGTCTAGATACTGGAGCTTATGAATGTCACCCAGAAGTCCAAAATCATAGCCATCGAAAAAATCAACTTTAACTTCTCCTTCAATATTCCAATTAATATCAGTCTTTGATCCTAGTACACCACCGTGGAAAAGTGCAAGATTGATCTCACCGCTTAAAGGTGCTACACAATCCCAACGTTCTTCATCAAAACAAGAAAAAACGCACCAGTTGAATCCTGGAAAACCAGTTGGATATGTTCCAGACTTCTTGTACAGGAATAATCTAGGGTTATTCAGGGCTTTGATTATCGGTGATATTGCATCTTGTCGATCTCTGTTTAAAATCAGGCCGTCGTGATTGCCCAGAATAATGTGAGTGGGAGCTATATCAGCAAGACTAGTAAACCACCAACTTAAAATATCAATTAGTTCTGGGCTTATACCTTGAGTTTTTGAGTGAACAATATCTCCACCCACATAAATTACGTCAGGTTTTAAAGGCTTTACTATTTTAAAAAACTCTTTAAAAGATCTTACGTACTCATCGTGTCTAGATAATCCCCTAAAATGGATATCAGATAAATGGACAATTTTCATAAAACACCGATCATATCTTACATCACGCCCGAAACCATGTTCAAATTTTTACATAGCGTCTTTGTAATGATAACACTCTTCTTTTGAGCACGCATATTGACAATAATCAATGGTTTGAAATAACGCTCGTCGTCAACAATAACATCTTTAAACTTTTCATCAAAAATCAATGAATGAAAATAAAGCTTAGCGAACTTGTGCTTATTTCTTGTATCAAATCGAACGTGTACAAGAGCCACAGCCCTCTTTTTTCTTTGAGTAAGGTTTATCAACTTTTTTTGTATAGCAGGATTATCAACCCGTAGCTTACCTACGAAGACTGACTTTCCATGTCTATATTGATAGCATTTAAAAATGACTTCTCTTTCATTCCCGATACGATTTCCAAGATAAAAGTTACCGATCACAACTTGCCTTAGATCTTGATATCTAGGATAATAATACCAGATATTATTCTCGCCGCCTTCCAAATGTGCTGTCTTTACTTTGAGCATCACACCCTGATCATCGTCATTAAAATTCCATAAATTTCTAAGAGATGTACATTTATGAACTTTTGTTACTTCAAAAACATTGCCTCTCTGCACTGTTAATAATTTATCATATCGCTTTTCAAAGTCTTCTATGGCTAAGTTCGTTCCATTTAAGCTGATTATGTCATGAATAAAAAGAGAGGTATTATAGACACCAATCAATACAAAATCATCATTTAATGCGCTTAACTCCTTGCAAACTGATGCAAACCGACTAGATAGATTAAAACCACTAGCAGATAAAATCTTGGCAGATGGCCCCTGTTTTTCTATGAAAACTTTTTGACCAGACTTAATTCGCTGAATTAGTATCTCATCTTTCGTATACGATTCGTATAGATCGTTTAGTGATTTTAGCCATTTTATGTTTAAAGATAGTTTTTTCATTATAATTTCATTGAGCTGGATCCAATCGAATCAATCATATGAAAGATCATGTCATCTTGTGACCACAGCTGAGCATTAATTCTAGCATTTTCAAACTCTTGACGTGTCATTTCTCCAACATCATCTTTTTCTCCGACATCAAGGATTCTTACGGAAACATTAAATTCAGATAGCTTCTTAGAAATTTTCTGTATCTTGTCTTTCATATCAGGATCAAGACCAAGGAGAACCGGTGTCTGATGAGTAATAATTCTATTAAAAAGTTTTGACTCATTAGATAGCCCAGAACCCAACAGGCAGGTCGCATTATCATTGCACTTCATTAAATCAAATGGTCCTTCTACAATTGTTAGTTCCTGATCCCAGCGAATGTTTAATTCATTAAAAATAATATCAACCTTAGGGACTTGGGCATTAATATAGCGACGATTTTCTTCATTGTCAATAGATCTTCCGACATAGTAATTTAACCTGCCTTCAAAGTCAAAAGAGGGAATTATAACCCTTCTTCGAAAACGTCCTGAAGTGCACGTTCCTAAACGATGATACCACAAAGCTCGCTGGTTTAGGCCTCGCTTTTTTAAGTATCTTAGAACAGATCTGAAGTCGGGATCTATCACTGTCCGGGATGGTGCTAAGAGTTTAAATCCCATCGGTATGCTTACTTTTATCTCTTGAGTTTCATCTGGCTCAAACGATGATACTACACGTTCTTTAAAGCGATGATAATACTCTTCTAAATTAGATCGTGAATAAAACTTTCTAATAATTGGCGCTAATGATCGTGATTTTAGACCACAAACCCAACAATGACAGACATCTGTATCTAATCGAATTGACAACTTCTTTTTCGTTTGATTATTAGAGTCACAGTTTGGGCACTGAACAGCTACATTCACACCATCACTTGATACGATACAAGGTCCGAAGACTTTTTGAATAAAGTCTATTTTTTCTTTTGCTGAATACAAATTTTTATTTGATCGCTAATTGAATTCCAGCTTTTGCTATCACATATGCGTCAGCCATGTCATACGCTACTGGATCTAAAATTTCTAAGCCCTTTCTAGGACCTGACTTTAATATCTTATACGGCCAAGTGATAGATGTATTAGTGAAACTGGGATCATTATCTACCCAGCTATGAATTTGATCTTTTGTCGTGACTTCTGATTTCCTATCTAGCTTTATTCCCAATGCTTTTCGCGCGGCATTAACATTAATATATGTTGGAACTTTTCCAGTTAAAACATACATTTGATAAGACACCATTCCATTAAATCTGGCAAGTGTCAACAGCGTTTTGGCCGAGCTCAGTCCGGGGCGAAAGGCTTGAAGGTTTTCCTCAATAAAAATTATATCTAGCTCTTTTCCCACTATGACTTCAGATATACTGTTAGAGACGTCTGTGACCCTGCTGAAGACATTCGTCTTGGGATCTAACCTAACATAACCTATATCGATCAGGTTACCCACAGAATCAAAGAGAGAGTATCCTGTACAGCTCGTAGATATGTCTAGACCTAGTATCAAAAGTTTCCTAAAAATCTATCTTGGTTTTAAACAAATACTCATCATCTTCACGTTTTACAACAGGTTGTGCAAAAGTTGTCTTGGCAATGATATTAAGATTATCATCGTGGAAATTGATTCCCGTAATATAGACAAACTTACTAGACGGATCGTTGCGCATGAAAGATGCTGAAAGATCTGTATATGAAATATTTGACGACGAATTAATTTGGCCGGCGGGGGAATGAACCATTATCTTCATTACATGTACGTCGTGTTCTCCCTTAAAATCGATCGTATGTCTATCTTTTCCATAGAGCGGGATGTTCGGTGACTTGACAATAATTACACCCTCATCATAGTATACATTCCCTACTGAGCTCCAGGTTGCATGTTTGGTCAGAGCATCTGCTCTATAAATGTTCCCAAAACCATTGTCTCGTAGCAGCATAGGAACCCGACCTGAAGTAGCCTTAGTGCCTGTAGCAGTTGGATCAACAGAGCCTGTTAACCCAGGATCTTCCATTCTTAAAGAGCCAGGCTTGATTCGTTTGCCGTAAAATAAGTTTGACATATCAAAGAAGACAACTTCATTAGAAGAATTATCTCTAGTTCGCTGAAAGATTGTTAAAACTACGCCTGGCGATTGGCCCAGATTATCTGTCGAACCAATGACTTGTGTTTCTATTGAACCAGACTCTTTTGTTAGCGAATTAATTAACGAAGATGTTAAAATCAACTCGTTTAGTGATACAAAAGATAGATTCAAATCACCCAAGTCATTTACAAACTTGCCCATATCGTGTGTTGATTTCGGACGCTCTGTGTAAGTTCCAGATTTTAACAAGTCAAAGTTTGGATAAAATAATCCGTTATCACAAGGAAGGACCAATAAATTTCTAGCCCTTACAGAGCCTGTTGCGTATAGATAATCATTCATTGTCAGCTCAACCTGTGCGCCTCCTTCGACCACTGACGCGGTCAAATTAAAAAATCTTGGATATGACTTTTGAACAAATTCTCTACAGTAATTTTCTGTATTTAATAAATGACCGCCTACACCGAACGAGAGCGAAACATTGAATGGATCATCTGTTGACGAGCGGTCTGTTTGAAATGGTGTCAAGAGAAACTTTCTCTTTGGCGATTCTTTTACAAAGAAAACTGGAACATAAAATAATAGATTTTTAAAATTTTCAGGGCCTTGCATTGAAGATGTTAAAATCTGTTGCATGCCTCGATACTCATTATAAATCTTTATATTATGAATTTCTGCATTCAAAGGATGACGTAAGGAAAAATTCACAGGATCATTATTTTCAGATGCAATGCTTCTAACCCCTTCATTTGTATTTGCATTAGGGTTAAAGAACTGGATCATATTTGACCCAGAAGTCATATTATTCTTTCCTTCAAAATAATTTCCAATGAAAAGACATTGAGGGTCTGCTATGCTGGCTGTTGTTGCAGCTTTGCCTCCATCAAAATACATTTGAGCAGTAGCTCCCGAACCTGAAAAGATCGAAGCTGTTAAATTAGTTATGACACCGGCTGAGTAGCTGGCTTGTGTACTCAGAGAGTGTCCCGAGCCTGTTATTATTAGTGTATTGCCAGATGTTCCCCCAGTCTTGTGTTTGATCGTCACAACATTAGACGCTACAGAACAGCTTAGATTTAATCCTGACCTTAAAACTCTATTTGAGAATCTTGATGCAATCTCGGCACCAGTTGTGAGACCGTATATTGGAATACGACGGAGTCTCGAACCAGATATACCATGTATCAGTGCTGGTGCGGCTGAAGAGTCGAATTCAAACAACCTGACACCACCTGATGTTCCTGTTAGTGCTACAACAGTCTGATCTGGTATAAGACCTCCGAAAGTGAAGCTTGCGCTAGCTTGCATTGTTCCTGTTTTATTAATGGGCGCTATGCTACTTGAAGGCACAACAAAATATCCGCGATCGGTGCCGTCGATAACAATGGACCCTGTGCCTGCATTGAAGTCAGAACTCCCCCATCGAATAGCAACATGATGCCAATGATTCTTTTTAAGAACATTATCTTTTGAAAGAAAGATTAGATCTTGAGGATAAGATCTTTTATTATTTGCTGTTGAAAGATTGATTTTTGACGGCGGTCGATCAGCGCTATGAGATAATTGCAAAAGTATTCTAAACGCGGAGGGAAAACCATACTCATCCTTTCTCGATCCGGTTACCAATGAAACTGCAAAAGTAGAAGATAAGTGCATAATGCAACCAGCTTTGTACTCATCTGTTCGTTTAAGCAACGTCCTTCTAGGGTTTACATAAAAATCAAGTGTAAAACCCTTAGAAGGTGTGTATGGGCCAAACTTTTCATTGCTAGGAAAATAGTTGTCGTAAATTAGCGCTGAGTTTGATGGAATGTGCGATGCGGTGAAGAAATTCAACGAATGATAATTGGTAAAAGCGTAATGTGACCACGGGTTTGAAACTCTGTGATAGGGCATCACGATGTTCTTGATAACATTTTTTCTTCCCGTGTCTTTTGTGTATTTAAAAGAAGGCTCGAATCTGTAAAGCTCCATCGCTTTCTTTTTTCTACTTGACACAGGCTCTGCATGAGCTCCAGAAATATACAACTCTAACGGATTTTTAAGATCACCTGCATCAGAGCCACCCACAAAGACAGATGGTACCGTCATGTTGGTTACACTTCCTGAGGTTGTGAGCTGATATGCTGATGTGATTGTTGTATTTCCAGTACTGCCTCCAGTTTTTTGTGTCAATACAACAGTTGTCGAAGAGTCTATCTTGGATTTTATTCCAAAAGAAGAGCCGATATCTTTAATTGCAGTGTTAAATGCGTCTGCAGAATTAGCTGCTGTTGTCACGCTTGAAATATCAACTTGACTTGCGCTTGATCCTGAAAACTGGCTGCTGTTCTTATCAAATTCAAATGATTTTGATGTTCCATCGAGCGCCTGAATTGTTATTATATCACCGTCTTGCGGAACTCCTGTAAAGACTATGTTAGCAGTTGCTCTTGTTGGGCTCTTAGCAGCATTGATACTGGCCAATCGCAACGCTTCGAGGCTGTTATCCTGTAATTTTGTATCATCGAATGCAGCTAAAGATTGCGCATCTTTTTCGTAATTAGATCGTCTGGCGTAGACATAAACAGAGCCTGTCACTCCTGCTGACGACGAAGTGTAAGTTCTTACCGGATGCGTCGCAAGAGTAAATAATTCAAAATTGTCAGGGCCTAATTTAATAATCGCCATGTTTCACGCCTTACGCAAGGTTTAGAAATCTAAGCGAACTCTGAATGTTACATCCTTTTCATCATTCTTTTCAACAGGTCTAGAAAGCTTTGCAGCTGCAAGAAGATTATCATTTGCATCGTATAAACCGACTGTTGTCACGAAAGAGAAAGTTCGCTGAGTCTCCTCTTGACCCTCATCGATCACAACAACTGCGTTGTCTGAATCAACAAATGTGGGATTTGAAGAGTAGTTAAACTCATCTGCTGAAGCTCTGCAGAAAATTAGAGTACTATTGATATTTGTAATATTCTGGAACGTGATAGATGTGTTTGATCCACTACCAAATCTTGTTGAACATAAGTGATCACATATATTATCAATAGAGGCTGAAGCGACAAAATCAGGTATGAATGCAGCGTTGGCTTGCTCCGAATGGTGGCCAATGATTGTCTTACCTGCTGCTACATAAGTTGTATTATCATTCATGCAGTCAATAGTTCCTGAGACCGACTGGGAACCTGATGTCATTTTATTCATGTCAAAGACAGCTATTCCCCTGTCATAAAACATCAAACCAACGCCTCGGGCTGTATTTGAAGCATCTACAACATCACCAACGTTTCCACCAATTGTAACCAGCTTATTAGTCGAAGATCCAAGATCTGTAAAGATTGCTGACCCAGATTCTGATGTCACTGCTAGATTGAACGGTGTTGTTACTCCATCATTTGCTGCAGAAGCACTCTGGAAAAACTTCATCGCAAATGTTTCACGCTTGATAGCATCTCTAGAGAACAGACGTTTAAATGACATAAACATTGCTGTATCCATTCCGTTAGAGGTATCAGAAGATCCAAAAGGTGCTACAAATTGTGAAGTAGCATCTCCTAAAAGAAGTTGTGCATACTGCTTATAAATATTTATCTTCTCTCTCATCATTACTGTTTGAGATGGAAATAGTTTCTTTCCAAAGGAGTCTTCACCTGAAGACGCGCTATTAACAGTTGATCCTGTATGATAAAGACCTACAGTCATATCGAATACTGGATTTGCTGTCTGTAAAGAAAAGTCCTGATCATAGACAGTTTGAAATAATGAAGACGTAATACCGGGGCCGACGCCACCAGTTACAAAGACCTGATATTTTCTTCTTGTTGTTGATCCAGACACATCTTCTGCGATCACGTCAACAAGCTGATTTAGAAATGATCTAGATGTTTTTATATCTGCTGCTGTTAATTCTTTAAATGTTGCCATTGAAATTTCCTATTCTAACTACTTATCTGTACTTCAAAATCATAGACGGCGCCATCTTGGACACCTTCGACTTTAACAAACGTACTGATCTTTGAGCTAGATCCTCCATAAATTGTAAAATGATTATCTGTCAAGGATTTTACTTCTAGCGTTAAGGTCAGTTTTGAACCACCGATTGATGTAACTGATTCATCTCTAATGAGAAGATATGTCGCCATATTATTGAAGTCGATGTTATCAGGTGATTGTCCTTGCGCCTGCAAGAATAAATTGCTTAATGTGACAATAAAAGCTTGATTTCGAAGCTCAATATCGATTGAATCTTCATTCTCAATCGTTTGCGCGATTGTGATTGTTCTAGTTGTATTAGAGTTTCTTCCCATCGTGATGACGTTGCCGCTCACGCCCTCGCCGCTTAACGTGAGGCCTGGGAGCCTGATAATATTTGGGTTTGACAAGCTTACCAGTCTATATTTTAAAGCTTGATTTCCATTTGTTAAAGCTTCAAAGACGGGCGTGTTCTTTTCAACCTTTTCTTTACCAACTGTCCTCCCATACTGTTTAATAACTCCGTAATCAACCTCATCATCTGCTAATGCAAACTTAGTGATTGAAAATGAACCATCATTTCTCGAAAGAAACTTTCTGCCAGTGTCAGTCAACACTGCGTCCAGAATAATGTTGTTTGTGCTATGATCAAGAAATCCCATATTCTAACTCTCCTCTAGATTTAATTATACATTTCCCTTAAAAAACCAGTAAAACTTAAATTATTATTACTTAACAAAAAACTGTGCTACCTTACTTTTTCCGACGTTTTGCTGCATTTAATTGCGATGCTCTTCTTCTTCTATTAAGATTTCTTCTAATCTTCTCTAGCTCTGAAAGCTCATCATCTCGGCCGACAGGCCTCATATCATCTATCGAAATAGCAATTTTTTGCTCTTTCTGGTGATCTAAATTTATCATTTGAAATTGATATTTTCCGCCTTTTCCCCTACGTGTTGTCTGAAGCAGCTCCAGATCATCACCTTCAACCCCGGCTACTTCTAAGTATTCCGGATCAAAATATATATGCACTCTAGAATGACTAGAATCTCTAATTGTATCTACAAATAAGTCCTCATTCAAATAAAGGTTTGGATATGACTTTGGCGCGCCCGCAATAGAAACCAATTTTGATTCTAATCTATTTTTCTGTTTATTAAACCATACTTTGATTTGGGAACCGTAATTTGACGTATAATTTCTGGCATCAAGTGAACAAAGCGTGTATATGAACACAGAATCCATCGTAAAATCTTCATCACAAAAAGCACATGTTGGTTGCTTTGAAAACATAATCCGCTCAGGATCTACAGTTTCTCTAGGTAGACTCAAAACTTCACTATCGTCAAAATCTAACATTACAATCAATTCGTAAGGATCAGTTATTTCTTTTCGTCTAAAAACTTGAAATCTTTTTATATCACGCTGTGGATTTACAGGGAAATTCCACATCAAATACAACTTGTTGCTAGTGAAGTCCCAAACAGGCTTAAAGTCTGCAGGTGATGTCGGCGGAATTTTTTCTTCACAAATAACGGGCGCTTTTCTACTTGGTTTAGATGAAGCAAATGTTGTAATAGACACAATATCTTCATAATCATCTGAAAAAGATTGGAACTCTATCTGAGCTATTGCACGTATCTGGTACATGTATATCGTACCATACTTTACCTCTGTGTCGAGATAAGTTGTTGCGGCCTCGTTTTCTATTACTATCTCCTTTAACTTGGTCAGTGATCCATCGTCGTTTCTTTCAAACTTATCAATAATAAACCCTTCAACTTTAGCATATGTGTCAGCTTCGACGTCCACATCAAATAATCTTACTCTAGAAGGTTCAACTGTGATCTCATATTCATCCTCTGTCATGGCAGATGGTTTTGACAATCCAATCGTTTTGCCCTGGATGTTCTTGGCAACATCGAGCAAATCTGACATTTCATCAGAGTAAATTCCTGCCGAATCGTTTGCAGCAGACTGAATTAATTTTCCAATGAATTTATTGTTTAGCTGCATATTCACTACTATGTCTTTTGCTGTAAAGGCTTTTAATCCGTCGCTTACTGATTTAGTTTCTTCATCGATATAGTCTGATTCAGCTGTCTGACTATTCATTGCATTGGCTAAAAATTCTGGAGAAACATTAGCAGAAGTCCTGTCGTTCACAGCTTTGGCTAAATCATTATTCGAAGAGTCTTCTGTAGTATTTGTTGTTTCGGACATGTCGGCCGAGAGCGCTAAAAATGCGGCTAGCTTCTGATCAGCACCGGTGTCCTGAACAGACAGGCCTGTGAATCGACCGTTGGAGACTGTGGCTTCTTCTTGAATAAAACCCATATTTCTTTTAATGCTCATCCCTCTAATTTTTTGAGGTGTCTGGACAAATTTTGTCTTAAACGGTCGCCAGGTTATCTTAACGAATCTGGGTGCTCGTCTTGTTAGTTCTTCTAAGACAGCATTGTCCATCCCCTTAAAAGACGTACCCAGGCCTGATCTCGCTAGAACTTTGAGGGCTCGTGGGTCAACTTTAGCATTTACTGATTCATCAGGTACAAAAAAATTATAGAAAAATTTTGCGTTTATCTCTTCAATTTCTGGAACATCTACAAAGGAAATTAAAGATGATGGGTATGTCATTTTTGGCATTTATATCAATCCTCTGGATTATAAGCATAAGATTCGGGCGGAGTAGACTCTGCAATCATTTTTGCCGCTGCATCAGTGCTTCTATCGCTAAGTTTGCTCTTTAACACTTCAACACTGACAAAATATTCAAAAACGCTAACTGAACCCTCATTCTTTCTGCGCGGGGTCATCTTATACTTATATGTTACGCTGGTGCTCCCTTTTACTATTTTTGATGGGCCTCGTATTCTTTGGATTTTTTTCATTCGAAGCGCAGAGTTAAAAGCATTCTTTCCTGCTGTTGTTGAAAATGTCTTTTGATAATTGATCACAAAGTCATCAGGATCAACAGGTAAACAGTAGATCCTCTCAAAAAGAACTGGGCTCATAGCTTCTGCGCGGAGTGTGCCACCTTGAAAGATTGTTGACTTTCCAAAATGCGCTAATTGTGCTAATCTCGCTTGCTCTTTTAAGATGCCCTCTTCTGTATCTATCTCTTCCTGCTCAATAAAGATGTTTGTCACTAAGTTAGCACCTGTTGTTGCTTCATCGCTGAAGAACAAGGTACCGTTGGGATTGAGCGGGAAAGCTTGCTCATTTAAATCTATCCCTGTGATAATTTTAATATACGTTTTCAAAGCCTCGCTATTTATCATGTTTGTTACTGCTTTAGCTTTGAGTGCGCTAGTTAGAACTTGAAAGTCTTCAGTTGCTAATAAGTCTGAATACAGTAAACCGTCCGGTTCTTCCCTCCCGGCTGGAGTGTAACCTATAAACTTTAGCTTTTTTGTTATGACACTTAACTTGTCACCCGGCAAGATATCTGAGAAAGAATCAACGGGAGAAAAATATCTGCTTGGATCGAAGTAAAATGTGATTGGTTTGAATACTATATCATCAAATTGTATGTCGCGCTTGTACACCTTTATCTTTACTATTTTATTCTTATCATATGGGTCGTAACGATTCGATACTGAAGAGTCAGCAAAAGTCTCGAGACTTAAATGTTGCATGAGTCCGGTAGGTAAGCCGACTGCTATCACATTTAAATTTGAAGCTGTCCCAGACCTAAAAGACTTAGACTTAATAACAGCATCAAGTAATAGTAACTCCTGACCAGATATCATCTTATAGCTTGGGAAAGGACACTTTCCTGAATCTTTGGGTAACTCGCCGAAGTTTTCGACAGAATAGTGCTTCAATGCTAACTGTTCTTTAGTCAAGCTAGCAAGAACTAAGGCTCCGTCACCAGAAGCATCACTCAGTAAACGTTTCATAAGTGTTTGGTGAGGAATTACTTCTGACGCTACGTCAAAGAATGAATGTGTAATCATGGCTCTTTGAACAAGCATATCGCCTATCGCATCGAGGAGGGTCCATCCTCTCTTGAGAAAGTTACTTTCTCCTGCCAATGACTCTTTTATATCAAATAATCCTGTCAAGATATCTGTATATGTCTCTAACTCTACATCCTCGATCGTTTCTTCATATTCATCAGCCTGTCTATTGTAACCATATGATTTTTGGAGGGCATAATATCCCGCCCTAGCTCGTGTAGCATTGATAGCAAATTTTGCGGTGGTCTCTGATGCTACACGCGCGTTACCTGAGGTCGTTTCTGATTCTGTCACTTTAAAATCTACTATATACGAAATCAAAGTAATAACAGCATCAAACATTATCATATCATAAACTTCTTCACTAATTCCATTGAATATTGAAGTTCTTGTCCCAGATTCTTGATTAGACTCGAAATAATCATCTATTTTTAGAATAGCATTTCTTTTAGCTGCTGCCATGGCTGCCTGCATCTGAGCCTCTTTTCCTTGAAGGGCCCGGGCCTGCATTGCCGCTTGACGTTGAAGGCCTTGGTTTGCCTGGCGCTGAGCATCGATGTGCTTATTGAATCCTCTTCCCAGCCCGGACTTCCTAAAAGCTTTTTTTCCTGCAGCGGCCAGGGCGTCGGTTTGTCGGTTAGCTTGGAGCGCGCGGGCTGCTGTGTTACGTTGGGCCTGCTGGAGGTTCTGTAGATTTCTCTGCTGGGTCGCCAGAGGGTTTTTCCAATCTTTTAAATAATTACCACCCTTTCGATAGGATTTACCTAATCGTTTTATTCTCTCTCCCACACCAAAAACCTGAAGAACAGATCGATTGAATGAAGATTCTGCATCGCTTATTGCCTCAATGAGTTGGAGGGACTTTATAACGTGAGCATCATTTTGAGCCCATTCTTCTTGTGATCTTTTCCCCTTGCCCCTGGAGCCTTTGGCACTTGTTTTGCTAGGTGAAGTAGCTCTAGATGATATCCCGGAAGATGATCTACCCGGAGATTCACTACCAAGGCCGAGTTCTATGAGTATTTCTCCAAGCTCAATAAGCACGGCGAGGGCATCTGCAGATGTTTCTAGAGAACTAGCATCTGTATCGAGAGCGCTTGTTTCTTCAGCTGTAGTCTCTTCTGCCATTAGAGAATCTAGCTTGGCTTGTAATGCAGCAGATTGAACATATGGATTTTGAACTTTGGCCATAATTGCTTGCTTTTCGAGTTCTGCAGCAACTTCTTCATTGGTACCCAATAATTCTGCTAGCGCTTCTTGTTCTTTAAGAATAACCATTCGTTGAAGTACTGTTGCATATTTAAAAAGTGCAAATCTTAGTTTTGCATTTGAAGAAGACTTATCAATAAAATACATAAATGCGCCGAGTTCTCCCCAGGTTTGTGCGATGTCTGTAGTTATCATTGTTTTTACTTTGAGAGCGAAGCTATTAACCATACTCGCCACTGTAATGAAAAAGCCTGTTGCTCCAAATTTAAAATCTCTACCAAACGGTTCGTGAGCACCAAATGAACCTCGCGGGAGATTCCCGATGTTGTTTAAACTTCCAATAGCTGCACGGGTTTCACCTACTGTCTCAAGATATGCTTGAGCATATTGCACTAAGGGACCATGGTTCAAATTTCCACTAGTTAGAATAGAATCAGCAAAAGCAATAGTTCCAGGAAGCAAAATAGTATTACTGTCATTTGAAAACACGTACCCCGGTTCAAATGGTAGAACAGCCTCTGTTCCCACTTCGCCTTTTAATATCTCCGATAGGCCCTTGGGTTGGGTTGCATCTGACAAAACTCCGGAGGGGGTTCCAAAGATTTCAGAAAACATGCGCGAGTTGGCGCTTGATGCTAAACCTTCTATTAATGCCCTTACATCACCGTCTACTATGGCCAGCGAATGTCTTGCTTCTTTTGCTAATGCATTAAAAAGAATCTTTATTCGATCTGTTGATGAGATGGGTACCTTGCTCATAATGTCAGTATATGTTGCATAAGTCGCTGTATGCTCGGGGCCGGCGAACTCTTGCATAGAAAATGCTTCACCTTTTTTTCGGCCAGAGTACGGCGAATCATGGACATTAAATGGATGAGAATCCTTCTTTCGCTCTCTTTCATCACTTATTAACATTGGAGAATTTGTCTCTAGAGTTGCACGCATATCCTGAATTAATTGTGCTAATAGTTTTGTATTAGAAAAATTTCTATAACTGGCTTCTGTGAAACCCGTATCTACCCATATGTCATGAAAATTTTCTATTATAGAAAATGAAAGTGAAGATAGGTCTCTGTTGGCTTCAAATTTAGCATATCTACTTTTTGCTGCATCTGCTCGAGATGTGTCGGCTGAGCCAGCTTTTGCTGCTGCAGCTTCAATTGACTTTTCTAGTTCTTCTTTTCTTTTTTCATATGCAACGATCCCACGCTTGTTGATTTGAGCAACAATGTCCGGTCCGGACATCTTAAGGTCTAGATCTTTTTTAATCATATTCACCTTGGCCCTTACTTCTCCCAGTAGTTTAATCTCTTCTATGGAAGTCTCCATCTGTTCTGTGGTCAGAGCAAGGGCTTTTGCTACCTCATCTTCAAGGTCGCTGTCTTCAGCCATTTTTTCCAGTAGTGCGTTATTGTTATCATAGTAAAGGGCTCGAAGATTCTTCTGAGTCTCAAATAGATCTTCCATTGCTGCTATCTTATTCTTCCCTGTTGAGTCATACACAGGAAGAAAGCCAAGATTCATTAGAATTTCGGCGCGCTGCTTGCAAACACCAGCTGTTTGAAGAAAAAATTCGCTCTCTTGCTCAATAGAAAGCTGATCGGTATTTGGCTCGACAGGCTTTTTCTTCTCTTCTGTTTTAGTTATTAGCGTCGTTGACGATCTACCTTTTTTTCTACTTCGACGAGCTTTCTTGCTAAGCTTCTTTTTTGGAAGCGTGCTTAATTTGACTTTTTTCCTTGCAAAAGTTTTAACTGGCATTATCTACCTTGCCTCCGGCGCTTATTTGCAATACCAGATGAAATTATTGTACCCATTGACTCTTCTTCACTTCGCGTGTAGTCTAGATACACTGCGAGTATTTTAAACTCTATTGGGCCGCGGATGCGAGCAGTAAATGTATCTACGTACTCATATTCCAATACGTCGGGTATTGCTTGTGCTACAAAAATTGGTATTGTTGATTTTCTCTTTTCTAATACTATGATAAAATGATCAATCTTTGATGTGTCCCCTCTCACAGACCATGACAAGACATTCTCTCGTCTACTTATCTTCTCAACATTCGATCGAACAATCTCTGGAAGCGCGCCGCTGAGATCTGCATTGACTACATGAGATGAACCTGTTTTTCCTAGATTAAATATAGCATTCCTTCCAGTCACTCTGTATCGTGACTTGGCAGGAAGTATCGTTCCTGTTCGAAGTGCTCGGCGGGATGTTATCTTGGCTGTCTTCGTCTTATAAGTCCTACCTGTTCGTGAATCTATCTTAGAAACACTTGCTGATTTTAAAAGATCGCTAGGAGAGACTTTATGTGCCCTTACAATATATTGATACAGATTGCCCGCTGATAGTTTTGATATATTACTTGATCGAGACAGTCTTGTATCATTAAATGTAGAGCCTGCTGCGGGATTAAAAATGTTAAACATCTCCCTTTCGCCTGTTGTCAAGTTTAATCGCTCAATAGAAAACACAATGATCTCAGCTGTGTCATCACGCAATTCCTGCATTTGCTCGGGGGATGCATAGAACTTTTCAGTTCCAGAAGCATTAAGAAAATCTTTTAATAGCTCTGTCTGATTAGGTTTTCCGTCCTTATTTTCAGTGTTAACTACTATCTTAAACGTACAGTTAGCACTTTTTCTACCTCTAGTCACCCTAGGTTTAGTTACAGTAAAAGTTACTTCATCAGACGGCGTTATATACTCAATAAATGTGCCTCCAATCAAAGCCATTACAGTCCCATCTTTATACATTACACGCGTTTGATATTCGTATACTCTTCCATCCTGAACTGCCAGGTCAGTAAAGACCATCGTAGTGCCTGTTATAGTCCTCCATGCTCCGGTGCCCGGGCGTAGATCTTTAGAAAGTAGTCGAAAATTTTTCTCTCTTGCAGATAAGTCTCTTCGAAGAATGGCCATAAAGGAAGCATTCATGTCAAATTTTCTAATTTGAATTTCTGTGCCTGTAACAGTTGATAGTAACGACATTGTGCTGAATTTGTTCTTTGTTACTTTTACTTCATTACGCAGAGTTACTGCGGGGACTACTACTGTCTTGAATAGTGGAAATATCTCTTTGCCCCTGATTGGTACTGCACGATAGATCATAGGATTAGTATTTGGGGTATGATCATAGATTCTTAAAAATCTACTTCTTCCTCCGCGGCGGCCGCGCTTTCGAAGGCGATATGTCCCTACTAAACTATAGGGAGAGTTTATTAAGGGCTTGGAATCATTAAAGACACGCTTGTATACCTTGATGCCCGAAGCTTTTTTATCTCTTTGTGCAACCTGAAGGACGTTTATACCGGGGCGCTGGGATGCTAATCGAATGATAGGTGCGCGTCTTGGTATAAAATAATCTTGTAATAGTTTTCTATGATTTACTGATACTGTCTCTCTTTGAACTATTGCACCTTCTCTATCTAATAATTCTAATACAACATTGAATGAATTCTTATTTTTTAACTGCTTTCTTCTCAATATAAAGTTTCGTCTAACAGTCACAAATCTTTTATACTTTTTTACTCGAACTGGTACTAGTTCATCATCATCCATACTATCTAACGTTTGATCATTAGAAACAACGGTTAGATCTCTTCTAAGCGTTCTGATTACCTTGTTTGTAAATATATCTTCTTCTGTTCTGCTCGCTCGGATCGTACCATGAAGTGCATCGTCTTGTGTTACTAATTTTTCTCTAGACATAATGACCCGGGCCGGGTCCATATTTAGCTTGTTAACAGCTTCATAAGACATTGTAGGAACATCTACAGTATCAACATCATCATAATCTTCATCTTTAAAAGATGCATTGTTGTATGATGTCTCAGATTTTTCTGCTCTTAGCTCAGCAGCAGTCTTAAACTCATAAGTAAAAATTTCCGGAAGTAGTGTTTCGGCATCTTTTTCTGAAAACTTATGAATATATCTTGCAACATCGTTGTCAAGCCTCGAGGTGATATCCATCATTCGCTGCTGTATCACATTGTATTTTTTTCTTGATCGTATATCATCTTTCTTGCTCGACTTATCTACTAATAATGCGTCGATGGCTTGATCGGGAGACAGGGCACCTTCACCAAACAGACTCTTTCTTTTGCTTCTATCTTTATGTTTTAATGTAATTCTCAATCGTGTAGCATTAAGCTTGAGCGCGCTTATTTGATCAATTCTTACACTGAATGAGTACATAAAAATGCCTCTTCGCCTGCTATAGTTTTCGAGATTTGCAAACTCATCATCAGTGGCTATTGCATCAACACCCTTTGGAATAAATGTTTTCATCTAGTCACTCAAATATCAACGTAAAAAGATTAACAAAGGTGTAACTACCTTTGGCGTCTGCAAAGACTTTCCCAATAAAAAATATATGTTTTTCAGGATAGTGTTCATCGCCTGTGTTAAAAGCACCGTACTCAATCACATCAAGCTTCTTGAACGAAGTTTGACCTAATTCAAAAAACTGGCACATAAGATTGTTAGTAAGCGAAGTTTTTGTAAATGTAATAGTCTCTTTTTCGCGGCCTGAAAGCTCTCTCATCAGTTCCTCATAGCTTGTATAAGGTTTTTGACCTAGACGTTTATACGTTCCTAAAGCGGTACCGCTTCCCTTGTTGACTGGAGGCAGAAAAAGAAAATTAGCGCTATTAGCAAGACGCTTATCTTCGATCAATGACTCAACATTCTCAATCTTTGTTTTTGTCATGGCCCCCGGTTCAAAAGGAAAATTATCTGTTACTTTATATTCTATGCTATTATGACTTACCTCAAATTTATTATGCTCAAGAAAGTGATCAATCGATCCTATGATGTCATTCTTTTCAAAATTCTTAATGGATGAAGACAGCAATATTGAAATCGAACTATTAAATTCCGCGGTTCCTGTGACAGCTGAGACGATTTTATTTCCACTGGAACCAGAAAGAACCTTGCCGTTTAAAGCATTTACCTCTCCACCTCGAAAGGGAATCATAAAGCCACTGTCATCTGATTCAAATGTTATCTGATCTTGTGGCAAATTTGCTGACTCAAAAAATAATCTACTATGTGCGTCAGATGAGCCGCTAACCATGTCAGATTCATAAAAAGTGTGGACATCAGTGAAAGAAGCATATTCTATCTTTAATTTTCCCGCAGCAATCTGCTGTCGCCCACTAAAGGTCACGATAGTATCTAAAATTCGGGTCTTTTTATCTAATATGCCTGACATG
>LWDU01041665.1_pt2 | contig 32372 bp, 33 predicted proteins | sample 727161 | NCBI WGS metagenome assembly LWDU01 (sample SAMN04566230, study PRJNA314399) | hydrothermal vent metagenome | isolation source: deep sea hydrothermal plume seawater | place: Mexico: Gulf of California, Guaymas Basin | collected 2004-07-11 | reverse complement strand
CGCCTTACTCCATCGATGATTCTGGAACTGACCCAGACGTGGTCAACGGCGCAAGCACTGCAACGATCATTTCGTATGCAGATGAGAACCAGCGTATGTCCGATATTGCATGGTCACAGACTTTCATCGGCACGAACAACGGTGATTCTTTGCTCGAAGATGGTGAAAAAACTGAAATTACAGTTTGGCTAATGGATCGTGCGACAGCCACAGCTGTCGGTTCAGACGATTCAATTGACTACACAGAGGCAACTCCGGTAACGGTGGTAGTGCTTCGGGTTTGACTGCAACAGACAACCTCGTAGTAAAAAACACCAGATTCGTACTGGAACTGACGCCACAGCTCGGTGCGCCGTTGACAGTTCAGCGTGCGATTCCGCCTGCCCTTCGGAACGTAATGAACCTGAACTAAAAACCTTCAGGAACGTTACAGAAGCTCTTATGTAGTGCATCTAGGAGTGTCCCGGCCGGATCTCTCCAAGACCACAGGCCATCTTCAGGCCAGCCGTACAGCGCATCAGGCTTTCCCCACTCAGTAGGTACTGAGCGGGTGCCCCGAAGATTCAAATGCCCTTCTCCTCCGGCGAGAAGGGCATTTGCTGTTTTAATCCGTCTGTGGTGTCGAAGGTACGGTTCAGGATTTGTCACAAGCTTCATGTAGCATGGCGTCTTCTCGTCAGAGCATCATTTGTTCGAGAAGTCAGATCACAAAATACGTACCAAATCTAGGAGCCGTACGGATGGGGAATCTCGAAGGAAAAGTTGCGATAGTCACAGGTGCAGGATCGGTAGACAGTGGTGCTGGTGCCGGCGATGCGATTTCCATTCTTTATGCCCGGCAAGGTGCGAGCGTAGTTCTTTTCGACATCGACGCGGTCAAGGCGCAGCGCACACTCGACGCCATTGAGAGCGAAGGCGGTAAGGCCGTCATTTTCGAGGGCGACGTGACAATCGCATCCGACTGCGAAAAAGCAGTAAAAACTGCCGTTGAGCAGTTCGGCGGTGTGCATGTTCTGGTGAACAACGTTGCCATTATCGCTCCAGGAACGGTTGTCGACGTAACGGAGGAGGACTGGGACAAAGTTTTCGCCGTGAACGTCAAGTCAATGATGCTAATGAGCAAGTATTGCATTCCGGAAATGATCAAAGCGGGTGGCGGTTCAATAATCAACTTTTCATCGAATGAAGGCCTGCGTGGACAGGACTGGCTCCCCGTTGTCGCATATTCAACTTCTAAAGGTGCAGCAATCACGCTGACTGCATCGATGGCTGTGCAGCACGGTAAAGACAATGTTCGTGTGAACTGCATTGCTCCGGGGATGATGTATACGCCAATGATTGCTCCGCACATATCGGACGAGGTCAGAGATTTGCGCCGCAGAGGTGCACCTCTTGGAGTTGAAGGTAATGCCTGGGATGTTGCAAATGCCGCGGCATTTCTAGCCAGCGATGATGCTCGCTGGATCACCGGTGTCACCCTCCCCGTCGATGGCGGGCTTCTCGCAACTCAGTCGCTATCGCTTGTAAATCGCTTCATCGAATAGTAGGGCAGCTGTAGATTCTCTACTCAGTCAATATTTTCGCTAAGTTCTGTAGAAACCCACTAAGATCGTCGTCAGGAGACGAAATTTGCCGTCAATCAAATCCGAAGAAAACGTATCGGCAGAAATGAGAGACGGAACCATCCTGAAGGCCGATATATATCGACCGGACGATGGCGGTCGTCACCCTGTACTCATTCTCCGAACCCCCTACTGGAAACTAAACCCTCGCTACATCAAAACTGCAAGGAACCTCGCTGAGCGCGGTTACACGGTTATTTGCCAGGACATGCGGGGCCGATACGACTCCGAAGGCGAGTTCCTGTGGCAGTTCATGGACAACTCGCTGACAGGAGACGCTGAAGATGGCTATGACACCGTCGAGTGGGCAGCAAACCTTGCATCCTCCGATGGACAGGTTGGAACGTGGGGCCATTCCTACGACGGCTGGACATCGTGGCGTATGGCAGAGCTACAACCGCCTTCGCTAAAGGCCATTCACGCCAGCGGCATGGGCACCGATTCGCTGGAGATGAACTTTGGTATTTTCGAAACGGGTCGCAGGCTCGAATGGACCTACATGATGGCCGCCGATATGAGACGGCGCGCCGGCGTGAAGCATGGCCCCCACTCACCTGTCGACGCCGTAAATCAGTGGCGGGCGATCGAGCGTGGCAAGTGGATATGGTATTTGCCGTTAGAAAATATTCCAGAAGATCCGTTTTCGACATTGTCGGGTCAGCTAAAGCCGTTTTTCCGAGAACAGAATGTCGAAATGTGGGACTTCAAAAAGGTTCACCCGAAGGTAAACATACCGGCAGCGATGTTCACAGGTTGGTGGGATCGGGTGATCGGTACGGTCAACCAGTTCTCCGGGCTAGAAACAAACGGCCCTGAGCACCTACGAGGTCAACACAGACTCGTCGTAGGACCGTGGTCGCACATGATGACCACTCTCAATCGCGATCTGGGTCCTATCGACTACGGCCCACAGGCCGAAGAGACGTGGGAGAACTTGATCCTTCGCTGGTACGACTACCAATTCAAGGGAATCGACGATGGTATTGGCACTGAACCGGGAGTGAAGCTGTTCATCCTTGGAGCCAACGAGTGGACGTTCGAAGACGAGTGGCCGATAAAACGCGCTGAGACCGTTCCGTACTATCTGCACAGCGAAGGTTCTGCAAACACTCCGGCTGGTGATGGGTCACTTTCACACGATCAGCCCTCTGGGGAGCGACCTGACACGTATTCATACGACCCTCGTGATCCGGTAATGAGCGTGATGGACATCGATGCCCAGCCTATGCCCAGAGACCAGGCACCGCTGGATGGGCGTCAGGACGTGCTCGCCTACCAAACCGCCCCATTCGAGGCGGTTACTCGCTTCGTGGGCCCTGTCGAGCTTGAGCTATGGGCGGCTTCGGATGCTCCCGACACCGATTGGACCGCAAAGCTTGTACTTGTTACCGAAGCCGGTTTAGCCGTGAATCTGACATACGGAATCATGAGAGCACGATATCGTTCCGGGTTCGACCAGGAGGTTCTGCTCGACGATGACTCCCCGGTTATGTACACCATCAAGTTGAACCCGGTCGGGATAGAGATTCAGCCCGGGCAGCGGTTGCGGTTGGACATTTCGAGCTCAGACTTTCCGAATTTCGACAGGAACCACAACACCGGTAAAGACTTCTGGACCGATGCCGAGCTCAAAGTAGCGCGGCAAACCGTGTTCCACAATTCGGAAATGCCGTCGCTGTTGTTACTGCCGCTAGTCGCTACAAAGTAGTCGTTAGGTGCTCGAAGCGGGAACGCCCGTGATGTCGTCGGCATTGCCTGCGATGTCATCGAACGACGTGTAGTTCGTCTGCCAGAGCTGTGCGTAGAGCCCTCCGGTTCCAACGAGAGCGTCGTGAGTACCCGACTCGATGATCTCTCCGTCCCGGACGACAATAATTCGATCAGAATTCCTGATGGTCGAAAGCCTGTGGGCTATGACCAGTGCAGTTCGACCTTCGAGCAATTTCTTCAATGCGTCCTGAATAATTCGCTCGGTGTAGCTATCGATATTCGCAGTCGCTTCGTCGAGCACAAGAATTTTAGGATCGGCGACCAGGGCACGAGCAAAGCTGAGCAACTGTCGCTGCCCCACTGAAAGGTTTGAGCCACGCTGTTCGAGCGTAGTGTCGTAGCCGTTTTCAAGCTGCATCACGAAGTCATGGGCGCCGATCACTTTGCAGGCGCTCACAACGTCTTCTCTGGTAGCGTCGACCGTGTTGTAACGAACATTTTCCAGAACGGTCTTCGAGAATAGGAACGGCTCTTGCAGCACCATACCCATCACATCACCGAGCGATTCCTGCGTTACATCACGTATGTCCTGGCCATCGATCGTGATAGATCCTTCCTGCACATCGTAGAAGCGGTGAGCAAGTGCCGTAATAGACGTCTTCCCTGACCCGGTAGGACCAACGAGGGCGATTGTCTGGCCTGGCTCGGCCATGAAGTTGATGTTGCGGAGGATCGGCCTTGCAGGATCGTACCCAAACGTGACGTTTTTGAATTCGATGTGTCCCTTAACTTCACCAATTGGTGGTGCGTCGGGCTTATCTTCAATATCGAGTGGAATATCAAGCAGTTCGAATATTCTGTGACCGGAAGCGACCGCCCGTTGTAGAAGTGCGTAGTGCATTGTCAAAGTACGGATTGGCTCGAAGAAACGCTGAACGAACAGAAGGAAGGCGACCATCGTGCCTACTTCGGTTGTCCCGTTCAGCACTCGTCCACCACCGTAGACCAGAACAATCGCCAGAGCGGTTCCGGTCATCAACTCCACCGTTGGCATCAACACGCCACCGAGCCGTGCAGCTCGCACCGTCGACCAGAAGAAGGTGTGAACCTTGCCGCCCATGATGCCGTGGTTTTCTTCCTGGCGGTTCAACGCCTGCACAACACGAATACCGCTGACATTTTGGTCGAGATAAACACCGACAACAGACGAGTTTCGCCGCATGCGAAGGAATGCACGTCGGGCGATGGGCTGCCATATCAACCTGATGAGGATCAGGAACGGAACGATGGAGAGGGTAAACAGCGCCAACTCCCAATCCAGAATTAACAGTATTACGACGATCCCAAAGAGGGTCAGAATGTCGCCGATGATCTCGATCGAAGATTCGAGCATTTCCTGCAACGCACCGACATCACCGAACATCCTGGCCATTAAAGCCCCGATGGGTGTTTTGTCGGAAAACGACAGAGCCAGCCGTTGAAGCTGTAAAAACATGTCGGCTCGGATGTCGTACAACACTCTCAGCGCTACTCGTGTGATGAGCACCTGCTGGAGGAAGTGAGTGAACCAGTACAGTGCCGCAACGCCGACCAGCGTCATGGCGATGATGGTCAGCAGGTTTGAGTCGCCTTTGCGAATCGCTCCGTCAATTCCGAATTTGACGAGGAGTGGGATGGAGAGGTTAGCGGCCGTGAACCCGATTACGGCGATCGTCGCTGTGAGCATTGCTCGTTTGTATGGGCTGGCGTAGTAGAAGAAGCGCTTGAACACCGTGCTGTCGAGCTGGGCGAACATCTCCTCATCCGACTCGTTCAGCTTCGAGTGCTCTTCTTCAGCCGATACCGGCCGGCGTCGCTTCGGATCTTGCTTGCTGTCCTGGGTTCCGGATGTGTTGACCATTAGTCGAGCACCTCCTCGCCATGACCACGTTGCAGATCCCACAATTGCTTGTAATGGCCATTGAGTGCCAGCAGTTCATCGTGGTTGCCACGTTCGATAACTTTTCCGGAATCGAGAACAATGATTTCATCGGCATGGCTGAGTGAACTCAACCGGTGAGCAATGATGATCGTCGTTTGGCCGCCCGTGAGTGCGTCGAGAGCTGAGCGTATACGTGCGTCGGTTCCGGCATCGACCGACGATGTGGAATCATCGAGAATCAGTATTGGCGAATTTGTCAGTAGCGTTCGAGCAATAGCAACACGTTGTCGTTGCCCGCCGGAGAGACCGATTCCACGCTCGCCAAGCTCTGTGTCATATCCATCGGGAAGGCTGTCAATGAAATCGTGAATCTGGGCGATTTTCGCAGCGGAATAAATCTGTTCGTCCGATGCGTTCACATCGCCGTATCGAATGTTGTCTCGAATCGACCCGTCGAACAGGAACGGATCTTGCTCAACCAGGCCAATGGCCTGCCGGATCGAGATCATAGTGGCTTCTTTAAGATCGGTTCCATCAATGGTTACGATGCCTGATGTCGGATCGTAGAATCTGGGTATCAGATTGGTGATCGAACTTTTTCCGCTGCCCGGAGCACCTACGATTCCAATAGTGTGGTCTTTGCGAGCTTCGAAGCTGACATTCTGCAGTGCGAGGGCATCACCGTATGAAAATGAAACGTTGTCGAACTTCACAACGCCATTGGTGATCTCGATGGGTTTCGATTTAGGAGAATCGGCGATTTCCGATGGGATATCGAGGATCTCAAAAATTCTTCCGCCCGCCGATGACGCTCGGGCAGTCGAGTTTATGATCATGATGATCATCCGAACCGGGAACCGCAGAAGCGCCAGGTAGAAGAAGAATTGAGTGAGTTGACCAATGGTTATCTGACCATCGATTACTTTTTCGCCGCCGACCCACAGCACGATTGCCCACGACACGAGGAATGCGAACGAAACGAATCCGCCGCCCCGCGCTTGCGTGCGCGCCGCGTCCATTCGGAGATCGACCACTTCAACAGCAGTTACATCGAACTTTGCTTCCTCATATTTTTGGGCTGAAAATGCTCTGACAACTCTTATGCCAGCAAGGTTTTCCTGCATGGTTGTTGTGAGCTCGCCAAGTGCATCCTGAATTTTTCGCCACATCTCACGAAGTTGCAGTCTCATACGAGCGCTTCGATAAACCATAAACGGAACGAAGCTGAGACTGAGCAGCATGAGCTGCCAATCGATCTGCGCCATGAATATTCCGGCTGCGATGATTACGACAAATACTCGAACTATCTGCACCAGACCGTTCTGAACGAACATTCTGACGCCTTCGATGTCGGACAATCCTCTCGACATCAACTGACCGGTGTGCACTCGATCATGGAAGCTGAAGCTAAGGATCTGGAGCTTGTCGAAGTACAGCATGCGCAGCCGGTTGGAAACACGTTGGCTCAGTGTTTCACCAAGGAACATCTGGGCAAATCCCGTGGTGCCTCGTAGGGCTGCGACAATCAACACCAGAACCGCGGTATTACGAAGGAGTGCTTCGATCTCTGTGGGAGTGTTTAACCCCTGTTCATACAGCGTAAACGCCTGGTCGACACCTTCACCCAGCAGCTTCGGGATGAACAAGGACATGACCGCTGTCGTTGCCGCAAAGATCATTCCACCGGCTAAATGCAGCTTGTACCCAAATGTGAGTTTGGCTATCCGCCAGAGGACATCTGTTCCGGTCGGACCAGAGTCCGTTAGCCTACGTCGGGTGCTTCGACGTTGACGATCAGTTTGCTCGTAGGACCGGCCTCTTATGGTTGCTCGTCGCCAACATACGGCGAACAACTTTGTTGCCAATTACTTTTGACCGCGGGGAGTATACGCCCGCGCAGTGTCCTACGATTGTGTATATCAGAACTTGCGAATTCTAGGCCGGGAAATTCGGATTAAGCGGCCTGATCCAATCTGCGCACGATTCGGGGTATTTCGAACCCAATGCGAGTCCCCTTGCCAGGCGTGCTATCGACCGAGATTTTCCCGTCGTGCATCGTGATGATGGTCTGGGCGATGTTGAGTCCGAGTCCCAATCCGGATACAGCTCGCGTGGTTGGGTTTTCACCTCGATAGTAGAGTTCGAAAGCGTTCGCGGCGGCTTCACTATCCATGCCAATTCCGTCATCAACAACAAACACATCAAACATCGATTTATCGCTGCTCGTCTCGAGCCGAATTTTGGCGCCCTCGCCGGCGTACTTCGTTGCGTTGCTGAGCATGTTTGAAATTGTTTGCGAAATTCTGTTCTGATCGGCAGTAATGATCAGTTCACCCTCTGGCACATCTACGGTAATGGTCTGCCCTGCGTGCTGAACCAGTGGTTCAAAGCTTTCTCCGAGCGCTCTCAGCATAGAGTAGGCGTCGAAGTTCATTTCGAGGAGTTCGAACGTTCCCGGCACCACTCTTGAGTGGTCGAGTAGATCGTTGATCAACAGGTGTAAGTGACTTCCGTTTCGGCGCAAAACTTCCAGCTGTTCAAGCTGCCGTGGAACGAGGTTGCCAAGACGGTTTCTCGAGAGGATATCGATGAACGCGGCCATGCTGGCTCGAATTCGTGACATGGAAAGCTAGGTGCCCCCAGTTGATTCGAACGTGGCGAAATCGCCAGATCGAGTATGGGGGAGCCTCATCGGCACATATTCCGACCTTCGATCGTTTCGGTTCATCCGAGGTTCACTTTGTCTCATTCAGTGGATGTTGATCAACCACAAACTATTGAACTGCTTCAGCATCAATCAAAATGCGTGGAAGCACATTCGCCTGATGTGGGTAGATAAATTCTGAGCAATCCGAACCAGTTCCGAATCGGTGATTTCATTACTTGAGTTGCGCATTCGTCACTGTTGGACTGCGGTTTTACCTAATCACTGTCGCCGTAAATAATTTCTGCACACGCAAAAGACCCGTTCTGCTAAAAGAAGCAGAGCGGGTCTTTAGTTAGCCGTCATTTCGAGTTCAGGTTGATCGATCAGGGCATGTACTGATCGATTCCTTCAGTAACGGGTGCCGGACCAGACGGGAACACAGCCGTCTTGGCTCTGTCGGCGCCAACAACAAGGATGTAGCAATCATCGGCCTCGTTCATGATCGGCACGGTGATCTCCAGCAGTTGCTGCTCCGTGAGTTTCTCAAGCCACTTCCAGTGATCGTGAACTCGTGCTTCACCTTCCAACGGCAGCTTCCCAACACTGCCCCTTGCATGTTCATGGATGTACTCCTTTGCCTCTTGCTTCGAGAAGCCCTGAGTACCTACGGGTCTCGCCACATCAGGTGGCATGAGTATCAGGCGTTCCTGTCCACTTCTGGGGCTTTGCAAGCTCATGGTTCCGAAGGTCAAACCGTACGCAAGGTTCTTTAGTAACCCCTTAGCTGTGTGGTTTCCCTGATCCTGAACGTCGAGTTCACCGTCGGTTACAAAAATGCTAACCGTGCTTTCACCGGCTGCGAATCCTTGATCGACATGGAACGGCTGCCATGGACTGGCGTCTTCGTTTTCTGCGATGCACTGGATGAACTTTCGGGAAGTCCCGATCGTGTCCATGTCCATCTTGTTCAAGTACCAGTGCCCAATGTTCCTGAAACACAATGCGAACGCGCGGCCGATCAGGGTGTTGATCTGGTTGTCTCGCCCCGGACCAAGTGCAGATCCGGGGTTGAGCCCGAGTTGCTTGGTTACGGGGCCATTAACGATAAGCAGCGGTGCCTGGGGGCTTGTCGACATAAGCAGTGACTTTCCGCCCTGCCCTCCAAGCTTCGATAGCGCCTTCACCGCCGCGATAACCACCGGCAGATGCTCGGGTTTTGCTCCCGCCATTACCGAGTTGATGGCGATCTTCTCGACTGTTGCAACTCCAAATCCCGGGGGCATATCGCAGACGATGTGATCGGACGGTAGGTTAGTGCCCTTCAGCATTTCGGCTACCGCTTCGGGAGTTGCGGGCTGCAGGAACAGACCGTCGCCGAGGTCCTCGTTGATGAACTCCTGGTTCATCTTCAGGATCGAGTCGTACCTGTCTTCGCCCTCGTATCGACGAGTGTCGACTGCTTCCGACTCTTCTCGTGCGTCAATGGATGACGTGAGTGAACCGATCAGATCGTCGATAGCGTCTTCCGTCTGGGCGCGACAGGTTTCTGGGTCGAGGTTTCTGTAAATATGTGGAACGACGACCCACTGGAGGTCGGGCATTCCGAATGCTCGAGAACTTGCTACTGCGTCGCTTTCAAAGCGACCAGAAACAATGGCAACACCAGGCTTGCCCATCTTCTCGACCATAATCATGTCGTGGATCATCCACGACGCGCAGGTCCCTCAGTCGGCTGTGGCGCCAATAATGACGTCACACTCCTCCCCTGCTTGCTGAACTATTGCTGGCGGGGTCGGATAGTTACCGCCTGTGTAGAAGTTGACGCTGACGTTGTCGTAGCGTTCCTGAAGCATTTCGCCGGCACGTTTGAGCGCAATGTCGCCCCCGTGCGTACCGCTCCAGATCAGCCCAACTGTTTTGTTGTCGAGCGAGCCGGGTCGATTGCTGGCGCTGATGGCGTTAAGCACGCCTCTCTGCACAGCGACCGGATTACTTACTTCGAGTAGATGCATCTTCGCGTCCTTGTGGCGGGTTGCGCCCTGTTTAGGAGTTGGAATTTCCGTGTGGCGGCAGGATAGCACCGATGGCGCACAACGAGCAGCAGGCATAAACTCGCACCGCGTTTTCGTTCGCAATTATCAATGTCGGTGCTATTGCCATGCACATGGAGCCTGTAATGAAGTTTCTAGGAGTCGATCACATCGACATTATCGTAAGCGATCTCGAACAATCGATTGCTTACTACAGGAAGTACGGTATGCACCCCGAAGGCACGGTTGATGCCGGCGAGACGGTGTTCCTGTGGAATGGGGACGATGATCGACCAGTGCGGATCGAACTGCACAAGCAGCAGGAAGGTCAGACACTGGGAATCGATCACCTTTCCTTCCATGTTGACGATCCCATCCAGGCGCAAAAAGAGATCGAGTTCCTTGGCGGGGTCGATTTCCTGTTCGAGCCGTTCGAGAACCAGCAGTCGGGACGAACGATATCAAACAGTTACGACCCGGATGGGGTACAGATTCAGATGGCTCGGCAAACGGGTACCGGCACCTACAAGAACTGGGAATAGATCGATATGGCTGATTCGAGTGTACGAATTGGGAGGCGCACTTTTAGCGGCGCTGCCAGAACGGTTATCACACCGCCGGTTGGCTACCCGATGGGTAACTGGGGGCTTCGTCAGGGTGTTGCAAAGGGCATTTACAGGGACATCCACGCACGGGCAGTAGTGTTCGAGCGGGATGGTCTTTCACTGGCGATCGTTTCACTGGAAATCGCCGGGCTTACTTCAGAGACAGTTCAGGCGATCAAGTCCCGAATACTTCAGGTGGCGGGGATACCCCTCGACAACGTTTTACTGAACTTCACGCACAATCACACGTCACCCGACACGATTGTTACGCTGCCGCGAGAGTGGATGACGTGGACTACGTGGCTTGCCGATCAGGTAGCTGGAGTTGTGTTTAATGCGGCGAATCAGGCGGTTTCGGCTTCGATTGGCGCGGGGCTTGGGTCTTTTGATGGGTGGACGGTTAATCGGCAGTATCCGGAAAAACCAATCGATACCGAAGTCGGTGTGATGTGTGTCGATGACGATGAGGGTGTGCCGATCGCTCGACTGGTGAATTTTGCGTGCCACGGAGTTGCCGATGGTGGTCAGTACCTCGAATGGTCTGGTGATTTCGCAGGCGAAATGTCGGCTGAAATCGAGGATCAGCTACCCGGCGTTGTGGCGATTTATGTCCAGGGGGCAGCGGGAGATATTCATCCGTTCGACTGGTGGTTCGGTAACAATGCGTCTGAGCACCTTCACTCGCATGAAGACACAGCACTTCTTGGTAAGAGTCTGGCGAACGCTGCGCTGATGATTGCGAGCGAGGTGAAGGCATCGCCCGATGCGGTGCTCGGTGTTGTGAACGGACCGGCTAAACTACCGCGCCACCAGGTGAACTGGTCGTTAGACGAGGCGCTGGAGAACCGGTCGAGTCTTGAGAGTTCGCTTGGGAAGTACTCGGGCGAAACGTGGCTGCCCGGAACCACTACGGCAAACACGGCCGAGCGTCACCCTGAACTCTACGGTTGGGGCAACAACGAAGTGGGTTTGGTCAGCAACCAGAATCAACCGGACGTTCCAATTTCTATCAGGGGATTCCGCATTGGCGATACGTTGATCTCTGCTCACGCCGGTGAGCTTTTCAACGAGCTCGGTACCGAAATCAAAGATGCTTTCCCAGCACATCGACCCTGGGTCGCCAGTTATTGCGACGACTACATCGGATATATCTCGACCCGACAGCCCCACGAAGAAATCAAAGCGATTCCGGTGACTGAAATTGTCGATATGAAAAAGTACCGACGCTACTACGGAACAACGACGAGTCCGTACGCCCCTGAAGCCGGTGAAGCACTCGTCAAAACTGCGATCGAAGCCCTAAACAAGCTCTAGCTGAAGCGAAATTTTCTGAAATCTATGAAAGCACTTTTACTCGCCGATTTCGGTGCCCCCTACTACCCTGCTCTCCGTGACGAGCACCCTGCTATTGAACTGGTTGAGGCGTACTCGAACGAAGACATTCTCAGCGAAGTCGGCTCTGCCGAAGCCGTGTTCGGCTACCTGACTGCCGAACAGTTCGAAGCGGCGAAGAACTTGAAGTGGATTCAAACGCTTGATGCCGGGATGGAGGGTCTGTTCAACGCAGTACCGGGCATCGTCGATACCGATGTTGAAGTAACCAACGCTCGTGGTGCGGGTGCGCCGATGATCGGTGAGCACGGTGTTGCGTTGATGTTGGCGCTCGCCCGGCAGTTGCCGAAGTTCTGGGCCGACAAGTCGGATCACAAGTGGGATCAGGACGGTGCGCTTCAAGTCGTTGAATACCTCGGGAATAAGACGTGCGGGATCGTTGGGCTTGGCAAGTCGGGTCGGGAGATCGGGTGGAGGGCTAAGGCTCTCGGCATGAACGTAATCGCTGTGGATGAACAGCCGGTTGATGGCGATCCGATCGTCGAAGACGTGTGGGGCCGTTCGAGGCTCAACGACCTGCTTGAGCAGTCGGACTACGTAGTGGTGACGGCGCCTTACACGCCTCGAAACGAGAACATGATCGGCGCAGCTGAGTTGGCATTAATGAAGCCCACGGCGAGGCTTGTCGTTACTTCTCGGGGCCGGCTCGTGGAGCACAACGCGCTGGTTGCCGCGTTGAAGTCTGGGCAGATCGCCGGAGCGGGTCTCGACACGACTGTTGTTGAGCCGTTGCCAGCAGATAACGAACTGTGGGACCTGCCGAACGTGATCATCACACCGCACATCGCTGGTAACTCGGAGCAGGAGTTGCTGGACAAGCGAACCGTGGATATCTTCGCCGAGAACCTGCGACGGTACGTATCGGGGCAACCGCTGATTAACATAGTCGATAAGCAGTTGCAGTACTGAACGAGCCTGCTTACGAGGCTAAAGACGGCTAGTCGATTCCCAGTTCGATAAGTGTCACTTCCGGTGGGACACCAAGTCGCGCTGGAAGTATCCCAACGCCGATGCCGGGGGTGACGATCAGCGTCGTTTTGGCACGGTCGTATCTACCCAGGAAATACTTTGCTGCGAGCCGCCCTACGTTCAGCCACCGGCCTGTGAACGGCACAGCGAGTTGCCCGCCGTGAGTATGGCCCGCAACTACCAGATCGGCTCCGTACTCGGCGCAAAGTTCGAAGATGTCCGGGTGATGACTCGCCACCAGTTTGAAATCGGCTGAGGTCTGCGAAATTTCGTACTTGAGCACCTGCTCTGCGAAGCGGCCGGTCTGGGCATCCCACCATTCCGCAGGGCTTTCAATGCCTGTTATCTGGAGTGAGAAGACATTTCCAGACGGTTCGAACTCGATGACTACCGAATTGTTGCTCAGAAGGTTTATGGACTGATCGGCTTCAAATCCTTCGACTATTCGATGGGATTACGACGCACCTATGTCGTGATTTCCTAGCACAGCGAATACTCCGTGCTTTGCTTTCAGGTTGGTGATTTCAGCCAGAAGTTCATCAGCCAATCCACCGTCGTGATCAACATAGTCGCCGAGTAGAAGCACGATATCTGGCGATTGAGCATTCGATATTTCGACTGCCTTTCGAATATGATTGGCAGAAACGAATTCGCCCTGATGCAGGTCCGACAGGGCTGTTATGCGGACGGTGGTTTCCGCTTCGGTGTTCCCTAACTTGTAATTGCGAACCTTGATTCGAGTGCGCCCAAGGGTGAACGCATAGGTGCTCACCGCGAGTGCAATAGCGCCCGATGCCCAAAAAATAGACTGGCCAACGGTGTTTTCAGCGGTATCGGGTATAAACGCGACAACGATGAGTGCAATCAGCCCAGTCGCTGCCCATCCAAGGCCTGCAGAACGCAAAGTATGTGCAACCCATACGAGTCCTCGTATCGACAGAAAATCGCCGAGTCGCTCAAATTCGCTCACAACCAGAAGTGCCAGTAGCAGGATGACGATCACCGGTGCCGCGGTGTCCCACGACGAATCATGAAGCAGGCGTGCTTCGAAGTAGACGGTTAAAAGGCCAAGCAACTGCCCAACTCTCATAATTTTCGCTACACCGAGTTTGCGCACCAGTACCGTCAAGGTTTCAATCCATTCATCTGATCAGTGATGTTTTACGTTGCCCCGGGCACTACTGACGACAGTGATTGTTCCATCGGCGAGTAAATACGTTCAATCGATTATCTCGATTCCCGGTTCGATATGTTGCTATTGTTTCGTGTTCCTTTTCTGTAAGCCATGCAGGTCTTTGCAGCATTATTCACGCCGCCAAGCAAGTGGGAATCAGCTAAATTCTGCTCAGTGATACGGGTCGAATTGTTTGTAGGAGGATCGAATGGCTCCCAGAGTGATAATGCTGTGCACCGGCACGCCAGCGCCCGATATGGCGCATTGGGGCTCGTCATTTTTGGTGGGTATCGGCGACGAGTGGCTCATGTTCGATTGCGGACACGGGGCCAACTACAAGCTCCACAAAGCCGGATTCCAAGCGACTCAGGTTGATCGGATGTTCTTCACTCACCACCACTCTGATCACGATGCCGACTATCCGTCGTTTCTGCTCACCCGCTTCGATATGTCGATCGGGAAAGAAAGTGAGTTGGAGGTTTACGGCCCCAAGCTCACCGAGCAATTGACTGAGCGATTACTTGGCGAACCTAACGGTGCTTACTGGCACGACATCGTCGCTCGCACAAAACACCCTCTTAGCGTTGCGGCCTATGTTGAGCGAGGAGGGATTCCACCTCGCAAACCACCGAAGATTCACGCTCGCGATATCGGGCCGGGAACGGTTGCTACGGGTAAGAACTGGGAGATCACTGCCGTGGAGGTTGATCACGTTCAGCCATATCTCGATTCTCTCGCCTACCGTATTGATTCCGATGAAGGGTCGATTGTTTTCTCTGGCGATACGAGCCCATGTAAGTCGCTAACCGATCTGGCAACGGGTGCTGATCTTCTGGTTATGGAGTGCATCAAGATCGATGAGGACATGATCCCCGGGTCGCCGAGTTACGACACTGAAACGGGTACGTTCGGTGCTGCTCAGACTGCCAAGGACGCAGGTGTGAAGCGGTTAGCACTGGTGCATCAGCAGGGCAAGATGGAAGAGCCGGTGCGGAAGTCGCAGGCGTTGTTCGAGGTGAAGAGCGTGTATGACGGTCCGGTCATCTGGGGCGAAGAGCTTCTAGAAGTCCCCTGGGAGTAGGTGCCTGGGGCACGTTTTGGATTGGGGTGTTGGCTGAGGTTGGACGCTAATTTACTTTGGCGTTTGGCTAGAACCGGTCGATTCTAAGCAGGTCGATGTTGTGATTCGTCGCGCCGTTAATCGCCAGATCGCCGAGTATTTCGCCTACTACGCTGGCGAACTTGAAGCCGTGTCCTGAGAACCCTGCGGCGATGGCAACCTGAGGCAGACCCGGCACCGTATCGATGATGAAGTGCTCGTCGGGCGTGTTGGTGAACATGCAGGTCTTTAAAGTCATCAGCGTTCCGTTGGCTTTCGGAAAGTATCTGGCTGTCGCTGTTCGCAGTATTTCCTCGTCTTCTCGAGTTACGCCTTGCTCCAGGTGATCGGGATCTACGACTTCTTCGAGGTGGTGATAGCGGCCAACCTTGAATCCGGGTATGCCGAAAACTGGGAAGCCGTAGTACCGGCCTTCCTCGAAGTAGGCGTTGAACACAGGGAAGACGTCTGGAGTGAACAGTGAGGGATCTTCAGGCTGCAGCCATGCCAGAACCTGTCGTTCGGGCACTGCGAGTTCTTCAAGCGAGGGCATCATTCCGGCAGCCCACGCGCCAGCGGTGACCACGAGTCGGTCGGCCGTGTACTCCGCCCTGTCTGTGAACACACGAACGCCGTCGCCTTCAGGTTCCCATTTCACTACTGATTCTCGGGCATGAATCTCCGCTCCTTCAGCAACGGCGGCATTTACATAAGCGACGATCGATCGTTCAGAAAGTACGAATCCGCCATCCTGTTGCAGCAGTCCCATCTGCCCGACAGGCATGTTGTAGCCGGGGAAACGATCGTTGATCTGCTGATAATTCAGTACTTCGTGCGGGATATCGTGTTCAAGGCACGATTCGAGTGAGCCTTCGAACACCTCGTGTCCAGATGGCGCAGTATCGATCGATCCGGTTTTAAACAGAAGCTGCTCGCCTGCTATTTTTTCAATATCCGCCCACATCTCGTAGGCCCGCCGGAGCAAAGGCACATAAGAAGTATCTTCGTAGTAGGCGAGCCTGATTATTCGGTTTACGCCGTGAGACGACCCTTCGGCGTGTGGGATGTCGAACTGCTCTAGCCCAAGAACTCGTTGTCCACGTTTCGCGAGGTTGTACACGGCGGAGCTACCCATTCCGCCAACACCGATAACTATGCAATCAATTTTTTGAGCCAACAGTGAATCTCCAACGTTCTACGCACTCACAGGCATATATCGAGCGAGTTGGTACAACTTCCAACTAATTCATCTGGAGGCGAACTTAGCACAGCAATCTTGCAATTCGAATGCGTTCCGACGCCGGGCAAGAGTAAAGTTTCCGTTCATCGACCAGTGCGTTAACGTAAACGTATTCCCAACACAAGGATTTCAGCCAGAGATGACTCAACCTGCATCAACGGGCCAGCATGGCACCGACAATCGGGCAAACATTGTTTTGATAATGGCTGATGATCTGGGGTGGTCCGATCTTGGCTGTTTTGGATCGGAAATTCGCACCCCGAACCTCGATAAACTCGCCAATCAGGGTGTTCGCTTTACGCAGATGTACAACTCGGCGCGCTGCTGCCCTTCCCGTGCTGCCCTCCTCACAGGCCTAAACCCCCAACAGGCCGGTATTGGACACATGATCAACGATCTGGGCACTCCGGCGTATCAGGGCTATCTGAACGACAACTGCGTCACGATCGCCGAAGTCCTGAAGTCGTCTGGCTATCGAACTCTGATGGCAGGAAAGTGGCATGTTGGAGGCGAACAGGGAAACCTTCCTGAGGGCTGGCATCCCGACATGGTTGGCTATCCGTCGCCAAAGGGCCGAGGGTTCGATCGGTTCTACGGCATTCTTTCTGGTGGGGGGAGCTACTACAACCCGAACATGCTGATGGACGATGTGACTCGCATAAGTGTCGATACAACCGACTATCACTTCACCGACGCTATCGCATCGAAAGCCACCCAATTCGTTGACGATGCTGTGCATCGTGACGAGCCGTTTTTCCTTTACATGGCGTTCACCGCACCTCACTGGCCCTTGCATGCGTGGCCTGAAGACATTGAGAAGTACCGCGGTAAATATTTGAAAGGGTGGGATGAAACCCGTCTGAATCGCCACGAAACGCAGCGTGGGCTCGGAGTGGTCGATCCTGACTGGAAGCTTTCGCCACGTGATGCGGGAGTGGTGCCGTGGGAGGAATCGCCCGACAAGGAGTGGCGAGATCTCCAGATGGCTGTTTACTCGGCGCAGGTGGAGCAGGTTGATCGAGGCATCGGCAAGTTGATGGCCAAGTTAGAAGAAACTGGTGAGGCCAATAACACGGTGGTCGTTTTTCTCGCCGACAACGGTGGATGCGCAGAGTTTCTCGCTGAAGATTCACCTACGCCCGATCCTTCCCGCTACAACTACCCGACCGTTGATGGGCGAGTAGTTCGTACAGGAAATTCCCCATCTATAGACCCGGGTCCACCCGACACTTTTGCCAGCGTCGATATCGCCTGGGCAAACGTAAACAACACTCCGTTCAGGCTGTTCAAGCACTACACGCACGAAGGTGGTATTTCGACCCCGTTCATTATTAGCTGGCCAGACAGGCTGGCTGATAAGGGCTCAGTCTTCAACAATCCGGCGCACATCATCGACATCAATGCCACGCTGCTCGACATTGCGGGAGCCACATACCCGACGACGTTCAAGGGAAACGACATCAAGCCAGCTGAAGGTGAGTCGTTTTCGAGCGTTCTAAACGGGAACAACTGGGAGCGTGATAAGCCGATTGCGTGGGAGCACGAGGGCAATAGAGCGGTGCGTATGGGCAATTGGAAGTTAGTCAGTGAGATTGGCGACCCATCGGATCCTGATTCGAAGGCCGTGTGGGAGCTATACAACATCCGAGCCGATAGGACAGAGTTGAACGACTTGATCGACGGCGAGAGCGATCGTGTTAATGCGATGATCCGGTTCTACAACGAGTGGGCAGAGCGATGCGAGGTTGAAGACTGGGAGAATCCGGGATTTACACTTCGACCGAGCTTACGAACGATAACCCGCCACAATCACGGTGGTGGACCCGTGATAGCCGCTCGACTGGGTCCGAGGCGAGATATTCCAACCGCGTAGTTGTATTGCTATGGGCAGTATGGATGTGGGATCAGTTCGTCAGCTTGAGTGAGTCTCGACAACGCATGGCAGAGCGAAGTTCACTCGCGTTCCTTAGAGTTGAATCGCTGTAAACTCCCGTCGAAACGATGATTGACGATAAGTTAATTCAAACATAAATTCAGAATCAGGTCGCCGCTTTTTATGCACTTCAAAACGATTTCAGAACTTGCGCCGCTAATTGAGACGGGTGATATATCGCCAGTGGAATTGGCGCAATCGCAACTGGATCGCATCGACGAGCTCGACGGCACTCTGAAGACATACGCCACCGTGACCGCTGATCTAGCACTCGAACAAGCCCGGCAGGCCGAACAGGATATTGCCGGGGGTAACTACCAAGGAAAACTTCACGGAATCCCGATCGCTGTGAAAGACCTGTGCAATACCGCGGGCATCAAAACGATGGGGGGGTCGGCAGTGTTCGCCGACAACATTCCCGATCACGATGCGACGGTCGTGCGCAAGCTGCGAGAGGCCGGTGCCGTTTCTCTGGGCAAGCTGAACATGACTGAAGGAGCGATGGGGGGTTACAACCCGAAACTCCAAATTCCAGAGAATCCGTGGCGGCCTTCTCACTGGGCGGGTGCGTCATCGAGTGGCTCGGGGTCGGCAACAGCAGCCGGGCTGGCGTATGGCACTCTGGGCAGCGACACGGGCGGGTCGATCCGTCACCCGGCAGCCGTCTGTGGCACGGTTGGGCTGAAGCCCACCTGGGGGCGAGTAAGTCGATTCGGCGTGATGGATCTTGCCGAATCACTCGATCATGTCGGGCCACTAACCCGGTCTGCAGCCGACGCAGGAATAATGCTTCAGGCGATATCGGGAATCGACCCAAACGATCCCACCACGCTACCGCAAAACGTCCCCGACATGCTCTATGAGATCGGCAAGGGGGTTAGTGGGCTGAAGATTGGCTGGGATCACGAGTACGCAACTTCCGGCTTGGAGCCAAGTTTCGCAAGCGCCGTAGAGCAGGGCGTGAAGGTGATGGAGGGGCTTGGTGCGGAGATTGTCGAAGTGAAGTTTCCCGAAATCATGCGCGAAGCAATGGAGGCTTGGCCGGTAATTTGTTCAACCGAAGCCGCTATGGCGCACTCTGCAACCTTCCCTTCTCGATCTGCCGAGTACGGGCCGTTCTTTAGAGAATGGCTCGAAAATGGCAGTGCTCATTCAGCCACCGATTATGCGAAGGCTCACAGCTTGCGATTGGCTATGAACGGCGGGTTGAGAAATACAATGCGTGGCATCGACGTGCTCGCCGGGCCATCGACGGCAAAAGCGTCGTATCCGGTTACTCGTGATGCGCTTTACGGCCCGATCCCTACGGATCGTGTCCCATGGGATAGTCGGTTCACTGTGCCATTCGATTTCGCAGGACTCCCGACTATCGCCCTGCCTTGCGGACTCGATGACAACGGCATGCCAGTTTCGCTGCAGTTTTCGGGGCACCATCTGGCCGAACCGCTTTTAGTTGGCGTCGGTGACGCATTCGAAAGTGCAACTGATTTTCACAATTTACATCCGCCTGTTTAGGCAGTTTTAGGACTAATTCAGGAATCGATATGAAAACAAGATTCGAAGGCAAAGTGGCTCTGGTCGTTGGCGGTGCGAACGCTGATGAAAGTCGGCTTCTTGGGTTTGCAGGCCTTTCGGCACTGGAGATCGCCCGGGATGGCGGAATAGTCGTCATCGCCGATATAGATGATGAAGCGGGTGAACGCTCGGTTGGAAAAATGCGAGACGCCGGGTTGACCGCTGACTATGTGCACCTGAACGTGACATCGGAATCGGACTGGTTCGCGGCGGTGGAAATGACTGTTTCGAAGCACAATCGACTCGACATATTGATTATGGCGGCAGGCATACCAGATCGTGGCGAAACTATCGAATCGACCGATGTCGATGCGTGGAGAAACGTCATGGATGTGACTAATTTGGGAATGTTTCTTGGTACCCGTTCGGTCGTGGAGTCGATGCGTGCCAGCGGTGGTGGGTCGATAGTGTTGATCTCGTCGATGATGGCAAGAGTGGTGCGCGATCAGGCCAATGCCTACGCAACGTCGAGGGCTGGGATGACCCACTTCGCACGGTCGGCCGCAGTGCAGTACGGCTCCGACAACATCCGGGTCAATTGCGTCCTGCCCGGATGGACGCTCACGCCGTTCACATCGAGTGCATTCAACGATGAATGGTCGGAACGGCTCGCTAAACGAGTTCCGCTCGGCAGGGTCGCTGATGCATCCGATATCGCCGGGCCGATACTATTTTTGGCCTCAGACGAAGCGAAGTACGTCACGGGCAGCGAGTTGCTTGCCGACGGTGGTGTAACCGGGTGGATCGGACCGATGGACTAAGCGTCCGATGATTACCTTGATTCGATCTAATGAATAACTTTTTCAAAATACTCAACCCGGCATTGCTCATCAAAGCATTTGGCAATTCACTGAATGGCCTTGCTCTTGCAGTTAAATCTGAGCGAGCGTTTCAGCAAGAGTTGATCGTCATGGTCGTCGGCGTGGTTGCTGCGATTATGCTCACCGACCAGAGTGTTGAACGCGCGGTGTTGATCGGTTCACTGGCCATCGTGCTCGTTGTCGAGCTGATCAATTCAGCGATAGAAGCGACTATCGACCGTATCGGCCCTGAGCAAAACCCACTTTCAAAGCGAGCGAAAGACCTTGGTTCGGCTGCTGTACTTGTTTCTCTTATTTCCGCAGTCGCAGTGTGGCTGATAATCCTCGTCTAAATTGCAATGGTTACGCCCCACTTGTCCTTAAGAAAATTACTGGAGAGCTAAATTGTCAGAAAAGTTAAAGCTGTTGATCACCGGGCTGAACGGTGTTGTTGGGCAGGCACTGCGACCAGCGCTGGAGGAGCGATACACGATCAGCGCACTTTCTCGTAGCGGCGTAGACGGACTGCCTCCTGAACGGGTGTTCAAGGCAAATGTCGCCGATATCGAGTCGCTTCGCCCTGCTTTCGAGGGCATCGACGTGGTGCTCAATTTGGCTGCCGATGGCGGCATGGGCAGCGAGGAAGGTATGAACGCCGGTTGGGACTCGATGCTGCATAACAACATTATTGGTGCTTACAACGTGCTTGAGGTGGCCAGGCAGGCAGGCGTATCACGGGTAATTCTTGCAAGCTCAGGAGCCACTTCTAACGGCTACGAACTGGAAGAGCCATACAAGAGCCTGGTTTCGACTAAAGATGTTGAGATTCCTGAGTCGTGGGAGATGGTCAACGAATTCTCCGAGCCAAAACCGGTTAGTTTGTACGGCGTGACGAAGCTGTTCGGTGAAGATCTTGGGCGATATTATGCGGCGACCACTCCCCTTTCGGTGATCAACTTGCGAATCAGCAGTTGCGGCCCGGTCGACAAAGCCGGTCCGGGTCGAGCTCAGGCCAACTGGGCGAGTCACCGCGACACCCAACAGCTCACGATCAAAATCATCGAAGCTCCGGCCGATCTCAAATTCGATATCTTCTGGGCGACTTCTGACAACCGTAAGTTATTCCGCGACAATTCCCACGCGAAAGAGGTGCTCGGGTATACTCCGCAGGATGGAGTTCGCTAGTCTCGTGTTCTGGGCGGTAGATATATTGGTATCTGCTCACGTTCGGTGAGTTCAATATGACAGAAATCCAAACAACCCAAATAACGGTCTATTCATCCAATTTCTGAGGATCTTGCGAAATGGTGAAAGGGTTCCTTTCACTTCGTAAGGTCGAGTTTGTCGAGAAGAATGTTTCGACAGATCTTGAAGGGAGCGTCGAGTTGGTTGCGATGGGCTACGATTCGACCCCGGTCACAGTGATCGGGGATCGGGAGTTGACCGGGTTTAATGTGCCAGAAATCGATGCGGCACTAGCAGCGCTGAATCTCGAATAATCAACGGGGGCTCAGTTGGGCGTGTATAGAATGAGTCGATACATTCGAGTGGCCAGCGCCTTCGACCGCTCAATATGCCAGCCAGAAGGATTCGAAAAGAATGGTTCAGAGTACGTCCGACTCAAGCGTAGATTTCGTTCTTGAACAGATCCAAACCATGGTGGCCTCTGAAGGCGGAACGCTTGGCGAGCCCACGCTCTATGGTGCCAGTCTGAAGGTTGAATACACACCCGGCGTCAATGAAGAGTGCCCGGAGTGCGTGCCCACTCTCGAAATGGTTACCCAGTTTCTCACTGCGTCTATCGGCATTCACGCCCCGCACGTAACCGACATCGAAGTTAGCTAGCCAGCCGGCTAGCCGGGTTCTCTTGTTCGTGAGAGTTGCTCGCCTGCCCCTGCGATTCATCTTGGCGGCTGTAAATCCGGAAATCGCTTATTCGCAGTTGCCAGCAACTCAGTTCTCGGCGAAAAATACCCCCACGGGGAGACGCCCCTCGCGCTCGGGCGCCAGAAACTGTAGGTACGAAATCGCAGTACCAACATCGGTATCAGCGTTGATAACGATTCAGGGCGGCGAACAGGACACACTGGCAATGACCACGATCACAACACATAATTTCTGGGACTCAAGATCCGCTACTCGGATTGCAGGAATCGCGCTTCTGAATTCTTCTCTGTTCCTCGTCGGATGTCTGTCGATATCAACCGATGGCGAACATGGAGAAGGCTCCTCATAAGAGAACTATCTTCACACTTTTGAGGTCGGTGAGAATCCGACGATCGACGCTCGTGGGTTTAACGGTGAAGTTGAGATACTTGCTGGTGCCGACGGCGTGGTCGAAGCTGAAACAGAACTCAAGATTCCAGATCGGGTGTCATACAGCGCTACGGTTAGCGGAAACACTGTGTCGGTTATCGCAAAGAAAATCGGCAACGGAATTACTATAGGTCGATCTCCTCAGGCCGAAATTCATCTGATTGTCCCTGCCCGTTCCACTATTACTGCACATACGAGCGACGGCCCGCTCATTATCGTTGGGATCACTGGAAACGGTGACCTTGAAACGAGCAACGGCAAAATTACGATCAAGAACGTTAACGGACAGTTCAATTCGTCGACCAGCAATGGCTCGGTTCAAATGCTGAACGTTGTTGGTGAGTTCGACGCAAAGACTTCGAATGGGAAAATTCTGTACTCAGGTACGTTCACTTCTGGCGGAGACAACGAATTTTCGACGTCGAATGGCTCGATTGGTATCACCTTCAATGATGAGCCAGATGTCGAGTTGGACGCACGAACTAGTAATGGAACGGTAAAGACCGACCGGTCAATTCTGGCGACAGTTAATGGCAGTTCTCTGAACAACCGCGCTCACCTTGAAGGCAAATATGGCGCCGGTTCAGCGTTTCTTGAACTGACTACATCCAACGGCTCGATCAATATTCACTGATTTTCAGCGAGTTCGTTTGGCTGTTCCAAAGTAAATCGCGATGCGACCGGTTGGTCCATCACGATTTAGATTTAAGAGTTGGCGCTCGGATGCCGATGATCAACCGGTTCAGACGACCGATCAGGAAGTTGGGGTCTGGCTTCGAATCTGAGCGGCTCTCTCCGCGAGTACATTGGCGCTGGTCGATAGTCGGTCCGGTTGATTCGACGCTACGAAGCTATCGTCGCTCTCTCGCCACGAAAATAGCTCGACAGCGTTCGGCTTCCCGGCCTCAACGCCTCGAATTTCGTAGATACCGTCAATACGACGCCAGTAGCTTTCTTTATCTTCACCGAACCGGGCGATGTGAATCACGTAGTCGATGATCGAGGCATCGGCATCGGATATTTCATTCACACCGCATATCTGCTCGAATACATCTTCGACGCCGGACGTGTGCATGGTAGTACACAGTGAATAGCCGGTTTTCAGCGTCTCAAACAGCGCTCGAACCGGCTCATGCCAGATGTATCGCTCCGGATTGTGGTCGCTTATCTCCCCAATTTCCATGTAGCCGCCTTTACCGGCTCCAGCGAACTCTCGAATTTCGTCGATCTGCCCCGTCATAGGGTGAATTGGAGTTCCTTCTGGTGCGAATTCCAGAGCTGCCCAGAGCACAGTGCTTTTTCCGGCGTGCTGTGGTCCCGCTCCCGAAACGAACGATTTTTTCTCAGCAGCGATGGTCCAGAGGAGAGCTGCCATATGTTCGTCCATGGTGTGATTGGCGACCATGTCGACCAGAGTTACATCAACGATAATTCACTTCCATTCCTACGAACGAGAGGGGCTTACTTGCCCTGCTCAACCTGTTCGCGCTGCCATGTGTAATCGACCTTGCCGGAGTAAAACTTGTCTGGGTTTTCGACAGCCCAGAGTTGTTTTCGCATGTTCCAGTTTTCGGGATCGATAGCGATACCTTCTCGCCAGATAGCGAGCGCACCCTCATCATCACCCTCTTGATAGAGAGCCAACCCGCGCTCGAAATGATCGGAAGCCGGGCCTCCTACGGATTCTGGTGATTCACCTGCTACTTGTCCTGACGAAATGAAAGCCGAAACAAGTCCCTGTGTTTCGTCTTTCTTGATGTCGAAGCCACCGTACTGCTGGAACTGGATATTGCCCTCTTCGTCGATCAGTATTCCGTTCGGAATTGCTCGATACCCGAAGGTTCTCGCGAGTGCGTTCTCTTCATCGACAACAGTCGTGAATTCGGCACCAGCCTCTTCGTGATACGGACGTGATTTGTCGGGTCCCTGAAGGTCAACAGCGATCGACAAGATGTCGGCGTTTTTCGACTTCATGTCCGCATACATTTGCTGCCACACGGGCAGCTGTTCGCGGCATGCTCACCAGGAGGCCCAGAAGAACAACACCAGGCGCTTGCCGAGATAGTCGGATGGTCGAACTAACTCTCCTGAGACCGATCGTAATTCAAAATCGGGTACGGCTGAGCCGTCGGGAATATTGGCGACCATTAGTCGCTCCTCTCGAACTTCATATGCCGCTCATCACAGTGGAATCGGCGTGCCACATCCTACGTGACGAGACGGACTCGTGCCAAAAATTTGGAGGCACGCTTTATGGCGCACTGTGCAAGCGAGTGGGTATTTGCGCAGGCAGGCTGAAGTGCGCCTAGAATGACCGGCGCACCTAGATATTCGGCTGATTCGTAAATTAGCCGTTTCGCAACCTGATAATCCGGAGGAACTGAACGTGGCAAATCGACTGGCTGGCAAAGTTGCCGTAATTACCGGTGGAAACAGTGGTATTGGCGAAGGCACCGCTCACCTGTTCGCCCAAGAAGGTGCGAAGGTTGTGATCATGGCTCGCCGAGATGATCAAGGCAAAGCTGTTGAGGCGTCGATCAGACAGGCCGGGGGCGAGGCTACTTTTATCGCCTGCGATGTTGGCGATGAAGCGGCAGTGAATGCAGCCGTCGAGAAGGCTGTTGGGACGTACGGTGGCATCGATATTTTGTTCAACAACGCTGGTGGTGGCGGGCGCGAAAATTTCCCCAACGAATCCAGCGAAGAGTTCAGTCGCGTTATCAACGTAAACCTGAACGGCACGCTCTACGTTAGCCAGGCCGTTTGGCCGCACATGATCAAGGCCGGTGGCGGTGCCGTGGTGAATATGTCGTCAGTGGCTGCTACACGTGGCACAAGCCCGAAGATGCACGCTAAGTTCGGATCGACTTCGGCTTCGTACTGGGCGGCGAAAGCTGGAGTCGATGCCATGACTCGCTACATGGCCGGGATTGGTGGTGCCGACAAAATCCGGGTAAATGGCGTTCGACCGGGCCAAATTATGACGCCGGGAGCGACCCGTGGGACGCTTACCGACGCCGATGGGGGCCATCATGCGTTCGAAGGTATGTTCGAGCTTATGCAGATGCTCGAAGGCCCCGGCTACCCGCTCGACGTGGCGAATCTGGTGCTGTTTCTCGTGTCAGACGAGTCGCGGTTCATCACGAGCCAGATCATCAACATCGATGGCGGTACTCCGGTCAAGATCTAGGTCTAAAGGCCTTCCCATGCTCGCTCGTATGTGGCGATGATGCGATCGGTGAGATCGTTGAATTCGTCGTCTATTACCTGACGAGATGGATCGGCGTCGTACCACCACACCATCTCTTTCGCGCCCACTTCGTAGGGAACGGTGCACATGAACTCGGGCGAGAAACTCTTGATTTTTGTGTTGTCGAAAATCATGCTGGCTGCCTTGTCACCAAGCAGACCTACGCCCCATTCAGGGTTGATAGCGTTGATCAAATCCGAAGGAATGTGAACTATATTCAGCGGCGGTGCTCCGGCTGCTCGGGCGGCAATCTCATGGAGTTGACCTGCCCCATAAACCTGTACCACTCGCTAAGTTAGTCCGACGACGGTGTCGCAAAGTACGCCGCAGTCGACGTAAACGGTTCATCGGGAATCCTGTACACAGGCACCCTGCTCACTACATACGATCAGTTCACCCTAGAAGTAAAACCAGAGAGCGGCGTGGTGTTGACCATTCAGCGAACAGCACCAGGCAGGCTCGACACGGTCATGGACCTGAGGTAATTCCTCGGTTCGACAGATCTTGTGAAACAGCCGTCAGTGAAACTGGCGGCTGTTTCGTTTAACCGTTGACCGGCACAAGAACGGAGTTGATTACCCAATGTGCCAAGAATCCACTCAACCGAAATCCCTAAAACACCGCAATCGGATTGGCCGGTGATCCCGTGCCGCCCATCACAACCAACGGATTGACGGTGAGCATGAATTCGTACCGCCCCTCTTCGGCGCACACAGCCGCCAGAGGTTCAAGCAGCGAGTTATCCACAAGAGCGACTCCGTAAGCGAAGATAACCCCGTGTACAGGCCAGGGAACGTTGTACTCGTTTGGAGCAGCATCCATCATGTCCCACACCAACATCGATATATCGTTGTCACGAACGAACGGCAGGCACGACGCATGCAGACCCGGACGTTCTGCCCCTCGAGTCCACACGCCGCCATTGCTGGCCGCGAACTTCTCTCTACCGCTGTAAACACACACCGCATCACCCGGTTCTATCTTCAGGCCCTGAGCTTCAGCGATTTCTTCCAATTCCCAGCCGTGAACCGGAGTATCCATGGTCACGTGCGATACACCTCGATATTTTGGCACATCGAGTAGAACGCCTCGCGTCAATATGCCATCCGACCACGCGTCGATAGTCCCGTACTGAACACCATCGAACCGAATGTTCTCTTCGGGATCACGACCATCCCACCCGCCATTTTCGTCCCACACATGGCACAGAGCGTCGATATGAGTTGTTGAGGTTCCGTGATAGGCAATGCCATAGTAGTCGGTTGCGGCTCCACCACCGGGCGGCCGATCACCTTTCATCAGGAATTTCACTGCAGGTCGAGGGTTTTCTTCCGAAGGCTCGACAGGAAACGGCCGACTGAGCGAAACCGTGCGACCGGTTTTTACCAGAGCAGCAGCTTTTATCCGCTTGGCGTCATCGATCAGATTCATTGCACCTGCGGCTCCATCATTTCCCCAGCGACCCCAGTTGCGACGATCCCTCAGGTACGAATCTACGTCTTCTCGGGTAGGCAGACGATTTTCGGTCATTTATGAATTCCTTTTGTTCGGTCTTGGAAATCGGGCTGAGAAGCAACGGATAGCCATCTTCACGAACACAGATCATGCTGTTGAAAGTGGCATCTTACGGGTATGACACCTGTCCGGGCGTGATATCGTCTCGCTGCGAGTCGAATACATATGAGTCCAACTACGGTCATCGCTTCGAAGTACGCCAACAGGCCAATGGAAATGTTAAGCACGCAACAAGGAAGAAATAATGATTTACGAGTTCCGGACGTACGACCTGTACCCAAGAACCCTGGGACAGTACGAGGAGATCCTGACAAAGTCGCTGGCTGGCGGAAGGCCCGATGTATCGCCGCTGTTTGGCTATTTCCACTCCGAGTTCGGGCGTCTGAATCAGGCACTTCACATCTGGCCGTACCAGGATTTGCAGGAGCGGATGTCCGTACGAGACGAAGTGATGAAACTGGATTCATGGCCGCCGCCAACCGGCGAACTTCTGGCGGGTCAAAATACCGAGATCTACTTCCCAGCCCCGTTCAATGATGAGTCGATTACTGGCGATCAAGGACCGTACTACGAACTACGCACCTACACATACGCAACCGGAGACATCCCGAAAGTGATCGATGCGTGGTCGACCGCGATCGATGAGCGAAAGAAGTTATCGCCCTTTATTGGCGCTTGGTTCACAGAACTTGGAACCCTGAACAAGTGGACTCATCTCTGGGGGTACTCATCGTTGGAAGAGCGGGAACGAGTTCGAACTGATGCCATCGAACGCGGCATTTGGCCCGCGCCAGGTGGACCTGTGCCGCGTGCCCAGCAAAGCCAGCTGTTCTTGCCGTTCCCATTCAGCCCACTTTGCTGAAGTCCAACAGTGCTAGTGACCAGTTAGTGACCATCACGCGAAAAGACCCCGGAATAATCCGAGATCTTGTTCAGAAGGTATTCAGTTTGGTGACGGGCCGGGGACTCGAACCCCGAACCTAGTGATTAAGAGTCACTTGCTCTGCCAATTGAGCTAGCCCGTCTCTGTTAACAATTCAATCGGAGGCGCAATGCAGTGTCAACGGCAAATATTGCCGGTATCACAAAGTGTCGAACTCACAGCTCTGCACCAATGCGTCTGAATCCACGGTATTTCCTTCGATAGGCGACTGCGCGATCAACCTTTCGTTGATTCATTTGCGCCAACAGCGTAGGCCAGTCTGACGCTTTGTCAGACCGACTTAGCTGCTAATCCTGAACGGGTGATATGAACCGCTAAAGAGCAGCTTCGTTTCGCTCACCGGTGCGCACGCGAACCACTTCCGAAATGGGCGAGACGAATATCTTTCCATCGCCAATAGCGCCTTCTTCAGAGCTTCTGGCTGAATTCAGAATGACTTCGATGATTTTTTCCCTCCACCGTGGTTATCAACGCCTTTGGCAGTGACGTTCGTGTGGCAGTCGTAGTGCCTCGCCCTGTGAACACCTCGACGCCCTTTTGCTGTCCTCTGCCGTTTATGTTTTGCACATTGAAACCGCGACAGCCAACTTCGTTAAGGGCTTCAATGACGATGTTTATTGGATCGGGTCGAACGATAGCTTCAATTTTTATCACTTCTAATTCGCCTTCCTCATTGCCGCACTCCTGCACGGCAAATAATAGTTCTTTGTCGATTAATCAGCCTCGCCGGCAACGTATAGGCGCCCACTGTGAAGCGTGAAATCGAGAACGAGAAACGCGGTTACAGCAACACCGTAATCTAGCTATCTGACATCATCTCGCCACCGACCGACCAGCTGGCCTTTTCAACATCCTGGAAGATGATGGTGGTTGCGGAGTCGGGAACTCCGGCGGTTTCAGATATTGCTTTCGTTATCGCTTTTGCGAGATCAGCTTTTTGCTGGTCAGTTCGCCCAGCGTAGAGTGCTACGTTCACAATCGGCATTTTTCGCTCCTACTTTCGTTTATCTGGCATTTATCTGGCGTTTAGCCTGTTTTTTTGAGGTCGCGGAACCACATAGGTGACGCTCAAACCGGCCAAATTATAGGTGGGTGCGCGCCGAATTATGTTCATTTGGTCGCCGTTATCCAAAGGATTTACGTTTATCGCAATATAATGATTACGATGGCAGATTCTTCAGTGAACAACGATGGCAGCAGCATGAGCGAATTCGGGCTAATTGCCCGACTCGCTGAGTTCGGCGTGGCTGAAAGTCTGCAGAACCCCGAATCCGTCCTGACGGGTATCGGAGATGACGCTGCGGTGGTCTCAACCCCTTCCGGAAAGCTTCTTCTCACCACCGACGCTATTGTCGATGGAGTCCACTTCAGGTCAGTCGATGAACGCTGGTACGACATCGGCTGGAAGTGTGCGGTTTCCAATCTCAGCGATATCGCCGCTATGGTAACTCTGGGTGTGCCTCAGGGTGCATCGATGGATACGTACGTCGACTTCTACTCAGGTATGAACGAGGCGTTCGCTAAGTTCGGTGGAGCGGTTGTTGGAGGCGATGTCGTTTCATCTCCAACCATGTTCGTCAATCTGGCGCTGACAGGACATCCGGTATCAACCGACGATGGCGAACCAGCATGGCTACAGCGAGGTGCCGCACAGGTCGACGATCTTGTGTGCGTGACAGGGTCGCTCGGCGGATCGGCGGGTGGACTTGAAGTACTACTCAGTGGCGAAACGAACCCAAGTGGTCAGACACTGGTCAAAAGGCACTTCCACCCTACCCCGCGTATCGAACTGGGCAATCAGCTGGTCCGGGCAGGCGTCCGCTGCGCAATGGATGTGAGCGATGGGCTGGTTGGCGATCTTGAAAAATTGGCAAGTGCAAGTAACGTTCAAATCAGGATCGATATGACAAATATTCCGATTCCACCTGAACTGATATTCATGTTCGGTACCAGTGCAATTGAGCTGGCGCTGAGCGGCGGAGAAGATTACGAACTTGCGTTCACCGCGCCAGAGTCGATCGTGAAAGCGCTACAAGAAGAAAACGATTCCAGATTTACTGTTATCGGTCGGGTCACTGAAGAAGGTGTAGATGGCGGAAAAGTGAGTCTGGTCGATGCCACTGGCGAAGACTACGAACCAATTCGCAAAGGTTGGGATCACCTGAATGGCTGAAAATATCTCAGCTAGCGCTGCGGGGCCGAGCCCGGCGCTATTACTGGTGTCCGATTCGGAATCTGACACGGTTCGAATCGGAAAGTCCATCGGGCTTGCGCTGCGCACTGGCGACACGGTTCTACTCTCTGGCGATCTCGGAGCCGGCAAAACTCGCATGGTTCACGGCATGGCCGAAGCCATTGAGAGCCCCATCCCAGCTCGAAGCCCAACCTTCGTGATCGTGAACGAGTACCCGGGTCGGCTGCGCCTGAGCCACTGTGATCTGTACAGGCTGGGCTCTGTCGACGAGGTTGAAGAGCTGGCTCTCGATGAGCGACTGGTGGATGGAGCATTGGTGGTCGAATGGCCAGAAATCGGTGCGGCGGCGCTACCTGAAGACGTACTATTTCTCCAATTCGTCAACGGCGGCCACGACGATCAACGGCTAATTACGTTCACACCTACCGGACCTCGGTCTGCCGGATTACTTAGCCGTTCAGCCGCGGTGTTCGAGTCGCTCGATGCCACGGTTGGCCTTACCCATTCAAACTCTCCAGAATCCGACACAAATTGAATCTTGTAGTAATCGATACCTCGACCCGATTCGCCGGGGTCAGCGTGGCAAACGACGCGGGCGACCGAGCGACACGTAGCTGGCGTTCGACTCAGAATCATGGTCGGGAGCTTATGCCGGCTATCGTCGAATCACTTGCCGAGTTATCGCTGACTCCGGTGGATATAACGCACGTAGCGGTTGCCCTCGGCCCAGGTGGGTTCAGCGCCGTTCGGGTGGGAATTAGTGTTGCGCTGGGTCTTGTGATAGCCAATCACTTGCCGGTTCTGGGGATTTCAACGCACGAGATCGAGGCGGAACCGCATGAGGCGAGTGCAGGCGCGGATACCCCGCTGTACTCGCTGATTCCGGCTGGTCGCAACGAGATTTCGTGGACACGGCACTCGACCGGAGGTCAAACGGAATCGAAAACCGGCATTGCCGCCCCTGAGCAACTGGCACAGCAACTCGAGGCGGGTGCATTACTGTGCGGTGAGGCGTGCGATCTGATGGCTGGCCTCGTTGAAGCTTCACGATTCCGCGGTCACGAAGCTCCCACCCGAGACTCAAACTCGATTCTCGATATGGCCATCCGTAAGTTCGAATCGGGTTTATCGACTCCTTACGAGGAATTACGACCCATCTACGCTCGGCCACCTTCAATTACCAAGCCAAAACCTGCAAAGTAGTCGATCTCCCAAACGCCCCAATTTCGATATTTCACGGCACAATGAACAGACGCAATTCCTGTAAATCCTCTAGGGAGAAGAAATGACAACGGAGCGAACACTCGTACTGGTAAAGCCTGATGGCGTACAACGCGGACTTGCCGGTGAGATTATTGGGCGGCTTGAGCGCACGGGCCTGCAGATCATCGGCATGAAGCTGATGCAGATTTCAGACGAGCTGGCTGCCACGCACTA
>LWDU01036186.1_pt1 | contig 32389 bp, 23 predicted proteins | sample 727161 | NCBI WGS metagenome assembly LWDU01 (sample SAMN04566230, study PRJNA314399) | hydrothermal vent metagenome | isolation source: deep sea hydrothermal plume seawater | place: Mexico: Gulf of California, Guaymas Basin | collected 2004-07-11 | reverse complement strand
TGCCATAACTTACCTCCGTTAGAGACTTGATGTCCAAATCTCCAAGGTAACCACCCCGACAAGTATGGTTAGCTCTGACGCTTACTGCGGCGTGCTGGTTGATTGGACGACCACATCGCCTTCAGCGATCAGCAATCAGCAATCAGCCTTTGGCGTGCAGCTTCGGGCAGGTCGGAACAGTCGGAAGTCAACATCGAGGATGTGATTCCAATCTCTCACGAATTCAAGAGAATGCGGCGCCTCTGCAGCGCGCTTGTTCAGTGTTTCCGTTGCTCGATTATTACCCGATTCAAGTCTGTTGTCCTCCATCGTTTGTTCGCGTCAGCGCTTTCCTGTGCGAAGGAAATCTTTACGATGGTCAAATTCCTCCTGGCAATTTCAAGGGGAAAAAGGCTCCGGACGGATGACGCACTTAAGCGATCCTGCGCCACCGTCATTCTCGTTGCTTGCGCTGTCACCATATTCGTTCACGTGGTCCGAATGCGCTGGTGACGTCTTGATCGTTGCCCCGTCCACAGTCATCATGGGACAACACCGAGATTGGAGGCGACGACTCTACGGCGAGCTGCAGGCTGGGAGTTGCGGTTCGGTTATCGTTTTTTGAAGTGTGATGCGGCGCAGGTCCTGAATCATTGCAGTGAGCCAGTTATGGACGATCCGAAATCCGGCGACGATGAGTTTGTAAAACTGTTTGCCGAACGGGAACGTATGGAGGGACCGGAATTGCACGCTGACACGGAGTCTACTGATGCCGGTCTCGATGCCACGCAACTGTTTCCGAATGCTCTTGCTGCCCGGCAGGAACAGGATGTTGCCCTCGCGGCTTTGCTGCTGAACGAGGAGATCCTGAACGAGCAGCAACTTGCGCAGGCGCTCGCGGACTGGACGATTCACGGCACCGAGTCGCTGGGCGAGCACCTGGTGTGTGCCGAATTGATCTCTGAGGCCGAATGCGAGCGATTGGAGAAGAAAACTGAGGGGCAACTGAATCGAATTACGACCGGTCTTGATGCAACCGTGGTGGCAGACTCGAACGTCAGTGACCAGACTTTCCTTTCGCTGGAACAAATCGATTCCAGTGGCCGAGTCGCAACGTTGCTGGGCATGAGTTCCAACCCGGCTGCGACCGGAGAGCCTCAGACGCGTCGGTTCAGTGAAGATTATACGCTGATCAGAAAGCTGGGTCAGGGGGGACTCGGCACCGTGTGGCTCGCGCGCGACAACAGTCTGAAACGATTCGTGGCGCTCAAGGAGGTCAACGAAGCGATGCAGGGAAATTCAGCCACGGTCAGTCGCTTCAGTCACGAGGCAATCGTGACGGGGCGGCTGGAACATCCGTCCATTCTGCCGATCCATCAGTTTGCCAAAGACACCGAAACCGGCCAGACATTTTACACAATGCGGTTTCTGGGCAAACAGACAATGCAGGATGCGATTGCCGAGTATCACGAACGGCGTGAGGCCGGCGATCACGATCCCATGTTGCTGCACCATTTGCTGACGGCGTTTGTCAGCGTATGTCAGGCCATTGCCTACGCGCACTCAAGGAACGTCGTGCACCGCGATCTGAAACCGGAAAACGTAGCTCTGGACGGCTACGGCCAGGTGATCGTGCTGGACTGAGGCCTTGCAAAAACAATTGGTGAGTCGGATCTGCAGAGTGAAATCATTGGGGACATGTCGGTTGACGAGAGTCAGGCACACAAAACAGTGGCCGGGCAGGTCATGGGGACACCGATGTACATGGCCCCTGAGCAGGCTGCCGGGCGTGTGGATGAAATCGACGAACGCACGGACGTGTATGGATTAGGGGCCATACTGTTCGAAATTCTGACCGGCGACCCGCCTCACGCACGCAGTCACCGATCGATTAGTTCTCGCAGCAGAGTCGCAGAACTGCTGACAGCCATCATGAACGACCCGACTCCATCCGCCAGGGAAGTGAATCCGGATGTTGCTCCGGAACTGAGTGCTGTTTGCGCGAAAGCTCTCGCGCGAAAGCGGTTTGCTCGTTACTCATCAGCATCTGACCTCGCTGAAGACGTACAACGCTGGACGGTCGGCGAATCGGTTTCGGCATGGCAGGAACCCTGGAGCAAGCGCATGCAGCGGTGGGTTAAGCAGCACCGCCTCCTTTCTCAGGCTGTCGCCGCGCTGACGACGGTGCTGCTGGTTGCGTCCGTGACGGTGGGACTGGTGATGCACCAGAATCGTCTGGCCGAACAGGACGCGCGTTTTGACGCGATTCGAGCCGAGGGCCGCGAACTGGAAATTCGCCTGAAGTCCCGTTCGCTGACACTAAACAAGAACGTCCGTTTCATGGCGACTCTGCCTCCGGTCCAGGGAATCATTGACGCCCGCAGTGAAGAACAGACGACGGATGAAGAAAGTGTCTGGCGCGAACGGTTGTCAACAATCTTCCGGGGCCTGCTGATCGCGCACCCGGATTATCTGTCCATTTCGTTCGCGTCGGTCACCGATGCAGCACAGGAGATCGTGCGCGTCGAACGACATAGTGCGGAAGGCAGCTTTGTGCGCGTGGTGCCGGAAACGCGTTTGGGTGAATACGAGAAACGCAGCAATCTTGAAGCGGTTCTCAGTCTGAAACCGGGCGACGTCTACATGGTTGACAGCAGTTCGGTGGAACAGGAGGGCGTCACCAGCGAAGTTGCCGAATTCACTCTGCTGGCAGCCACGCCGATTTACGATGAAACGTCAGGCCAGGTATTTGGAGTCGTCTCCATCGAATCAAACATGGAACAGATCCTCGAATACCTGCTCGAATCCACGGCCAATGCAGCCTCGAACGTCTATGTGACCGACGGCAGCGGAACGGTTCTGATGCATCATTCACACGATCGCGGCCTGCAAACGGCGTTGGCCGGCCGATCCATCAGTTCGCTGATTCCCGCCCTGAGTCACTTCTTTGTCGCGGACCAGATCTCCGACACGATGACGGACGATGTTCACTTTCATGCCGTTAAGGTCCGGCTGGAATCACGCCGCTCATCAACGGTTATCGGTCTTGTCCTGACATTCGCCGAATGACACTGTCGACACTCAGCTGCATGCAACTGACTGCCTGGAAACCATCAATGACCCCCGATCGTCATGCGTTGGACACTGCCCGCAGCTCCTGATCGGCGGCAGCCGTCTGCGCCGCTGTCGACGGATTCATGTTGAACAGAATGCGTCCCCCGCTGCCCCAACGACCGTTCCGCAGGTGAAACATGGCGCTGCCATCGCGAATCATAGAGACCGCTTCCACGTCTTCCATGTCGCCACCTTCAATCGCTTCAAAAGAGACGTTGACGCCGCAGAACATCGTGAACAGATTCTGCGTGGTGTCTTCCACCAGCGCGAAGGTTGTCAACCACTCGCAGCTCTTCCAACGCAATCCGCGCGGCTTTCCTGTCGCCGCAGCCTGAGCAAAAAACTGCTTCTGCAATTCCTGCTGTTGGCGCTGAAAACTCCGCAAAACCTGCTGGCTGCTGTGCCCTGAAGATCCCCAGGACAGCAGCCTTCTGATGATTCCAAACACAGTTTCTTCCTCGATTCACGGGCGGCAGAGATTACGCACGCCTCTCCTGGGCAGTTTATTTATTGTCGTAGACGTTACCGGCTCGTGGCAGTAACGAAACCGCTAGCGAATAGCGTTCTTCGCGGCCACAAGTCAGCGTGAAACGCTGTAATCGGCAAAGTCATCTGGTTTTACCAAAGTACGCAGATGATTCGATCCGATAGTTTCCACGAATCAGAGTAATTGCTGGAACCTTTTTTCTAAGACTCACACATACGACCTGCCGAAGTTGTAGGACAGAGACATTGCACAGAATCCGCAGTGCGAAGTAATTCTGCACAATACGCAGCGGGACAGACCCACGCGGGTGGCCCCGTCACTGGAGACCGAAATGAAAACATTTGCTGCAAACTCGCTGGCCGCTCTTTCCGTTCTGGCCATGTCGCTTCCCGTCCAGGCTTTCGCTGACACGGAAACTACCAAAACCGCCCCCAGCGTGACGGACGTCGCCCTCTCTGCGACAGGAGAACTGCACGGCCAGGTCGTTCAGTCTTCGGGACGTCCCGTGAGTAATGCTGCCGTTCAGGTCTCACACAGGGGCACCGTCATTGCAGAAGTTAAAACGGACGTCAAAGGACGTTATGCCGTGAAAGGGCTACGAAGTGGCCTGCATGTGGTCAAAACCTCACAGGGGCAGCACGTGTGCCGATTCTGGACGGGGCAAACGGCTCCAGCGGCAGCAAAGAAGAGCCTTGTCATGTCGGTCGACTCTCAGGTGGTCCGTGGGCAATTTGGGGCCTCTGGATTTGGAGCAGCGATGGGTGCGGGAACGATGGCCGGAGCGATCGCAGGTACCACATTTACCACAGTTGGCCAGAAGACCTATAACCTGGATCCCGGTACACCACCACCAGCCAGTCCCTAGTGCGTGTAGCACGCTTCAAAAACCATTGCCTGCCTTGCAGCAGAACGTTTTTGACAGAGCGAAAAACAGACAGAGACCCGGTCTTTCAAAAAGACCGGGTCTCTTTTCGTTGGTAATCGGGGAGTTTCAGCGACGGAACTTCGTCCGGACAGCCGTCTGGCCTGTCATGCAGGACTTGAATTCAAAGACGTATTGAACGGACATGCCGCTAATGGCATGTCCGTTTCTTCGTTTCCTGAACACCCTGCGGACGTCCGTTTGGCGAATCACCTGGCAAGTCCGCAAAACTGTTGAAACCAGATTGATCCTTACGACCCTTAAGAGCCGATAAACCGGAGTAACCGGCATACTTGAACACAGAGACAGGCGCGCGCCACGGTACTCCTTGCCTCAGGAGGACCACTCTTTCAGCCAGCGATTGGAAATCGGCTGAGAGATCTCTGCGATCAAACAATAGTTGTCGGTGACAGGGGGAGGCAAAGCAGAAGCCTGCTTTTCGTGAAGGATCACCACGGTGAGACGTCATGGTTTTCTGGCGATCATGTTGGCTGGCGTTGCCGCCGGCGGAACATGGTTACTTAATCAAAATTACCGACTCGACGCTTCTGAAGAACCAGCGCGGTCATTTCGTGAAGCCCTTCAGGGACAGTCTGCATCAGACGCTCCGGTGGAGGACGAAAACGGGATTCGGCTCAATTTCTTCGAAGCTTCGTGGGATCGCGTGCTGCAGAATGTTGCCGAACAGGGCAAGTTCATTCTGGTCATGGACAAGATTCCTCATGGGAGCTTTGCGCGGCGAGACCGTGCACGCTATAAACCGGAATCCGTTGTTCGCATTCTGAACGCGGAACTGGAGAGTCAGGGGTTTCGACTGATCACGCAGGGCGACTACTTGATCGTGCTGAAACTGGATCAGGCCCGAACACGTTACTCCCGACCATCCGTTCAACCGGCCGAACCAGGAATTCAGACACCCCGTGCGTCGCAGACGCCGGATGTCGGGCCGCGGCAGAAATCTCCGTTGTCCGCGGCCAGTGCTCGAAACAACAACGCGTCACCGCCGATTGCATGGGCCTCTCAGTCACGGCCGGCAGCACAGCAGGAATCTGAACAACCGGCGGCGAAACCATTCGCCGACAGTATTTCGCCTCAGAAACCACAGCCGGAGGTCGCGGCAAAAACTCCGCAGGTCGACGAAGGACCACTGACATCCAGTCGGGTAGTGATTCACAATGCCAAGGCCGCCGACGTGGCTCGCTCTGTGTATCTGGTGTTTGAAACACGTGCCGAGTTGATCAGAAACGGACTCGAAGGGCTGCCCACGTTTGTGGTCAAATCGGCTGGACCCGCTGACCCCAACGCCACAACACTTTTTCAGATCGCAATCGATCAGAAAAATAATGAGCTGCTGATTGAAGCGTCCAAAACGCGAGTCAAACACATTGTCCGTCTTGTCGCTGAGCTGGATAAGCCCCGGGAAGATGATTCTGAAACGGTCAAGATACTGCCGAATAAGGGGGTGACTGACGCCACCGCCAAAGATTTGAACGAGCAGATTCACCGCATGGTGGCAATGCGGGTTCAGGCAGCACAGACAAACCCACAGGCCTACGACTCCGGTCCCGGAGCTGAAGAGCAAGGCGATGAAGGGTCGTTGAATCTGCGCGGTGAAGTCAATGTACAGGCGATGCAGGATCTGGGCATCCTGATCATCAAAGGTAACGAAGCAGACGTCCGGAAAGTCGAAGCCATTATCAAGCAGCTCGAAGAGCTGAGTGTTGGTTCGCTGCCGGACGTGCATCTTCAGCCCTTGCAGCACATCAACTCAGAAGCACTGGCCGAACTGCTATCATCGGTCTATGAACAATTGGCCGCACAGCGGCAACGCGACAACGGTTCGCGGGACATCGCGGCTTTCTTTCCTGTGGTGCAGCCGAACGCAATTTTGATCGTCACGCCGCAAATCGAGTTGGATTCCATTCTTGAACTGGCGGAGAAGCTGGATCGTCAGCTGGATCCGAATTCACAATTCAAGGTCTTCAGTCTGCGATACGCGATTGCGTCACAGGTCGCGGAGGCGCTGGAAACGTTCTATGACGAGCGAGACGGATTGGGCACACGAGTCAGGATTGTGGCTGACATACGAACCAATGCCGTGATCGTTCAGGGACAACCCAACGACCTGGAAGAGGTCGCAAAGCTGGTGGAACGTTTTGACCAGGACAAGCCGGGCGCCGTACATCGCGTGGTCGTTGTGGAATTGCAGCACGCGACAGCAGAAGAACTCGCCGATTTGATCAACACGGCGATCCAGAGCGTCAGCAGTCCGCCGCAGCAGACAACAACGGCTGGTGGTGGGTTTGGTGCCGGCAATCAGGGAGCACAGGAGCTTCGCGACGGCAAGTCTGTTGCCTTGGAATTCCTGTCGAGCAATGGAGCTGGCCGTGAGCTGCTGCGATCGGGAATTCTTGTTGATGTTCGAATCAACCCGGACCCGCGATCGAACAGCTTGATCGTGTCGGCTCCCGAAGCCAGCATGCCGCTGCTGAGAGCGTTGATCGAAAATCTTGACCGACCACCGTCTGCCATCGCTGAGATCAAGGTCTTTGCACTGAAGAATGCGGATGCGTCGCAGTCGGTGGAATTGCTGACCTCGATGTTCGAGAACCAGAACCAGGAAGACCAGCTGGGAATTCAGATTTCCGGAGCAGAAGATGCGACCAGCAGTCTGATCCCTCTGACATTCTCGGCTGACGTGCGGACAAACACACTTCTGGCCGTGGGCGGAGCGGAAGCCCTGTCCGTTGTGGAAGCCATTCTACTGCGTCTGGACACGACGGACTCACGACAGCGAACCACGGAAGTGATCAAACTGGAGAATGCTCCGGCCAGCATTGTTGCTGTGGCCCTGAACGACTTTCTGCAACAGCAGCAAAGTCTTCAGGACGGTTCGGAGGATCTGATCAGCAACATCGAACGCATTCGTCAGGAAGTGATCGTTGCGCCGGACGACAACAGCAACTCGCTGATCGTCAGTGCGTCACCGGAATACTACAGCCAGATCGTAAGAATCGTAAATGAGCTGGATGCAAGGCCGCCGCAGGTGATCATTCAGGCACTGATTGTTGAGGTGGCTCTGGACAATACCGATGAATTCGGGATTGAACTGGGCTTTCAGGATCCGCAGCTGTTTACGAGAAGTATTCTTCAGACCGCTGAGGATATAGTCTCAATCACCAATATCAGCCAGAACGCGACTGGGCAGCAGCTCCAGGAAACGGTCATACAGTCCATTAATCCGACACCCGGATTCAGCTTCAATAATACGGACAACGCGCTCGGCAACAATACGGGGGCTCCTGGAGTCAATCCGGGTATTGTGGGTGCACAGAGCCTTAGCAATTTCTCGCTGGGACGTGAAAATGGCGACCTTGGATTTGGTGGATTCGTCTTCGCCGCCCAATCGGACGCGGTCAACGTTCTTGTCCGAGCCCTCGCCGCCAGGCGAACGGTTCACGTCCTCAGTCGTCCTCAGATTCGCACGACGGACAATAATCTGGCCAGCATTCAGGTTGGTCAGCAAGTGCCTGTCGTCGACGGCGTGGACGTAAACCTAAACATTGTTTCACCGATTATCACACAGCAGGACGTGGGCATTATTCTGGAAGTTACACCTCGGGTGACTCCGGGCGGCATCATCAACATGGAAGTCTATGCCGAAAAAAGTAAGCTCTCTGGCGGTGGCGTGCCGGTCTTCACAGACGTGACCAGCGGCAACGTGATCGAATCGGTCATTATTGACACGGCGATTGCTGACACCGTTGTGGCCGTACCCAACGGACAGACCATCGTGATTGGCGGAATGATTACGAAAACTGACGAGACACTGGAACGCAAGGTCCCGTGGTTGGGTGATATTCCCCTCCTTGGCTCGCTGTTTCGCTATGACGGGACGAATACGGTTCGTACGGAACTGCTGATCTTCCTGACGCCACGGATCATCTACAATGATATCGACTCAGAATTGATCAAGCAGGTGGAAGCCGAACGAATTCACTTCATCGAATCCGAAGCGGAAGAGATTCACGGACCGCTGTACAGTGTCCCACCATCTGACATGGATCCGTATATGCTGCCGCCCATTGATGAGTTCAATGGTGCACAGCAGAACGACAACCCTGGTGACGCTGTTCCAATCATCGAACCGATTTTGCCAGCCGCTGACGAACCTGTGATCCCTCCTCAGACGAGGACGCCATCGATCAAGCCAACATCGACCGTTTCGCGGAGCAGGTTTTCGTCGATGGAGTTCGATGGCGACAAGAGAAGTCGTACGATCATTCCAACAAGCGGCGAGCAACTCAGCCGTGAAAAACAGGAAACGGTATCTTCAGAGAAGACCGCTGATGAAGAATCTGAAGCGGACGGTAAGAAAACTGACAATGCCGCGACGGCCTTGTTCAAGCGACTCATTGGCAGGGGTGGAGAAAAGTAGGACCAGCCCGGCCGGAGGCACTCACGGATTACGTTTTCAGCGTGTCGGGTGGCCAGGGCTGGACTGAGCTTGCGAAGGAAGCCCCGGGGATTTTCTCGTCACTCGTTCGCACACCGGTCCCCTTCTCAAAACTCATAACCGTGCACGACTGCACCCGACATGTCAACTTACGGGATCGAGGAAACAGGGATACGGCCATGATCAAATCACGCTCTACCGGATCACCGATAGGTTCGCCCGCCATGGTCCGCCGCAACACGATGGCAATGCTGACCATTGCTGCCGCAATCACCGCCTCGGCGACCGGGTGTTCATCGTTTCTGCATACTTCGGCGGCGATCATCAAGTCACCCGTGTCGTTCGTCAGTGCCATCAGAGCGGAAAAACGAGTCGTAAAGATTTTGTGTCTGTGGGAACCCGCTGAGGGCCAGGGACTGGACGGCAGGCCAAGCCGTGGTTTCGCTGGCCAGATTCTGATGTTTGGACACGGAAGCCCGTCGCCAATTCCGGTGCATGGAACCGTTAGTATTTACGAGTACGTGAACTTTGATCCCGAAGATGTAGACCCTCAACCCATTCACAAGTTCACGTTTGACGATGGGGGTTGGAATGCTCACCGGACAGAAAGTACTCTTGGCGAATCATACAACGTCTTCCTGCCATACGTTGTGAAGAACAACGGACATGCGACCTGTGCCCTGCGGGTTGAGTACACTTCGCCGGATGGACGCGTGATGTCGTCGCCATACACCGAAGTCACATTGACCGCAAAAACATCCAATCGACCTCTGTCTGCACTCCGCCGAAACATCCTGAGTGACTCGGCGGCACGTTCGAGCGACCGCGATCGCAAATGCGCCCGCCGGAACTCTGTCGCCGACCTGGAATACGAAGTACCAACGATTGACAGCACTACGATTGCATTGCCGCGAGCTGCACTTCGGTAGTGGTCCGGAGACATCGTCAAACGGCCGGCGACGGCTGTCCGAGCGAAGAGGCGACTGCCTCGACTTCCTGCGAATCTTCGCCTGCTGGCAATCGCGAGGCGACCGGCGTCTGCGGGGGCGTGTTGATCGGTACCGCGAATTCTTCGTGGACTGCAGCCAGCACTGACTCCAGATGGCTCAGACGGTCCTCAATGTCGTTGTGGTGGTCTCTCCAGTGGTACTGATTTGCCAGCTGCTCCGCGACCACGTCGTCGCGAATCAGCATTCGCTGGAAGTAGAACATCAATACGGTGCACAGGTAACGTCGTCCCATTTCTCCGATGCGGAGGTTGGACGCTCCCCAGGTTCGGCCGTACCAGCTGATCGGAAACTCAATGAAAGTTCCAGTGTGATATTGAAGTGGCTGGAACGAAACGGTCCGCAGTCACGAATCACTGTGGTCCGGTACGCCTTAGGCGATGCCCAGCTAAGCGTGGGCGTCATCACAGCGGACTCAACGTCGCATTTGCAACCTAGCTTACGCTCGCTGGTCTGGCAAACAGCGAGGCTGCAGGACGGGCAGTGGCACGCGTCATTCACTCGCTAAATCCGTTAGTTTCGGCAGGACCGGAGCAACCCGATTGGGTGCGTGGCCAGGCGTGTCGTGCCGTCACCGCGTTTCTGTTGTGCCCGCCAACGAAAAAAGCCCGGCATTTGTAAATGCCGGGCTTTGTGTTTTGATTTGAACGTGCGTGTTACTTTTCAGCAGCGTCCCACCACCAACTGTCTCGTTGCTGGCCGATTGGTGTCGCTGTGTCAGAACGAGTGGCAAGTTCCTCAACAGACTGCAGGCGATCCTTGTCGCTGATCAGATCTGCAAGGTCCACTCGCACGCCTCCAGCTACCTGCACCACAACGCTGCGACCATCAAAGACTCGAAACTCCGCAGCTGTCATCAACTCCTGAGGCACTTCGACGGTCTGAGTTCGATAGTTGCCATTGGCGGCAAATGATTCCGGAATCCAGCCGGCTCGCAGTCCGAGTCCCCGCGAATGAATCAGAGCTGACACCATGGCCAGGTCAAATATGTTTTCGAGATCTGCGAACACGGGATCCTGAGCCGCCAGTTCCGGCAAATGTTTCGTAAACAGATCCGCGAATTTTGTGTTCGCACGGCTGGCCTTGCCGGTGCCTGTGCGGTCGCCGTTCTCAGCGACCATCTGATTCTCAGACAAGCACTGAACAGAATTTCCGGCGAATTCGAAAGACTTGCCGTCGGGCGACATGCTGATGGCATCGTAGCCCACAGCCATCCACCACCGCAGGGCATCCATGGACGACGATCCGCGTCGTTCGGAACGACCCTGCGGCCCCTGGCGTTTTCCAATCCCAATCTCCTTCATGCGATAGTCGGCTTCGACGATTACGGACGCCACACGTGAATTCTGTGGAACGCCGCGAACGAACACGTTTTGCAGGCCCAGCGTCTGTTCAACCTGCTGTGTAAATGCTGCAGCCGTCTGTGCGTTTAGTTTTCGCTGATTTTTCTTTACGAAGTCCTGAACCGCACCGACCTGGCCTTTTTTCGGATCGATCGTACACAGGAAGTAGCCCGGTCCCGCCTGGCCGAACGTGCGAGTCAAAGTGACAAGGTCGTCCAGGTTCAATGTTGGACGTTGGGTGGTGGAGCTGATGGCTCGTCCGTCGGCGTCAACCGTCCAGTCTCCCGCCGGACCAGCGATGACCACGTCTCCGGTTTCCGGAAAAACGAACAGGTAGTCAATACGGCTGATGCCCGCCAGGTTGCGAAATTCACTCGTAACAGGCAGTCCCTGTTCTTCCAGTTTCTGAACATGTCGTTCCAATCGCGGAATCGAAACCATGCGAAGTTTCGCAGCCTTACGAATGTCCTTGTTTCGGTTGGCATTCCTTGCGAATTCGGCCGCCTGCAACAACCGCGAGTCATTCGACATCAAAGTCCTGAGGGCTGCGAATGCTGGCCCGCCAACAAACACACCCTGCTGAGAAATGGACATGGCACCACCTTCGCCGTCCACGGTCATCCACCGTGCCGGAGGAGAGGTTTGTTCCATAATAAGCGTCATGGTTTCCTGGAAGTTGGCGAACGGGCTGCCCCCGGCGGCGTTCGCTGCTGCAGACTTAGCGAGTTTGCGGGCGCGTGCTGCCGTCTGACGGTCTCCCGTCAGCTCCGACGCTTCCATGATGTTGCTGACAGCAACATCAAAGTCACCTCTTTCCGCCGCAATTCGCGCTTCCATCTTCAGCTGCGCCGCTTTTTGATGAATTCCGGGATCTGCCGATTTGTCCGAAGCGGAAGCGGCTGCAAAACACAAACAAGTCACTGCCGTAAACAGCTGAACAGACTTTCGCAGCATGGGAGACGCCTTTGCTGGATGAGAAACCAATGTTTGACCACAAGATGGGTGGAGAACGGATCAGCGCGTACAAAATCCTGAACGGCGCGAGAGACCGACCTGTTGTCTAGCATCGTCGTGCCGGCGGATGGCGTCAAGAATATTCCGGCAATTCCCTGACATACAAGTCGTTTGGAATGCTGTGAATCTTTCGGCCCTGCTGGTCACCCGGGTGATTCCGGTTAGGCTATTGCGAATTATCGCATGGTCTCCGCAGCCCCCCGTGTCGGCGGAATGACGACTCCCAGGCGACCCTACGGTACAAGTGATCGCGGACGAATGTTTTTGCTGCCTGCCGTGAAAAATGTCGCGCCGCTGTATACCCTGTCTCGGGGCATTGGTCTCTACACAAATACGAAAACGGATTTTACCCTCCTTCCGGGAGGGTCGAGCCTAAGCGAGGGGAGGGATTACCGGGCATTTTCGCCTACTTGTTGTCGCGCGATTGCAGCAACCGCCCTCCCCGCTCGTTCCTCGCGACCCTCCCAGCGGGAGGGTAAAGATGTGTAGATGCCCTGTCCCGGGGAGGCGTGAGAGCCGCACGGCGTTAGATGTCGTTTTTCCTGCGCCGGTGACCAACTGTACCGGTGCCTGATCTGAACCAGGTGAGACTCACGAATGCCTGAACTTCCCGAAGTAGAGACCATGGTTCGAGGTCTGAGGCCCGAAATCGAAGGGCGGACTATTCTTGACCTTGAGTTCTGTGCGTGTACACGCCGTCCGGTCCAGGTGTCGCCTTCGCCGGGCAGGTTTCGTAAACAGGTTGCCGGTCAGAAGATCCGGAGCGTGTGGCGGCTGGCAAAACGTGTCGTCGTTGAATTAGCAGACGCCCGGTTTATCGTTATCGAACCGCGCATGACCGGTTTGATGCTGGTGTCCCAGCCTCCGACGACCGAACATCGACGGCTGTGCTGGCACATGGCCCCGAAGCGGAGAAAATGCAGCTCGTTCGAATTCTGGGACCGTCGCGGTCTGGGCACGGTGCGGCTGCTGGACAGTGACCAGATGGCAGAACTACAGGAAACGCTGGGGCCCGACGCACTGAGCATGTCGACCGATGACTGGAAGCAGCAACTTAGTCGGACCAGTCGGCCCATCAAAGTCGCGATGCTGGAGCAGAAGCTGATCGCGGGAATCGGCAATCTGTATGCCAGCGAAATTCTGCACGAAGCGAGCGTTTCACCAAAGCGATCTTCTCAGCGTCTGACGAAGAAACAACTGTCGGCAATTCAGGCCGCCACGAAACGAATCCTGCAGGAAGCCATTCAGTATGAAGGCTCAACACTGGGCGACGGCACCTATCGAAACGCACTGAACAAAGATGGCGGTTATCAGAGCAAGCACCAGGGCTACCAGAAGGAAGGCGAACCGTGTCGAAAATGCCGTGTTGGAGTCATCAGGAGAATCGTTCAGGCTCAGCGATCGACGTTCTACTGTTCAAAATGCCAGCGTTGAGCATGCCGTGCGGCCACACGTTGCCGGGCTCTTTCTGATGCAGGCACACAAGTGTATTTCACTAGCAAACCAGACCCACTCGCTGGCGATTCGAGCTTGTATTGTGGCCACCTTTAGAGGCGTTCCTCATACCTCTGTCTGGTTGGTCCTCCGTGAACTTCGCTACCAGAGATTTTCAATTTCACCACTGCCCGCGTGTACCAGACGTCCCGGGCCTGTACCGTCCGGCCCGCCTCGTAACATTCGCAGCCACACGCGATGCCCGTTGATCGAACCCTGAAACGAGATGTGCTGGGCCAGTTCGTCGTCGTCGGCAACAGAATCGGACTGCCAGTGCACCGTCGGCTTGTCATCAAACAGATCCATCACGGAACTGATGTTGAATTGCACGGGCGGGTTCACTTCCGTGCCGTCCATCGGCCCTCCGACCACTTCCGTCGACGAGACAAATGCGGAGATTTCCCATTCTGCGGTCGCCGGATTCCGGTAGAAGTGACAGCCAATGGGTGCATGGCAGTCGTAATCAACAACGGCACACGTGACGTCGTCAATCAGTTGCTGAAGCCATTCTGGCGGATGGTCTTGTGGCCCCATCTGCGGTCTCATGAGCGGGTTCCTGAATACAAATCACTCAAAGAAATCGGAGAGGCTCGGACTTCAATCGTTCGTGACGCCGATTTCGCAGCGAGAGCCTGCTTCCCCGACAGGTACCAAGCAATTGTCGCGCCGGATGGATAAACCCAGCATTCCTGGAATCGAATTCGGATTATGACGGAGCGTTGCATAAAGGAGACGTTTATGTTGTTAATCCGCAACGTTACAAATTGTTCAATCCTGCTGACACTTGACTGCGGCGGCTGGCCAGGAGCGACCTAATGCCGCTGTACCCGTCTTTTCTTCAATTTCGTAGTGATCGTCCACGTTACATGACTCACACACTCTGCCCTCAACAGAATCCTGCGCTGTATCGCCTGGTTGCGATTGCACTGGTCATTTGCGGCGTGGGCAGCCCGGCGACGGCTGCCGAAGTGCCGATTCGTCAGCGTGCGGTGGATGTGCTGATTCTGCAGAATGGGACTCGTCTTCTGGGCGCGTCGCTGCCGTCAGAAGACGACCGGACGGTTTCAATTCTGGTGAGGGGCAAGTGGCTGCAGCAAAATGTTCCGGAACTCTATGTTCGGCTGATTACTGCGAAGAAGGCCAGCATCGCGCTGAACCCCGTCATTCCGCTGCTGACGGCTCATATTGAATCGCTGGAGGCGGCTGGCGTTCGAGACATTGAACGCGTCGGATTTCTGAGGGAGCGACTGCAGAATCTGAAACACAGCGCGGTCGGCGACGTGACGCCCGACGTCATCATCGTCGAAATATCGGACAAACTGGTGCGCCGGAAACTGCTGCAAAAGCCAAGGATCCGTGAACTCGCAGGACTCGGAATTCTGAATGCGTTAGCTGATGTGGAAACGTCGAGTCAAGCCGACGTGCAGGCCGCCTTGCAGGACATTCCCGCGACGGAATTGATCCGATCACTGCCGACTGAACACACTGAGGATGCCGAGAACAGATTCGGTCGAATACTGCTGCAGACAGACCGCATCTTCGGCACGACGTGTCGGCTGATTCTTCACGCGAATCGCTACATTTCAGAGCAGGACGCGAACGCGAACCCGGAAACGTTGGCGCTGGAATTGCTGGCCGGGCAGGTACAGTCACAACTCAGCGCGCTTTTGAATGGGGACGTCACAGCATCAGCTGGCAAATTGAAGCCAGGGCAGAATGCGCCGGCTCACGGGCAATTACTCCCACCGCAGGCTGCCATCATCGCCGCAGCTCAGCAGGCCGACGTGGTGGAAGTCAGCGAAATGAAACTGCATGCGGCATCCGGCAGTGCCAGCGTAACGATCGACCTGTATTACAAGAACCCAGGCGAAGTGGGCTGGAGATTCGTCGGTCGCGTGACGGGCGCAGCGACGCCTCAGGATATTTCTGCTGACCAGCAGCAAAACATAGCCAACGATCCTCGAGTCAAACAGATTACTCAGCTGTTTGGCAGTCTGGGTGCCGGGGCGAACGATCTGACGAAGGCGATATCGGTCGGCGCTGCGGTTGAAGTTGCTCAGAAGAGGGCCAAAGAGAGTCTGCAGGCGTTTGGTGGGTTGGCGGGGGTTGCTTCGGCCAATCGGCTTTCCGTGCAGCGAGGCACCTTGACAGAACTGCCGTAGGGGCTTTGTTAAAGCCAAAAAACAGGGTTGAATCATTCGCTGGAAAGGGGGGGCTGACCCCCTTTTCCTCGCTCGTTCTGTTCCAGGAGGTGACACCATGTGAGCCTGGTGCTGCATCCACATTAAGTTTACTAACGCTGACGGTAGCGGAAGTCGCCAGGACTTTCAGCGTTTCCCCTCGTTTGCCGAAACTCCTGGCGAGTTCCGCTACTAGTAAACTCAACATGGGCAGACCACTGGCCGTGCCGGATGCTCGCTTTTCAAGAAAAGGCCGTCTTCTTTTCACCCTGCCAATTGGTGATCACTGCGGACTCCAGTACGATCACTGCAATGCCAGCCATTGTTGTTGAGAATCTGGGTCGTACCTACCAAGTGTACCGCAAACGCGAAGGACTGCTGGCTTCCCTGCGCGGTCTGTTTCACCGTGAGTATCGTGAAGTCCAAGCCGTGAAAAACGTCAGCTTCACCATTGAAGAAGGCGAAATGCTGGCGTTTCTCGGCCCGAATGGTGCCGGCAAGACGACCACGCTAAAGCTGCTGTCCGGACTGATCGTGCCGACATCGGGTACCGCGACGGTCCTGGGTCATGTGCCGTGGAAACGAGAAAACGCGTACCGTCGCCGGTTTTCGCTGGTCACCGGGCATAAGGAACAACTGTGGTGGGATCTGCCGGCTCAGGAATCATTCCGACTGCACAAAGAAATCTACCGTATCAGTACGGAAGACTACAATTCACGTCTCACTGAGCTGACTGAACTGCTGGGCGTCACGGAATTGATGAGCCAGCCGGTGCGCGAACTGTCGCTGGGCGAACGCATGCGAATGGAGCTGATCGCTGCCCTGCTGCACCGACCGGACGTATTGTTTCTGGACGAACCGACCATCGGACTGGACGTCATCAGTCAAAGAAAAGTTCAACAATTCCTGCTGAAGTACCAGAAGGATCAGGGAATTACGGTGATCCTGACCAGCCATTACATGAAAGACGTGGAAGCGTTATGCGATCGAGCGATTGTGATCAACAAGGGGGCCGTGATCCACGACGGGGCACTCGCGGAAATCGTTGATCGTTTCAGTCAGCATAAAATCATCGAACTTCATTTTGCCAGCGACAGCACACCGAACGGTATCGACCGCTACGGTGTCGTATTGGAAGATCGGCCTCCGATGCTGCGGCTCCAGGTGGAAAAGCAGAAGGTGTCAGCCGTGTTGTCACAGGTTTTGGCGGAGTACAGCATCGAAGACGTCAGCGTCTCTGAGCGACCGCTGGAAGACGTGATCGCCGAATTGTTTACGGCTGAGGAATATTAGTTTTTCGATGACAGCCTCCACCTCTTATACCTTCAAAGAAAACGCCATCGCCACCGTGCGCGTCAAGTGGCTGATTCTGAAGACGGCGATGGAGGAGCGGCTGGTTTATCGAGGCGATTTCGCATTTGCCACTCTGGTCCGTTTTCTGCCGATCATCACTCAGATATTTCTGTGGAATGCCATCTTCGCCGGCCACAACGATGGCGAGCTGAACGGTTACACGTACGCCAATATGGTGGCGTACTATTTGTTGGTGATGGTCGCCCGAGCGTTTTCCAGCATGCCCGGTCTGGCCAACGGGATTGCTCTGTCCGTGCGGGATGGATCTGTACGCAAATATCTGATCCAGCCGGTGGACATGCTTGACTATCTGTTCTGGCACCGTATCGCCCACAAACTTGTGTATTACGCCGTGGCGATCGGCCCGTTCTTGCTTGTGTTCTGGCTGTGTCGAGACTACCTGCCCGACTGGCCGGAACCAAAGGTGACCGTCGCCTGGATCTGTTCGCTGCTGATGGCATTTCTGGCCGGGTTTCTGATCGAATCTCTGATTGGCCTCATATCGTTCTGGTTCCTGGAAGTCAGTTCGCTGATCTTCATTTACATGATGATGAACTACTTTCTTTCCGGCCACATGATCCCGCTGGAATGGATTTCTGAATGGATCCCGTGGGTCAACTATCTTCCGTTCAAATACCTCGCCTACTTTCCTGCGGCGATTCTGCTGGGCCGAATTCCACCCGACACGCTGGTCATCGAATTGACGATTCAGGCCGGCTGGATCGTGATTCTGCTGGTTGCCAACCGGGTGGCGTTCCATTACGGCGTCCGCAGGTACGGAGCGTTTGGTGGCTGACTCACAAACAGAAAATACGCCACAGGTGGATAACTCCACTGCCCCGTTTCGCGATCCGCCAGGCAACATTACTGTTGCCGTGGCTGCTCCAACGAAGGCGCCGGCCACAACCCACTTGAACGCTGGCACGCTGGAACGAACCACGGACCCGGTCTTCATCTTCTCGTATCTGGCCAACCTGACGGTCGTGACGGCGAACGCAGCGACGTTTGTCTTTGCCGATTGGGTCGCGTGGCTGGCGGCTAACGGATCCGGAGCGACTCAATACCACGAGGAATTGCCCGGGCGAATCATTCAGTATGGCATCATTGCGGCGATTTGCGTGCGAATCTTTCTGGGCCAGTCGATTGACCGATTCGGCGTGCGAAGAGTCTGGCTGTTCATGAGTGCTCTGAACTTCTGCGGACTGTTTATTTTTGCATCGTTGACGCAGCTTTCACCAATGGTGTATGCCGGACGAATTCTGTTTGCCGTCGGGCTGGCAGGCATGTTCACGTGTGGAACGTTCCACATTCAATCCTGCGTCACCGAACGTCGCCGCACAGAATTTATTGCGCTATTCGGCAGCAGCGGTTTTATCGGAATGATTCTGGGACCACAGCTTTCGGAATATCTGCGGTCACTGTGCGGCGACAACCCGGACGTTTTTTTCCCCCAGGTATTTCAGGCGACTGTCGTGCTGATTGCTGCTTATATTGTTTTTCTGATCATGGCGACGCGCGGCCTGCCCCGCCCCGAAAAACATCCGGCCCGGCCGTCGCTGATCCGGCTGACGCGTGATTACTGGCCAGGATTGGTCGTGCTTGTGGCGGTTGCGATGGGCATCGTGTTCACCGTCCCGTCACTGTACCTGGTACGTTTCACAAAACACGAACACTTTGGCGGGATCGCGACGTACTGGACGACATACGCGATCATGGCATTCGCATTCCGTCTTCGCACAGCAGCGCTCAGTCAGCGAGTCGGCCGATATCGGCTTATTTTCTGCGGTCTGGTATTCCAGGGACTCGGCCTGTGGGCCCTGATTCCTGTGTCAGAATCGTGGCACCTGTTGTTTTCTGCATCCTTGTGCGGCTTTGGCCACGCCTTGTTGTTTCCGTCCATCGTCTCGCTGGGGTCCGGCACCTTTCCTGCTCGTTATCGAGGCAGCGGCACCAACCTGACATTGGGCTGTCTGGATCTGGGTGTCGGACTCTCTGCACCGTTACTCGGTAAGATCATCGACCTGCCGACATTTGACGGAGTCGGATTTCGTCAGATGTTTTTCGTTGCAGGATGCATGCCGCTGATCGTGGCCACGATTTGGTTTCTGGTGAAACGCCACCAGGTCGACAGCGAGACGCAGGTTCCTCAAACCACCGAGGTTGCCGTTTAACGCGTGCCTTGATGCTGCCGGTTTTTTTCAATCCGGACATGACACGCGGTTCGTTGAAGTTCCACGGACGCGCCCTATAATCACGCCTCGTTCGATCTGCCGGTTTGTTGATCCCACGCTTGAAGGAGCGGGGCTTTGGACGCACTTTGCCGAATTTGTTGTATTCCCGCTGAGCTCCTCGCGAAGGTTCCCGGACTGGGTCCGATCATCCGGATGTGCTGCACCTCCGTCGGCCAGAAAGTCCTGATGGCATTGACCGGTCTGGCCCTCTGCGGGTTTCTGGTCACGCATCTCAGCGGAAATTTGCTGTTGTTCGCAGGCGAAGAACAGTTTAACGCGTACGCAGAAAAACTGCACAGCATGGGGCCACTGCTTAAGATGGCAGAAGTCGGCCTGCTGACCATATTCCTCGCTCACCTGGGGCTTGCCATTTCAACGACAGCCATGAGTCGCCGAGCCAGACTCAAGCAGTACGCTGAGAAAGAGTCCAAACAGGAGGCCTTTGCAATTCCAAACGGCGGAGCTTCCAGTTGGATGCTGCTGACGGGATTGGGCATCGGAGCTTTTGTGCTGCTGCATCTTGTGGACTTGCGGTTCGAGCTGCGACCTGATTTGGATTATTCGTCGGCAACTCAGGATGGCACGGACAAAGCATATGCGACGGTTCATCTGGTGCTGTCCAGCCCTGTCAGCTTTGTGGCATACGGTGTCGCCCTGATTCTGTTGGGAATCCATCTCTCACATGGAATTCGCAGTGCGTTGCAGTCGCTTGGAGTATCTCATCCAAGGTGGGACAAACTGATCGAAATCGGCAGCATGCTCTTTGCCTGGGCAATTGCTCTGGGATTCCTTTGTGTACTTGGTTGGGTCGCCTTGACCGGCTGAATTATTGCAGCCACTTTGTAACTCCGTTCAGATCCGGCAGACTGATCCGGAACAAAAAGAAATCACCTGAGGTTCTCTGATGGTCCGCGTTGCAAGTGAAACGTTGAATTCGCGAGTACCCGAAGGTCCTGTGGACCAGATCTGGGACAAACATCGCTTCAATATGAAGCTGGTCAATCCGGCCAACAAGCGCAAATTCAGTGTCATTGTTGTGGGCACTGGTCTGGCCGGCGGTTCAGCGGCCGCTTCGCTGGCCGAACTCGGATACGAAGTCAAATCGTTCTGCTTTCAGGACAGTCCACGTCGAGCCCACAGTATTGCCGCTCAGGGCGGGATCAACGCAGCGAAGAACTATCCCAACGACGGTGACAGCATCTGGCGGTTGTTCTACGACACGGTCAAAGGTGGCGACTACCGAGCGCGTGAAGCCAACGTTTACCGTTTGGCTCAGGTCAGCAACAACATCATCGACCAGTGTGTGGCCCAGGGAGTTCCCTTCGCACGCGAATACGGGGGGACCCTGTCCAATCGATCCTTCGGCGGAGCTCAGGTTTCGCGAACGTTTTACTCGCGGGGACAGACCGGACAGCAACTGCTGCTGGGAGCCTACCAGGCAATGATGCGACAGGTGCAACTGGGTAAGGTGCAGCTGTACGCTCGACGTGAAATGCTGGAACTGATCGTCGTTGACGGTGTTGCACGTGGTATTATCGTTCGTAATCTGCTGACGGGGCAGCTGGAAACTCACACCGCCGACGCTGTTGTCATGTGCACCGGCGGCTACGGCAACGTTTATTATCTTTCTACAAACGCCAAGGGCTGCAACGTCACGGCTGCGTGGCGCTGTCACAAACGCGGTGCCTACTTCGCCAACCCGTGTTACACCCAGATTCATCCCACGTGTATTCCGGTCAGCGGTGACTATCAGTCCAAGCTGACGCTGATGAGTGAGAGTCTGCGCAACGACGGTCGTGTCTGGGTTCCTAAGAATAAGGGTGACTCGCGTGCGCCGGCAGAGATTCCGGAGGAGGACCGCGACTACTATCTGGAACGTCGTTATCCGTCGTTCGGCAACCTCGTGCCTCGTGATGTTGCTTCGCGAGCGGCCAAAGAACGTTGCGATGCCGGCTTTGGTGTCGGTGATACGAACCTTGCTGTGTATCTGGACTTCCGTGACGCCATCAATCGAGTCGGCGAAGATGCGATCCGCAAGAAATATGGCAACCTGTTCCATATGTATCACAAGATCACGGCGGAAGATCCCTACAAGGTGCCGATGAAGATCTTTCCGGCCGTTCACTACACGATGGGCGGACTGTGGGTCGATTACCATTTGATGAGCAACCTGCCCGGTCTGTTTGTGCTGGGTGAAGCCAACTTTTCTGATCACGGCGCTAACCGTCTGGGAGCCAGTGCTTTGATGCAGGGTCTGTCAGACGGCTACTTTGTCCTGCCCTACACCATTGGCGACCATCTGGCGACGTCTCAGTTACCGACTGTCCCTGAAGACCACCCGGCCTGCGTTGAAGCGCTGGCGTCCGCGAAGAGCCGCATTGATCAGCTGCTGTCCGTTCAGGGGACACGTACGGTCGACAGCTTCCATCGGGACCTTGGGCAGATCATGTGGGACAACTGTGGTATGGCACGGAACAAAGCCGGACTGGAATCCGCTGTGGGGCAGATTCAGGAGCTTCGTGATCAGTTCTGGCAGAATGTTCGCGTTCTCGGAAGCGGCGAATCATTCAATCAGAGTCTTGAGAAAGCCGGTCGAGTGGCGGACTTCCTGGAATTTGGCGAACTGCTGGCCACGGATGCTCTGCATCGCGAGGAGTCGTGTGGTGGTCACTTCCGTGAAGAACATCAGACCGATGAGGGCGAAGCCAAACGCAATGACGAAGATTTCAACTATGTTGCCGCGTGGGAATACCACGGCGTCGGCGAAGACTCAACGCTTCATAAAGAACCGTTGACCTTCGACAACGTCCCTCCCGCAACGAGGAGCTATAAATAATGAGCAGTGAAACACTCAATCTGACACTGCGTGTGTGGCGACAGAACGATCCGGATACGCCCGGACGTTTCGAACACTATCAGCTGAACGGCGTCAGCACACATATGTCGTTCCTCGAAATGCTGGACGTTCTCAACGAGCAGTTGATCGAATCCGGTGAGGAACCCGTTGCCTTCGATCACGACTGTCGGGAAGGAATCTGCGGAACCTGCAGCCTGATGATCAATGGCAAGGCGCACGGGCCGGACAAAGCAACAACGACTTGTCAGTTGCATATGCGTCGCTTCAATGATGGCGACACCGTCACGATTGAACCATGGCGAGCCACTGCGTTCCCCGTTGTGCGAGACCTTGTTGTGGATCGTTCGGCGTTCGACCGAATCATTTCCGTTGGCGGCTACGTGTCTGTCAACACCGGAAACGCACCTGACGGTAACGCCATTCCGATCGCCGGAAGTCAACAGGAAGTGGCGATGGACGCCGCGGCCTGCATCGGTTGTGGTGCCTGTGTTGCTGCGTGCAAAAATGCGTCGGCCATGCTGTTCGTGGCGGCCAAGGTCTCGCAGTTGGCCATTCTGCCACAGGGGCAGCTGGAACGCTCGGAACGAGTGGTCAGCATGGTCACACAGATGGATGACGAGGGTTTCGGTTCCTGTACCAATACCTCAGAATGCGAAGCCGCCTGTCCCGCCGAGATCTCTGTGAGCAACATCGCTCGACTGAATCGGGAATACCTGCGAGCATCGTTGTGCGGTCGCGACTGACGGCTGGCCGCAGTGCTTTCTAACTTAGGCAGCTGGTCGCTGGTCGTCCTCTGTTGCAGGACGTTGGTGTTGGGACGGTTCCACTGAGGTGCAGTCAGCAATGTTCTGACCGCGAAACGGCAACATGCGCACCACCCAATCGATCAGCGGGTCGACCAGGGCAGACACACGATCGGAGACCATGCTTAGCAAAGGTGTTCCTGCCGCAAAGGCAAGTGTAATCAGAGTCACAAACGCTCCGCCCACAAGATCGTCGCTTAGCGCATGAGCTCCACCGACCAGTCGTGGCAGCATCAAGAAGACAGTGAGCAGAAGGACCAGCGGAGTCCAGCGGTTGCGTGTCGATATCAACGTGAATCCGGCCCACAGCATTGTCACGGCCGCATGGTCGCCCGGAAAACTTTTGGGTGAGCAGTCCTTCGTCTGCAGGTGTGGGTAGAGTTCACTCAATCGCACGCATGGTTCGTAAACCAGCGATGGACCTGGACGGCTCCAGTCAAAGAAAAGCACAACTCCGTGAAACCCCCCGCGGACCGCCAGCAGACAGAGCAGCAGCACGGCAAACCTGACAGTGCCCGCCGGGATTTCGGCTTTCGGAAACGTGACGCCTGGCGTCCACAGGAATGACGTCATGAGAATCAGGACCACGACGTCGAAGAAACGAATGTTCATATACGCCCACATGGCCGTCCAGCCGGGCACGTCCTGCAGCGAATTCAGCGAACCGTTCAACAATCGAAATGTTGCTTCATCCAATTCGTTCCACACGGTCCGACTCGCCGGATACAGCCAACTGCCAAGCAAGGCTGTCGCCAGTAGAGAAAGGGAAAGAACCATCCGTGGTCGAAACAATTGTGCGTCCTCCTTTTTCATGATGGCATCAACCGGCGTTCTTCTCAGCCGATTTTGGTTTTTTCTTTTTCTGCAGCTTCCCGCTAAGCAGCTCCTCGACAATTTTCGCCAGAACGGCCGGGTCACGTACGTCCATGACGTGTTGAATACGGGATTCCGGCAGCCCCATACGATTCATGATCTGTTCTGCGGTATCCCACATCTTTTCCTGTTTTTTGCCCGTGGCCAGATACAGATTTGTCACCAGTTCACTTAGACGCTGATCGTCGATGGCGTCGCGGTTGTCGTAGTACCGCTTAATGACCTTCTGTTGGTGCGGCGAATAATTTCGATTTGACATGTCGATTGCTTGATCCTGGAAGCGGTCAGCGGCCGACCTGCAAAGTCGGTCTCGTGGCACCGCACGAATGGTTTGAGTCTGTTTGCGTTGATGGGGACACTTAGAGTCTGTCACGTGTGCTAACGATAACAGCAAATGCACCCTGCGCTAACCGAAGACTGTCCCTGTGGAACCCTTCACGCGGCTCTGCGTGCCAACCGTGGTGGCATTGCATTTTCAATACGTTCGGCGATCGACTGTTTTTCTGCCTCTGCCGTTTTTATGAGTTCCAACTGCTCGTTTGCCATCCTGTCCCAGCGAGAGATCGATGGAAACCGGATCGTCGTTGTCGCGGCTGTGTCACGGTTCTTCCAAAACCAGCTGCGAATTCGCCGTGTCACCCCAGTTCCAAAATCCAGCAACTCCAGGGGAATACTGGCTGCTTTGATCGCAGCGATCTCAAGTCGCGAATCACGCCCACCGTAGATGGGAAAAAATCGAGACATTCGAGCGACCGCATCGCGGATCAGGAATGTGGAAAGCCGAGGATGTGACGAATACATCTGTATCGGAAAGGCCAGATTCCCGATCACCGGCAAAGTTCCGATTAACAGAGCTTCACCGTACGCCGTCCCCTTGCGCACGTTGCCAATCATGCGAATCAACGTGATCAACGTCCGCAGGATCGGCGACACAATGACCGGCAGCAAATACAGGAAACTTCCAGTGGCAGCAAAAGCCGCGAATCCTCCAACCTTCAGTGGCATCAACACCGGGGTTGCAAGTTTGATACTCAGATGCATGCCAAAACAGCGAGCATATTCATCCAGTTCCTGAGACTCACAGGACTGCAGCAGTGCCGCATGTTCCTCGGGAAAAAGACGGCCGGACTGTTCCCATTCCCGAATTGCTGAACGAATCTGCAATTGGCCGAACGCTCGCTGAAATCGACTGGATACGATCAGCAGAAACAGTCGCACCATCTGATGACGGCGGTGTGCAGCGTCAGAGAACCAACGATGGGCAGCCGCAGGCAATACTCTTGACATCAGCCAGTTGGTTTGAAAACGCAGACCCGGCCCGGCAAAGAGACGCCCGTCGGCAATTCGACCTTCCGCCGAAAACTCTTTTGTTTTTCGCTCACAAAAGTCTGCTACAGCTGTGCGACGAACATTGGCGTTCGTGACCAATTTGTGGACGCGTCCGCGATACGTTTTGTTTCCACTGTACCGTTGCGTAAATCGCCCCAATGGTCCGGGGATGCATCCGCACCAGTACGTTAGTCGAGTGAACAGACGGGAACTGCTTCGAAACCGCTCGTTCGTCGGGTTGTCAGTGATCTCGTTCCTGTGCCAGATGTCCAGACATCGCTTGCGGTAGATCGTTTGAAAGCTCGCACCGAAAAATGGCAATCGCTGCCTCGCGACCGCAATTTCAGCCAGCTTCCAGTTGGCTGAGTGTTGTACGAGCCGTTCTACATCGGACTCCAATTGCTCGGATCCGTCGTCACCCAGAGTTGCCTGGATGCGTACATGATGGGTTTCGAGATAGGTGTGCAGCGTCGTTGCGTCGAGGTCGTCGAACAGGGGCAATGACCTCAAACGCAGTCCGGCGGCGACGTAGTGCGATACCAACATCGCGGGAATGCCCGATTCCAGATCAACGATGACGTAGCCTTCGTCAGTACGCAAAAGGTTGGCCGTCGAAACCACGGCCGCTTTACTAACCTGCCACCCGGAACCGACTAATCCGGACTCACGCAGCAATGATTCCAGACGTGACATCAGGTCCAGCAGTTCGTCGATCTCTTCCGCCGATTGCTTCTGGTCCGCTGACGATGTCCACGGCAGCAGGTTTCGCAACATGCGGAAGTTGGCGGCTCCTGGGCGAATGCCACGCCCCTGAATCAATTCGCTGCCCAGAGCGTACGCCGAAGACTCCGCATCCCAACGAGCGTAGAGCGGTTGGGCAACTCGGGTCTCCGGCATGAAAACCTGTATCAGAGCGCCGGCGACGCGGCGACGGTAAAAGCACGCAAGGATCGCGTCCTCGGAAACCTGATACCCAAACGAAGCCTGAAACGCGCAGCGATAGATGAATCGTGTCAGCAAGCCGGGACGGAAGATTTTCTCCACGCACAGATGATGATCGCCCGCAGAATCGGTTGCCTTCACCAGTACCGCGCGCGCGGCGCGGCCGCTTCCCAGAGTCAAAACAGATTCAACCTGTTTGGGACGCCACGATCCGTCCGCGGACAATAGTCCGAGGTGGTTTTCAGGTGGGCTGGTTTCGAGCCGAATCGTTCCTTCGACCGAACTCGATAATTGCTGCATCAGGGGCCTCGCGACCGAAATTGTCCCGGCCAACGGCTGCAGAAGTTGACTCCCGACTTCGTGGACAACAGCCATGTGGCAGAAATTACCGGAACACAGTTGTATCGACAACATCAGTCGCGCCGGTAAAACCCTACCCGAAGCACCGATAGCGTCGACGCAGCCACCCCATCCTGGTGCATGGGTGTTTATATGGGGCTTGTGGGATATTTGCGTTGACCGGGAGGAGGCAGGGACAGCCCGGTGCAAAAGATCTTCCGTCTGTGTTTCGGCAATCGTACAAACACAGCGCCGAACACTACTGGCTGCGTCCCCTTTGTGTTTTCCTACGGTCGTCGCCGTAAGTTATCCGCCTGTGCGTCGGAGTCGCGTTCAGATGCACCGAAGCTGTTCGGCGTATGATAATCGTCAGTCTTGCGGCCGCGTCGATCCGCCGAAGCACCGTTCGATTTTGACCTGGCCAATTCGCGCGTGGTGTAATCATCCGCCAGCAGCAGGTTCAGAATCGCGTCTCCGTATGCTTCTCTAACTTTATTCTTTTTCGATGACGCGGGAATCGCGATCGTCACGATTTCGCAGGTTTTCGAGGTCGACAGAAACTGTTCGAGTGTACCGTCGGCGGATTCACCGGGAAGCTCCACAAAGCCAAACCCCAGCCAGGTCGCAACATCTCGTGCTGCATCCGCAGCGCCGGAACTCGAAGCCACAACGCCTCGATCTCCGCTGAACGATCGAATATGGATCACACGTTGTGGTTGAAACTCCTGCACGGTCGCGAGAATGAAACGGACTTCCGGTTCAGTGTTCTGAAATTCGTTGTCTGCAACCGTGCTGGTCGGAAATCTACGATTGAGATAAACGCCGTTGCCGTTCTCTCGGCGCGACATTGCCATGCCGTCCGGATTTGAGTTCCTCACAACCAGAGAATGCACTCCACCGAGGATAAGTCTGTTCTGGTGCAGGTATTCCGCCAGCTGTTCAGTCAATGAAATTGCTACCGGGTCGTGTCCGGCCAGACTACCCAGAACCAGTGTGCGATAACCGGTTTGACCGATCGTAATCCCTTCGATGTCGCGGCCATCGGCGCTGGTTGCCAGAGGCTCCCACCGGAACGCTGTCGTCTCAACGATCGGCCGTAACCGATCGGAGTCACCAGAGCTGGTGAGGGAATCAAAGGCCGGAGCCATGCCCGGAGACAGCGCCGTTACGCCGGTCGACTCCGGGGAACCCGAAAATCTGGGAATGCTGGTACAACCACAGCTTCCGGCGGCGCAGACTGATGCCATGAGAATCAGTCGTAAAGGCGAACCACCAATGCTGCGAATGTGAGGGGGAATCCACATCGCAAAACTCCAATGCCAGCTTGCGACTGCATCCATGTTGGTCGGCAACCAGCAGCTATGTGATGTCGCCACTGCACGGAACTTCCGTCCCGGAATGAGTGGCCACAGTTCTTGTCTTCATCTCGTTCGAAATGAAGTGTTACTCGTCAATACCAAGGTGATAGCACAACTGTTCGAATCGTTCCTGAAACTCATCGCTGGAAGAATGGACGTGCTCGGCTTCAGTGATGAATCGTATTTCTTCGCGACACGCAACCCGATTGTCGTCCAGTGCCAGTTCGTACTCCGAATTGTCATGGCCGTAAACGAATAGCAATTTATGTTCGTCGAGCTGGACTTCCATTGGCTTGCGCGGATTCAAAACCGCGATGCCGCAGCATCCGTCGTCAAGCAGCAGATCTTCAAAGTCAAGAAGAATACTCTGCAGGACCGGCAGGTCGATCTGTTCACGGTAGAGATCTGTGTGCTGGCCGTTGTTTTTGTCGTGACTGGTTTCCAGAACGACGTCAACGGACTCACCCAGCGGGTCCAACAGGGAAAGAAATGTGTCGAACAACCGCTCTCGGCTCACGGAACTCATCAGCACTGGAATACGTGCGCCGGACTCTGCGTCGACATACCATTCGTGCCGGTATCCCGTTTCCGGAATGACTTCCAGGTTGTACGATGGCCGGACTGCATCCGTCAGCGTGAACTCGCCATAGCGAGCAACACTCATATGTTCTTCCAGCTGGTTTTCGGAAAGACTCCGGAAGCTGCTGACACCGTGCGGTGTGTCGCCGTCGCGGTAGCTCGTTTTCAAGAACTTCTTCAGGAATCCCATTAGACTTTTTCTCGATGAAAACTTGTTGTGGTTGAATCAAGTTGAGCGACCAACGGGAGCAGATTCTCTGTTGCACGCGGTCGCTCACATCGTCCGAGGGCCAGCCTCATCAGATTCTCATACCAGTGGCTGACGTTATTGTCAGACACCAGCACACGTCCCCGGTGGGGATACATGCTGCTCGGTGCAAACCTAGCATCCAATCCGCGCGGGATGAGAATCATTTGCAACGTTCCCGGAAATCCTGCCATTCCGGTTCAGCGCAGACACGAACGTGCGGTCCTGCGAAACTATTCCGGCGCATTGGTACAGCGGCATAATCCGAGGAATCTGTACATCCGGCAAAGACCACCGGAATCATCGCCTGAAAACTGTCCCAGCTAACGGAAACGTACTTCCATGCCTCTGCTGTTCCCATCCTCTGTCGGCAGCATGACATGGCAAACCAACGAACACGTCGGGCGTTGCGTGACAATCGTACGAATCATGGCCGTCGTGTTGTTTCTTCTGGTCAGCCTGAATGATTCTGAGGCCATTGAAAACGAGACAGGCCTGGTGGACACACTGGACCATTGGTTCATCATCAGGTTCGACGGCAAACCTGTTGGGTATGAACACGTACAGTCTCGTCAAATGAACCATGCCGGAGAGGTGACAAGACTCTGTCAGCGAAAAACGCAGTTGAATCTCAAACGATTGGGACAGAATCTGACACTCCGAGCATCGCTGCAGACCAGACAAACAACGGATGGACGTTTGCTGAGTTTCAATCTGCAGCGTGTTGACGGGGCCGGAGCCCGTATGGAACGCAGTGGCGAACTGAGGCGTGACAGTTCCGTCTTCCACATTGAGGAAAAAATCAACGCCACACGGAGGGAGTTTGATCTTCGCGTACCGGACAATGTCCGATCACCGATCTTCAGCGAGTGGTTGCCGGAGGTCATGCAGAGTTCACGTGACCGGATCGTCGTGCCCGTGTTGTTTCCGGAATCAGCGTCGGTCGCGGACATCACTGCCACTCACGGACAGATGCGAAACCTTCGTATCGGTAACGACAACCCCGTCCCGACACGAAGAATCCGTTTTTATCCCCGCTCAGCCCCAACGAAGTCGACCACGTTTTACGTTTCAGATGTTGCAGGTGATCCCCGCGGAGAATCGGCCAGCACGCGGCGACCGACGTTGGCGAATCAGGACCGTTCTGCCGCATTCGCACCGCTTGCGGTCGTCCTGCGGCAGGAAAAATCAATTCTTGGAGGAACGCTGACCATCGATGCGGCGTCGGCGTCCGAGGCTCTGAGTGCTGCGTCTGAGAAGTCACTGGATCTGACCGTCAGAAGCCTTGTCCCGGTCAATCGTCTGTTTTCGAATAACCACCGTACTCAACTGGTTCTGGATTTAAGTGTTGTGAGTGGCTTTCTGCCACAGATTCCGGAGACGATATTTCAAAAAGTTCAACTCCTGAACGATTCCACAGCGCGCATCACGCTGCTTCCATCAATCGTCGAACGGCAACGCACTCTGCGGACGTCAAACGTAATATTGCCGTCACAATCAGCCACACACTGGATGCCGCTGCAGGATGCAACGCTGCAGAAAATGGCGTTCATTGCTTCCGCCGGCCAGACCGATCCACGCGAAGTCTGTCGACGGCTGGAATCCTTTGTGCATTCAAAGATGCAGCATTCTGCGTTTTCCACTTCGCTGATTCCTGCTGACGAGGTTGCTCGTGCATTACGAGGTGACTGTACGGAACATGCCGTGCTGCTGGCAGCCCTGATGCGTATCAAAGGAATCCCGTCAAGGATTGTGTCCGGACTGGTCCACACCAACCAGCAACTCGGTTTCACCGGCCACACGTGGGTCGAAGCACTCATCGGCAGTGAATGGATTCCATTCGATTCGACCATCGGCTCAGTGAAATCGAATGTGACGCACCTGAAACTTGCGGATTCAGAAATGCCCGATGAAATGAGCAGCGGCATTGTTCTGTTTCTGCCCGTCCTTGACCTGGCCGGCCGCGCCGAGGTCAGAGTCATTTCTGATCGGTAGAGCGCGCTTCACCGAAGTGCTGCGACTTCGGCCACCGTTCAGCTGCGAAACTGCTCGCCGGAGCTGCGACACGACAGACGCGTCCATGCTGCATCAACCGATGATGCCGTGAGCGACGTTGCCGTGGACGTCGGTGAGGCGGAAGTCGCGTCCGGCGTAACGGTAAGTCAGCTTTGTGTGATCAAGGCCCAGCAAATGCAGAGTTGTGGCGTGCAGATCGTGTGTGTGGAATTTGTTTTCCACGGCCGTGATGCCAAACTCGTCCGTCGCTCCGTATCTCATGCCACCTGTCACGCCGCCGCCCGCCATCCACACGGAAAAGCCGGTTGAGTTATGGTCGCGGCCATCAGCTTTTTTTGCCGCAGGAGTACGACCGAATTCGCCGCCCCAGATAATCAACGTGTCCTTCAGCATACCTCGCTGTTTCAGATCGGCGATCAGTCCGGCGATCGGTTTGTCCGTGGCACCGCAGTTACTGGTCAATCGAGCCTTCAAGCCCTTGTGCTGATCCCAGCCTTCATGAGTCAGTTCAATATAACGCACGCCCGCTTCAGCGAAGCGACGAGCCATCAGGCACATCTGGCCAAAGTCGTCGGTCTGTTTCTGACCGATTCCGTACTGCTTCATCGTCTGCTGCGTTTCGTCGCTTAAGTCCATTAGCTTTGGCACGGCGGCCTGCATTCTGAACGCCAATTCATAGGATTCGATCACTCCTTCCATTTGTGAGTTGGGTTCGTGCCGCCGCAGCAGATCGCGGTTGGCTTCCTGCAGCAGATCCATCTGCTTTCGTTGCGTTACGACATCAAAGCGAGGATTCGAAATGTTGCCGATCTTCGCGTCCTGAATTGACTGTCCGCTGCTGCCCATCGGCGTTCCCTGATAGACGGCTGGCAGAAACGCGCTACCGTAATTCTGAGCGCCTCCCAGTCGTGACGGTGGTTTGAGAGTGACAAATCCAGGCAGGTCCTGGTTTTCCGTTCCCAGTCCATACAACACCCATGAACCGACAGACGGTCGGACAAACTGGAATTGACCAGTATGCAGCTGCACCAGTGCCTGTGGATGGTTAGGCAGCGTCGTGTGAGCTCCGTTGATCAGACAAAGATCGTCAGCGTGTTTTGCCAGGTTCGGGTACAGGTCGGAAATCGGCAACCCGCTTTCGCCATGCTGTTGGAACTTCCACGGGGACGGCATCAATTTGCGACCGTTCTGACTGGCAGCCCCTTCAATGTCTCCCGGTGCCTCGCCTGCATGCTCTTTCAGCGCGGGCTTGTCATCGAACGTGTCAACATGAGACGGCCCGCCGCGCATGCACAGAAAGATGACTCGCTTTGCAGTTGCGGCAAAGTGAGTTTCCTTCGGCGCCAGCGGAGCTACCGCCGTGGCCGCACGCACCGCTTCGGTTGCCAGTCCGGCGAACGCCAGATATCCGAAACCGCAGGAGGCCGATTGAAGTGCCAGTCGTCTGGAACATGGAATCATATTGT
>LWDU01034371.1_pt1 | contig 32389 bp, 31 predicted proteins | sample 727161 | NCBI WGS metagenome assembly LWDU01 (sample SAMN04566230, study PRJNA314399) | hydrothermal vent metagenome | isolation source: deep sea hydrothermal plume seawater | place: Mexico: Gulf of California, Guaymas Basin | collected 2004-07-11 | reverse complement strand
GACTTTAGTGTAGGAGATAAAGTTTCACATTGCATGGTTATAGGTTCATATTCAGAAAGAATGTTAATTAATGCTAATCGATTAATATTATTAGATGCAAATACTTCGTTAGATATTGCTGCAGCATCTACGCTTCAAGGACTCACAGCACAGTATTTACTACATGAGTCGTGGAACTTAAAGCCTGGCCAAACTGTGCTTATTCATGCAGCCGCAGGTGGAGTAGGATTAATATTGTGTCAATGGGCAAAATATATTGGTGCAAGAGTAATTGGTACAGTAGGGACTGAAGAAAAATCCGATTATGCTTTAAAATATGGTTGTGATCATACAATACTTTATACTAAGGAAGATTTTTCAACTAAAGTAAAAGATATAACAGAAGGTAGAGGAGTAGACGTAGTATATGATGCTATAGGGAAGGATACCTTTAGTAAAGGCTTATCATGTCTAGCTGAAAGGGGTAGACTTGTTTGTTATGGTTTTGCATCCGGTCCTATACAACCCGTAGACATATCTGTTATCAGACCTTTTTCTCAATCTATTGCTACTGGTGGATTAATGACCTATACAAAAAACCCTGTTGAAAGACAAAAAAATTCAAAACAACTATTTGATTTAATTAATAAAGGAGTTTTAAAAATTAATATTAATCAAAAGTATTCGTTGGAAGATGCTTCCATAGCTCATCAAGATCTTTCAGGAAGAAAAACAACTGGGTCTTCGATACTAATTCCTTAACTTTTTTAAGAGGTATTATTTTGATGGATAATAATGTGATGCATATCTTAGAACTAATATACTTATAGCTAATAATAATATACCACCACAAACTATAATAATATTTATATATGCAGTATTATGCCAATCAAAAACTAGTTCTAACAATAAACGCGTAAGAGCTGTGATAGCTACATAAATCAAAAATCTTACAGGCATATGATTAGTTTGGAAATATATTCCTACTACAGCACCTAATTCTAAATATATAAATAATAATAAAATATCTTCTATAGATGCGGAGCCTTTGCCCATCATAGAGAGAAATTCTACGGCAGCTGCCCATACAATTGCTGCACCTATTAAAAACAATGCAAGATAATGAAAGGATTTTACTAGTAATGCGCCTAAGTTACTAGCTATTATTTCTATAAAATTTATTAAAGGTTGTAAAAAATGAGTATTCTTGCTTTCCATTATTTAGCTCCTATAAAAGACTATTTAATTATGGTTTACATATAACATAAATAATTATCTAGTACTTTTTTTTCTATCTTTATAAGCAAGAAACTTTTTTCTTAGTCTTAAATTTAATGGAGTTACTTCTAAAAGCTCATCTTCATTAATATAAGCCATCATTTGTTCCAAAGACATTATTCTAGGAGGTACTAAGGTAACAGCTTCATCAGTTCCAGAAGCTCTCATGTTTGTTAATTGTTTGCCTTTTAAAACATTTATTTCTAAGTCATTATCACGAGAGTGTTCTCCAACTATCATGCCTTTATATACTACAGTATTATGGCTAACAAACATTGAGCCACGTTCTTGAAGTTTCCATATAGCAAATGCTACGGCTTTTCCTGTGTCTGTTGAAATTAAAGCACCATTTCTTCTTCCTGAAATATCTCCTTTGTAAGGTGCATAGGAGTGAAATAATCTGTTAAGTACACCTGTACCTCTTGTATCAGTTAAAAATTTACTTTGGTAGCCAATTAATCCTCTTGAAGGGGCATAAAATTTTAAACGCGTTTTTCCTACTCCTGAAGATCTCATATCTTGCATTTCAGATTTTCTTTTATTCATAGCATCTACTACTGTGCTTACATATTCTTCATCTACATCTATTATTACTTCTTCAATAGGTTCACTAATTTTGTTGTTATCATCTTTTTTAAAAAGAACTTTTGGGCGTGAGACAGTTAATTCAAAACCTTCTCTTCTCATAGTTTCTATTAATACACCTAATTGTAACTCTCCCCTACCTCCTATCTCAAAAGAATCTTTATTATCACTTTCAGAAAAAGTTATAGCTACATTAGTTTCATCTTCAGCTAATAATCTTTCTCTAATAACGGTAGAGGTTACTTTTTTTCCTTCTGTTCCAGCAAAAGGAGAATCGTTAACGGTAATAGTAACTGCCATAGTAGGAGGATCAATAGGTGTAGATTGCATGGGAGTTTCCAATGATATTTCACAGATTGTATCTGCTACAGAGGTTTTAGTTAATCCTGCTACACATATAATGTCACCTGGGTTTACCTCTTCTACAGGTACTTTTTGTATACCCTCAAATTTTAGTAATTTAGTTAATCTACCATTTTCAATTTTATCACCATTTAGATTTATAGCTTTTACAATATCATTAACTTTTGCTGAGCCTTGTTCAACTCTTCCTATGAGGCATCTGCCTAAATAAGGATCATAAGATAATAAAGTGACTAACATTGCAAATGGAAGGTCTTTATTTGTTTTAGGTGCGTCAACATGTTTTATAATTAGATCTAATAGTGGGTTAAGGTTTTCATGAGGATCTTCTAATTCCTTTACACACCAACCATTTTTTCCTGAAGCATATAAAGTTGGAAAATCTAACTGCATTTCATTTGCATCTAAGGCAATGAATAAATCAAAAATTTCTTCTAAAACTTCCTCTGGTCTTCTATCTGGCCTATCTGCTTTATTAATAATAACAATAGGTTTTAATCCTTGCGCTAGAGCTTTGCCTAGAACAAATTTTGTTTGTGGCATAGGTCCCTCTGCAGCATCTATTAATAGAATTACCCCATCAGTCATTCCTAATACTCTCTCAACTTCTCCTCCAAAATCAGCATGTCCAGGTGTATCAATTATATTTATTCTAACATTATCCCAAGCAATTGAAGTTGGCTTTGCAAGAATAGTAATGCCGCGCTCTTTTTCTAAATCTCCAGAGTCCATTAACCTTTCACTGACTTTTTCGTTATCTCTAAACATTCCACTTTGTTTCATAATAGAATCAATTAATGTAGTTTTACCATGGTCGACGTGTGCAATAATTGCAATATTACGTAATTCTTGTGACATATATTAATACTTTCTTTAGAAATATTATTTGTAGGTTAACATAATTTACTATTTGTTTTACTTTAAGTAAGATTATTGGCGCAACATGTCATATATTATGGTCAAGTCAAGTAATAGTGGATAATTGACAAAAATATTTTTAGACTCATAAATATAATAAACTACAGATTGATGACAGATGACTTTTATATTAACTATATTTTTTAAAATTATTTTTGTTTTATCATTTTTTATTATAGATGCTCATGCACATTCTTTAGTTAATGGCTATACAGGGTTTGGAAGTGGTTTTAGTCATCCTATGTTAGGTTTGGACCATTTTTTAGCAATGTTTAGTGTTGGAGTTTGGGGTGCACAAATGGGAGGGAGAAAAATATGGTTATTACCAATGAGTTTTCCATTAATTATGTGTTTTGGGGCTTTAATAGCTATTTCTAAAATTTTTGCATTTATTCTTGTAGAACAAGTAATATCTTTCTCAGTGATACTATTAGGTTTTGTTATTTTAGTTAAATGGTCACCTAATGAATTTATTGCAATTTTAGTTATTTCTATATTTGCACTTTTTCATGGTTATGCTCATGGCTTTGAATTACCAAGATCAAATGATCCGCTAAGTTTTATTATTGGTTTTGTTTTATCTACAGGATTAATTCATTTGTTTGGAATAGGGGTGGGATATTTTTTAGATAAATTTTATAATGGGAAAATTTCAAGAATAATAGGTTTTTTAATCTCTATTAATGGACTAATATTTTTATTTAGAATTTATACCTAATGCTATTAGGAAAATTTAAAATTTTACTTTGTATTATTATGACAGGTTTGTCTTATTTTATAATCAGCAAGTTGTTTTTTATTCCTATTCAGGAATATGGTATGTTTGAATCTGGCATGTATTATATACTTAACAATTTCATATTCTTATTATGCTTAGCAGGATTGTCTTTATTACTATTTGATAGTAATAAAAATCTTTCCTATTTTTATTTCTTGGGATTATTTCTTCTTGCATACATAAGTACGCTAATGTCAATAGACTTAATTTTAAATTGGATATTTTTATATAACTTAGATTATTTTTGGGGGTTTGATAAATTTCCTTTAGTTATCTTATATTTTTTATCTATATTTTTAGGTGTTATATTATGGTTTAACCCTATAAATAATTTATTTAAAACTTTTGTTCTCATATTTTTTGGTTTTATTATTGCATTTCATGTTGCTTTAAAAGATATAGAAACGTTTACATTAAAAAGCTTTATAAATTTTCCTGGAGGAAATTTAATAATTATTATTTGGCTAAGTATTATTTTAATTTATTTATTTAAAATATTTAATATTTTTAATAAAAAATATATTTTATTTGTGTCTAGAATATATGGAAGTTGGTTAATAACAATTGGAATAATATCAGCTATATTTTCTTTACTATATTAATCTGGCACGGGGTCATCGCCAGATTTTCCCCATGGATGACATCGCGATATTCTTCTGAAAATAATATACATAGCTTTCAAAATATTATGCTTTTTTATAGATTCTATCGCATAGTTTGAACATGTGGGATGGAACCGACAATGTGGTCCTAATAAAGGTGATATAGTATATTGATATAATTTAATAATATAAATAAATATAGTTTTAATCATAATAAATATTAAGGTGATTTAGCTTCTTTTGTTAATGAAGTTATTACAGTATCTAGATCAAAATTTGCAGTATCATTAGACCCTAATCGTCTTACAGAAAGTTTTCTTTGCTCTGCCTCTTGTTTACCAATAATTATTAAAACTGGTATTTTAGCTGTGCTATGTTCTCTAATTTTATAACCAATTTTCTCATTTCTAATATCAATTTCAGTTCTTAGATTTTTTTCTCTAAGCATACTAAATACTTCTTCTGCATAAGTATTCGTATCGGAGGTAATCGTAGCTATAACTATTTGAGTAGGAGCTAACCATAAAGGTAAACGACCGGAATAGTTTTCTATAAGGATTCCTATAAAGCGTTCAATTGAACCAAATAATGCTCTATGCAGCATAACAGGTGCATATTTTTGACCATCTTCAGCTATAAAATTAGCAGATAATCTATCCGGTAAATTTAGATCTACTTGAAGAGTGCCACATTGCCAGTCTCTTCCAATTGCATCTCTGAGTACAAATTCAATTTTTGGGCCATAAAAAGCACCTTCCCCAGGGTTATGCGTATAAGAGAGTCTTGAGGCCTCAATTGCTATTTTAAGAGCTTGCTCAGATTTGTCCCATATAGCATCGCTTCCCACTCTTTTTTCAGGTCTGTCAGAAAATTTAATATGAATATCTTCAAATCCAAAATCTTTATAAATGCTTAGTATTAAATTACATACAGTTTTACATTCTTCTGTTATCTGGTCTTCTGTGCAAAATATATGAGCATCATCCTGAGTAAATCCTCTTACTCTCATTAAGCCATGCAGAGCACCAGATGGTTCGTATCTGTGAACTTTACCAAACTCAGCTAATCTTAAAGGCAAATCTCTGTAACTTTTTATACCTTGTTTATAAACTTGAACGGCTCCTGGACAGCTCATAGGTTTAAGAGCATATATTCTGTTTTCTTTTTCTTCCGTAGTAAACATACTGTCACTAAATTTTTCCCAATGGCCAGATTTTTCCCAAAGTGATTTGTCCATAATATCAGGAGTATTAATTTCAAAATATCCCGCAGCATCTTGTCTTTTTTTCATATAATTTATTAGAGTTTGAAATAGTAACCAACCTTTTGTATGCCAAAAAACAGATCCTGGTGATTCCTCTTGAAAATGAAAAAGGTCCATCTCTCTTCCAAGTTTTCTATGGTCTCTTTTCTCTGCTTCTTCTAGCATCATAAGATAGTTGCTTAATTCTTCTTCATTTCTCCAAGCGGTCCCATATATACGTGTGAGCATAGCATTAGAAGAATCTCCTCTCCAATAAGCTCCAGCCACTTTCATTAATTTAAAAGCTTTGCCAATATGTTTTGTAGATGGAAGATGAGGGCCTTTACATAAATCTGTCCAATTACCTTGTTTATATAGGGTTATAATTTCATCTTGAGGTAAATCAGAAATTAGTTCAGCTTTATAGTGTTCTTTTTTATTTTTAAAAAATGATATTGCATCATCTCTTTTCCATATTTCACGAATAAAAGATGTATTTTTTTGAATAATTTCATGCATTTTTTTTTCAATTATTATTAAGTCATCTGGAGTAAAAGCTTTATCCCGGGAGAAATCATAATAGAAACCATTATCAATAGCAGGGCCAATTGTAACTTGAGTTTCAGGAAATAGTTCTTGAACAGCTTCTGCCATTACATGAGCACAATCATGTCTTATAAGTTCCAAAGCACGTTCATCAGTACGCTTTATAATCTTGAGACTAACATTATTATGAATTTCTAAAGATAAATCACATACTTTGTTATTTAATTCTATCGCAATAGCTTCTTTAGCTAGAGATTTTGCAATACTTTCTGCAATTTGATAACCAGTTATTCCTTTTTTATATTCTTTTATGTTTCCGTCAGGAAAAGTAACTATAATTGTATTATTTTTATTATTCATTTTTTTTTATCTTTAACTTAGATTAATTTTTGCTTCGCCATATAGTACCATCAGTGGTGTCTTCAATCTCTATATTCATCTCTTTTAGTTTTATTCTAATTTCATCTGCTTTATTGAAATTTTTATTTTTTCTAGCTTCTTTTCTTTTATCTATCAATTCTTCAATTAAATTACTATCTATATTATTATTAGTAGCTCCATATTTAAGCCATTTATTTGGCAAATCTTGTAATATACCTAGTATTTTTCCAGATGAAACTAATTTTGCTTTTAATATACTTTTTTCTTCTTGTTCACATTTTGATAATTTATCAGCTATAGAGTTTATTTCAAATATTGCTTGGGAAGAATTAATATCATCCGATAAGGCGTTAATTACCTCTTCATCTGGCTCTGTTTTTTCGTCCATGATTATATGATCATTTTCTTTTAAAACTCTATATAATCTATCAAGATTTTTTTGTGCCTGGTCTATAATATTAGAATTCCAATTCAGTGGTTGTTTGTAATGAGAAGAAAGTAAAGCAAGCCTTAAAGTTTCTCCAGGATATTTTTGTAATAAATCATGTACTAGAAATATATTTCCAAGAGACTTAGACATTTTATCTCCATCCATAGTAACAAAGCCATTATGTATCCAATACTTTGCATATTCTTTTGGATTTTTAAAATTATGAACTGCACAACTTTGAGCTATTTCGTTTTCATGATGAGGGAAAGTTAAATCTAAGCCTCCTCCGTGAATATCAAAGGGCAAATCTAAAGTTTTTTCAGCCATTGCTGAGCATTCAATATGCCAACCTGGTCTTCCTCTTCCCCAGGGAGAGTCCCATCCTGGTTGTTCGTCAGTACTAGGCTTCCAAAGAATAAAATCACCAGCGTTATTCTTATAATCTGCTACCTCTATTCTACTTCCAGCTATTTGATCTTCTTTATTTCTACCAGATAATAATCCGTAGTTTTTATATGATGTTACATCAAATAATACATGCTTTTCCGAAACGTACGCATGATTTTTTTCGATAAGTTTTTTAATTAAAGCAATCATTTCTTCTATATGTTCTGTAGCTCTAGGCTGAATATCAGGTTGTAGTACACCAAGTTCTAACATATTTTTATTATAAATTTTTTCATACTTAATAGTTAAATCTTTTATAGGGGTGTTGGTTTCTATTGCTGCATTAATAATTTTGTCATCTATATCTGTTATATTAGAAACATAGGTAACTTTTGGATAAGTATGTTTCATAAATCTAACTAATAAATCACAGACAACTGCCATTCTTGCATTGCCTATGTGAGCATAATTATATACCGTTGGGCCGCAAGCATAAATTCTAATATGCTTTTCATCTATAGGAACAAATACTTCTTTTTTATTTCCTAAAGTATTATGTATTTTTATTACACGCATTTTATTAATTAAACCTCATATAATTTGTATAATATTTTATACTATTTTAATTATTACTTAATGAATATAATTTATTTTTTCTGAACTGTTCTAGTAGAGGAATAATTGGAAATCCTTGAATAGTTTCAGATTGTCCAATCACTTCAGAAAATAAATGATACCCCAACGATTCATATTTATAAGAGCCACAGCTATTAAAAGGTTTATCTAATTCTAGGTATCTAATTATTTCAGAGTTATCAAGTTTATGCATTGTTAATAATGTTTCCTCTGCATAAGACCAAATTAATGCGTTATTATAGTATAAGCATATACCACTTGTTTGTTTGTGGGTCTTTCCTGATAGTTCTGAGAGTTGCTTAATAGCATTATCCATAGTAATTGGTTTGTTTAATATTTTGTCTTTAAGGGAACATATCTGGTCTGCCCCTATTACATATTTATTAGGATATTTTTTACTTACATTAGAGGCTTTTGCACACGCTAATAGTTTCACTTTTTCTGTTACATTTTTATTAAGCAATTCTTTTTTTAATTCATCTTCATTGATATCTGAGGTTTCTATAGAAAAAATAAGTCCTGTATTTTTTAAAATTTTGGCACGAATTTTAGAGGCAGATGCTAAAATTATAGGAACTGAGGGCGTAATAGATACTTTTCCCATAAATTTATCCACATTTTTTAATCATTACTAACTTAATTGTTAATTAAATTCATAAATTCTGATCTAGTACGATAATCGGTTCTGAAAATACCTAACATACGACTTGTTATTGTAGTAGAATTTTCTTTATGTACGCCTCTTGTTGTCATGCATTGGTGAGCAGCATCAATAACTACAGCAACACCCTTAGGATCAAGAACTTTTTGAATAGTGTCTGCTATTTGTACTGTCATAGTTTCTTGAGTTTGTAATCTTTTACCATAGACATCTACTATGCGTGCTAATTTACTTATTCCTACTACTCTTTTATTAGGAATATAAGCTACGTGAGCTTTACCAAGTATTGGTGCCATATGGTGCTCACAAGTTGATTCTAATTGTATATCTTTAATAATAATCATTTCGTCATAACCAGCAATTTCTTCAAAAGTTTTGTTTAAAATTTCATATGGGTTCATAGCATAACCGCTAAAGAATTCTTCATAAGAATTGACTACCCTTTTTGGTGTATCTAATAAACCTTCTCTATTTGGGTCGTCACCAGCCCATGCAAGCATTGTTCTAACGGCAGCCATAGCCTCTTCTCTTGTAGGTTTTATAAATTTTTGGCTAATAGTTTTTTCCTTAGTCATAGCGGCTCCGGTTTATTTTGAAATTATTTATTTATACTATATATATAGTATGCTTAATTTTCAAAGATTATTTCTTTTAATTTATGAAAATTTATGTAAGTTTTAAATTATTAATTCTGTAAAAATAAAGTCAGATAGTGATTAAATGAGTTTTAAAAAAAGAATTTCTATAGAACAAGTTGAAGAGGGAATAGACCTTGCTCCTAAATTTGATGAGAAAGGGGTAATACCTTGTATAACTATACATGCAGAAACTAAAGAAGTTTTAATGTTTGCATATATGAATGAAGAGGCAATGAAGTTAACTATATCCTCAGGTTATGCTCATTATTGGTCGAGATCTAGAAAGAGTATATGGAAAAAAGGGGAAACTTCTGGTATGGTCCAAAAATTAGACAGAATGCTAATAGATGATGACCAAGATAGTTTAGTAATAGAGGTGTTTTTGACGGGTCCTGATTTAGGAGGAAATGAAGCTTCTTGTCATGTAGGTTATAGAAGTTGTTTTTATAGAGAAGTACCTATAGGAGCATCTAATCTAGATAAGCCTTTAAAATTCATAGAAAGTAAAAAATCTTTTGATCCAGAAAAGATATATAAAGATATTCCTAATCCAACTAAACTCTAAACTTCTACATTATATAAAAAAATAACCATGCAGAAAATATAAGGCTGCCCAGCAGTAAATAAGTTTTAATTTATTATTGCTAAATAAATATATAACTGGTTCAGATCAGTTATAATGTACAGTAATAGCTAGTAATATTTTTTATAAATGATATTATAGTCCTATATAATTTTACTAAGGTTGTTAGATGAAAAATTTATTTTTAAAATTAGTTTTTATTTTAACTTTGTTTTTTTATAATTCGGCTTATTCTGAGGATACTATAGAAGCTTTTGTAGTTAATTTATCAGAAATGAATTCTCAAATAAAAGTAACAGATTTAATTTGTAATAAAGTAATTTATGATGACTTAATGGATGCTAAGTCAAATGTAGCAATTAACCTTTGTACAGGGGAAGATGGTTTAGGACAAGTAGAACTATTTATTAAAATTGGTTGTACTAAAAACAAAACTATTGTTAAGAAAAATGTAACTGATGGTAAAAAAATCCCATTTTTACCAACTAAATAGTTTATCTTTATCACTTAATATTTTATTTTTTATATTTGTTCCCTCAGTTTCATTTTCGCATGGTTTAAATGTAAGATACGAATTACCTATTCCTTTATATATATATTTAATTTCTTCAGCTTTTATTATTTTTGTAACTTTATTATTTTCAAAATATTTTTTAAATAAATATATTGAGGCTAATAAAAATATTGCTGAGAGACATTTATATAACAATAAGTGGATAGGAAGTTTAGGTTTTACTGTTATATTATTTTTAATATACGCAGGTTATTATGGAGATCAGGGTCCATTAAATAATATTATAAACGTATTAATTTGGGTTTGGTTTTGGGTTGGGTTTGCGTATTTATCTATTTTTTCTGGAAGGTTTTGGCCCAAAGTTAATCCTTGGTTTTCTCCATTCTCTTTTATAATAAGAAGTTTATATCAATTTAAATGGATAAAAAAAATTAGGCGAAAATCTATAAGAGAAATAAGTATATTAGGTATAATTTTATTAATAATATTTGTTTGGTTTGCCATAGTTTATCCTGGAAGAGAAGTCCCAAAAAATTTATCTTTATTTCTAATTATTTATTCTTTTATTACTTTTTTAGGCATGCTGATATATGGAAGAGTTCGTTGGTTTGCTTATGCAGAAATTTTTTCTATATATTTTGGAATGTTAGGGCGAATTGGAATATTCTCGCCCTATTATAAAAATAAAAAAAATAATATTAGAATGCCATTTTCAGGTATTTTAATGGGTAAAGGAAGTATTTATTCTGCAATATTTATTATCATTGCAGTGTCAAGTATTAGTTTTGATGGGGTTCTAGAAACTAAGTTTTGGTATGATTTTAAAGTATCACTAATATCTAACTTCTTTTTTATTCCTATATTTAAATTATTATTATCTTGGTTTGGAAACCTTGAAATTATATTAGATAGCCTAGGTATTATATTTATGCCAATAGTTTTAGCACTTTTCTTTTCTTTAAGTTGTGCAAAAGGATTAAAATATTTTAAACAAGATTATAATATAAAAAATCTTATAATCATTTTTTCTCCTTCATTAATACCTATAGCAGCAGCATATCATGTGGCGCATTATTTTTCGTTTTTATTAATTGCAGGTCAGTTAGCTTTTCCATTATTATCTGATCCTTTGAATTTAGGGTGGGATCTATTTGGCACAGAAAATTATAAAGTAAATCCATATGTTATTAATGCTAAAATAGGATGGAGCGTAATTTTGTTTTCTGTAATTGTAGGGCATATGGGGTCGATAGTAATTTCACAAAAGATTGCTTATACATTAGTAGTAAATAAAAAGAATGCTATTAAGGCACATCTTCCTTTATCTTTCTTTATGATTTTATATACCATATTTAGTTTATGGATATTGTCAGAGCCTATTGTTCATTAAGATTTAAATCTTATAACCCATTATTTATATGACCAGCGGGATTATACCATTCTGGTAGTAATGTAATAGAATTAGGTACTTTTCCATTATTTTTAAATGTATTTATAACATCTATAACTTCTAAGTTATTTAAATCAATAACCGTAATAGAACCATCATTAATTCCAGGTATATTTAATAGTCCATTTTGTACATAAGCAAAATTTTCATCTTTTGTTATAGCAACATGGTGAGAGCCACCTGCAGTTTCTAAACTTTTAATTAATACGGGTGACATTTTATCCTTGGATATATCAAAAATATGAATTTTTCCTGGGTTAGCTGAAGTTATATAGGCTCTTGTAAGATTATTATTATAGTATATTTCAAGAGGCATAAGAGATTTATCATTTTTTCTAAAATCAAAAATTTCTTTTGTTGTAAATGTTTTTAGATTTTGATCCCATTTAAGTGCCCATAAACTATTCTCCATCATAGTAGTTGCATATGCAATTGGCGGATTGGTATCAGGCATAAAAACAACTTCTACGGGGGCATTTAGCGTTCCTTTTGATATAACTATGCTTTCTAAATGCTTGCCTGAAGATGCTTCGATAACTTCAATTGTTTTTCCCGCGCTACTCATATCCGGTGCTACACAGCTTGCTACAAGTATTCTGTCAATATCTTCATTTAAAGTTATACCGTGTGGATAGGAATCTGGAATATTTATAACCCTAATTATTTTATCATTTTCAGCATTTCCCTCAATGATGTTGGAGGATCCCATGCAGGTTAACCACCAGTGTTTATTATCATTTGAAAAAATTATATTTTCTTGAACTTTACACATAGGAACTGGAATATTACGCATTCTCCAAACTTTATCTTTAAGATTAATATAAAAAAGATTGTCACCTGCAAGAGCCGTTATATAAGCTTTTGTTAAGTCTTGATTGTAAAAAATATGGTGCAAGATTAAATCCGGATCTACGGGAATATTAGATAAAATTTTTCCGTAGTCTTTGTTATTTTTGTCTAATTCAATAATTGCTATACCTTCTTCGCGACCTTTATTTTCAGAGAGAGATAAGCTATCAAGAGATTCTGGAGCTTTAGTTTCCCAATTTAAAATTGCAAGACGTTCTGCGTGAACAGAATTTTGCATAGTAAGTATTAATATTGAAATATATAAAAATATTTTCATCATTTTAATATATATCAAGTTATATATATTTTCTAATAAAAATATATAAATAACAATAGTGTTAAGTTAGTATGGGAGGCAAATTAATTACCTCCCACAATTTACAACTATCTAGAAATGTGTCCCTCTATAGTTTTTGATGTATTATCTAAAAACTTTTTAAAAGCACTTCCTGTTTTAATCTCTATATTTTTTGGCTTAAGTTCTTCTGGAAGCTTACGTTCTAAATGAATTTGTAAAATTCCATTTTTTATTCCTGCTCCTATTACTTCAACATATTCAGCCAATCTAAACGTCCTTCTAAATGAACGATTTGCAATTCCATGATGCATATATTGAGAATTTTCGTTATCTTTATTGCCGGAAATAGTTAAAAGGCCATCTTCTAAATTAATAGAAAGGTTTTTTTCATCAAAACCTGCAACAGCTAATTCAATTGTATAATTATCTTTACCGTTAGAATGAATATTATATGGTGGATAATTATCTGTAACATCATTCATTTTAATCATGCTATCAAATATATTTTCTAGATGATCAAATCCTATAGAATGACGGTAAAATGGTGTCAAATCAAATGTATTCATATTGTCCTCCTTTTGAGCGACTAATAATTGAAAGCCCATAAAATTGGCACTTTCTGTTTAAAAATATCTAAATTATTGATTTAGATTGCTAATTTAGATGATCCATATAGGCATCATCTTAACTAATATATGGTAATTATTAGTTATAATTTCAATAGATACAGATAATTTTATTTATGTTTTAGTTTTATATCTTTTTCAATATCTTCATGGTCACCGACAACAATATGATGTTTGCTTTTTATTATCCATTTTTCTAAGAACGGTATCATCAATAAAGGAATAATTCCGCCAATAGCAATTCCAAAAACAGCAGATCTAAGATGCGGATCAATTAAAGATGCTAAAATATCCGCAATAATATGAGATAATGCAGCTCCTATTATTCCTGCTATGTAACCATTAGAAATTATTTTAAATAATCTGTTGATGCTCCATCCGCTATAATAACCTAAAAGCATAATTGAGCAATGAACAAAACCAAATGCTAGCCCTTTTAAGTGAGCATTTTCATTATACAGCCAGATTTCTATTATATTTTCCAAATGTATTTACCTTGTTAAGTAATAAATATAGTATAGCGATCTATAGATTAAATTATTGTGAGTATATGTTATAGATATGAATGAAGCATTACAAGGACTTAAATTAATAGACCTAACTAGAGTTAGAGCTGGGCCATCGGCAGTTAGACAATTTGCTGATTGGGGCGCAGATGTTATAAAAATTGAAACACCAGATAGTATTGATAGCAATGGCGATTTAAGTGGCAGAAGAGAAGGGTCGGATTTTCAAAACTTACATAGAAATAAAAGAAGTATGACTCTCAATCTTAAGAGTAAAGATGGGTTAAAAATATTTAAAGAATTAATAAAAAATGCAGATATATTAGTTGAAAATTTTCGTCCTAATGTAAAAAAACGTCTTGGTATTAACTATGAAATCATGGAAGAAATTAATCCTCGTCTAATATATGCAAGTATTTCAGGTTTTGGACAAAGTGGTCCATATTCTGATCTTCCTGGTTTTGACCAGGTTGCTCAAGGTATGGGAGGACTTATGTCTGTTACTGGATTTGAAGGTAATGGACCTCTAAGAGTAGGTATTCCTGTTGCTGATTTAAGTGCAGGTTTGCACTGTGCTTTAGGAATTTTGACTGCTTTATATGAAAGAGAAAGATCTGGATTAGGTCAATGTGTGAGCGCATCTTTACTTGAGTCTCAAGTTTCTATGTTAGATTTTCAAGCTGCCCGATATTTAGTTTCAGAAGAAATAGCTGGGCAAACGGGAAATGATCATCCTACTATGGCACCAATGGGGGCATTTAGAACAGCAGATGGTTATATTAATATAGCTTCTACTGGAGAAGCTATGTGGAGAAGATTGTGTAATGCCTTAGATATTAAAGAATCTTTAGACGATAAAGATTTTGAGGATGATACTGCTAGGACTAAAAATAGAAAAAAATTAACAAATATAATAACACAAGCTTTATCTATAAATACCAACAATGACTGGATTAAAAAATTAAATAAAGCAAGTATTCCTTGCGGTCCAATTAATAATATTCAGGAAGTTTTTAATGACCCTCAAATTATGCATTCAGCAATTGCACAAACGGTTATTCATCCTGAATTAGGAGAAATTAAGTTAGTGGGTCAAGCTATGAAATTAAGTAGGACACCTAGTAAACTTAAGACAGCTGCTCCAAATAAGGGTGAGCATACTAATATAATTTTAAAAGAACTTGGTTATGATTCAGAAAGCATTGCTAAATTTAAGATGGAGAAAGTAATATGAGTGATAAATCTATAGCAGGAAGTATTCATTCTTATATAGATGATAAAGTAGGATATATTATATTAGATAATCCTGATAGATTAAATGCTATCTCTTTATCTATGTGGGAACAAATTGGTCAATCATTAAAAGAATATAAGAAGAATAAAGATATTAGGTGTGTTGTTTTAAAAGGAAAAGGAAATAAGGCTTTTTCAGCAGGAGCAGATATATCTGAATTTAATAATAATAGATCTAGAAAAGACGAAGTTTTAAAATACGATAACGTATCTAAAAACGCGCTTAAAATTTTACAAAGTTTTTCTAAGCCAACTGTGGCAGTAATTGATGGCTATTGTATGGGAGGTGGACTAGCCACAGCTCTTTCTTGTGACATACGTTTAGCATCATTGAAAAGTACATTTGCTATACCTGCTGCTAAATTAGGACTTGCTTATGATTATGAAGGAATTAAAAGATTGCGAAATATTATTGGTCCAGCACGTGCTAAATATATATTTTTTACTGCTAGACAATTCTCTTCTAATGAAGCTATTCAAATGGGAATTGTAGAGCAGATTTTTGAGGAAAGTAGTTTTGAAAAAGATACGATGAAAGTATTAAATAGTATTATAGGTAATGCTCCTTTAACAATTACTTCTGCAAAATTAGCTATTGATGCAAATCCTGAAGACAAAAAATTATATGAAAAATGTAAAGCACTTGAAAAAGTTTGTTTTGCTAGTAAGGATTATGAAGAAGGGTGTTTAGCATTTAATGAAAAACGTACCCCCATATTTAAAGGTAGGTAGTTAACTATTAGGATAATTTAAAATGCCCTACATAAAATCTAATGGAGTTAAATTATATTATGAAGAAACGGGAAAAGGTTATCCTATAGTTTTTGTTCATGAATTTGGTTCTGATTTAAGAGAGTGGGAACAGCAGGTTCGTTATTTTTCTAGAGAATATAGGTGCGTCACTTTTAATGCGAGAGGATATCCACCGTCAGATGTCCCTAAAAATTTTAATAAATATGGTTATGAATATTCTGTGGAAGATATTGCTAACTTAATGCATGGAATGAAAATTTCTAAAGCCCATATAGTAGGGTTAAGTATGGGGGCATATGCAGCTTTAATATTTGGGTTAAGGTATAAAAGTATGGCAAGGTCCTTAGTTATTGCTGGCGTAGGATCGGGAGCTATGCCAGAACATAGAAAAAGTTTTTTTAATATGGCAAATGAACTAGCGGATACTTTTATTAAAAAAGGATCAAAAGTTGCATCGTCAGTAATTAGTAATTCAGGTTCGAGAGTTCAATTAAAAAATAAAGATCCAAGAGGATGGAGTGAATTTAAAAGTCATTTAGAAAAGCATTCTGCAGACCTTCATTAATTGATTTTGAAAAAGAATTAAAAAGAATGAATATTCCCGTTTTGTTAGCCGTTGGAGACGAGGATGAATTATGTCTTGAAATTAATCTTTATTTAAAAAGACAAATTAAGACATCGGGATTATGGATATCCCCAAAAACTGGACATGCTATTAATTTAGAAGAACCAGCTGAATTTAATTCAAAAATACAAATTTTTTTTTCTACAGTAGAAAGAAGACAATGGAAAAAAAGAGACAAGGAAAGTATTAAAGATATATAATATTAAATTGATTTTTTAGGAAAATTAAATACATATAGTTTTTAATATTGACCAGTCTTTACAAATGTCTTTAGTGTAAATTATGTTATTAAAAAATATAAAATATAATATTGTTAATGAGTATATAATTTTATTCATACATTTATTATATGTAATTTGCTTTTAATAGGAAAATAATTATGAGTAAACTAGTTTTGGTGCGTCATGGGCAGAGTGTTTGGAATCTTCAGAATCGTTTTACTGGTTGGTATGATGTAGAATTGTCTGAAAATGGCCTATTAGAAGCTAAAAAAGCAGGAGAGTTATTAATAGCTGAAAGTACTACTATTGATCACGCCTATACATCTTATCTAAAGCGTGCAAATAATACTTTAAAAATTATTTTAAATAATATGTCACTGGAAAATATGGATATAATCAGGTCCTGGGAATTTAATGAGAGACATTATGGAAGTTTAACCGGATTAAATAAAGCAGAAATGAAAGAAAAATTAGGCGAAGAGCAGATTAAAATTTATAGGAGGTCATGGGATATTGCGCCACCAGAATTAAGTAAAGATAATAAATTTAATCCTAGGAGTGATTCTGTTTATAACAATATTGATTCTAAGGTTATTCCAGATACTGAGTCATTAAAGGATACTTATGATAGAGTAATACCTTATTTTGATTTTAATATTAAACCAAAGATTTTTGAAGGTAAGAATATTATTATTGTTGCTCATGGGAATTCTTTAAGAGCTTTGTGTAAAAAACTCTTTAATATTTCTAATGTTAAAATTAACGAATTAGAAATACCTACAGGTAATCCACTTTTAATAAATTTAAATCCAAAATTAAAAGTATTAAGTGCTAATTATTTAGATAGTTCTAGAGAACAAAATATTATTATGGATCAATAAATATTTAAGCATTAACATCTACAATTATTCTTCCGTATGTTTTGCCAGAAAGCATATTGTGAGCTGAACTTACAACTTCTGAAAGAGAAATGGTGGAAATCATACTATCAAGGTTTGCTAAGTTTAAATCTTTTGCTAATCTTTCCCATGCCACTATTCTTTCTTCTATTGGACAATACACACTATCAACTCCTGCAAGTGTTACACTTCTTAAAATGAAAGGCATAACTGTAGCAGGTAAGTCAAAGCCTTGCGCAAGACCACATGCAGCAACAGTGCCACCATATTTTATGGAAGCACATATGTTAGCTAATGTATAGCTACCAACTGAATCAATAGCACCAGCCCAATTTTCTTTGCTAAGTGGACGCCCTTTTTCTGATAATTCTGATCTATCTATAATGTTGCTGGCACCCAAAGATTTTAAATATTCCGTATATTCAGCTCTTCCTGATGAAGCAGAAACTTGATAGCCTAGTTTAGATAAGAGGGATATTGCAACGCTACCAACTCCACCTGTAGCACCGGTTACTAATATTTCTCCTTTATCTGGGGTGACTCCATTTTTTTCTAAAGCTAATACACAAAGCATTGCTGTATAGCCTGCTGTTCCTATGGCCATAGCTTGTTTAGTTGTAAAATTTTCTGGAAGTTTTACTAACCAATTACCATTGACACGGGCTTTTTGAGACATACCTCCCCAATGCTTTTCACCAACTCCATAACCATTAAGTATTACTTTATCACCAGTTTTAAAATTATTATTTGAAGTTTCTTCAACAGTTCCTGCAAAATCAATTCCTGGAACCATAGGATAATCTTTAATTATAGGGGAAGAAGATGTAATTGCCAATGCATCTTTATAATTTATAGTGGAATAATCAATCTTAATTAACACATCACCATCAGGAAGATTAGAAGTCTCTATTACTTCTACTTTTCCAGAGGCTTTTTCATCTTCTATTTTATTTAAAACTAAAGCATTGAACATATTTGTTATCCTTTTATATAATTAGTAATTTATATAAATTTATATTCATTACGTCAAAAAAATTATTATAAGAGATAAATAAATTATCCCTTATAATAACTTTGTTAGAATAAAATATTTTATTCTAACTGGGGGGACTTGTACTAAAACTGATCAGTTTCTGTTGAATCGTTCATAGCTGTAGTAGCTGATTGACCTCTAGTCACTGCATTTGATACCGCATCAAAATAAGAAACTCCTACTTCTCTTTGATGTTTAGTTGCGGAATACCCGTCTTTTTCTGCACTAAATTCTTTTTGTTGTAATTCAGAATAAGCAGCCATTCCATTTTCTTTATAGGCTTCAGCAAGCTTAAATGTTGAGTAGTTTAAGTTATGAAACCCAGCTAATGTAATAAACTGGAATTTATAACCCATAGCAGCTATTTCTTTTTGAAAAACTTTCATTTGAGCTTCATCTAAATGTCTCTTCCAGTTAAATGATGGAGAACAATTATATGCTAGCATTTGGTCTGGATGTTCTTTTTTTAAAGCTTCAGCAAATTTTCTTGCCTCTGATAAATCAGGAGTTGCAGTCTCACACCAAACTAAATCAGCGTAAGGTGCGTATGCAATACCCCTGGCTATTGCACAATCTATACCACCTGTCATTCTATAGAAACCTTCAGAAGTTCTATCTCCAGTTAAAAACTTTTGATCTCTTTCATCTATATCGCTTGTAATTAATCTAGCAGCCTCAGCGTCTGTTCTTGCCATTATTAATGTAGGTACTCCCAAGACATCTGCTGCTAATCTTGCTGAGTTTAAGGTTCTTTCAAATGTTGCAGTAGGGACTAAAACTTTTCCTCCCAAGTGGCCACATTTTTTTTCAGAGGCTAGTTGATCCTCAAAATGCACAGCCGCCGCTCCAGCTTCAATCATAGATTTCATTAACTCAAAACAATTTAATGGTCCTCCAAAACCTGCTTCAGCATCAGCAATTATTGGAAGATAAAAATCTATATCAGTCGTATCAAGCTTATCACATTTTTCCATATGTTGAACTTGATCAGCTCTTTGGAATGCTAAATTAATTCTTTTAACTATATCTGGCACACTATTTACAGGATAAAGACTTTGGTCTGGATACATCTGACCTGAACTGTTTGCATCAGCTGCAACTTGCCAACCAGATAAATATATTGCTTTTAAACCTGCTCTGGCTTGTTGTACTGCCATATTTCCTGTGTATGTTCCTAAGGTTGCTACATAATCTTCCGTATGCAGTAATTCCCAAAGCTTTTTAGCGCCATTTACTGCTAAGGTATGTTTAATTTTGACAGATCCTTGAAGTTTTTTGACATCTTCTGTTGTATAGTCTCTTTTGATGTTTGCCCAACGATTATGAGCCCAAGCTGGAACCTCCCATTCATTATTATCACTTGTTTTAGAAGTAATATTTTCATTACTATGAGGATTATATGTAGTATTGGTACTTGGTGATAAACCTTCTAAGATTGTGTCGTCCATTAAATTTTCCTATTTTAAAAGTTAATATTAAGTAATCTGTAAACTATTTACTTTAAAAATACTTAAAAACCAACAACTATTGTTGCATTGCTGTGTAAATATGTTAATAAAACTGTGTAAATATATAATGTTTTGTAAATTTTTACAAAAAAAGGTTTTTTTATGAAAAATACTAATACACAAGGTATCAAATTAGGTGCTGTCATTAGACGTATGAGACGAGAGAGAAGTCTAACTCAACAGAGGTTAGCTTCTATTATAGGCATTTCTACTCCTTATCTTAATCTTATTGAAAACAACAGAAGAAACGTTACAGGTAAAATACTAATTATTTTAGCACAAGAATTTAATATAGAACTTTCAGATATAGGAAAAGAAAATGATTCAAATTTATTATCTGATTTAATGGAAGTTTTTAGTGATACAGTCTTTGATGATAATTATTTAAAAAACCATGATGTTCAAGATTTAGTTTCAACACAACCAGAAATAGCTAGAGCTATTATACGTCTTTACGATATTCATAAGACCAATCAGAATAAATTAAGTGGTATAACGGGAGAAAAAGGAGATCAATCTAATTTAGAAGGAATGACAAACAATATTTCTGCTGAAATAATCTCAGATTTAATTCAAAAAAATTCTAACTATTTTCCTACCTTAGAAGAAATCGCTAGCAATATTTTAAAAAAATTAAATAAACCTAAGAATATTAATTTATTTGTTCCTTTATCAGAATACCTTTCTTCTGCACATAATATAAGAGTGGCAACTATACCTCCTGAAATTAAACATGATACTATTCGTTATTATGATGCTATTGCTAAAACACTTGTAATTAGTGATAGACTTCCGCAAGCTAGTAGAACATTTTTAGTAGCACAACAAATGGGACTTTTATTAGCGGATGAAGAGATTAATAAAATTTTAGATGCTAATAATATTGAAGAAGGAGAGGTAAAAAAATTAGGAAGATTAGCTTTGTCGAATTATTTTGCTGGAGCCATAATTTTGCCATACGACACCTTTTTTGAACAAGTACTATTTACTAAATATGATATAGAAGTCTTAGAAAATAGATTTCAAGTAAGTTTTGAGCAAGTTTGTCATAGACTTACTACTTTAAATAAGCCTGGTTTACGAGGTATACCTTTTCATATGATGCGAGTAGATATAGCCGGTAATATTTCTAAAAGATTTTCTGCTTCAGGTATAGCAATTTCTAGATATAGTGGAGCTTGTCCCAGGTTAAATATATACTCTGCTTTTACAACACCAGATAGAATAAAGCTTCAGATTTCTATTATGCCAAATGGAGAAAAATATTTTTGCATTGCAAGGGCTTTTCAAAAAAGAAGTGGTGGATTTGATTCTCCAGAGAGTTTTTATTCTATAGGTTTAGGTTGTCGTCTGAATGATGCAAGCCAAATGGTTTATGGTGATAGAGTATTATTAGATTCTTCTGAAAATATAGTTCCAGTAGGAGTATCTTGTCGTAGTTGTCCAAGAATAGATTGTAGGCAAAGAGCTTTTCCTCCTAGTAATCGACAATTATCCTATAATGAAAATGTTAAAGGTTTATCAGCTTATGTAACGCCAAACTAACTTTTAATTATTTTAGTTTCTTTAAAATATATAATGGAACTATCATTAAAGTTATTAATAATGCGTAAAAACTTAAAGCAATATTAAAATCTGTGTAATAATCATATATTATTCCAATAGAAAAAGGTCCTAGTACACCACCAATTTCAATAATTGCAAAAAACAAGCCACCTGCAATCCCCATATTATTATAAGAAATATCTTTTGTTTCTGATAAGTGGTTTAGTAATAAAGAAAGAAGGGACCCTGTTGATATTCCTAATAATATAAGGCCAAATATAAATATATGCAGAGTCAGGGATTGAAGTAAAAATAGAGCCAGAATTGCATTTAAAAATAACATTAAAAGTATTATTATTCTTGTTTTATTATTAGAAAATCTGGGAATAATTAGTGCGGATATTATTCCAATAAATATTGGTATAGAGGCTAAAAAACTTGAAAAATTTATATTTATACCCTTAGAAGATATAATTTTAGGCAGCCAACCAGAAATTCCATGAATAAGAAACATTGAACTAGTTCCTAAAATTAATATTATTAGAAATCTTTTCTTTGTAATTATAAGATTAAATTCAGAAATACTTTTTTTTATATCTAAATCAAAAATATTTTTTTTATAAAATATTTTGTATTTATTACATATAATTAACCAAATACAACCAGATATAAAAGGTACTAAACTATAAAAAAAATATACTGTTTTCCAATTATTATCCAATAATGACATAAATATAGAATTCATAAAGGATAGAGATGTTATTCCACCAAAGAGTGGACCAGTGACTAAAATTCCCATAGAAATAGCTCTATTTTTTTGACTGCTCCATAAACTAGATGCCTTGGGTGCACCTACAGATATTAGTGGTCCTCCTATACCAAATAGAGCTACTGCAAGCCACATATGATAAAAATTATTTGAAAACCCTCTTGATATTAATGATAAAGTAATAATCATTGCTGCAATAAATATGGATACTTTAAGCCCATATTTATCAATTATAAATCCTGCAGGTAAAGCAAAAAAAATATAAGTAAATTGCCATGCCCCTAATATTAATCCCATTTGTTTATAGGATATATCTAAATCATTGGTTATGTAGGGGACAATTGGCGCAATAGATGAAACAGTAAAACCAAAGCAAAAATATATAAGCCATACTCCAAAAATAATATACCAATTTTGATTTTTTGAATTCTTTGATTGAGGTTGCATAAAGATCAATTTCTATATTTAAAAAAGTATTATGTAGTATATACTTTTTTAATAATAAGTAATAAATTTATTCTACTTGTATCTTTTATATTAAATATTGGAATGGAAAGAATATGAAAATTGCACAATTTGCTTCTGTAGGACAACCTGACCAAGTGATTGAATGTGTAGAAGCTCCCGATTTAGGAGAGCCAAAAGAAAATGAGGTATTAATAGATATATTAGCCTTTCCTATTAATCCAGCGGATGTCTTAATATTAGAAGGTAAGTATGGAGTAGCATATAAGTTGCCATCTAGATTAGGCGCAGAATCAGTTGGAAAAGTAAATAAAATTGGAAAAAATATTAAAGACTTTAATGTTGGAGACATTGTTCTTCCTTTAGATAGAGAAAACTGGGTTCAGCAAAAAATGGTATTGGCTAGTAATTTAGTATTACTTCCCAAAAATGTAGATATTCTGCAATTATCTATGATGAAAGTTAATCCAGCAACTGCTTATTTAATGATTAAAAAATATGTTAAATTAAATAAAAATGATTGGATTATCCAGGATGCAGCAAATTCAGGAGTTGGGCACTCTGTGATTAGTATTGCTAAGAATTTAGATTTAAAAACCATTAATATAGTGAGAAGGGTAGGACTAGAAGAAGGACTTAAAAACATAGGAGCTGATGTTGTTTTATTAGATAATAATAATTTATCAGATTCAGTAAAAAAATTAACGGATAATGCTAATGTTAAATTAGCTTTAGATGCAGTAGGGGGAGATCAAGTATTAAGAATAGGAGATTGTTTAGAAGATGAAGCAACTATCCTAAATTATGGTTTACTTTCAGGAAAAAATATTGAAATTTCCTCACATCAAACGGTCTTTAAACGTATAATATTAACAGGGTTTTGGTTAATGCCATGGCTACAAAATATGGAAAAAAAAGAAATTATTGAAATGTATGCATACTTATCTAGCCTGATAGAAAAAGATATTATTCATGTGCCTGTTGAAAAAACCTATCCAATAGAAGATATTAAGCAAGCTGTTGCACATGCAGCTAAGTATGGAAGAAATGGAAAAATAATAGTTACTCCAAATGGAGATAATTTTAGTGGTTAGTAACCTTTATCTACCATTACTTCTATTAAATATGGTTTTTTAAATTTAAATGCTTTTTTAAATAAGCTTTTTAATTCTGTGGGTTTTGATACTTGATTAGATTCAACTCCCATTGCATTTGCAATTTTAACAAAATCAATCTTAGGTTTATTAAAATCCATTCCAATAAAATTAGTATTGTTATGGAAATCTTCTAACCTTTCTTTGATTATTCTATAACTTTGGTTATTGGCTATGACATATATAATTGGCAAATTATAATGTGCGGCTGTCCATATTGATTGAATGGCATACATAGAGCTACCGTCTCCTATTATTGCTACTATTGTCTTGTTGTTATTAGCTAATGATACCCCAATACATCCTGAAACTGCCCAACCAATTCCTCCACTTGCTAAACCATAAAAATCTTTACTATTTTTAAAAGGAAGAAAATTTAATAAACTTCTAGATGATACTAGAGCTTCCTCTACTACTATATTATTATTAGAAATGTTCTCTACTAAAGTCATCATTAACCAATTTGGCGTAATAGGCATCGTATCCTTTTCTTTTAATGTTTTAGTAGTAAGAATTGCTTTCTTTTTACTCCAATTTTTATTTTCTATTGCTTTGATTCTACTATTTGCATTTTTTATATATTTCTTACTTAAATTATTAGTTATAAGATTATTAAGGTTAAATAGAGTTGTTTTTACGTTTCCTAAGATACCTTGTTCAGTATGATAATTTTTTCCTATTTCCCAGTCTCTAATTCCAATATGTATTATTGACATATCTTTTGGAAGTGGATCTGTAGAACTCCATACAGACATCCTTAAAACGTCACTTCCAATACATATGAGTAAGTCATAATTTTCTAATATGTTTTTTACATGAGTTTGACTTCTTGGCATCGCACCCATATATGTTTTGTGCTCTGAAGGATAATGAGAACCATGTGGTACAGTTTGCTGATAAACAGGAGCCCCAATTATTTCTGAAAATTTTGTTATTTCATTAAAGCCATTAGTTTGCGCTATTTCATGCCCTGATATTATAACAGGATTATTTGCTTGTAATATCCTTTTTTTTATATTTTTAAGAGTTTCATCATCTGGACTAATATTAAATTTAATTCTAGATGGTTTACCTAGATCTAATTTAGCTTCTGTATTTAAAATATCTCCTGGTAAAGAGATAAAGACGGGACCAGTAGGTGGAGCTAGAGCAATTTTTGCAGCTCTTCTGAGTATTCTAGGTAGATCTTCTAATCTTGTAACTTCTATGGCCCATTTAACAAGTGGTTCTGCCATTTGGACAAGAGGTCCATATAACATTGGTTCCATTAGTCCATGACCTTGTTCTTGTTGACCAGCTGTAATTATAATTGGGCTACCTACAAATTTAGCATTATATATAGCGCCCATTGCATTGCCTAAGCCAGGAGCAACATGAACATTACATGCAGATAATTTTCCTGTAGCTCTAGAGTAACCATCAGCCATTGCTACAACTATTGATTCTTGTAGTCCTAAAATATATTTTATTTCAGGATAATCTTTTAGTGCATGCATTATAGGGAGTTCGGTAGTGCCAGGATTTCCAAAGAGATGAGTAATTCCTTCACTTCTCAGAATAGATAAAAAAGCTGACCGTCCTGTAATTTTTTTCATTAATATCTCCAAATAACTTCTAATTATTATTTATATGTTTTATATTATATGCAATCGTTATTTTTTGTTATTGGATTTAAAAATGTTTGTTACAAGAATAATAGGAAAAACTTTGGTATCATTAATTTTGGTAGGCGGAGTTTTAATAGTATGTAAGAGATTAAAAAATAAAAATATTACAAAAGAAGAGATAGAAAGTTAGTTTTTAATTTTAATAGGCTTTTAAAAATGAACTCATTTTTTACTCTAAAAACTAAATTGCCAATTATAATTTCATCTTGGCTGGTTTTAATTGTTTTATGGACACTTTTAATAAAATTTATATTTCCTATTTTATACGCTTTGTATTATGAGGAAAATTGTACTAAATATATTATGTGGGATTTTTGGTGGATTGCTCATCTTTGGCTAGCTAATAGTTTTTTAAATCTATCGAAAAAAACTTATTATATAGGTATGTTAATATGTATTTCGGAATTAATAATTATTATTTATAAGCTAATTGCCTTTTTTATTTCGCCTCAGTGGACTATTTGGGAAACAAATTGGATGATAAATAAAATTATAGTTTTAATTTTATTTATTATCATTACAGTTATTTTATTAAAAAATAAATATTATATTTTAAATGATTTAATAAAAAAAGAATAGGGGTACTATGAATTTAAATCGTAGATCATTCCTTTTTAGTACATTACTATCTGCTAATTTAACTATTAATAAGCTTGATGCTAACCAAGTTGAACCAGAATTAATAAAGTTAGGTAAGACTGATTTGGTTATACCTAATATTGGTTATGGATCATCAAGCACCTCAGATGAAAAAATTGTTAAACATGCATATGATAGAGGTGTAAGATATTTTGATACAGCAGAATCTTATGTAGGTGGAGATTCCGAATCCTCTATTGGTAATGTATTAAAATCTGTAAGACATGAAGTCGTAATAGGAACAAAAACTAAAGCAAGAACTTATCAAAATAAAAAAGATTATATGTCAGCTTTAGAAGGATCTTTAAAAAGGCTAAATACTGATTACATTGATATATATTATAATCATGCAGTAAATTCTATTTCTAGAATAGAAAATACGGATTGGTGGGAATTTATTGAAAAAGCTAAATTAGAAGGCAAGATCAGATATAGTGGAATTTCTGGACATGGAAGTAATTTAGCTGATTGTTTAGAATATTGTATAGATAGAAATTTAGTTGATATTATCTTGTCAGCTTTTAGCTTTGCACAAGATCCAAAGTTTTTAGAAAAATTAAGACATACTTTTCATTTTGTTGCAATTAACCCAAGATTGCCTGAAGTTTTAGTAAAAGCTAGAAACAAAGGAATTGGAATAATAGCTATGAAGACATTAGCGGGTTCGAGATTGAATGATATGAGGCCTTATGAAAATAAACAGTTAACTTATGCGCAAGCTGCGATTAAATGGGCTTTAAATACTAACTATGCTGATGCCGCAATTATATCTATGACTTCTAATTCATTAATTAACGAATTAACTAGTATTTCTAATAAAAAATACTCTGAAAATGAATATTTTAAATTATTAGAAAAATATTATCTTATTAATCATGAAAGTCTCTGTCCTCCAGGCTGTGGTATTTGTAAGAATGCTTGTCCTTATAATGTGGAGATAACTGAAGTGATGAGATCTAAGATGTATGCTTTAGATTATAAAAACCCAAGTAAGGCTTTATTGACTTATTCTGGTATTAAAAATAATGCATCTTCCTGTTTATCTTGTTCTGGGAAGCCATGCTCAAATAGTTGCGGGTATAATTTAGATATCAAAAATTTAAATGTAATATCACATAAATTATTATCCTAGTATTTTGAAGTATATTTGTAATATAATAGGTTGATTTCCTTTTAGATTCATGTTTCTAATTAATTTTTATTTCTAATGGAGAAACTACAATTCATGGTTACTAATAATATAGTTTTAAAAGAATGGATTTTAGAAATTGAGGAGCTTTGTAAGCCAACTAATGTTTATTGGTGTGATGGAACACAAGAAGAATATGATAGACTTTGTGAAGAGATGGTAAATGCTGGAACATTTATTAGATTAAATAATGATAAAAGAAAAAATTGTTTTCTAGCTCGTTCTCATCCGAGTGATGTTGCAAGAGTTGAAGATAGAACTTTTATATGTACTACTTCTAAAGAAGATGCAGGGCCAACTAATAATTGGTTTGATATTGGTTTAATGAAAACCAAATTAGATACTTTGTTTAATGGATGTATGTCAGGAAGAACAATGTATGTAATTCCATTCTCCATGGGCCCTTTAAATTCACCAATTTCCCATATTGGAATTCAAATTTCAGATAGTCCTTATGTAGTGGTTAATCAGAGAATTATGACTAGAATGGGCAAGGAAGCTTTGGATGTTTTAGGAGATGAAGGTAATTTTATAAAATGTATGCATTCAGTAGGAATGCCACTAGAAGAAAATCAAAAAGATATAAGTTGGCCATGTGCAGCTAACCCTGAAGATAAATATATAGTTCACTTTCCTGAAGATAGGTCTATTTGGTCTTATGGTTCAGGATATGGAGGAAATGCTCTTTTAGGAAAAAAATGTTTTGCTTTAAGAATTGCTTCAAAAATGGCAAATGAGGAAGGTTGGCTAGCAGAGCATATGTTAATATTAGGTTTAGAAAATCCTAAAGGCGAAACGACTTATATAGGCGCCGCATTCCCAAGTGCTTGCGGGAAAACAAATTTAGCTATGATGATGCCGCCAGAATGCTTTAAAGGCTGGAAAGTCAAAACTGTAGGAGATGACATTGCATGGATAAAACCTTCTTCAGATGGTACTTTCAGGGCAATAAATCCTGAAGCAGGTTTTTTTGGAGTAGCTCCTGGTACATCTTATAGTACTAATCCAAATGCAATGGAAATGTTAAAGAGTAACTGTATATTTACTAATGTTGCTTTAACAGATGATGGAGATGTTTGGTGGGAAGGTATGGATGGAGAGGCTCCAAGTCATGCAATAGATTGGCAAGGAAATGATTGGTCGCCAAATAGTAAATCTAAAGCAGCACATCCTAATGCTCGATTTACAGTACCATCTTCTTTGTGTCCGTCATTGGATAAAAATTGGGAAAAACCGGAAGGTGTTCCAATTGAAGCTTTTATATTTGGGGGGCGTTTGTCAAAAACTTTTCCATTAGTGTATGAATCCTATGGCTGGAATCATGGTATTTTTATGGCTGCAACTATGGGGTCTGAGGCAACTGCTGCTTCTATTAATCAAGCTTCTATAAGAAGAGATCCTTTTGCCATGTTACCTTTTTGTGGATACAATATGGCAGAACATTGGAAACATTGGATAGATCTGGGTAAAAAACATCATCAAAAAGCACCAAAAATATTTAGAGTTAATTGGTTTAGAAAAGATAGTGATGGCGCTTTTATATGGCCAGGGTTTGGTGAGAATATGAGAATATTAAAGTGGATAGTTGATAGAGTTAAAGGTGAAGTAAGTGCTAAAAGTAATAGTTTCGGATTAGTTCCAAACTTTGAAGATATTAATTGGACAGGATTAGATTTTGATTCTGAAAAATTTAATTCTTTAATTGAAATTCCTAAGACTGAGGGTTTGAAGGAAATTGAAGAGGTAAAAGACCATTTTGATAGGTTTGAAAACTTTCTTCCAAAAGAATTAGAAGATCAGAGAATAGAATTAGAAGGTAGATTGCTTAAAGAAGTTTAGTATATTATTTAATAATTACTTTAATTTTATTAGCTGCTTGTTTTGCTTCTTTTAGTGAAGGGGCTAAAGCCACAGCCATCCTTCTATATTTTCTTGTTTCTGACTTTCCAAATATACGTATGTCTATATTTGGATTAGATAGTGCATCTTTAATTCCTTCATATAAATGAACTTTTCCTTCTGTATCAGCAAGAATTACATGACTTGCACCTGCAGAAAAGTCATTATCGATCATTTCTTGTGTTATAGGTAGTTCTAAAAATGCTCTAACATGTAGATCAAATTCACTTAGTCTTTGAGTCTTCATTGTAACCATGCCTGTATCATGAGGCCTTGGACTAAGCTCACTAAAAATAACATGATTATCTTTAATAAAAAATTCAACTCCAAAAATACCCATACCTCCTAATTCATCAGTTATTATTTTTGCAATTTCTTGGGCTTTAATAATTTCCTGCTTGTTCATTTCTTGTGGTTGCCAACTGTATTGATAGTCTCCTCTTTCTTGGTAATGACCAATTGGAGGGCAGAATACTGTTGGTCCATCTTTTTGTTTTACAGTTAATAAAGTTATCTCATAATCAAAGTTTATAAACTCTTCAATAATAATTTTTACTCTATCTCCTCTTGCTCCAGATAGTGCATAATTCCATGCCTTATCAATTTCTTCTATAGATTTTACAGTACTTTGTCCTTTTCCAGAACTACTCATTACCGGTTTAACTACACAAGGAACTCCAATTTCTCCTATAGCTTTAGTAAACTCTTCAATATTTTCTGCATATTGATATTTAGCAGTAGGTAACCCTATAGATTTAGCTAAATCTCTTATTCTATCTCTATTCATAGTGAGATTTACAGCTCTTGCTGTGGGAATTATCGTTATTCCTGTTTTTTCCACTTCTAAAAGAACTTCAGTTCTAATGGCTTCTATTTCAGGAACTATTATATCTGGATTATGTTTGTTTATGCAGCTCTTTAAATCTTTTGCATCTAGCATATTAATAACTTCATATTTATCAGCTACTTGCATGCCAGGAGCATTAATATACCTATCTACAGCAATCACTTCACATCCAAACCTTTGAGCGCTAATGATTACTTCTTTCCCAAGCTCACCAGAGCCGAGTAGCATTATTTTTTTCATATATTTTTAACCATTTTAATTAATAAGTTCATTTTTACATAATCTATTGTTTGATAAAAACATACTTAATATATATTATAATAACTTATAATATGCTATAATGTATTTTATTTATTTTTAATTAAATAGGCAGTTTGTATGGTTTTAAATAGAAGAAATTTTATAAAAACAACATTAGTAATTTCCATATTTTCATATACAGGAAATATAGTTTCATCAGTTAATGCAGCTGAAAATAAACTACCTTTAAATATTGGTATGGATACTGATGTTTTATTAGTAATTGATGTACAAAATGATTTTTGTCCAGGCGGTAGCTTAGGAGTAAAAGATGGTGATAAAATTATAAAAAATATTAATTCTATTCAAGATAAATTTAATAATGTCGTACTTACGCAAGATTGGCATCCAAAAAATCATAGTTCTTTTGTCACTGAATATAAGGATAAAGAAGTTTTTTCAACTGTAAAAATGCCTTATGGAGACCAAACAATTTGGCCTGCCCATTGTATTCAAGGAACCAAAGGAGCAGACTTTCATAAAGATTTAAATACCTTAAAAGCAAACACAATTATACGAAAAGGTTTTAGAAGAGAAATAGATTCATATTCAGCATTTTGGGAAAATGATAGAGTTACTCCTACGGGTCTTGAAGGAAGTTTAAAATCATTGGGAGTAAATCGTGTTTTTGTCTGCGGTCTAGCCTTAGATTTTTGTGTTGCCTATAGTGCTATAGATTCTTCTATTGCTGGCTTTGATACATTTGTTCTTATGAATGCAACAAAACCTGTTGATCTTCCAGGTTCTATAGACGCTACACTTGAAGCTTTTAAAAAGTATAATATTAACAAGGTTAATATGTGATGAGTTATAATATTGAAAATTTTTTCTCTGAAGAGTTACCTGGTGCTGTATTAGCATATTCTGGCTTTCCTAAACATAATTTTGTTGGTGGTCATAATTCAGAAGAGAGTATACCTATAAATGAATTAGCAATATCAGCAGAAAAAGTTATTAAAGAACAAGGAAAAAATCTAGCTTTATATGGTCATAATAGTGGGCCACAAGGAAACTTGGCATTGAGAGAATTCTTGGTCTCTTACTTAGGTGGTTTTACAGGTATGAATATTCAGCTAGATAATATTTTATTAACTTCTGGATCTATTCAGGCTTTAGATTTAATTAATAAATTATTGTTAAATTCAAATGATACGGTTCTCGTTGAAGAAGCAACATATGGTGGGGCAATTTCTAGAATAAAAAGTTTAGGTGTAAATCATATAGGTATAAAATTAGATGAAGAGGGTATATGCCTTGATCATTTAGTTTCTACTTTAGATAACCTTAAATTAAAAAACATAACTCCAAAATTTTTATATACTATACCAACAG
>LWDU01041126.1_pt1 | contig 32405 bp, 30 predicted proteins | sample 727161 | NCBI WGS metagenome assembly LWDU01 (sample SAMN04566230, study PRJNA314399) | hydrothermal vent metagenome | isolation source: deep sea hydrothermal plume seawater | place: Mexico: Gulf of California, Guaymas Basin | collected 2004-07-11 | reverse complement strand
TTTATCTGAGAAATCAATGGTTTCAAATTTCAGATAATACATCAAAATAAAAGAAATATTGATAAAGAAAATATCCCCTATAAAGTGAATTACCCAAAAATATCGTGAATATCCTTTCATATAATGCAAAAATATAAAACTAAAAGTTACTACAAACTAAGACAAATACCAAGCATACATCTTTTCAACACCTTTATCAAGATTCACAACATGCTTCCAGCCTAAAGAATTTAATCTTGCTACATTCGTTAGTTTCTGCATAGTACCGTCAGGTTTTGAAGTATTAAAAGTAAAATTTCCTTGATAACCAATACTAGCTTTAATCTTTTCCGCTAGTTCTTTTATAGAAACATCAACTCCTGTACCTATATTAATATGTGTATTTCTCACTTCTGTTTGCTCAGCAGAAAAAGTATCCTTGAAATCTCTATTCTCCAATAAGAATACACAAGCATCTGCCATATCTTCTGACCATAAAAATTCACGCTTTGGCTTGCCGCTTCCCCAAATCTCAATCTCACCTTTTTTCACGCCATACTTTGCTAAAACTGACAAAATAATATTCTTTGAAGATTCGCCATCCACCCCTTCAATTGGGTTTTTATCTATATCTATCTTTATAGCTTCCCAATCATTCTTCTCAAGGCATTTTCCTAAATGAATTTTACGGATCAGTGCTGGTAATACATGAGATTTTTCTAAGTCAAAATTATCATTTGGACCATACAAATTAGTCGGCATTACTGAAATAAAATTAGTTCCGTATTGTAAATTATAACTCTCGCACATTTTAATCCCAGCAATTTTTGCAATCGCATAAGGCTCATTTGTATATTCCAAAGCTGAAGTAAGCAGATTATCTTCTGACATGGGCTGAACAGAGTCTTTAGGATAAATACAAGTGCTACCTAAAAACAATAATTTTTTAACATCATGCTCATAAGATTGATGAATGACATTATTTTGTATCATCAAATTTTCATAAATAAAGTCTGCACGATACTTATTATTTGCTACAATACCCCCCACTTTAGCTGCTGCTAAGATTACATATTCAGGTTTTTCTTTGCTAAAGAAATTCTCAACAGCTAACTGATTTGTCAAATCTAATTCAGCATGAGTTCTGAAAACTAAATTAATATATCCTTTTGATTGTAAGTTGTTTAAAATGGCTGATCCAACCAATCCTCTATGTCCTGCAATATAGATTTTACTTTGTTTTTCCATCTTACTCAAAGTAGTTCATAATGGTATACCCGCCATCTTTCAAGTATTGATCTTTAGTCATCAATTTTAAATCTGACTCCATCATTTCATTTATTAATTGTTCCAAATTATATTCTGGAATCCATCCTAATTTGGTATTTGCTTTTGTAGGGTCTCCTATCAATAAGTCAACTTCAGTGGGTCTAAAATATTTAGAATCAACAACAACTACTTCTTTGCCAATTTTAACTTGATATTTTGCATTTGAACAAGAAGCTATCACTGCCTTTTCATCCACTCCTTCTCCTTTAAATTCTAATTCTATGCCAGCAAAAGCAAAAGACATTTTTACAAAATCACGAACAGTAGTTGTTTTACCTGTTGCAATAACCCAATCCTCCGGCTTATCAGCTTGTAATATCATCCACATCATCCGTACATAATCCTTAGCGTGCCCCCAATCTCTTTTGGCATCCAGGTTCCCTAAATATAACTTATCTTGTAACCCTAAAGCGATTTTTGATGTAGCACGAGTAATTTTACGCGTTACAAAAGTTTCGCCTCTTACGGGTGATTCATGATTAAATAAAATCCCATTACAAGCAAACATGCTATAAGCTTCTCTGTAATTTTTAGTAGCCCAGAACGCATATAATTTAGCCACACCGTAAGGACTTCTTGGATGAAATGGAGTGGTTTCTGATTGAGGCGCTTCTTGTGCTTTACCAAATAACTCTGATGTTGAAGCTTGATATATTTTTGTTGTTTCAGTTAATCCTAGCAAACGAATAGCTTCAAGAATTCTTAAGGCTCCAATTCCATCTGTATTAGCCACATATTCAGGGATCTCAAATGAAACATGTACATGACTCATTGCTGCTAAATTATAAATTTCATCAGGCCGTACTTCTTGTATGATTTTAGTCAAATTCATTGAATCCGTCATATCCCCATAATGCAAAATCAAATTCCTGTTTTCAATATGAGGATCTTGATATAAATGATCTATTCTATCTGTATTAAAAGAAGATGCTCTTCTTTTTATCCCATGTACAATATAATTTTTCTTAAGTAAAAATTCAGTAAGATAAGAGCCGTCTTGTCCTGTTATTCCTGTTATTAGAGCTACTTTACTTTTCATCTGATTTTTGATTTCTACAAAACTAATTAAAAAAAAGATTCTTTTACTTTGTTAGTGAATTTATATACCAAAATATCATAAATTATTATCACAATTGCTTTTGGATAATCAATAAAATATCTTTTAATAAGTGTAGGCTCATCATACATCCTGTAGAAGGCTCTTAATCCTAATTGATTAATCCAATGTGGATAATATTTTATTCCATTAGCAGTTTGATGCAAAAAACCACCACAAGTATAACCGCTCCCTTTCCAGCCTGTTTCCTTCAAATCCAACAAAAATTGCTCTTGCAAAGGAGTTCCCATGCCACAAATTACATAATCTGCTTCTAAATTATTAATATCTGCAAAAACATTGTCTCGTTCTTCTTGACTTAAATATCCATCACGAAAACCACAAATATTTAGTTCTGGAAATTTCTGCTGAATATTATTTATTGCTAAATCAATTAGCTTTAGTTTTGTTCCAATAAAATAAATGGTTTTATTTTCCTCAATAGCTGCATTAAACACTATAGGCGCCAGGGAGGTCATGTCAAAACTTTTACGCTTACAACTAATTCCAAATAAATTAAGTAATTTCACCAATAAACCTCCATCAATTTCAATATTAAAATGAGATAATTGAGCTTTATTATTCTTTGCCAAGACATAGGAAAAAGGATTTAAAAAAGTAGTAATATTCTTTTTTTTATTTCTATTTTTAATAATGTTAATCATATTTTTTGCTGCATAAATTTTTGTTATATATTCTTTTTCCAACAATTAATAACGATAAAATTAGCCATAAAAATAACATAGTGGTTGAGTCTAAATCAAGAACATCTGTAAAACTATTCATAATATAAACTAACATTAAAAACTGACCATATTTAAAGAAACGAGTAAAATTATTATCTATATTCCCTTTTACTTTTAGTTTATTCCAAATCAGAATTATTAAAGTAATAAAAAAAAGAAACCCAAATACTCCTTGTTTATACAAAGTCCCTAGATAATAACTATGAGAGCCTAAAGGGTAAGCTAAGCCTTTTACATCTCGCTCTGTTCCCCAACCCAAAAATGGCCTCTCTAAAAAACCATTAAAGGTTTGTCTGTATATTTCCATTCTTGTGCTGGCGCTTCCCTCTCCTCTTGAATACAGTGCTAAATCAATGATTTGATACAAGGCGCCCGTCTGTTCTAACCAGAATAAGAATACAGAACATAATAATACTCCTACAAGTACAGTTGAAAGTTTGATTGCAAAACTTCTTATAGCTAAGAAGCGAAATATAACATATCCAGCGAAAATTGCGAAAATTGCCACTCTACCTGTTGTAAAAAGCAGAGTCAATCCCATAATAACTATTGTCAAAGAATAGAAATGCCTCTCTGATCCTTTTTTAATGTTTCTGAGAAAGAAAGCAATAGGCAAAGTAATTGCCAGGGTAGAAGCAAACATAGTAGAATATAAAAAGAAGGAACTGATCCGAAAATAGGCACCTAATCCTATAAACCAATTATAATAACCTACATTTCTAGTGGCAATAACGCTACCATATCCTGTTTCGGTAATAAAACCCGGTAAAAAATAGCCAGTAAGAGACTGAAACTCTACTCTAAATATTTCAAAAGAAAATGCCAATACTCCAACTACTGAAGCAACTAGCATTACAAAAACTATTGCTCTTAATAGCTTCTCAATTTGCCACCATTTATCTATCACATTCCAAGTAATTATCAAAAGCATCAAAGCAGTGAGATAAGTACTTAAATTCCTAAAATAAGTAATATATCTTATTTTTTCCACAATACTAAAAAAAGAAATCCCATAAATAACTAAAAACAATAAAAGTAAAATAGATATAACATTAGCATGAAACTCGAATTTACTATAAATAACAAATTGAATAAACACTAATCCTACAGAAACAAACCAAAAAAATTGCTCAATACCTAAAACCCACCATAATGGAAAGAAAATAACCAACCAATACAGTTCATTAATAATTTTATTTTTTAAAATTTCTTTCAAATGTTAATTTTCTCTTTAATACAACAATAAGTTCTCTCAGAAGATTTACTATCAGTAAATGAATTATATAAGCTTTTTATCCTATTATAATCTACTGCTGATTCTTTCATTATCTCTGGATTATTAAAGAAGTCTTTTAACTTAGTATAAAGTTCTTCAAAATTATATGCCTTATGTCCTGGCGTAACCAATTCGTAATCATCATACATAGAGCGATCTTGAGTTAGGTAGGTATCTTTATCATACGGATAAAATAATACTGGTTTATCAGTTAATAAGAAATCAAAGAAAATAGAAGAATAATCCGTTATTAGTAAATCTACTTTCGCAAATAATGGATACATATCACTTTCATTATCCAATACTCTGATGTTACTATATTCCTCTTTCATCACCATAGAATAGTCATGCCTGTGTAATTTAATCAAAAAAGTAGTATTATTTTCCTTTAACAAATCATTTAAACGCTCCCAATCAATAGGCGTTTCTCTATTAAAACGATTTGTGTCCCTGAAAGTAGGTGCATATAAAATTGTTTTTTTAGTTGTAATAGAAGCCACTATCTCTTGCTCAAAACCTAAATACTTAGCATACAAATTAGGTTTTGTAATAATATCATTTCTAGGATATCCGGTAACCTCAATATTAGGCGAATCAAAAGCAGATTTGAAATATCCCCTTACTTTCTCAGATGTAGCAATCATCAATTCTGCTACTGCAAACCATTGAGGCATAAGTAGCCGCACTAAATATCTTTTTATTCCATATGTATAGTTGCCAATAAAGAAAGGATTATTTGGATTCTTTATATCTAGATTAATCTTTTTTAATGGAGAGCCATGCCATAAATTAACTTTATATACACCGGCTGATGTCCAATAATTTATAGCTGATGCTTCCGAATCATAAATATATACTCCAGATGTAATAGTCAACCATAAGCCTTTTATACTATATGCGTAATATGCATGCAAATTCTGTGCTCGTAATCTTTTTATTATTGCTTTATCATGTGATATCCAATATGATTTAATTTCAGATTGTTGTGAGCAATATAAAAAAAGGTACTTTGCATTATCACTAAAATTCATACCAACTCCAGATCCAAATACCCATTTTTTATTATCTCTTGGAAACAGATAAATTAAATAATATATAAAGAAACGGGAGGGATTTATTAATAATTTTTCAAATATCTTTTTAATTCTTCTCATATGATTATTTTAACTTCCATACTGTTAAATCTTGTTCAATTAACTGCTCTATTTTATTAATTTCATCACGAAACTGTATTGACAATTCTTTCGTACTATTTTCATCAAGTTGTGGTTTCTTATTAACATTTCTAGCTTCTATCTTTTCTTTAATCTTTTTTCTAATTTTAAGTGGCATCAGATAATTAAAGAGTGTTTTCCAAATATTATGTTTCGTCATTAAATTCCAAATTATCTTGTTTTTTGGAATTCCGCCTTTATTATGTTCTGAACTCATATCAGGGGTAAATCTATTATCTACATCTATAAACTTGCACAATTCAGAGTACACTTCTAATGGGGTTTCTTTAAATTCCTCATAAATAAATACTTTAATATTTTCTTTTGGAAAAGAATCATAATATCTTTTTAATTGGTCATAATATTTGCTTTCTTCTTTATAATGCCAAATCTCAGCCCAATTCTCTTTTATTCTTCTAGACTCATCCGATAAAGCTTCTTCAAAACTTAGATGCTCTCTACCATCCCTTGTAAGATGAACCCAAGCAGAAAATGCTCGTGCAACTGGCTCTCTTAAAATTACAATTATCTTTGTATTAGGTATAAGTTTCTTTATGTTTTTAGGAGCATCTTTTGAATATAAATATAAAGGACAAATCTCCCCAACAGCTTTTTCAATAGAAATATTAATAAATTGTTTTTGATATTCTTTAATATCAGTAATACTTCTGCTATGTATTCCTGTATCATCTCCGGGTCCTTTAAATGAAATTTGCTTTTCTTTTAATGCAAAAAAGTTAGTTTCTTTTATTGGACTTAAAAATACTTCAGGGTGCTGATCCAAGTAATGATACAAAGCAGTCGTTCCGCTTTTAGCAGCTCCAACAATAAGAAAGTTCGGCAACCTATTCATTTGTAAAAGAAATTAATGTTGATACGCCATAATGCTTATATACATAATAAACTGAATATAAATTCCAAAAAATCAAGCTACTTGCACTTGCAATAGCCGCTCCTTCAATCCCTAATTTTGGTATTAATAATAAATTAAGAGATATGTTGATTAAAAGAGCTACACCCAAGATATTTCTAAAAACCTTTTCTTTTCCAGTCATATTTAATATAACTCCTACGGAGCCGGACATAGCATTGATAACCTGGCTAAATGCTAAAATTAATAAAGCTGACTTTGCAATAATAAAATCCTGACCAAAAAAATTAAGAATAAAGTCTGGAAATGAAAAAATTATAACTATGATAGGTATTGTAGAGTAAAATATTGTCTTTGTAGTTTGATTTACAATATTCTTAAACTCTAGCATTTTATTATTATTATAAGATTCTGAGATTTTGGATGCAGAAATGCTATTTACTGCATTAAGCGTGAATGAAGTTAATAAAGCCACTTTAACAGCAACATTATAAACACCTACCTCATACTCACCAATAAAACTACCTATCATTAATGAATCAGTCCATGACATTAACAAGAGAACGCTTGATGACATCATCATTGGAATCGATTGGCTTAACATATCTTTTAAATTAATATATCTTACGAAATTACCTGATTTTATTATACTAAATATTAAAAATGTGCTTAACAAAAATATTATCACAATAGAATATACAAAAACCTGTGATACAATTTCTGATTCATTTAACCCAAGTCCATAAAAAAATAACAGAAATAAAACAACTGAGAATAACATTTTAGCAGTACTTTGAAAAAAAGAGAATTCCTTTATCATTTTTAATCCTCTAAGAACATTTTCATTAATACAAATAATTGAAAATAAGGGCAAAATATATGATATTAATTTAATCTGATAATTAAGAGTTTTGTTATGAAAAAGTTCTAGTGCAATAAAATCAGAAGTAAAATAAAGAATTACAGAGATAATCAAGGAAGCTAACACAGCCAATCTAACAGATGAAAAATAAATTGATTTAATCTTATCAAAAATAGAGCTTGAAGCTGAGACCAATTTTAAAGTGAGTATATCAACACCTAATCTTGAAAAGATTGAAGATATATTTAATACTGATAAAAATAGCACAAAAACACCCCAAGAAGATGCTCCTATATTTCTTGTAGCTAAAAGAAGAAATACATAGCCCAAAAGGGATCCTGCAATTTTTAGTAATAGTGAGACAGAGCTTTTCTGAAAAATTTCATTAGTTAAAAAAATAGACCTAACTTTTTGAAACATTACTCTTCTTTCTTTAAAAGCGACTTTAATTTTGTTGTGGAAATCCCCTCTGTTCTTGGGAAATAAATCACTTTACAATATTCTTTTAATTCATTAAATTTACCCTCCCAATCACTACCCATCACAAAAATATCCACCTCATTTTCTTTTATATCAACAGTTTTTTGTTCCCAATTATCTTCAGGTATTACTTTATCAACATAATCTAAAGACTCCAGCAATTCTTTTCTTTTCTCATAAGGAAATACGCATGTTTTTTCTTTCAACTCATTAAATTTATCTGTAGAAATTCCAACAATCAACTTATCGCCTAATAAACTTGCTTTCTTCAAAATTTCAATGTGCCCATAGTGCAATAGATCAAAAGTCCCATAAGTTAAAACTGTTTTGAATTTTCTATCAACTAATGCATCAAAATCTATAGAAAGCACACTCTTTTTACTCTCAAAGAAATCATGTAATTTATTTAATAATGGTAGATCTTCCATCACATGCTTAAGTGGAGAACTGTGCATTAAATTTACTGCATTCAATCCTTCTAATATCACTGAGTTGGATTTGTAATCAGCACTAAAGAACCCTTTGCCAATCAATAATCCTAAAGTTCTATTTCTACTTAAATCATTTAATGAAGTCATACACAAATCACCAAAACCACAAGCTAAAAACAAAGTGTCATCAGCTCCTCCAAGCGATCTTAATAAAATCCTAGCTTCAGAGAATGCTTTTGTCAAGATCATAAAACGAGTATTTGGAGAATTATATTTTGCGTCTACAACACCCAATACCAAAGCATAAATATTTTTTAGAACACTTAACACCTCGACACCTCTTATATCAGTTGTACAATCTATGTGTAATGCAGTTCCTTTAATAATAGAGCACATTATTTGATACTGAGCATTTGTTGTATACCCCAAAGTAAGCAAGGTGTCAGCATGTTCTATTACCTCAACGGCAAAGGAAGGGCCTTTAAGAGTTACTACATTCTCAATTCCAATTGATGTTTGAATACTTTCAACAATAGTTACCCTATCAGCAAATAAGCCTTTGGATAAATTCACTAACAAAACACCTTCTTTAAAATATGATTTAAGAGCATTTAAATTCTCAATAATAACAGATGATGGTAATGCAATAAAAATAACATCTGCATTTTTTATCTCATTCTTATCTGATGTAGCGGACAGAAACTTAGTTAAATGCTTATTTGGGAAACAAGATTTATTTGTATTACTAATGTTAATCTCATCAACTTTTGATTGATTTCTAGAAAATAACACTACGTTGTTTGTCTCGTTTACTGACAGCTCATTTGCAATTGCGGTACCAAAAGTTCCTGCACCAAGCACTAAAATATTCATAATTCAAAAATACAGTAAGTTATACGGTTTCTGAGGTGTCGCCATCAACATATTTCAACAAAAGCTGTTTAACAATTGTCTCATCTTGATTTTCTCTAGCTAATTTTATAATCTCAATACATTTCATCACCTCATCTAATGGTAATTTATTCTCTTTTGCTTGCATAATTAGTCTTTTGAATTAATATTAATAAGGGATGAGATAAGTAAAATTAAACAATTGACAAAAAAATTGAAAAAAATTAAATATTCATTCTTTTAATAAGTGCATTAAAAGCATAATTTAAAAAACACCAACTACTATAAAAAAAAGATAGCTTTTCAATTTCACGATAGACCTTCCAAACATCCTTTGCTGCATGCCATTTACTAGCAGTGTTAGAAGCTGAGACAATCCTGTATCTTGCCAGATTCTCATCAAATCCATATGCATCAAATCCTCTTTTCATTATTAACAACCATAATGCCATATCATGAGATGACCTAATATTTGGCATTTCAAAATCTCCAGTTTTTTCTCTATTAATAACAACCGTTAAACAACCAATAATGGTGTTTTTTAGATAAGAGGAATATGTTACAATCTTTGGAGCATTAATTATTGAATGTAATTTTGATCCATCTTCTGAAATAGGTTGATATGTAGAAAATGAGAATGCAATATCTTCTGTCTCCATAAAAGAAATTTGTTTCTCTAATTTCTGTGATTCCCACAAATCATCTGAATCCAAAAATGCTATGTATTTTCCTTTAGCTTGTCGAATTGCTACATTTCTAGCCTCTGCAGCTCCAACATTGTTTTCTAAAAATATTTTTTTTAATTTTTTATTTTTTTCCGCAAGAGATGTAATTATCTCCCTGGAATTATCTATTGAACAATCATCAACAATCAACATCTCCCAATTAGTATACGCTTGAGCAATCACTGATTTAATACACTGCCTTATGAACTTTGCAGAATTATAAGAAGGGGTTATTATGGATACTAAACTATTCATTCAATTTATAAATTCCAAATACTATTGTTTTTCTCACATTTGCAGCTTTTTTAAAGCCAGCCTTTTCTATCCCATTTATACTAGAAATATTATCATTTCTAGTCCCTATCCAGATATTACTTCCTTTTAATTCACTTAATATCTTAGCCAAAGCAAATTGATATAATTTCTGACTCCTATAAACTGAAAAAGTAAAAACATTAACAATTTGCCAATCATCTTTTTTCATAAATGAATATTTGAAAATCTTAGGTATTAAAATCGAGTAATGGGCAATCGCTTTAGTTTTATCATCAATAATATAAAATACTCTATATCTACCAAGCGAAAAAATATACCAAAATAAATATACTAAAAAAGTGCCATTATGTAATTTTAAATTAAAAATTGTAGGCTTAAAAAAGTTAAAACTAAATTTGTCATCAATCTCAACTAGATTTATTTTTTCATTCTTATAAAACCAATATATCTGCTGCCTATTAGTCATAACTTCTTCTTATTTTTTCTTGATTTAATAGGATGTTAAGCTTGATAAAGGGTCCAAAATTAAGTAATTTTAATGGCGATCTAAAAGAGTAAAGGGACTTTACAAGAAAACCAATACGCGAATTATAAATGATATTTAGTTTGCAGTATGCTTTTCTAAATTTAAATTTCTTAATTAGAAATTCTTGAATATTTGTTTCATGAGAAATATTTCTAGCTCCATCATTCACATAATCAAACTCTTTTTCATCTAAATAATATTTATTCATAGTATAAAACAAAGCATAACTAGGATATAATTTCAAATAATTAGGATGAAATTTTATGGTAGAATAATCACAATACTTTCCAACAACCTTATTTTGACAATAGCCAATCATTTTTTCTTCATTGTAGATTCCCCAAAATTCCCATTCAGAACCAAAAGCTAATAATTCATTCTGAAATTCTGCTTTATTTTTAGGCTTAATATGTGTATTATAATTTATAAAAGCTGCATAATAACTTTCAAAACCTTCTTCAATAACCACTTCCTTATCAACAATACGCACATCACACTTTCTCAAACCTCTCCTAACCTGATTTCTTGTATTCTTACTAAGTTTATCAATAGAAATAAATTCATCACAAATAACATACCAAAAATTAGTCTCTTTATTGCAATCAAAATTAGAAGTCCATCTTGCAAAAAAGGCATTGTTAGCACTAATATTTTTCTTAATTAAACTATTTCCATCATCTATTTCTATGTGAGGAGGTTGATCTGGGATTAGAGCACCATTATATTTTCGCCAGTTAGTCATTTAGTAAATCTTATGAATCATATAAGTTAAAAAATCAAACTGCAAATCACGCATCTTATATTTAAATGTATTTAAAAATCCGAGTGTTGGTCTGTTATTAGAGATTGAGAAACCAAGTTGCTTTAATTTATTTTTAGCTAAGGGGTTCCATATTCCTTTCACAATTCCATTCACAAAAGGTATCACATTTCTTCTTGTAGAATAAAAATCCTTATATTTATAAGATCTTATATTCCCATTTATCTCAAATTCCCAAGCATTCTCATCTTTTTGCAATAATTCAAGCAGAACATCCTTCTTCCAAAACGACCATATGGCAGAATTCTTATATCTTGTTTTATTAAATTTTTTAAAAATTAAATCATCCAGCCTTCTTCCTTTTGAAATAGAACGATAAAACTGTAAGTAATTAAATTCGCTTTCAATAGCTCGCGTCATTAATTGTTCAATAAATTGATTGTCAACCTTATCTGTCAGAAACAAATCATCAAACGTCAACAGCACATAATCCTGCTTAATCTTATTTAAACTTTTAATTAGATTGTCTGACCAAGACAATTCATCACCAATCTTCAAAGAATTGAAAAGTTTACTTTCAAATTCCTTATGATTAGTAGTCAAATAAATAGGGAATTCAATATCCTTCCAATATTTTAGATACGTTTGTTCTAAAGGACTCCATAAATCCTCTGAGGCATCATAGGTTGATATAAGCAAAGCAATATTATTCATCAGTAATAATTAAAGGTTTATGAATAATAATAAATGAAATAACTATAAATAATAACCGTGAGTCATTTAACATGCCACTTATTAAAGAATTTAAAAAGAAAAATAAAAATAAATAAAACAGCAGAGGATATAATGAAGTTTTATCTGTTCTATACTGTGTCATTTTATAATAACTTAAATGAAACATATAGATAAATAATAATAATAATACTAATACCGTTTGCAGACCATATTCACAAGCTACTTCTAGTAACAAATTATGAGGATATTCTAAAGGCATTAAATGAGTTGGTCTTATCTCATTAGATACTGTTTGCCAATTACCTGCTCCAACTCCTAAAGGATAATGCTGTAAAAGAATAAAAGAACCAATTGCTAAATTTGTTCGTGTGCTAGTTGATTGGCTACTTCCTCCTTTTTTAGCAACATTCATAAATACCCTATCCAACCCTCCAATCTTAGACATCTGTTTCCCCAATCCAGAAAATAAAAGAACTGACACCAATAAACAAACTCCTAAACTTATTTTTACAATTACTCTATTAAAATTCAAAAAAATATATACTAAACCAGTTAAAAATAATGCTAGTATCGGCCCTCTACTACCGCTTGCTAATGCCAAAATAAAAAAGATGAGTATTAGTGAGTATTTATATCTATTTTTATTTTTTACAGGAAGAAATAAGAGGGAGATTATTCCGAAACCCATCCACCTTGCAAATACTATAGGGCCCCCTCCTAAAGCAGCCATTCTGCCATCAGTTCTTTCGGAAACTGACAAACCAACGGCAGAAAGCAATGCTAAAAAACAACTTACTCCCAACAAAATATAGAAAGTATTTATAACATCCTTTCTGTCATACTTTTCAATAACTACTACTGAAATTGGCACTACAATAAGCCAGAAATTAACAAATTTTTCAAGTCCATATTCAGTAATATCGAACACAAGCCATAAGATAGGGCTAGTTACTAATACCACTAAATAGAATAAATAAAATAATACTTTTGATTTTGAAAGAATAGTTTTTTTAACTGAGAACAATACAAAAACAACTGAAACTAAATAAATAATACTGATAAGAACTACTAAATTTATATTAGCAATTACAAGTCTTTCATCATAAACCCTTCCAATAGCCAATAAAGCACATGCTGACAACATAAATACCCAAGAAAATATAGATTTATTTCTCATATTGATGATATTTAATATAGGAATAGATTGCTAAAACAACTGCATTAATTGAAGAAAAATACATAACAAACACAGCGCTTTCCTTTGAAGTAAAAGAATTAAATGCTGAATAAATTGCAGCAAAAGCAATACTTAATAAAAAGAAAACTACCATTTTTAATCTAACTCTTTTAGTCTCTCCGATTGGGAGCGATAAAAAAGGTTGGAACAATGTTGTTGCTATAAATAAAAACAAAAAACTAAAACTCAATTCATATAAATAAGATGATGTTGCCTGCACGTCAGAAAGATTAAACTCACCTCTTAAATACATAAATTTAATTATATCATAACTAAAATAATGCAAACCTACCACCATTAACAAGCCAACACACAAGGATATTAATAATGAGTAAATCATTAACCTTGTATTTTTCTTGATTGAAATTTTTCTTAACAAGATTGTACTTACATTACCAATAACAGAAGTTAAAAGTGCGTTAAGTATTACCACAGCATACATAAAAAAAGCAATACTATTTGAACCATCAGCACCAGCAACAAACCTAGAAGAGATGATTATAATATTCGCAAAGTTACCTAACACTAGCGTTGGGAAATTAAAATCCGAACGTTCTAATTTTATCTCAATACCCGACTTCTCATTTTGCATTGGCTTCACAAAAGCCAGACTCTTACTAAGTATCCCTATCAACCTACTTATTGCCAGGCCAATAACAGAAGCAACACTAATAAGAGGATAAACAAACAAGGTAAATACTGAAGAATTAGTAATTGAAGCATAAGAATATCTTAAAAACATACCTCTTGCTTGAATAATGGTAAGAAATATAGTATTAATAAAATCAAAACAAATACTAAAACTTAAAACAAAAGATACTCCAAAAAAGAAAAAGCTATTTTCAAGATTAAGGTAAAAGATAACAGCTGTTTGAATAAGCTGACTTACTAGAAATAGATAAATTGATGATTTTTTTGAGAAAGCAAATACTTGAGTTAATGAAATCTCCTCATATTTTTCATACAATTTTGTAAATTTTGGAAGAAGATTAGCTTTCAGTGCATTCCCTGCGGTTATTTGTGAAAAAAAATCTGCTACAACCCTCAATAATAAAAAATTTGCATATAAAATTGAAGACCCAAGAAAGAATGCTATAATTAACTCTCTTATTAAGCCAAGTACTTTTTCAAATATATTAGAGAAAAGGAGACTTGAGAAATCTTTTGCAGATTGTGACCCAAGAATACTCTTTAAATGCATTGTATTATGCTTTTACCCCTATTTGCACATATTTGAAACCTTTACTTTCAATAAAATCTGTTTTAAACTGATTTCTACCATCAATAAATAAATTTCCATTCATTTTTGATTGCATTAAATCAAAATCAGGGCTTCTAAATTCTTTCCATTCAGTTACTAATATTAAAGCATCAGCAATTTCCAAAGCAGTATATTTATCATTACAATAATTAACTTCAACATCTTTTAAGTAAAATTGAGCCTCATGTATTGCTTTTGGATCATAAGCATTTACCTTACCTCCCGCCTTAACAATTGATTGAATTAACTCAATTGAGGCTGATTCACGCATATCATTAGTTTCAGGCTTAAATGAAAGCCCCCACACGGCAATAATTTTTCCATTCAAATCCTTTCCTAACTGTTTAATTAATTTAGAAAACAAAACTTTTTTTTGTGCTTTATTTACACTTTCAACAGATGATATTAACTTAGGATTGTACCCATGATTATTAGCAATATTAACAAGTGCTTGTATATCTTTAGGGAAACAACTCCCTCCGTATCCGCATCCAGGGTAAATAAATTGATACCCTATTCTTTTATCGCTACCGATACCTGTTCGCACTTGATTTGCATCTGCACCAACACGTTCACAGATGTTTGCAATCTCATTAATGAATGAAATTTTTGTAGCAAGCATAGCATTTGCAGCATATTTTGTCATTTCAGCAGAACGAATATCCATACCAATAAACCTATCATTACTCACTGTAAATGGAGCGTATAAATTTCGCATCAATTCCATTGCTTTGTCATTATCAGCACCAACCACCACTCTATCTGGGTGCATAAAATCTTTAATTGCAGCTCCTTCTTTTAAAAACTCAGGATTAGAAACCACATTAAAAGTTAGATTAGAATTTCTTGAATTTAGTGCATTCTGGATAGTCTCCTTTACTTTATCAGCCGTACCAATTGGCACAGTTGATTTGTCCACTACAACTAAGTGATGTTTCATATGCTCTCCAATTGACTGAGCTACTTGAAGTACGTATTTAAGATCTGCAGAACCATCATCTCCCATAGGAGTTCCAACAGCAATAAAAACCACCTCTGCTACTGACAATGCTTCAACAATATCACTAGTAAAATTTAAAGTTCCTTTTTGGAAGTTTTCTTTTACTAGAGTTTCTAAACCTGGCTCATAAATTGGAACTATTCCTTTTTTAAGCTGTGTGATTTTATGCCTATCAATATCAACACAAACAACATGATTTCCCATTTCAGCAAAACAAGCTGCTGCAACTAAACCAACATAACCCGAACCAATTATTCTTATTTTCATTTTACTTTCTTTTTACCTCCCTGATAAGGGCAATAAATAAACCAAATATAAAACTTAGAGCTGCGCCCAATGCAGTCCAAACTAAAACATCATCTTCCTTCTGATTTACTTTTGCAAAATTTTGGACAAATACCAATGGTTTTAATAACGCTTGTTTTGTTTTTATATCTTCTCTCAATTGGCTTAAGGAAACAATCTGATTGCTAATCACTGTTCCGTTTTGACCACTAACAATATTTACAGAGCTTACATCTAAATTATTTTTAGCCCCCTCAATCCTCATATCTCCTAACACTTCTATTTCGGCATTAATATCACTAATAATTACAATGTTAGACGCTAAATAATTTGCGTGATAGTCCTTAATAAAATCATTATGTAAAAAATAATAAATTAAGCCTTGTTGCAATTGGTCAATACGCATATCATCAAAAGTAGTTAATGAAATTTCAAATTTATTAAGCGCATAAAACTTCTCATTCATATCCTGTTGATACAATTGCTCAGCCTCAATTTTTTTAATTGTAGCCGCTACATCTTCATCAACACCTAATAATGTTGCTAAAGCGCCATACTCTTCATTTTCAATATTAATTTGCAAATGATTGATCAAATCAATAGCTGTTCTTTGGCTTAAATCCTCTATTTGCTCTTGTCTTTCGTATTCCGCAATACCGGACATGCAAATTGCTTTAGTTTCGTAATAAGGTTTTTTAAATTTTTGATAACCAATAACTCCAATAACTCCAACAAATACTATTATCGATAATAATTTTATATTTCTTGAAATAAACTTTACAAAATTTGCAAATAATTCACTTAAATTTAATTCTTCTGTCATTTTAATATGTGTTTTTAAAATTTCCAAGAGGATTCATTATAAATCCTTTTAATATACAGTGAAAAAAGCCCCAAAAGGGCTTTTAGTTAATTTGTTATTTAATTGTTATAATTATATTAGTACTCCCAAAGATCGTGTTCTATATTAAAGATTTCTGATTTAATTCTTTCAGCTTCTAATAACGCATCAAGTCCTATCATGTATTCATTAACCTTTCTATCCATTACATTTGCCTCTTTTACAATCGTTGAACCAAACATTCTTTTCCAGAAAATATCATCATAAGTTCTTCTTTCTGCATTATTCTTTACTAAGTTAAAAGCTTCTGCATTAATCAAAATCTCTCTGACCTCAGGAAAATATACCCAGAAAAGAGGAGAAAATGTTCCTAACAACTGATTATTAACTTCATCTCTATCTTCTTGTAATGGAGCTAATCCAAGAATACGAACATCCATCACTGATCTTTGTTTGTCAAAAAACCATTCTTCTTTTACTCTCCATTTTTTAACCGTATTTCTATTAAATGGAGTCGAAATCAAGGTATCTTTTGTAGCTTCTTCTGGATCAGCTCCTGCATTAACAGCATCCCAGTCAATCACAGTCACCAATTCTTCTTTAGCTCCACCAATCTTTTTGATGTCATCCTGAGACATTACTTCTCTAAATTCATCATCCATACTAGGATTTCCATACGCCGTAATACTACCTTCCAATATGGCTGAATAAATTACATCAATCAAACTTTTTCTATCTTCAATAGTATGTCCTATACCATCATTTTCAGGATAATAAAAAGGATGATTGATTTTCTGACGCATATCAATTTCCCGCCAAATTTTACGTGACCACATCACATCTGCTTGACGTAATGAAGCGTATTGTTGCACTCTTTTGTTATGATGTTTTTCTTTTTTAAATACAGAATTCATTTCCTCAGTAGTTAACACATCTTGTGCATTGATGTCTACCACGCATAATGTAGTTGTTACTAATAATAAGATTATTTTTTTCATAATTATTTATTTTATTTCTATAACTAATGGATCTAAAGGTATCTCCTTATTGTTCTTGTAATCTATTCTTTTTGCCTGAATATTAGAGATTGTTATTGTAGTTCCTGATTTTACATTTTTAATAATATTGGTCATCTTTAAGGAGAATTGTGGGCCTTTTGTATCTTCTTTCATTTGTTCACCTTTATATACTCCTGTTAATCTATATGAAGTAATAATGTACCTTACCCCCTTAAAATCAAAATCTTTCAGTTTTGCTAATATTCCTCCAGCATTAACCATCATCATCTTTTCAATCATCGTTGTGCCGTTAATATTTTTTGATCCCATAATCTTCGCTTTAGGGGGGGGTATATCCTTAACTCGAAATTCCATATCACCCATTTTAGATCGCTTCCCATCAACATTTGCATAAAGAGTGACAAGTGCTTTTCCTTTTTTTGAAGGACGAGCAGAATATTTACCTAAAGATTTTTTTGTAGCTGATATCTTACCATTATTAATTACAGCAGAAATCTCACCAGCTGTATATCCAGGAACTGAACATATTAAAGGATTGTCTACCTCTAAGTACAAGATATTCATATTCACAGGAGAAACTACAGCTGTTTTAGCAGCCACCAAATATTCTCCTGCAAAAGGATAGAATTTTTTTCCTGTTTCTGTTTTCATTGCTATTAAACCGCCCCATTTCTTACTTCCCTCCGATGTTGTTCTTGTTGCAAACATTCCTTTTCCATTAACAACCTTTACAGTTTCATAATCTACACCTTCTTCGCCTCTCATTTCATATTTTTCTTCTCCTAAACTATCAATCTCTCCTACATATATATCTGGATTCTGATCAGGGTTGTTTGCTGTAATAAATATTTCAGCCCTAAAAGTGTCTCCCCTTAATACAAAGTTTGTTTTTGGAATTTGTATTCCTTCAGCTGAAGTAAATTTCAATGACTTTGCGTCTATATTCCTTTTTAAATAATTAATTATATCAGACTCAACATTTCTTAAATCTGATTGTATTTTTGAAAGAATTGTTAAGGCGCCAACAGATGGCATATCGACAAAATTATATTCTTCCCAAGTTTGTAATTTTTTTCCTGAACCTTTATTAGAAACATCACACACTAAATTAATATTAGCTATTAGCGATTTGTCATTATTAGCAATTTGAGTTAATGAAGATTTATATTCATTAATTTTATTCTTTAATACTGTAGCTCTTTTATTCTTTCCTGCAATATTTTTTGGAAAGAATAGGTCGCCCGCTCCATCTCTATCGGATTTATTATTTAACCCTCCAATGGGTAATGCTTTTTGCTCATCTGTTAACTCATGAAATTTCTTATCAACATGCGCCTTCTCAGGAATTAGATCACCATCTTCATCCAAAAGATCTATAGCTGTTCCTAGATAAACTTCTCCTTTATCACATTTTGAAACAAGATCATATTTCATTTCTTGAATATACATAGCCACCTCATCTGCTATTTTCTTAACCGCATATGCTTTATCTTTAACTTCTTGATATTTCTCAGGATTATTCTCTACTGCATTATCAAAAGCCAAATAAATTTCTGCATTCTTTAAATTAAAATTAGTAGTTGTTCTTTCTATACCCTTATTTACTTCAAAAAAGGACTGTAGCACTTCTTTTGAAACATTTAATGCCAGTAGTGCTGTAAGCACTAAGTACATCATATTTATCATCCTCTGTCTAGGACTTAATTCACTTGGGTGATTTCCAGACATTATCTTTCTTCTTTATTTGGATTCATTGCAATGAGCATATTTCCATACACTTTATTCAATTGCTCTAAATTATCAGCCAAAGAACTTACTTGTTGTTGGAATTTCTTAGAATCCTCAACAGAAGATTGTAAGTTTTGTAAGAAAAGAGTGGTAGCTTCCATTTGTTGATTAGAAGTTTGCAATTGTAATTCATACAAAGAATTTAAAGCATTCATATTCTTAACCCCTTCCTGAATTTGACTATTATATTCTGATATTCCTGAAGCAGCAGTTACTGTTTCATTCAATTGCCTAGCTGATTCACCAAAAGATCTTAATCCTTCATTTAAACTTTCGATTAATTCATTGTCAATTTTTGCTCTTGCTAAAGCATCATCTAATTGTTTGGCTGGACGTTTAGCGGCATCAGGATCATTCATATGAGCAAGTTCTGGGTAAACTAACGACCAATCCGGGTCTGGGTCTGGACTTTTCTCAAAAGCAGAGAAAAAGAAGATGACAGCCTCAGTACCTAAACCAACCGCAAGCATAATTGATGCTCCTGGGTAGTGCTCAATTTTAAATAAAGCACCTAAAATTACAAGAGCTGCTCCCCATCCATATAATTTTGGCATCATTACTTTATACCATTTTGCTTCTGTTACTTTTTCTATATTACTTATTAAGCCCATTCTTTATCTATTTGTTAGTTATTACTCTTAATTAATAAAACTCTCTCTTTTCTATTCAAAATCTTTTTTATCTCTCCCTAAGAAATCTACTGCACATCTAAAACCTATATATGATTTTGCAGTATCTTGGTATTCAAAAGTTCTTGTGCTTGTTTGTATAAAATAGGCAATGTCTTTCCAAGAACCTCCTCTTATTGATTTTCTTTTTAAGACTGCATGGTCATCCTCATTTGCATTATAATGATAGTCCGTATTCATATCATGTGAATATGAAAATACTGCCTCATCATAAGCGTTTGAAGTCCATTCAGCAACATTACCAGCCATATCATAAAGTCCATAGCCATTTGGATTATAAGATGCTGTTTTAATAGATTTTAATCCACCGTCAGCCACGTAATTACCTCTCAATGGTTTAAAATTAGCCAAAAAACAACCTTTAATATTTCTAGTATAAGGGCCGCCCCACGGGTAAGGAGAAAAGTCCAAGCCACCTCTTGAGGCATATTCCCATTCCGACTCAGTAGGTAGTCTGAATTCTGGCAAAGTTGGTTGCTTAATTTTTCTTAAAAAAGCATTCATCATTTGTGATCTCCATTTTGTAAATGCATTTGCTTGTTTCCAGTTAATTCCTACAACCGGATAATCGTCAAAAGCTTCATGGTGAAAATAATTTTTAGTATATGGATCATTAAAAGAGTAGGCGTAATCATGAATCCAACATAATGTATCTGGGAAAATTGACACCTGAACTTCAGATAAAAAATCACTTCTGTCTCTTTTACCTGGCGCATCTCCTTCTCTTTTTGCTTTAATTGCAGCAGCCTGAATATCTAAAACTTGATACTTATATATATACTTTCTGGTATCAAACTCTCTTTTTCCATTTAATCTTTCGTGTTCTGGCAAATACATTTCTTCTTCTAAAATCTCTCTGTTTTCAAAATCGTTCCATCTAATTTTAGTATTCCAGTCAATTCTGGCATTCTCTAAAAAATTACCGTCCTTATCTTCTTCAACAATATGCCCTTCAATTCCAGCTTCACCTAAAATAGTATGCGCTATTGAATCTCTTACCCAATTTACAAATTGACGATATTCATTATTTGTAATCTCTGTTTCGTCCATATAAAATGCCCCAACGGAAACAGTTTTTGAAGCCGTTACATTTGCAAATGGAACGTCTTGATCAGACGGCCCCATATTGAAGCTTCCTTGCGGAATAAATACCATACCATAAGGATCGGTAGGATTCCAAATTTGTCTTTTCTCCACTCCAATCAACTCGCCGTTACCTGAGCTTCCGCAAGCACTTAATAATGCTATAATTGAACTTACTAATATTATCTTTTTCATATTCATATTTATTTATCACTTTCGTGAGTTAAATCTATTTTTTATAAAAATCTTGGATTTTTATACTTTAAAATTGGTTTCTCATAATTAATCCTAAAATTATATCCTAACATAATTTCAAATGAATTAGTTAAGTCATTTAATAGCGTCACATCATAAGCTAAACCAAACTTTAAATCTTCATTTACATGCATACCTGCAAGCAAAATTAATCCTTCATCTAACCTATAACTAACGCCACCCCACATCTTATTATTATATATCAGATTAGTGTTAATGTCTAATTGAGAAGTAGCTCCATCTGATTTTAAGTATATTGATGGATGAAGTAAAAGTACCGAATTAAGATCGTGGGTATAACCAGAAATTAAAAAATAATGTCTTTTTGTGTTAAAATCTTGCCCATCACTCCACTCTACAACAGGCTCAGTTAAATGTGCTGAAGAAATTCCAATATATACATCCTGAGTATTATAATATATTCCTGCGCCTAAATCTAATGCAGAGCCACTTACATCTCCGGTAGGGATAGCTGGATCTCCATCTACAGCTGCTTTCAAAAATCCTCCATCCAAACCACTTTGATGCATGCCAACAGACATACCCATACCTATTTGACCAATTCCTAATTCAGTACGATAAGCATAAGAAACTTGTAATCCTAAATTACTAAAGCCCGCAATATTATCTTTCACTATATTTAAACCTACACCTCCATATAAAAACGGTAATTCAGCATCAATACTAAAGTTTTGTGTTGAAGCAGCAGCTCCTCCATCTTCACCAAAACCCATGTATTGGGACCTATGTAAGACAGATGTAGCGATATAGCCTCTGCTTCCAGCAAAGCCGGGATTATTAGCTAGTTTATTAAACATATTCTGACTGAATTGTGGGTCTTGTTGTGCCGAGACAGTTATTACTGACAAAACACCTATGATTATTATAAATATTTTCCTCATATTCTAGTTAGCTATTGAAAATTTCTGGCGCTAAAATAAACAATTTTTAATTAAGCAAACTAAATACCACTCAATATCTTATTTGTTTGTGGAAAGTTTGGAGTTGATTTCATGCCTACTATTCTAAATATCAAGACGTTTAATTAAATAAACTTATTGTAAGTTTTTAACCATCTTTCAGGGACTTCACCCTGATTTGCCACCTCATAGTCACGATACGAGCAAGCTATAAAATAATTTTGAAGTTGTTTTTCACCTTTCCTATTGAAAGGAACCCCCATCCACCATCTGCCACTACTTTGGCTTTTGTAAAAAATAATTTCATTTTTACCATCTTCAAAGGCAACCGTATATTGAATGCAATTTTTCAGGTTAGGATTTAATTCTTGCTTTCGTATTGTATAGCCATCAATAAAATACCAAAGCATCTGAGATACCAACTGAGCTGTTTGATTATTTGTATCTAACTCCTGATTGTATTCAAATAAGCCCACAGCCGATAGTTTATCGCTTACACCTGCATAGCGCATTATTTGACAAGCCTCCTCTCCGGTTAGTCCATTTGGAGAACTATAAACATTTGCCTGTGCATAAGCATACTGAATTGCAGATATATCAAAGCTTAAAAAATCAGTATTTCTCATAATAGGCTCTACCTCCTGAAAATTTGCTTTTAAATCGCCCAATCTTAGCAAATCAAAATTCATTTCTTTTAACATCTCAGTTGCCATATTTGAAACAAAATAAGATTGATATGCTAAGCTAACATAATGAAATAAATGACTTGGCTTATGACTTATTATTTTCCCAAAGTAGGAATAGGAAGCTAGTTTATCATCCTCTAAACCAATATCAAAACTTTTGTCAACTGTTGTGAGGGTAATAAATTTTTCCAAAGCAGCATACGCCTTATATACAGCATAACTAATATCATGACCTCCTCCTATAAGAACAGGAATAATTCCATCATGAATCAATGCTTCACAGACAACCTGAATAGAATGAAACGATTCTTTACGAGTTGGCATAAGGTATAAGGTCCCTAAATCAACTATTCTAGGTAATTTTTCTTTATGCAATTCATACAATGAAGCTCTAATTTTACAATCCTGACTATATGATTTGTTTTTTGAACCTTCATATTCCGGCACATTAAAAATCGCTATTTCAGCAAACTTTACCTCAGGAAAATGATCAGCAGTGTGGGAATCAATTAAACGCCCTATTTGTGTAGTCTCCCATCTATCCTTTACGGAATATATGCCTGAATTTAAGGGCTTAAAATAGGAATGTAATTCAATCATTATTTCTTTTTACCTCTTGGTTTTTTATCTGGCTGATTTTCCCATAAAGTTACACAATCTTCTCTTGTCAAATCTTTAGGCTCAGTACCTTTTGGTATTTTTACATTTATCTTTTTTCCTTTTGGTGGCGTCACCTGAATAAAAGGGCCATATTGACCATTTAAAACCTGAATTAAAGGATCGCCTTCAAAATTAGCAATTAATCTATCTTTATCCGCTTGAATCTTAATTTTTATTAACTCTATTGATCTGTCCAAAGATATGGTTAAAGGGTCTTCTTCATCCGTTTTCTTGATAGATGTAAACCTACCATCATAGCGTAAATACGGCCCAAACCTGCCTACTGAAGCAACAATTTCTTTTTCTTCCCACTCTCCAACAGTTCTAGGTAATTTAAATAAATCCATAGCATCATCTAAAGTAATAGCCTGAATTGTCTGCCCATTCAACAAGGAAGCAAACTTAGGTTTTGGAGCGTCTTCGCCTTCCTGTTTTTCCCCTAATTGAACCATTGCTCCAAAAGGGCCAATACGAGCAAATACTTTGTTTCCACTAACGGGATCAATTCCTAATTCTCTTTCTCCTGTCGCTTTTTCAACATTTCCAATTACATCCTCTACTTTTGCATGAAATCCCCCATAAAAAGAAGCGATCATTTCATTCCATACTTTTTTTCCTTCAGCAATCTCATCAAATTCAGTTTCAACAGAAGCCGTAAAGCTATACTCCATTACATCAGAAAAATGCTCAACTAAAAAATCGGTTACTACCCAGTAATTGCAATTTTCTCAAATTTTATAAGATTCCCATCTTTTAACTCAATCATTTGTGAAATACGCTCAATCCCATCACGGTTTTCTTTTTCTATATATCCTCTTTTTTGAATAGTAGTAATGGTAGCGGCATAAGTTGACGGTCTTCCAATTCCTAATTCCTCCATCTTTTTTACCAAACTTGCCTCAGCATAGCGTGCTGGTGGGCGAGAGAATTGTTCAGAAGCAACAGCCTCAGAAAGCCCTAAAACCTCTCCAACTTCTAATTTTGGTAACATTCCTTTTTGATCCTCATTATCATCATCCTTTCCTTCCAAATATGCCTTCATAAATCCTTCAAAAGTAATTACCTCTCCTTTTGCAACAAATTGCTCTGCTGTATTAGAAATACTAATTTTTACAATAGTTCTGTCAAATTGAGCGTCTGCCATTTGAGATGAGATGGTTCTTTTCCAAATTAAATCATACAATCTTTGATGTGAACTATCTCCATCAACCGTTTTATTATTCATATAAGACGGGCGAATAGCCTCATGCGCCTCTTGCGCTCCTTTTGCTTTTTTAGTATAAACCCTTCTCTCTGAATACGCCTCCCCATATTGTGATGAAATTTCTTTTTCAGCAGCATCTAGTGCGTCATTAGATAAATTTACACTATCGGTTCTCATATACGTTATCTTCCCTGCCTCATATAGTTTTTGTGCCACCATCATAGTTTGCAAAACTGAAAAACCTAATTTGCGAGCAGCCTCTTGCTGCAAAGTAGAAGTAGTAAAAGGTGCTGTTGGGGACTTTTTGGCTGGTTTCTGCTCTAAAGATTCTACTGAGAAAGTAGCATCCTTACATTTTTCCATAAATGCATATGCAGCATCATTATCAGTAAATCTTTGAGGTAATTCTGCTTTCACTACTTTTCCATCACTATTGATAAAAAATGCCTCTACCCGATAAGAAGATACTGAGGTAAAGTTTATAATTTTATTTTCACGCTCTACAATTAAACGCACAGCAACTGATTGTACGCGTCCTGCAGATAAACCTTGTTTTACCTTTCTCCAAAGCACAGGAGATAATTCAAAACCAACTAACCTGTCCAGCACCCGCCTAGCCTGTTGTGCATTTACTAAATTAGCATCAAGAACTCTAGGGTTTTCTACAGCCTTAGTAATTGCTTTTTTTGTAATCTCATGAAAAACAATTCTTTTAGTAATTTTTGGATCTAGTTTTAACGCCTCTGTTAGATGCCAAGCAATCGCCTCCCCTTCACGATCCTCATCAGTTGCCAGCCATACCGTTTCTGCTTTTTTAGCTACACTTTTAAGATGACTAACTACTTTAGTTTTATCTTCTGATATCACATAATTAGGCTGAAACCCATTTTCGATATCAATAGCCATTCCTCCTTTTTTAGGTAAATCCCTAATATGACCAATACTTGATTCTACCACAAAGTCTTTTCCTAAAAAACCTTGTATTATCTTTTTCTTTGCAGGAGACTCTACGATTACTAAATTCTTTGCCATAAGTTTTGTTTTAAAAATTTGGCGCAAATTAAAGAAACTTTTTTTGAATAAAACAAATCGAAAAATGTTGTCAGTTTGCATTATATTATATATAATATAAGTAATTTTAAATACTGTCACATTGTCAGTTTTTTACTATTTTTGCAAACAACTAATTTAAAATTATGGAATTTGAGCATTTAATTGATAAGAATATTGATGAAACAAAACAAGGCGAAGCTTTAAACATTCTTAAGAATGAGAATTCAACTAAAAAGATGTACATAGAAAGTTACGGTTGTCAAATGAATTTCTCTGACAGTGAAATTGTTGCTTCTATTTTAAAAAAAGAAGGATTTAGCACTACTTCTGACATAGCTAAGGCTGATTTAGTATTTGTAAATACTTGTTCAATACGCGAAAAAGCAGAAAAAACTGTTAGAAAGAGGTTAGAATTCTATAATTCGATAAAAAGAGATAAAAATAAAGGAATGATTGTTGGTGTGCTTGGATGTATGGCTGAACGTTTGAAAGAAAAATTCTTAGAAGAAGAGAAATTAGTTGATATTGTAGTGGGACCGGATGCATATAGAGATTTACCTGCATTAATAAATCAAGTTGAAGATGGACGAAAAGCAGTAAATGTTTTTCTTTCACTTGAAGAAACTTATGCAGATATCAGTCCAGTGCGACTATCAGGAAATGGAGTTACGGCATTTGTTTCCATCACAAGAGGTTGCGATAATATGTGTACATTTTGTGTAGTACCTTACACTAGAGGAAGAGAAAGAAGTAGGAGCCCAGAGAGCATCCTTAAAGAATGTCAAGATTTGTTTACTAATGGCTACCGAGAAATTACACTTTTAGGACAAAATGTTGACTCTTATCTTTGGTATGGTGGAGGAGCAAAAAAAGACTTTAAAAAAGCAAGTGATGCAGAAAAAGAAAATAGTTTAAATTTCTCAAATCTACTAGACAAAGTTGCGCAAATAAATCCTAAGTTAAGGATTCGTTTTTCTACTTCCAATCCGCAAGACATGGGAATTGATGTAATTGAAATAATGACAAAACGCAACAACATTTGCAATCATATTCACCTACCCGTACAATCAGGAAGTAGTAGAATTCTAAAACTAATGAATAGAGGATACGACAGGGAAAAGTATCTTCAATTAATTAACGATATTAAACAAAGAATGCCTAATTGCTCTATATCAATGGATATGATAATAGGATTCTGTAGCGAGAGCGAACAAGATCATCAAGACACGCTAAGCCTGATGGATAAAGTAGAATATGATTTTGGATATATGTTCAAATATTCAGTAAGGCCAAATACACCTGCAGCAAGAATGGAAGATGACATCCCAGAAAATATAAAACAAAAAAGATTAGCTGAAATTATCGACAAACAACAAGCCCATTCTTTAAAACATATGAAGAAAAAAGTTGGCAATACCTATGAGGTGCTCATTGAAGGTTTTTCAAAAAAATCAGACCAACATTTTTATGGAAGAACGACTCACAACTCAGCAGTTATTTTTGAAAAAGGAAAGCATAAATTAGGTGACTATGTTATAGTGAAAATTGAAGATTGCACCTCAGCAACATTGAAAGGTAAAATTAGATAACTATGAATACAAAACAAGCTAAACAAAGATTTGGAATAATTGGAAACACTCCTGAATTGGAGAGAGCAATTGATGTAGCCTTACAGGTTGCCCCTACTGATATTTCTATTTTAGTTTTTGGGGAAAGCGGAACAGGAAAAGAAAATATCCCAAAAATAATTCATCAAAATAGTAAAAGAAAGCACAACCCATACATAGCTGTAAATTGTGGGGCAATCCCTGAAGGGACTATTGATAGTGAACTTTTTGGACATGTAAAAGGTTCATTTACAGGAGCACATGATAGTAGAAAAGGGTATTTTGAATCTGCAGATGGGGGAACAATATTTTTAGATGAAGTTGGGGAGCTACCCCTATCATCACAAGCTAGATTATTAAGGGTGCTTGAAAGTGGAGAATTTATAAAAGTTGGTTCGTCAAAAGAACAAAGAACAGATGTAAGAATTATAGCAGCAACCAATATTAATATTCAAGAAGCAGTTAAAAAAGGAAAATTTCGAGAAGACCTTTATTATAGGTTAAATACTATAAGTATTCAATTACCACCACTAAGAAAAAGAGGAAATGACATTCATTTATTATTTCGAAAATTTGCTGCTGATTTTGCTGACCAATACAACACTCCTCCTATCCAATTGTCAGAAGATGCAATTGAAATATTAAAACAATATTCTTGGCCAGGAAATATTAGGCAATTGCGAAATTTTGTGGCTCAGCTATCTGTAATTGAAAAAGAAAGAATGCTTACTGGGGCAACATTAGAAGAATTATTACCCAAAAGTTCGTCAAGCACTCCTGTTCTTTTTGAAGATAAAAATAAAGCAGATTTATCAGAAAGAGAGATTCTTTACAAAGTTCTTTTCGATATGAAAAGAGATCTTACTGAATTAAAAAAGATTACTTTTGATTTGATACAAAAGGGAGGCAACACTGAAATAATGAATACAATTAATCCATCAGTTTTTGATGACAATAATGATCATAACATTATTATTGCATCAAATGATAATGCAAATAACACTATTGAAGTTGAGGAATCTCTATCTTTGTTTGATCAAGAAAAAAGATTGATTGAAAAATCCTTATTAAAACACAAAGGAAAACGAAAAGATGCTGCTGCAGAACTTGGGATATCAGAAAGAACATTATACAGAAAACTAAAAGAATTTGGATTATAATGCAATTATTTAAACGCTTATTTCTATTTATTGCAGGAAGTCTTTTACTTACTTCTTGCGGAATTTATTCGTTTACAGGAGCATCTATTCCTACTGAAGCCAAAACAGTATCCGTGCAGTATTTCAGCAATAAATCCGCTACCGTACAAGCTACATTAAGCCAAGTATTTACCGAACGGCTAAAAGATGTGTTTGTTGAGCAAACCAATTTAACCCTTAGCGAAAATGAGGGGGATTTAGCTTTTAGCGGTTACATTAGCAAATACCAAATAAAGCCAATGGCAATTAAGGCTGATGAAACAGCAGGGCAAAACAGATTAACTATTGCTGTTAAAATAACGTATCACAATAGTTTTGACGCTAAAAGTAGTTTTGAACAAACATTTAGCAGGTATCGTGATTATGAAAGTTCACAAAATATTTCAGATATTGAAAGTGTTTTAATTGAGGAAATCACCAATGAACTTGTAGAAGACATTTTCAATAAAGCATTTGTAAATTGGTAATGACTAATTTGATAGAATATATTCAGGCTCCACAACATATAAAAGCAGAAGATGTCGCTGCAATTGACAGCTTACTATTAGAATTTCCTTACTATCAGACTGCTCAATTGTTACTTACTAAAGGACTACTCAATACCGATAGCATTCGCTATAATCGACAATTAAAAAAAGCGGCTGCTTATTCATTAGACAGGAAACAACTCTTTACTTTAATTACTCAAAATAAGATGGAGTATAAAGCTGTCCCAATGCTTGAAAAAGGAAAAACAAAGAGTCCATCTAAAGAACTTGAACTTGGCAGACCACTTGATTTTAATGAAGGTGAGAAGCACTCATTTTCTGAGTGGCTAGCTTTATCAAAAGTAAAAAAGATTGAAAGAAAACCAAAGCCACAACAAACTGATTTGATTAATAAATTTATTGACAAAAAAACAACTATCAGCAAACCAAAAAAAGAAGCATTCTTTAAAGCAGTAGATGTAGCAAAAGAAAGTTTAGTTGAGAATAATGAATTAGTCACACCCACTTTAGCAAAGGTTTACTTGGAGCAAGAACATTACGAAAAGGCAATTTCAGCTTATAAAAAATTATGTTTGAAATATCCAGAAAAAAACAGTTTCTTTGCAAGCCAAATTAAATTAATTAATAAATTAAAAGAAAAGTAACATGTATACGATTTTTGCAGTCCTTATCATCATAACATCAGTCCTATTAGTATTAGTTGTATTAGTTCAGAATCCTAAAGGAGGAGGATTATCCTCATCATTTGGTGGTGGCGCAGGAAACCAAATTATGGGCGCTAAAAAAACAACTGACTTTTTAGAAAAAGCAACTTGGACTTTGGCAATTGCATTAATCTCTTTAAGCTTATTATCTAACTTTGCTATTCCAAGAAATAATACTGAAGAGACTATTGAAATTAAAACACAGGAACAAATTGACAATGCAGTAATTCCTAACTTACCTGCTAATCCTGCTAATCTAGAGTGAGTCTTTTCTCTAATTCTTATTGTTTATCTGCCATAATTTCATGTATTTTGACAAATTCTGCTATGGCACAGTTTATGCACTAGTAAATAATTAAAACAAATTAAAGCAATTATACAATGACTAAAATAAACATCACGCCTCTTGCTGATAGAGTAATCATCAAACAAGAGGAGGCGGAAACCACCACTGCATCAGGAATCATAATCCCTGACAATGCACAAGAAAAACCACAAAAAGGAAGCGTAATTGCTTGCGGAAAAGGTACAAAGGAAAATCCTATAACCGTAAAAGTAGGTGATAATATACTTTATGGAAAGTATGCAGGAACAGAATTAAAATATGAAGGAGAAGATTATCTTATCATGAGAGAGTCGGACATTTTAGCAATCATAAAATAAAACAAAATGGCAAAAAATATAACATTTAACATAGAGTCAAGAGACGCATTAAAAAGAGGGGTAGACGCCTTAGCTAATGCTGTAAAAGTTACACTAGGACCAAAAGGGAGGAATGTAGTAATTGGTAAGAGTTATGGAGGTCCAATTATTACCAAAGATGGTGTTTCGGTTGCAAAGGAAATAGAATTGGAGGATGCAGTAGAAAACATGGGCGCTCAAATGGTAAAGGAAGTAGCGTCCAACACCAATGATTTGGCAGGAGACGGAACTACTACCGCAACCGTATTGGCTCAAGCCATCATTACTGCAGGACTAAAAAATGTAGCTGCAGGCGCCAATCCTATGGATCTAAAAAGAGGAATTGATAAAGCAGTAAAAGTAATTATTGAGGATATTCATAATCAATCACAAAAAGTAGGAAATTCTTACGATAAGATTGAGCAAGTTGCGTCTATTTCAGCTAATAATGATAATGTAATTGGAGCTTTAATTGCTAAGGCAATGAAGAAAGTAAAGACAGAAGGAGTAATTACTGTTGAAGAAGCGAAAGGAACAGAAACTACTGTTGAAGTAGTGGAAGGAATGCAATTTGATAGAGGGTATTTATCTCCTTACTTTATTACGGATGCGGAGAAAATGGAAGCTAGCTTAGAAAATCCTTTTATACTTATTTATGATAAGAAGATTTCTGCAATGAAAGACTTGCTCCCAATATTGGAAGAAACTGCAAAAGCAGGAAGGCCTTTGATGATTATTGCAGAAGATGTTGATGGAGAGGCTTTATCAACCTTAGTGGTAAACAAGATAAGGGGTTCATTGAAAGTTGCAGCCGTAAAAGCTCCAGGATTTGGTGACAGAAGAAAAGCAATGCTAGAGGATATCGCCATCCTTACCGGAGGAACAGTTGTATCTGAAGAAATGGGGTTTACTTTAGCAGCAACAACTTTGGATATGTTAGGTTCCGCTGAAAAAATCATTATTGACAAAGACGATACCACTGTGATAAATGGTGCAGGAGAAAGTAATACCATTAAAGCAAGAGTAAACCAAATAAAAGCACAAATTGAGAGTACTACTTCTGAATATGATAAAGAAAAATTGCAAGAGCGATTAGCAAAATTAGCAGGAGGTGTTGCTGTATTGTATGTTGGGGCAGCTACTGAAGTAGAAATGAAAGAGAAGAAAGCTAGAGTAGATGATGCACTAGCATCAACAAGAGCTGCTGTGGAAGAAGGAATTGTGCCAGGAGGTGGAGTTGCTATTGTGCGTGCAACTGACAAATTAGCAAAGCTAGAAGGAGATAATGATGACGAGCAAACAGGAATCAATATTATTACCAGAGCATTAGAAGAACCGCTTAGGCAAATAGTTGAAAATGCAGGATTAGAAGGCTCAGTAATTGTTGCCAAAGTGCGTGAAGGAAAAGGAGATTTTGGTTTTAATGCTAAAACTGAAGTATTTGAAAACTTATACAAAGCAGGAGTAATTGACCCCGCTAAAGTTGTTCGAGTTGCACTTGAAAATGCAGCTTCAGTTGCAGGAATGCTATTAACTACAGAATGTGTT
>LWDU01042032.1_pt1 | contig 32409 bp, 36 predicted proteins | sample 727161 | NCBI WGS metagenome assembly LWDU01 (sample SAMN04566230, study PRJNA314399) | hydrothermal vent metagenome | isolation source: deep sea hydrothermal plume seawater | place: Mexico: Gulf of California, Guaymas Basin | collected 2004-07-11 | reverse complement strand
TTCTAAAGCGAGTCGCTAAACGCTGCTCTTTTTCTGTATCTAATTTTGCGAAACGAAATGCCGGCTCTAATTTTTTAGCCGCCTGATTAAACGTCGGTGCAAATGATTTACATGGTCCACACCAGCTTGCCCAGCAATCGACCACCACGGGGATATCACTTTGCTCAAAATGTCGTTGGGCATTGGCAGATGTTAGCGTGGCGGCTTTGCCAGCAAACAATTTCTTTTTACACTTGCCGCATTGTCCGCCAGCGCCCAGCTTATCGGCTGGCAACTTATTAACAACATCACAGTGTGGACATACAATTTTTAATGGGGCTGACATAGGGCTTTATTCTATTGTTGATGCTCTAAGTATGGTGGCAACTGATTAAGATTCAAGCCTGTATAAGCTTTTCTTTTTGTTGGCGCGATAGCTTCTTGATAGCAGCCTCCCGTACACTGGCACTGCTTCTATCTTCGTGGTTTTCTGAATACACAATTTTTACCGGCTTTCTTCCGTAGAAATATTTTGCGCCTGAACCCTTTAAATGTTGTTGAAAGCGCCGCTCCAAGTCTGTTGTGATGCCGGTATACAGACTGTTATCACTCCCTTCAATGATATAGACAAACCAGCTCATACAGCCATCAATTCATCACCACATTGACGGCAATAATAATTAATGTTTTGCTTTATCACTTTATTGTGTCGGCGAATGCCGAGGTCGTGTTGTTGGCAACCGCAGGCATAGGGGACAGTAGAATATTGCCGTTTAGGAATGTCTGATAAATCGTAGTTTGCGGTACGGCTATCGTCTGCACCAAAGTCTGCCATAACAGCTTGCCACTCAAGCCCATGAGGACGTACTTTTCTCCTGCCGTATTGCATGTCTACAATATAGTGTGCTACTTCGTGAGGCACAGTATCATGCATATTTTCTTCAAAATATTTGGCAAAAATAGCCGCGTTATAACGAATAATTCTTTGTCGTTTAACGTGTTTGTACATACCAATGGTGTGGCCGGTTAAATCAAAGTGTACGGCTATCACAGGGTAATTGGTTTGGTAACGTTGGTTCGCTATATCAATGTAACGTGACGTTTCTTCAATCACTCTCTGTTGTTGCGGTTTACTTAACTCAACGCTCATTCAAACAAATTTAGACTATCAACCAAAGAACGTACTTCTTGTCGTGCAGCAATATGGGACAGGCTGTTTACTTTCTCAAGATCTAATACCGTCAAGCCGCTTGGAAACAGTTCTTTATAAATGACGCGTTCATAGAGCCCTGGCACATAGCGAAACATGATTCGTTTTTGTAATGCGTTTAATGCATCGTGCACACGTTTATTATTTCGCGAGTCTAATGACGCCAAACGCGTACGAACCACCACCCAATCCATCGGCGGCCTACCACTGGCTGAACGGTATTTACGACTATCCCACACCATCTCGCTATAAAAACTCAGTTTTTTTACTTGAAAATTCGTAGGCGACACTTCGCCCAGTAAATCCAAATCAATAAAGCTATCATTTAACGGCGTTACCAGCGTATCCGCCAATGCATGTGCTAAACGAGACAAGTAGGTGTCGTTGCCGGGGCAATCAATGACAATAAAATCAACGTTCTTTTTATGTTCGTCTAATGCTTTCTGTAGATTTTTTTGGTCTTCTATTTCTCTGTCTTTAACCAAACCTGCTTCTGATTGCGCAACGACCATAAAATCAGGCATAGCAACCTTCGTTCCGCCATTTGCCATAAAGGTTTGTCTATTTTGAAGGTACCTAGCGATGCTTTTTTGCCTAGCATCTAAATCAATAACAGCAACTTTCTTTCCTACATCTAATAAACCCACAACAATGTGCATCGCCATTGTAGACTTACCCGTACCGCCTTTTTCATTGCCTAAAACAATGAGGTGCGCATCTTTCTTATCCATAAATTCCAATTTCCCTACAACGTAGCTATCCGTACCTATCGCGTATTAGAGTGTTTCTAAATCAAATTCCACCAGAGGATCGGTTTCAGCTTCATAATCAATCGATTCAAGCTCAAAACCAAATAAATTAAGGAATTCTTTTTTGTAACTGGCGTAGTCAGTCAAGTCGAATAAATTTTCGGTCGTTACTTGGGGCCATATATCAATACACGCTTGTTGAACATCATCGCGTAATTCCCAATCATCAAGGCGCAAACGATTTGTATCGTCTAGGTTTTGTTCTGCCCCATCATTAAATAGCTGGGTTCTAAACAAGCGATTAATTTGATCAATACAACCTTCGTGAATGCCTTGTTCTTTCATCACTTTAAATACCATTGAAATATACAAGGGCATTACAGGAATCGCTGAGCTTGCTTGCGTAACAACAGACTTCAACACCGCTACATTAGCGCCGCCATTAGTTGCTTTAAGTTTTGAATCTATGGCTTTAGCCGCACGATCTAAATCCATTTTTGCTTTACCTAACGCACCATCCCAATAAATTGGCCAGGTAATAGCGGTGCCAATATAGCTATAAGCCACAGACTGACAGCCATCCGCCAACACCCCTGCATCCGCTAGCGCATCCATCCAAAGCTCCCAATCCTCACCACCCATGACTGTAATGGTGTCTGCTATTTCCTGCTCTGTAGCAGGTTCTACTTCAGCTTCAATAATCATGTCTTTATTGGTATCAATGGCGGTCGACTTATACGTTTCACCAATGGGTTTAAGACATGAACGAGTGACTACGTCCGAACCCGGCACTTTACGAACCGGTGAGGCTAATGAATAAATAACCAAATCGACTTGGCCTAAATCTTCTTTAATTAAATCGATTGTTTTTTGTTTTGCTTCGTTAGAAAACGCATCGCCATTGATATGCTTTGCGTACAAGCCCGCATTTTTAGCTTCAACATCAAACGCCGCCGTATTGTACCAACCCGCTGAACCTGTCTTTCTTTCTGTACTCGGCTTTTCAAAAAACACGCCGATGGTTGCAGCACCTGAACCAAAAGCAGCCGTTATTCGAGATGCCAAACCATAACCACTAGAAGAACCAATAATCAGTACCTTTTTTGGACCGCCTTGGACCGAGCCTTGCTGTTGAGTGATTTGAATTTGTTGCTTAACATTTTCAGCACATCCTTTAGGGTGAGCAGTTGTACAAATAAAGCCGCGAGTTTTAGGTTTAATAATCATAGGATCGCCAGTAGGTTAATCTAAATAGAAGTTAATCATTTTAATGGATACGCTGATGCTTTTGCATGATTTTTATCGTCAGCCTATTGCTTAAATTCGCCTTTGTACGTGAATACAAAAATCATTCACGGCAAAACGTCGCCTTATCAACTTGCTTTACTGCTTTTAAACACGTTTAAAATCATCGACCAACGGATAATAATCAGTGCCACGAAAATAATCGAACAACCAATCAGCTCATGACCAGACAACCTTTCGCCAAACCAGGCTGCCGCCAGTAATGCTGTCCAGATTGGCTCCACCACCATAATAACCACCCCGTGACTGCTGCTTGATAGGCTTTGCGCGTGTGTCTGAATAAAAAATCGTGCGGCGGTGCCAATAAAGGCGCTGGCCAATACCCAAGCCAGTAAATCGACAGTAAGGCTTTCGACTACACCGTCCCATTCTTCCATCGCGAAGGATAAACAACCCGACAGTACACCCACGGTTAGCAATGTAATCGCTGTTAACGAGAGTGTAGGCACCTTTTCACTGATGTCGATAACCTCATCCAAACCACCTATTTCACGGTGATTAGCCGCGCGTGTATTAAGAATAAAAAACAGAGCGAAAAAGAACGAGGCCGCTATAAAAAATAATTGCCCTGTCTCAATTTCAATCCCTGAGTTCAATGAAAGAAACCCCAAACCTATCGCTGCAACCGGCATCGAGAGCCAAGTAGTAAACGGTGCTGCTTCTTTAAAAAGCACTCTTGCCAAGGCGGGTGAAATAACCACCGCCAAACTGGTTAAAAAACCACCGACGCTGAGGCTAACGCCAGAATACAAACCCATAATCCAGAAGCACATTCCAACTGCAAAAACACTGCCTACAGCGATAGCTTGTTTATATTGATGCCAATTGAGTAATTTTATTTGTCGAAAGCCGACAATAGACAATACGATGCCGGCAAGAATAAACCGTGAACTAATGAATAAAAGCGGTGGCATTAATAACACCGCCTCTTTTGAAAATATCCAACTAATTGCAGCTAATATTGTGACCACGATTAGCCACAAATCTGCCTTTGTTGCGTTTGATAGCGTCATAAGAAACTTTGACCAAACAGTCTATAGAAAAGAATAAGAACTTAGTTTTTTTTATCTGCCGCTTGATTTTTTAACTTTTCTGCAAGTTCTGCTGGCATTTCCACTTCACTGGCAAGCGGTACGTCATCTTCATCTACAACCGCTCTTGCTACAAATTTTTTGTCAGCCTCAGTGACTTCTTCGGCCGCTACCTCAGCTACCTCAGCTACCTCAGCTACCTCAACTTCTGCATCAGGCTGAGCCAACAAAGCCGTCTCTTCTAAATCTATTTGTACGGCTTTTGCTTCTTCTGAGCATAAGTCACCGGCACCGGATGCAATATGACGATACACATCACGGTACTGTTCAGTTAAACCTTTAAATAATACCGCCGTATTAACAAAGTGGTCGTCTACTTTTTTACGGTATTGCTGGTGTTCAGCCTCTAATTCTTTAATCCTTGACGAATCACCGCTTTTGTCGAACTTGCTGAACGCGTAAAACAAAGCAAAACCAACAATTATTCCGACGATTAAACCTAACATCATATCTATTGCCATTTAAGCTAGCCCTTCTACAGGCGAACCAATTTTACTCAACACCGAGCCTACAACTTCTGACACCATAATCAACACGATCATTACCGTGATAATTTCGCTTTTTGCTCTGTCCGACACCGACTTTAAAACGTAGTACCAAACGCTATATTGCCAAACGACAACCGCCCAAATTGGTAGTGAATATACAACCCCCATCATCACATCACCTACCACTTTAGTTTCCCTAACCATCGTAGACATTGGGAATTTGACTAACTCTGTAAGAAAAGACGTCAAAATAATCACGAGGAAGGTTGAAGCGAAATGGTCACCTTGCCCTACCGATTTTATCCACATATAAAGTAATACGCCGATGGTTAGTATTTTCAAGAAACTAGCAACCATCATCCTTATCAATTCATTACCTGGCGAAAAACTAAGGGCGTAACCTTGTACCGCTATAAAACACAACGCGAAAACAATTACCGCCCATGCCGCGCCCTTAAAATTCTTTGTATTTGATTGAAATGATGCTATATGCAACAGGTGATTAAACATTCTGAGACTCTCCTTATTATGTTGTCTATTCTATCCCACAAAGCATTTAGGCTCGTGACAAAATATAATACTTTTGGGATTAACAGCTTATTGACCACTATTCACCATATTTAGTTCACTTATTAGCGGTTAACCCATTCATTATTTGACTCACGTTATTTGCAAACCTATGCCTATCAGTGTATTTTCGTTACTAATCCGCATGTACTTCATCAAGGAACGACGAACACACATTGCATATTTATTATTAATAGCAAGTCGTTAGCGCATGAAATATGACAAGCAGAATTCATTAGAGAATACAGATGTCAGTCAACCTATCGTTGATTCACACGATATTTGTGGCCCTGTCTCGCGCTCAGAAAATAGAAAACGTCAAATTAAGAAGTTTTCAATGTTACGTGCTGCAGCTGGATTTTTTCTTCTAATACTCGCCACCCTTCCTTTCATAGATACCGAGCCATTTCCAGTACCCTGGATTAATTGGTATATCAGCTTAGCATCAACGTTTCTAATTTGGGGCTCTTTATGGCTGGCCATACATTATCAATTGGATAAATGGCTAACATTCGACCCTCACTTTTTACTAACACCCGCTGCTATAGCCAGTATACAAATTTGTATCTTTGTCTATCTCGCACCCGAACTTAGACCACTGGTTATCGGTTGGTGGATTACCGTCTTATTATTTGGTGCTGGTTTATTTAACTTTCGTGAGGCGATGGTTCTGAACGGTATTATGGCATTGGGATATATTATTACCACAAGGCTATCCATATTGAACGGCGAACCTTTACTCTTCGACAGTGAAGTATCCCTTACCCTCCTTTATCTAGCGTTTTGGACATACTGCGCTATGGTGCTTGGTCGTTTTCAGCGATATCGCCAGAAAAGCAAGTTAATGCAAGATGAACTCACCAACTTAGCCTATAACGATTCCTTGACCAAAATGCCTAACCGAAGGGCCTTTTATGATGCCTATGAAAGGGAATTTGCTTATTGTCAACGTACAGGCGAAAAGTTCGCCATTGGGATCATCGACGTCGATTACTTTAAACTAATAAATGATCAAAACGGTCATCATATTGGCGATAAAGCGCTCATCGATATCAGCGCCATTATTACTAGCAACCTTCGAACCGAAGATTTAGCTGCTAGATTGGGCGGAGACGAATTCATCATTTTAATGCGCAATGATTCAGCGATAGAAGCCAAAAAGATATTAGAAAGAATTCGCTACGCCGTTGAACGCAAAACCATCATGTCTGCATCGGGAGAAAAAATATCACTCTCTATCAGTGCTGGTAGTGCCATTGGTAATGCAGATATAACCACGGATGAGGTTATCCGTCGAGCCGATGCTGCCTTATACACAGCTAAACAAAAAGGACGTAATAGAGTGTGTAACTACGACTCTTCCCAGAAAAAATCAAACGTATCTAATATTACTTCGCTTCTTTAATCCAGCCTTGTAGGGCTGCAATAATCCCTTCTGCTTGAGCAGCGCTAGAAATATTGAATTTAGACTTTTGTTGGTATTCACCATTTCGTTTTTGATAACGGCGAATGGTGTATTTATCTGGCCCGTACTCTTCTTTCGTACGATTCCAATCTTGATGTTTATAAATAATGGTTGCCCAAGCGCCTTTTGTCAGCACGATTTTATCGAGCTCTTTTACTGTTTCAATACCGCCATCGGTGTAACTAACGGTTAACTCTTCAACTGTTTCAGCCATCATTATTCCTTATTCATTGATTAATATACTGTGGGTTAGCGCATTCTATAACAATTCTAAACAACTGCTGAGTGCTTAATGACTTTATAAGCAGCTATGTGTCACTCTAAACACAGAAACAACAACACATTGACTTTAAATGCTGCGTTTAATATTGAACATTCTCTAAGTGTACTTATTGACCACCCAAAACCACCGACTGTTTTAATAGGACTTTTCTCTATCCCTCACCCATATTAGCGCTGATTAGGTTTGCGGTAATAACAGGATTTTTTATACGCCACCGACACTTTCTGCCAGCACTTCACCATACTTAATCAAATCTTCCAATAATTGCTGTTGCTCGTCATTCCACTGCTCTTCAGAGATTAATTCGTCAAGCCTTTCAAAATAACTCATTAAGCTCAACTGACCATCGCTGTATTGTTTTGTCAGGGATTCATGCCGATAATTCTGTCGACGTGCCTGCTCTGCGTCGCTTAGGCTTTCTGGGTAGTTGCGCGCCCTGTACCTAAATAACATTTCATCTAACCGTTCATCTTCAAACGGCAAATCGAGTGCTGCCAATTGATCTTTATCGCAACCCCGAATTTGAGCCATGTTTCGTGCGTCTGCATGACTAAAGAACCCACCGCCGTATAACATCAAGTCTGGATCAGTGACTGTTTCAAATTCGTTAATGCTAAAAACTTTTGATAACTTATCGGCAACATCCGCCTTTAAAATACGCTGCCTATTTTCTTCGCACGCATCTAGATCAATGTTCAATTTATCTCTAATCGCGTCTGTCAACGTATTCAATGGAGCTAGCATTGGCGATTTATTAATGTGCACGGTTTTAAGTCCAATGCGCGGTTCACCTTCAGCTAAATCGGCCGTTGCTGTATATAAGCGTTTATGAATATCTTCTGCAGATAAGTCAATGAGCGTTTGTGGGTCAGAGGTTAAATCAAAAACAATCACGCCATTATTGTTAACAGGGTGTTTCGCTATCGGCATCACAATACCTAAGCAATCTTTACTGGCTAAATACTTACTCGATACGTGTACCACAGCGGTATTGTTAATTAAATCTAGGCTCTCTGCGGCCTTCTTCTTATCACGTAAGCCTAAGCCCCAGCTATAAAGTTTTGGCTGCTTTTGTTTAATTAGTTTCGCTAATGCAATGGTTGCCACTACATCCGACAAGGCATCATGCGCTGATTCGTGAGATATGCCGTTGGCCTTTGTTAGTTCCTCTAACCTAAAGCTTGTTGAGCCATCTTCTCGTGTTGGCCAGTTAATGCCGTCAGGACGTAAGGCGTGAGTTAAACGTACGACATCAATTAAATCCCACCGTGAATTACCCGATTTCCACTCCCGAGCATAGGGATCAAAGAAATTTCTATACAAAAGATTACGGGTGAATTCGTCATCAAAACGGATGCTGTTATAACCAACAACACAAGTTTGTGGGGTACTAAACTGCTGATGTATGCGTTCAATAAATTCACACTCTAACAAGCCCTTTTCATTGGCCAGTTGAGGTGAAATACCTGTAATTAGACAGGCCTCTGGGTGAGGCAAGATATCATCATGTAATTTGCAGTAAAAAACATCGGGGTCTGCAATTTGATTAAAGTTTATATCGGTGCGAATACCAGCGAATTGAACAACACGGTCTCGAGCCGGGTCAATGCCTGTGGTTTCGTAATCGTACCAATAGAATGTGTCAGCCAAGGGTTACCAAAGCTTATCTAACGCTCTAAGCACGTCACTTCGACTGATTTGACCCACTAAGTCGCCTTCCTCATTAAGTACTGGGTAGCGTTTATAGGCTGATTTTAGAAACTTGTCAGCCAAGTCAACGACACTGGCAGTATCCGGCACCGTTTCAACATCCGCTGTCATGTATTCAGACACCACGCCACCAACCCAATCTTCGTAATACGTTGATTGAAGCGCTACTTGTAGACAATCTTTTTCTGACAACATCCCAACCAGGTTTCCACGATCATCAACAACCGGTGCACCAGAGATCTTATGCGTATTCAAAAACTGAATCGCTGCGGATATTTCCATATCTGGCGCAAACGTTGATAAATTTGTCGCCATAAACTCTTTAATCAATACTGACTTCAGCATATATTCCCCTATGAAGTTAAGTTATCCTTTATTGAAATTACTAAGAAGCTTCGCTCAACACGACCTTCTTTTTTTCGCACGTTTTATTACTGCACAGCAAGCAATCACCTTCCAAACCATCCACATTATTTAAGCCACCACAGCTGCCTTTGATTTTTCTGTTACTAAATATAACCCCAACAGCCATGGCTGCAACGAATAGTATAAAAACCAAGAATGTCACCAAAAATGTATTCATAATGCCTGTTCCTTAATAATCGCTTCAAAGCGAGGTGTAGCCATGTCTTTAATGCTGTCGCCTTCCTGTATAAGGAATAAAACAGCTAAGTTATTTTCCATCGCTAAATCGTACCCCTTTTTGCTGCCTAACACCATAAAAGCCGTTGCCCATGCGTCCGCCGTCATGCTGTTTTTATCTAGCACGGTTACCGATGCCAAATTGTGTTGAACGGGTCGCCCTGTATTTGGGTCGATGGTATGAGAAAATTTAACCCCACCTATTTCAAAAAAATTACGATAATCACCTGAGGTGGCAATCGCAATGTTTGTTACATTGATTATCTTATAAATTGAACGCGTAGATGCGTCTGGTTTCTCTACCGCTACTCGCCAATGATTACCTTGAGGGTTCACGCCTCGAACCCGCATTTCACCACCAATCTCAACCATATAATCGGTGAAGCCATTTGACTCGACTAACTCCGCCACTTTATCTACACCATAGCCTTTGGCTATCGATGAAAAATCTAAATAAATGTCTGGGTTTAGCTTCTTAACTTGATTCGTATTTCTGTTGATAACGATGTTCTTATGACCCACTTTTTCTAGGGCTTTCGTTATCTCGACACTACTCGGCACGTCATCAGCTTTAAATTCTGGTCCAAAGCCCCATAAATTTACTAACGGGCCAATGGTAATATCATAAGCGCCTTGCGTTATATGACTAATCCGTAACGCTTCGTCTAACAGGCTTATAAATTCTTTTGATTTGGTCTGCCCTTCTGAGCCGGTATAGCGATTAAGCTCAGATATTTCAGAGGACTTAATATACGTTGAAAAAGACTGATTTATATCCAACAGCAACTGATCTATGTCTTTTTGAAGCAATTCGCTGTCGCTTGCCGAAACGATACTGGATAACGTCACGTGATAACTGGTGCCCATCGTCTCGCCTTTAAAAAGGACAGAAGGAGGAACGGGTGCTTCACAGCCCACCAGTAGCGCAATGAATATAAAAAAACCCGTTAAAAACTTTACGCTTTTAACGGGTCGTTTAAACAGATTCAATTAACCACCAAAATCATCAAGCATGATATTTTCATCTTCAACACCTAAGTCTTGAAGCATCTTGATAACCGCGGCGTTCATCATGGGCGGCCCACACATGTAAAATTCGCAATCTTCTGGTGCTGGGTGATCTTTTAAGGATTGTTCTAAAATCACCTCATGAATAAAGCCTGTTAACCCTTCCCAGTTATCTTCTGGTTGTGGATCTGATAGTGCAACATACCATTCAAAATTATCATTTTCTTTCGCCAGCATATCGAAATCTTCAACGTAGAACATTTCTTTTAAACTTCTAGAGCCATACCAGAAGGTAATTTTGCGATCTGTTTTAAGCCGACGTAACTGATCAAAGATATGTGAACGCATTGGCGCCATACCTGCACCACCACCGATAAAGACCATTTCTGCTTTTGTCTCTTTGGCAAAGAACTCGCCATATGGACCTGAGATAGTGACTTCATCACCGGGTTTTAAATTAAAGATATAGGACGACATTTTGCCCGGTGGTATACCATCTGGGCCACCTGGAGGAGGCGAAGCGATACGCACATTCAGCATGATAATGCCTTCTTCTTCGGGGTAACTCGCCATGGAATACGCACGAAGAACATCTTCGTCTACGGTTGATTTGTAACGCCACACATTAAAGTGATCCCAATCACCGCGGTATTCTTCTTCAATGTCAAAGTCTTTGTAATCAACCACGTGAGGGGGGCATTCAATTTGAATATAGCCACCCGCGCGGAAACCCACATCTTCACCCTCGGGTAGCTCTAAAACTAGCTCTTTAATAAATGTTGCAACGTTGTGGTTAGACTTAACCTTACACTGCCATTTTTTAACACCGAATACCTCTTCAGGCACGGTGATTTTCATGTCTTGTTTAACGGTTAATTGGCACGATAAACGTTCGCCGTCACGTTGCTGACCTTTGTTAATATGCGTACCTTCTGTTGGCAGCATCGCGCCACCACCTTCTTGCACACGCACTTTACATTGGCCACAAGTTCCACCGCCACCGCACGCTGATGGCACAAATAATTGCGCGTCAGCTAAAGCACCTAATAACTTGCTACCAACAGGGGCAAATACTTCTTTTTCACCATTAATTAGAACTTTTACATTACCCGCCGCAACCAACTTAGACTTGGCCGCCAAAATGATAATAACAAGTATTAAAATAATACCCGTGAAAAACGCAATTCCTAAACCGATTTCTAACATACTGAGTTCCTAATTACAGTTGAATGCCTGAGAAGGCCATAAAGGCCATCGCCATTAAGCCGGCGGTGATAAACGTAATACCTAAGCCCTGTAAACCATCGGGCACATCGGCGTATTTCAGCTTTTCTCTAATACCTGCAATAGCGGTAATCGCTAGCGCCCAACCTAAGCCACTGCCTAAACCGAACACCACACTTTCACCAAAGCCGTAGTCACGCTCGACCATAAATAACGAACCACCTAAAATAGCGCAATTCACCGTAATTAACGGCAAGAACACACCCAGCGCGTTGTACAAGGCAGGTGCAAATTTATCCAACGCCATCTCAAGAATTTGAACCGACGCGGCAATCACACCGATATAAACGATTAACCCTAAAAAGGATAAATCGACTTCTGGCATACCCGCCCAAGCTAACGCACCATCTTTCAATAGCCCGTGGTATAAAACATTGTTAATGGGCATGGTAAGGCCTTGAACGACTATAACCGCTACGCCCAAGCCCATTGCTGTCGATACTTTTTTGGACACCGCCAAAAACGTACACATGCCTAAGAAAAAGGCCAACGCTAAGTTTTCTACAAAAACCGCTTTAATAAATAAACTCAAATACGCTTCCATTACGCGACCTCCGTTCCGTTAACGTCTTTAATCTTAAAGTCAGGCTCTTCAACCTGTGCAGGGCGCATCGCACGTATTCCCCAAATCATCAAACCAATAATAAAGAAGGCGCTCGGCGGCAATAACATTAAACCATTGGGCACATACCAGCCCCCCTCGTTGACTGTGGATAAAATTTCAATGCCGAATAACTTGCCAGAACCAAATAGTTCCCTGAAAACACCGACAAAAATCAATACAATTGAATACCCCAAGCCATTACCAATGCCATCTAGAAAGCTAATGCCTGGTGGGTTCTTCATTGCGAATGCTTCGGCGCGACCCATCACGATACAGTTGGTAATGATTAAACCAACGAATACCGACAGCTGCTTACTTAAGTCATACACATAGGCTTTTAACACTTGATCCACCACGATAACTAACGAAGCAATAATGGTCATTTGTACAATAATTCGAATCGCACTTGGCACGTGATTTCGAATCATGCTGATTGATAGGTTTGAAAAGGCTGTTACAGATGTTAAAGCTAATGACATAACCAATGCTGTGCCGAGGTTTGTTGTTACTGCTAACGCAGAACAAATACCCAGTATTTGTAGGCCAATGGGGTTGTTATCAATTAACGGGTCTAATATGATTTTTTTTGATTCGCTACTCATTCTATACTCCGTTTGCCTGAATTTTAGTCAGATACTTTTGATAGCCTTCTTCACCCATCCAATACTGCAGCATATTACTGACACCGCGACTTGTTAGGGTGGCTCCAGCCAATCCATCAACTTTATACTCTTCACCGCGTGATCCGCGAACAACTGAACCCTTTACGACTTCAATGGCAACGTTGCCATCTGTGTCGTACACCTTTTTACCTGACCACAATTTTTTCCACTTTGGGTTATCAACTTCACCACCTAAACCCGGTGTTTCAGCGTGCTCGTAGTAACTTAAACCCACAATGGTTTGTCCGTCTGCTTCAACAGCAAGAAAACCGTACAAGGTTGACCATAGGCCATAACCATTTACGGGGAGAATCAGTTGAATGACTTTATCGCCGTCTTTCACTTGATAAACAGGCATCACTTTTGGGCGCATTCTAATATTACCCAAGTCTTTAGCTTTCGGAATTTTCACATTCAACGCAGGGTCTCTAGCAGCCTTTCTATCATCGTACTTAGCTGCGTCTAACTCCGTTGTGTATTCACCCGTTGCCAGGTCAATGAGTTTAATTTCGATTTTAGAAAAAGCCGCTTCAATATCAGTCCCTTCTTGATAAAGGCCCGCCACTTGAAGAATATTCTTTTTCTTATCTAGTTCTTTATTAAGTATCTGTAATGGCTTTAATGCCACTGCTGAAACGGATACAAAGATCGCGCAAACTAAGCAAACCAATATCGCCATAATAAATGTTTTAGCCGTACTATCATTTGACAGCGCTAGAAAGTTCATAGAACTTGCCTTTTTCTCTTGGTTCTCGTTAGGCATTTCTTTTCTCCCTTCTTTTAATGTTCGACTGAACAACGAAGTAGTCAATTAACGGGGCAAACATATTGGCAAACAAAATAGCTAACATCATGCCTTCTGGGAACGCAGGATTCACCACCCGAATTAATATCACCATCAAGCCAATGAGGCCGCCATAAATCCATCTACCGGTGTTTGTCATCGCCGCACTCACGGGGTCTGTCGCCATGTAGATAGCACCAAACGCAAAACCACCCAATACTGCATGCCAATACCAAGGCATAGCAAACATCGGATTCGTTTCGCTGCCGATCATATTTAATAAGGTACTCGTTACAATCATGCCCGCTAGTACACCCAGCATAATTCGGAACGACGCTATTCGCGTGTAAAGCAAGAAGCAAGCACCTATCAGACAAGCCAGTGTTGATGTTTCACCGATGGAACCTTGGATGGTTCCAAGGAACGCATCCATCCACGTAATGCCGGATGCCATCACCGCATTAATACCGCCTTCGGCAGCTATGCCCAATGCAGTTGCGCCACTAAATCCATCAACAGCTGTCCAAATTGCGTCGCCTGACATTTGTGCGGGGTAAGCAAAGAACAAGAATGCACGCCCGGTTAACGCTGGGTTTAAGAAGTTTTTACCGGTTCCGCCAAACACCTCTTTACCAATCACCACGCCGAATGAAATGCCCAGTGCTACTTGCCATAAAGGCGTTGTCGCTGGCAAAATCAAGGAGAACAACATCGATGTTACAAAGAAGCCTTCGTTAACTTCATGCCCACGTACGATGGCAAAAATAATTTCCCATACACCGCCGACAATTAAGGTGACTAAATAAATGGGCACGTAATACATTGCCCCATGCACCATACAGGCCATGATACTGTTCGCATCGTAACCAACTAAATTGGTGACCATTCCGCGCCATGTATCTAACGATGTCATGCCTAAATCGGCCATTGCCATATTCGCTAAATGACCCGTATTCCACATCGCCATCATCACGCAAGGCAACGCGGCGATAAACACATACGTCATGACACGTTTTAAATCAATCGCATCACGTACGTGAATGTTACCGGCAGTTACATCTTTCGGTGTGTATAAAAACGTATCCACCATTTCATAAATAGCGTAATACTTTTCAAGTGAACCGCCTTTTGCAAAGTGCGGGTGTATTGAATCTAGATAATTCCTTAAACGAGACATTAACCCTCCTTCTCGATGTGTGCCAAGTTATTGCGCAATGCCATGCCGAAATCATGCTTACCTGAATCAACAAAAGAGCATAAAGCCAAATCCTCTTCATCTAACTCTAACGCGCCCAACTGTTCTGCTGAATCCACATCCATGACGACCAATGCACGCAACAACTGAGTGGGTAAAATATCCAACGGCATCACGCCTTCAAATACGCCAATAGGAACAATCGCACGTGGACTACCGTGTGCTGAGGAATCCATTGGCATTTTTTTCTTACGATTGAAACTTGAGAATAACGCGTTGGTGAATGAGAACTTTTCACCCGCTGGGTTTAACCAACCCAATAATTGACGGTCACGGCCTTCTTGTATCACAGAAATTTGCACGTGATAGCGACCTAAATACGCCGCCCAATGATTTGCTTTTTTACCCGATAATACAGAACCCGATATCACACGAATTTTGCCTGAGCTAATTTCGTTTGCAATCAGCTCTTCCGTGTCAGCACCCAACCTGGCTTTAATCAAACGTGGGTTAGTTATTTTTGGGCCCGCTAAAGAAATAATTCGATCGACGCACAAATGACCCGTAGTGAATAATTTACCGATCGCTATCACGTCTTGATAACCGATGGTCCAAGCAATTTTGTTTGCACTTACTGGGCTAATAAAGTGCATATGCGTGCCAGACAAGCCTGCTGGGTGAGGCCCTGAAAACTCAGTCACTTCAACCATGCTAGGCACATCAACATCCATGTTCATCGCCTTACTAACGAACACCTTACCGTCTGTTAGTCGTGACAAAACAGCTAAACCGCTTTTAAACGCAGCTGTATCCAACGCAATAACCACACTGGGATCAGCAGCCAATGGATTTGTATCCATTACAGATACATGTATTGCCACAGGCGTGGTAGCTGGAGAAGGGATTTTACTGAATGGGCGTGTTCTAAAAGCCGTCCACAAGCCAGACTCAGTCAAATTATTAACAACGTCCGCAGTATCAAGTTCTGCTAACTTCTCCGCTGGATACTTAGCAAACTCAACTTGCTCATCGCCGTCCAACTCGATAACAACCGTGCGTAACGCACGTTTAGCGCCTCGGTTAATGCCCTTAACGACACCACAACCAGGCGATGTAAAATTCACGCCTTTAGTTTTTTTATCTGTAAATAAAATCTGGCCCAGCTTCACACGATCGCCTTCTTTAACCATCATGGTCGGCTTCATGTCGATATAATCTCTGCCAATAATGGCAACGCTGGAAACCTTATTACCCTCTGAAATAACTTGGTCTGGCGCACCTGTGATAGGCAAGTCCAAACCTTTTTTAATCTTAAAGTGATTCATTGATTAGGCTTCTTATTAATTGAATATCTTTTTTTCACGCCCTATGGAAGCACGGGAATAATCTGCAATATTCTATAGTACTGCAACGCAGCATTCAATCTTTCCAAGCTAATCTCTTATGCCCACGCCTTTATTTAAAAGCCTTAAGCTTATAACTAATAGCGATAAAATAAAAAAACCAATAACCAGAAACCCGTATCGTAATGGAATATCAGATTCTCCTAAAATACTGTAGCGAAATACATCAATCATATACAGCACCGGGTTTAACAAGGAAACGTTTTGCCAAAATACCGGCAACATGTCTATCGAGTAAAACACACCGCCCAAATAAATTAATGGCGTCAACACGAATGTCGGCACTATTGAGATATCATCAAAGCTTTTTGCATACACGGCATTAATAAAACCGGCGCAGGAAAACAAGACACCCGTTAGCAAAAACACGACTATCATCATGACAGGATGCGCTATGTTTAAATCCGTGAAAAACAACGAGACGATGGTCACCAACACACCAACAATAAGCCCCCGTAAAACACCGCCGGATATATAACCCGTCAAAATCACCCAGCCGGGCATTGGCGCTACAATCATTTCTTCAATATTGTGCTGAAATTTCGAGCCATAAAAGGAAGACACCACATTTGAATACGCATTACTAATAACCGCCATCAAAATTAAACCCGGCACAATGAAGTCCATGTAGTCATACCCTTTCATTTGACCAATTCTTGAACCAATCAGTGTGCCAAAGATCAAGAAATAAAGCGTTGTGGTGATAATCGAAGGCAGCAAGGTTTGCACCCAAATACGCAAAAACCGACGAGTTTCCTTATACGTAATCGTCTGCAACGCAACAAGGTGCTCTTTACTAATCATAGTTACGCCCCTTTTGCGCCAGCAATTTCAAGAATAATTGTTCCAATCGGTTTGATTCATTTCTAATGCCCGTTACTTTTATACCCAGCGTTGTCAGTTCGTTAAAAAGCGCGTGAATACCGGCCTCTTTTTGCACGCTCACCTGCCATGTCGTTTCATCAATCACATGTATGCTACATCCTAGTATGACTGGAATTGTCTCCACGGTATGTTCTATACTCAACACAAAAATCTCTTCCGATGATTTTGCAAGCAGGCCTTTCATGTCCGTATTTTCAATCACCTCACCTTTGTTGATGATGGCAATATGACGGCACAGGCTTTCCGCTTCTTCGAGATAATGCGTGGTCAAAATAATGGTTGTACCGGCAGCGTTTATTTTCTTAAAAAACGCCCACATCGAACGGCGAATCTCTATATCCACACCCGCCGTTGGCTCATCTAAGATTAACAATTTGGGCTCATGGACCAGCGCGCGGGCAATCATTAAGCGGCGTTTCATACCACCGGATAACTCTCTTGAAGGTTCGTTTCGTTTATCCCAAATTTCAAGTTGTTTTAAACATATTTCCGCACGTTCAGCCGCCTTTTTCCGCGGAATACCGTAATACCCCGCCTGCGATTCGACGATATCAAATACATTCTCAAACTGATTGAAATTAAACTCTTGCGGAACCAAACCGATACAACGCTTAACAGCTTCTGGATCTTTATCCAAATCATGCCCAAACACACGAACCGAACCTGACGTTTTATTCACCAGTGACGCGACAATACCAATGGTTGTCGATTTGCCCGCGCCATTAGCACCCAGCAGCGCAAAAAAATCACCCTGCTTGACATCCAAATCAATGCCTTTAAGCGCAACAAAGCCGTTGTTGTAGCACTTCTCAAGTTGCTTTATTTCAAGTGCTTTCATATGTAGTCATAGTGAAACAGCATTTATATTATCCTCGTCAAAAACCATGAACTCATTAACAGCCTATTAGTTTAACGTATAATGCATCGCTTACTTTCCATCAACTTTAATATTATTCAATTATGTCTGACACCCTCAAAAAGAACGCGCTGTATTACCACCAACACCCTAAACCCGGAAAAATTGAAGTGGTCGCGACCAAGGCATTAAGCAACCAAACCGACTTAGCCTTAGCTTATACCCCAGGCGTGGCTGAACCCTGTCTTGAGATTGCTAAAGACCCATCAACCGCTGCGCTGTATACCGCGCGCAGCAACCTTGTAGCCGTCATCACCAATGGTACCGCTGTTTTAGGCCTAGGTGATATTGGCCCGCTGGCATCAAAACCTGTGATGGAAGGCAAAGGCGTTTTATTTAAAAAGTTTGGCGGCATCGATGTTTTTGATCTTGAAATTAATGAAACAGACCCTGATAAATTTGTTGATATTGTTGCCAGCCTTGCACCCACATTCGGCGGCATTAACCTTGAAGACATTAAAGCCCCTGAATGCTTTTTTATTGAACAAAAATTAAGTGAGCGAATGGACATCCCTGTCTTTCACGACGACCAACACGGCACCGCCATTATTACTGCTGCCGCTGTATTAAACGGCTTAAAAGTGGCTAATAAGAACATTGAAGACGTACGATTGGTTGCCTCTGGCGCAGGCGCTGCGGGTATTGCTTGTTTAGACATGCTGGTAAAAATGGGCCTTAAACAACAAAACATTCTTGTGAGCGACAGTAAAGGGCTTATTTATGACGGCAGAACCGCAGGCATGGATTCACGTAAACAGCGTTATGCCGCTAAAACCGAATTAAGAACATTGGCCGAAGCAACTGTTGGCGCCGATATTTTCTTAGGCGTTTCACGTGCTGGCATGATGACTCAGGAGATGGTTAAAGGCATGGCGCCATCACCCATTATCTTTGCCTTGGCCAACCCAACGCCTGAAATTTTACCGGAAGAAATTAAAGCCGTTAGAGACGATGCCATTATTGCAACCGGCCGTTCAGATTACCCAAACCAAGTGAACAATGTATTGTGTTTCCCTTACATTTTTAGAGGGGCGCTTGATGTGGGCGCCACAACCATTAACGAGGAAATGAAACTCGCTTGTATTCGTGCGATTTCTTCATTAGCGCAAAAATCTGTTAATGACGACTACAATAATTACGCTGGGCAAACACCTGTCTTTGGTCCCGAGTATTTAATCCCCCGACCTTTCGACCCGAACCTTATTATTGATATCCCCCTTGCTGTGGCTAAAGCCGCCATGGAAAGCGGTGTAGCCACCAAACCAATAGAAGACTTTGCTCAATATAAAGAAACGCTCGAACGCTATGTTTACCGTTCTGGCATGTTGATGAAACCGATTTTCGAGCGGGCGAAATTAACGCCTAAACGCGTCGTTTATGCTGAAGGCGAAAGTGAAAAAGTATTACGCGCTGTGCAAGAAGTGTTAAATGCTGAGCTGGCTAAACCCATTCTTATCGGTAGAAAAACAAAAATCAAACAGTACATTGATCGACTAGGGCTAAGTTTCTCCATGGAAACAGACGTAGAAATCATTGAGCCAGAAAGCAATCCATATTTCCGTGAGTGCGTAGCGGAATACTTACGCTCAAAAGAACGCAACGGTGTTTCTCGAGTATTGGCAGAAAACTACGTGCGTACAAAAAATACCGTGTTAGCCTCATTACTCGTTCAATTGGGCAAAGCAGATGCCATGATTTGCGGCATGGTCGGTAACTTTCACCGCCACCTTGGGCATATTACTGATATTTTAGACAAAACGCCGGGCGCGACTGTCGCAGCATTAAATGCTATCGCCGTCCCTAAGGGTGTTTATTTTTTCAGTGATTCCATGGTTAACAGCAACCCAAGTGCAGAAGAACTCGTTGCTATCACCCTGCAAGCATCTGACTACGTTAAACGTTTCGGCATGACGCCAAAAGCCGCCATGCTGTCACATTCTAACTTTGGTAGTGACACAGATGAAGAAGCTCAAAAAATGGCCAAGGCTATTCGCATATTACATACAGAACACCCCTGCATTGAAGTCGAAGGCGAAATGCAAGCCGATGCGGCATTATTAGAAAGTCTAAGAAAGGAACTTATTAGCCATTCTAAGATGGAAGGCGAGGCGAACTTGCTTATTTTTCCAAACTTAGATGCGGCTAATATCTCTTTCAACTTGCTGCGAATCCTAACTGACGGCGTTACCGTTGGGCCAATCTTATTAGGTATTGATAAACCCGTGCACATCCTAAAGCCTCTTGCCTCAGTACGACGCATATTGAACATGACCGCTTTGTGCTCTGCGGAACACGCAGTTAACTGAGCAATAAGTCGATATAAGCTCTCATAATGTGAACTACTTCTCAATATAAGACCCGTTATGTTTGCTATAATTTAAGCGTTAACAACTGTAGTATGAATTTATGGACCTTGGAAATATAAGTCAAAATGCTGTAGCAGGCATTACCAGAGGCATTAATCAAGCAGATGCTGCGAGCCAGCGGCTTGCGAGCAGCGAACAATTGAGCGGTGAAAAATCAGTTAAGGGCACGACAAAAGACCTTATCGCATTAAAACAAGCAGAAACTCAAGTTCAAATATCAGCCCGAGTAGCACAAACCGCTGGTGACATTATTGGCAGTATTCTCGACGTCCACGCATAAGCTGCCACCCCTTTCTCTCCATCTATAATTCACATCAACCACGCGGTTATTAGCGTGTAATAATTTCTGACCTAGCGTTTCCTGCGCTACTTATTGTAGAATACCGCCTTTCTCAACATTAGATAGGCAATACAGTGGAAACCGAAAAACAGAAACTAAGCTATACCATGGGCCAACAAATTGGTGGCGGCATTCAACAAGATAAATTAGACGTAGAAACTGAGTCACTTGTTTTAGGCTTAACACACGCACTAAATGGCGAAGAAAGCATTCTAAGCCCTGAAGAAATGCGCGCTGTTATTGAAGCGTTCCAAAAAGAGATGCAAGCAAAAGCCAATGAAGTAAAAGGCGGCAATTCAAGCAAAGGCGTTGACTTCTTAGTAGAAAATGGTGCTAAAGATGGCGTTATTACACTGGATAGCGGCATGCAATACACCGTACTTAACCAAGGTGATGGCGAGAAACCGAAAGAAACTGACACAGTCGACGTACACTACGAAGGCTCTTTAATTAACGGCACTGTTTTTGATAGCTCAATCAAACGCGGCGAACCAGCTACTTTCCCAGTTAATGGCGTTATCAAAGGCTGGCAAGAAGCATTGCAACTGATGGAAGTTGGCACTAAATGGAAAGTATTTATTCCATCTGAACTTGCTTACGGCGAACACGGTGCTGGCGGTTCAATAGGGCCAAACGAAACATTGATTTTCGAAATGGAATTATTGGCCATTAAAGCCGCATAAATAATCCAAGCTACAAACAAAAAAACCGCTCAATGAGCGGCTTTTTTGTTTTTAATAATACTTTAGGCCTTTGCACGGAAGAAGATTTTGCTTCCAGACACCAAAAGTAGGCGCTTTTAGGCGAGGCAAAAATGCGCGGAAAGAGGGAGTTTACTGGAGTAAATGACCGATTGAGCAGAGCCTGCCCCATGAGCGTTGCGAATGCTTTGGGTGCTTTTTACCGACATTAGGCGCTTTAGGCGACGCCGTATGGGAGCAAAAGAGCTTTCGAGCAAGGGTCTAAATTATGCTTCGTAGCGCTTCATCACTAATGTCGCATTCGTTCCGCCAAAACCAAAACTGTTCGACATCACCGTATTCAGCTGCACATCAGTCTGTTTTTCCAGAACAATGTTCACACCTTCAGCTGCTTCATCCAAATTATCGATATTAGCTGATGCTGTAATAAAATTATCTTTCATCATCAACATGCAGTAAATTGCCTCTTGCACACCCGCCGCACCTAATGAGTGGCCAGATAAAGATTTGGTTGAACCAATCGGCGGTGTACTATCACCAAATACGGCTTTAACCGCTTTCAGTTCAGCCATATCGCCCACTGGTGTACTGGTTCCGTGAGCATTAATGTAATCGATGGGCCCTTCTACATTTTCTAGCGCCATTTGCATACAACGCGTTGCGCCTTCACCCGATGGCGCTACCATGTCATATCCATCGGACGTTGCACCATAACCCACAAGTTCTGCATAAATTTTTGCACCACGAGCCAAAGCAACATCTAATGCTTCAACTACCACCGCACCGCCTCCACCAGCAATAACAAAACCATCGCGGTCAGCATCATAAGCACGTGAAGCCGTTTCAGGCGCATCGTTCCGTTTCGTTGAAAGCGCACCCATTGCATCAAACATCATCGTTAATGACCAATGCTCTTCCTCACCACCACCAGCAAACACACGGTCTTGTTTACCTAATTGAATAAGCTCCATTGCATTACCAATACAATGCGAACTAGTCGCGCAAGCAGAAGTAATGGAATAATTAACACCTTTAATTTTATACGGTGTTGCTAACCCAGCCGATACAGTACTGCTCATCGTTCTTGGCACCATATAAGGCCCAACGCGACGAATACCTTTCGTGTTCAACAGGTTAATCGCATCATCAACATTTTTAGTTGATGCACCGCCCGAACCCATAATAAGGCCTGTTTTTGGATTGGAGACTTCTTCTTCCGTTAAACCCGCATCGTCAATCGCTTGCTGCATGGACACATAGGCATAGCCTGCGGCATCTCCCATAAAACGTTTTGCTTTACGATCAATATGTTCAGCAAGATCAATCTGCGGTACACCAGCAACATGGCTGCGAAAGCCTTTTTCTTTGTATTCTTCAACAAAGCTAATACCTGATTTTCCAGCCTTTAACGATTCAGCAACTGCATCCGCATCACTACCCAGTGATGACACGATACCCATACCCGTAATAACGACACGTCTCATAACTAGCCCTTCTTAGAAATTTTCAGTTGATTTAAATAAACCAACACGTAGGTCTTTACCTTCGTAAATCACTTTTCCATCCACTTCCATAGTGGCATCCGCAATACCCATCACAAGTTTGCGCATAATGACTCTTTTTAAATCAATTTTATACGTTACTTTTTTAGCGGTAGGCAATACTTGACCTGTAAATTTTAACTCGCCAACACCTAGGGCACGGCCTTTACCTAAGCCACCTTTCCAACCAAGAAAGAAGCCAACCAACTGCCACATCGCATCTAAGCCTAAGCAACCAGGCATAACGGGGTCGCCTGGGAAATGACAATCAAAAAACCATAGGTCTGGATTAATATCCAGTTCTGCAATAATTTGGCCTTTGCCGTGTGGTCCACCGTCTTCAGTAATGGAAGTCACTCTATCCACCATCAGCATGTTTGGCATCGGCAATTGCGCATTCCCTGGGCCAAATAATTCACCACGGCCACAACTTAGTAATTCTTCTCGGTTAAACGAGTTCTGTCTTTGGGTATCTGTCAAAACACTATTTCCTTATTGATGTTGAGGGCTTAACCTCTTTTAATAATACTACACATGATACTAGTTCTTGAGCAAATGAGCGAGTCTCTTAATAACCATCTTCAATATCCCTAATGCCCAATTCCTAAAAAATAACCAGTGACCAACAACACCGTACTCGCAATTAAATACATTTTAATAGCGTACGGTAAATTCCAACTAAAAATCTCTCGCCCCGACACCCCATAACGACCGTGCAATGCTAGGTTGATACCAGACATCGGACTGGTCGACACACACAATGCCCAAGACATTAAAAATGTCATCGCCAATAATGTTTGATTCGGCTCTGTTGTGCTGATCCAATGGCCAATAACCGCAATACTCACAATAGGGTGTACACCCAACAGGGCTAGTATAAACATACTCAACATAGTCATTGATGCCACGACACCATTAAACTCAACAAAAGGCACGTTGATAGATAAATTGTCTAAAACTGCTGCTAGCCCTGCCCCAAAAACACCTGCTATTAGAAATAGAGATATTTCATTTTTCATACTGGGTAATTCAACCGTTACCTGTCTCAATAACTGTTTGGAAGACATCGCTAATCCGACACGAAAAAACAATACACCTCCACTTATTAAAACGGCTAACAAAGCGATTAACAGTATCACTTTAATATCCGGCATCAATTCATGAAATATCATAACCATTAGAGCCAATATCGCAGGCAGCCAGAGCGCTTGAAATTGCATAGGGTAACCAACAAAACTATCAAGCGAAGCCTTGCCCCCTCTCAATACATCCGCATACGTGATTATAAACGCCGCACATGCCAACCCTAACCCCGTCAAAATAACGACCGCTAAAGAAGCATCCGGTGCAAACACCATCGCCGCTGCAAATGCTGCAAAAAAGGGTGACCAACTGGCCGCCGACGTAAACGACCGTGTTAGTAATACTTGCTGATGTTTTGTTAATGGGCTTACGGACGCTAAGCGATCCGCAACTAAAATGACCGCTGACATATTGATAACTGAACCAAATAAATGCAAGCCCCAGTAAGTCCTTAAAAATGCTTTTTTACCCGTTGGTAACGCTTCACTTGTTTCGCTGTCTGGCATCGCGACCAGCTGAAGAAACTGCACTCCCATCAACATTACGATCATTGATTGGTTCATCGTTAATGCGCCCAACAATTGGCTGGCATCGCCAGTTTGCCATGCGATCAACCAGCTCAACAGCGCAAATAAACCTATTACTGAAACTATAATTCTTTGCTTTGTAGCCAGCTTAAAAAACAGAATAATGCCGGCAGACCAGACTAACAAACCTTCTAGCCAAACCGGCGACAAGTTTATAAATTGATTGGTCACCGTTAGCACAAGCCCCGCAAATAAAAGCCAACCGGCTAAACGATTTAGCGTCTTGCCCACGGGATTATTTGTTAACTAACACGCTAAGTAAGGTCGAAATAGTTCTGTTGTAAGGCGCATCCACGCCCAACTTTTCGCAACCTCTAATCACCACCCCGCATATTTCTTCAATTTCCAAAGGACGGGCTTTTTCACGATCAACCAACATAGACGGTTTGATTGAGTCAAAGGTAGAAATCAATTCAAGCATTTCCTCTAAATCATCAGCTGTCAGTTCAACACCATTTGCTTTAGCCGCTAACACAGCCTCTCCCATCGCGCCTTTAATCAAAGGTTTTAAGTCATCGCGCGGCGTCGCTTCACCGGTTTTCATTTCCAACAAAGCACAAATGGGGTTTAGGCCGTTATTAATAATCAGCTTACGCCATAGCTCTTTGTTAATATCAGCAGCTATTTCTGTTGGAATATGCGCCTGATTAAAACACTTAGCTAACGCAGTAATTTTTTTTGATAACTGCGCATCTAAACTTTGGTGATTTGGCCATAAACCTAAAATAACTTGTGCAGGCCCAATCGATTCCACCACACCTGGTTCAATAATGTGCGCGCCTATTCGCCTCGCAATCCCGCCCAACACCAAATCTTTTGGTAAGGCATCAACGAGATATTTTTCATTTTCAACGCCATTTTGTAACGACAGCACCAAAGGCAACTGCGTTGTTTTAGCTTGTTTAAACCAAGCGCTTAACTGCTCCGCAAACGCTTGCGTCTGCATTGCCTTTAAACACACGATAATCACATCAACTTGGTTTACTGACGTCTGTTCAAACCACTCGTCTAAACTAAATGCTTGAACAGTTTGATTAAAATTAAGTTCGGCGTGTTTAACAGTCAAACCATTGTCTTGCATCGCTTGCAAATGCATACCACGTGCAATTAGCGCAACGTCATTACCCGCATTTAATAAACGGGCAGCATAGTAACAACCTATACCGCCCGCACCAATAACAGCAATTTTCAACGTTCTACTCGGCCCTACTTTTCTTCAGCAAAAAAGTCTAACGCCAACTCAATGAAGCGTGCATTGTGCTCAATTTGTGTCCAATGCCCACAACAGCCAAACATGTGTAACTGTGAATTAGGAATCAAATCGAATAATGTTGTCGATGTAATCGGCGGCACGACAATATCTTCACGCCCATGAACCATTAAGGTTTCGTGCTGAATTTTTTTAATATCTTCAGGGTCGCTGGCTAATGCTTCTACCCAACGCTGGCGAGGCGCGGGAAACATCGCACTAAAGGACTCTTGGAAACCTGGTTGAATACTCGCTTTGTAACGCAACTCAGCCAGTTCGTCTGTCACCAAGTCGCGGTTATAGGCGAATAAATCCATCATCTTGCGCATATTGGCAACTGATGGTTCATAGCCCCATACTTCATCCAAACCTGGCGTTAATTCAAAACTAACCCCTGCTGCACCCATTAATAATAAACGGCTAACGCGTTCTGGGTGTTTGATGGCTAATGCAATTGCCAAACCACCGCCAAACGAATTACCCACCAAGTGGGCTTTTTCAATATCCAAGGCATCCATTAGATCAATGGCGTGTTGTACCCAGTTATCCATCGTGTACTCGTCCTGCCATATCCGGCGCAATCACACGGTGGTGTTTGGCTAACGCAGGAATCACCAAACGCCAGTTTGCCCATGCTGTAACACCGGGGCCTGAGCCATGAATCATAAATACTGGCGAACCTTCGCCTACGTCATGGTAGTTGGTTTTAAATGCGCCTGTCTGTATTGTGCTTGCCATTTCTGGGTTTGTGCTCATCTTAAGCTCCTAAATTAATTTAAACTAAATTGTACTGCTAATTTTTTATATGACTCAATTCGTGGTGCAAACGAATGCGTCACATTCACAATCATCAACTCATCCACTTTATATAAGTCAGCTATTTGCTCTAAGCGAGACTGACACTGTTCCGGCGTACCCGTCACCATTGTTGCCAATGTCTCATCGTAATACGCTTGGTCAGATAGTGATAACTGTTTCTTCTTATCCATCACTATTTCTGGCGGGAAAAGCGCATCTCGTGTGCCGTGCCTAAACGCTTGGACCTTCCAATAAGTATGACTTGCCGCAATAAACTCTGCTTCTTCTTTTGAATCTGCACATATAGAAGCAACAGCAATAATCGCTTCTGGTTTTTCAAGACTACCACCCGTTTGAAAGGCATCCCGATAACGCTGAATAATCTCAGGTGGTCTATCGTGCGTACCGATAAACAACGCCAATACAAAACCTGCACCTAAAACGCCTGCCATTTCAGCACTGCCATCACTAGATCCCAGCATCCAAACCGGTGGAGCTGCTACGTCACTAGGGACAACTGTAGCGTTGCTAAATGGGTGATCAGACGGTAAGTCATTTTTCAAATAGCCAATCAGATCTTGTGTTTGATTTGGGTAATACTCAGGCGGAATCGTTTGTCTAGGTGCTGAAATCGCACCGGAAGAAATAGGGTTACCACCTGGCGCGCGGCCAACACCTACATCGATGCGCCCTGGGTGAAAGGCTTCTAGCATTTTAAATGTTTCTGCTACTTTAAACGATGCATAGTGCGGCAACATGACGCCTCCACTTCCCACACGAATGCGCTTTGTGGCATGTGCAACATTACTTACCATCATCTCTGGGCACGGGCTGGCATAGCCCGGCGTGTCATGATGCTCTGCCACCCAATAACGGTGATACCCCGCTTCATCGCAGGCTTTAGCCAACTCTACAGTGGTAAATAAACCATGTGATTCCGGCTGGTTATCATGTACAGGCGATTGATCTAAAACGCTTAATTTTAAGTTACTCATCGGGGCTCTAATTATTTATAGGTATTCGAACAATTATATCAATGTTCAAGTTTTTTTGGGTATGCGTGTTCGCATAAAAAAGCCGTGTAATCAGTTGATTACACGGCTTTTGTTAAAGCAAATAACTTACTTTAAGCCTAATGACTGTCTAGCAGAAGTCATATAAGCTTTCGCTTCTTCAGTAGCATCTGGTAAATCCGTTAATGCAGCACAGTATGCTTCTACTGCTTTATCTGCTAATGGCTGCCATTTATCAACCCAGCCTTGGATAGTCGTTGCATTGGCTTCATTGGCCATCGCAAATTCCATCAAAGACTTCGTTTGACGTTGATGGCGTTCAGCATCACGCATTTGCGCATCGTTAAGTAATGACAATAATGTATCGCCATTTTCAGCACCCGCTAAACCAAGCTGTTTTTGCACAGCAGCTGATACCGCTGGTTTCAACACCACTTCTAGAACGACCGTCGCTTCTGCCCAGTCCCAAACCACCAACGCTTTTTCTGCAAGCTCTCTAAAACCTTGCCATGCTGCATCATTTTCCCAGTGCTCACGTTCTTTTTCACCAAAACCAACATCGGCCCAAGTTTTACCTACCCAACGTAAATGGTCAGCAGCTTGGTATGTTGATAAGTTTGAAATCGTGCTTGCTGGAGACATTTGATGCAGGTAAGAAGAAATCATTTGCATTGCATGGTATATATAACGCGATGGCGTGTATAAACGTGCCAAATCTTCCGCCCATTTTTTAGGAATCATCTGGTCATTACCGCGTTCGCTAAACTGGTTAAGCAAACCCGTCACATACGCCTCTTGACCTTCCTGAAGGATGTTATAAGTTCTGTAAACCAATTGCTCCGGATCTCTAAAGGCATCCCAATCATCATGTGTCAACGGGCTATTATTGCGGTACTTTAAGTACCAATCGTTCATTTTTGCACCTTGTCCAACTTCAAACGGTTTTTCTTTGTTATTAGTATGGAAATGAAGGTTGGTTGAAACGATTTCATATTCACTCGGTCTTTTTCTTTGCTTTGAAAGATGAGACCACGTTTTTAACGGTTTTAATGTTTCTGCTGAATCACTCATAATATTTTCCTTACTTAGAGCGTTTTTTCAAAGAAAAAACGAATTTGTTCAGGCGTTACTTCAATCTGCCCCGCCATAGAACCCAAATGAATTTCAATTTCACTCATTAAAAATTCACGGCCTAATGCTTCTTCCATTGATGCGCGTGTAATTATCATCTCTTGCTCTGCTGAGATCCTTACGTACGCGCCTTTATCAACAACGATAATTTCTTTATCTGGGTTATCCCACTCTGCAGCTTCAATCGCTGCTTGAGCCACTTCACCACCATTAAAAATGGGGCCTACTTTATTTTGTTTATATGCATCTTTTAAGTTTGTCATATGTTTCTCTTTTTATGAGTGTGCTGTAAACGGTTCAATACCATCAACGTTTACAAACACATCTTCGTCTTCGATTTTTATAGGGTATTCTGCGATTTTGCAGTCGGTAGGATTCAAACCCTGGCCATTTGCGGTATCAAACTGCCACAAATGTGCTTTACAGGTCAACACCTTACCGTCAAATTCACCTTCAACCAGTTCAATTTCTTGGTGTGGGCAAATTGCTTGAAACGCCTTTAAGTCTCCACCATCAATACCTAATACCAATACTTGTGTACCATTTTCAGTCTCGAAAGCATCCATATCACCTTCCCAAACATCATCTAGGGTACATATTTTTTCAAACGCCATGTCTTCTGCCCCTAGCCTTATTGATCTGCAAAGATAATGTCTAACGTTTCTGTTGGCCTCCAGCCAGCATCAGAAACCTTCATATCACGCGGAAAATTGTCACTTGCATTGTGTAACCTAACGCGCATAACTTTATCTGGTTGTGGTGCTACACGACGATTAACAGAATGGTAAGCACATTTTTCTGCCACTTGATCCATTGTGTCATCGGTATCAACAGGGACTAGTTGCATTACAAAATCGCCTTGAAAATTTGAGTTAATTGGAAACGCTGCCATTTTTTTCTCCTTATCTATTCCCCGCCCTTAGGCGGAGAGCTGTTTAGTTAAGCTACTTCTGCTTGTTTTTTGAATGCCGCTGCCCATGCATAATCATGTGCATCTTTACCCATCTCACCCGGACCTAAGCCCATATAAGCTAACGCGCCTGGTAAATCAGCAGGTTGGATTTGGCCTGATAAGAAACGGTCAATTAAGCTTTGATGCTCTTTATAGCGTTCAGGATCTTGCTCGAAACACCAGCGGTCAGCTTTTGAACCAAAGTGGTATAAACGACCTTCAAATTCTAGCGGGTAATCTTGCACATTCCATTCATTGCCTGGTGTACCAACTATTGGTAATTGGCACATGTTACAAACGTACGGTAGTGTTTCTGGCAACGTCAGTAATCACATCCCAACATTTACCCCATGTTTTATTCCAACCTGGGTATTTTTCTTCAAGCCATTCACGTTCTTCTGGCCCTGCACCAGCGGCTGGGTTCCACCACACAGTTGGACGCCAATACCAAACACCTAAGTGCATACCGTGATGAGTGACATCAAGGTCATTGGTTAGGTCTTCCCAGAACCAAGGTGCGTCTAAACCTAAATCAGCCAATTGACGTTCAAATTGGATAATAATCCATTCGACCATAAATTCTTTAAATGACTGACTTCTATGTTCTAACGGTGTGTAGTAATCCATAATCGGGCCGGTCAACACAGAGAACAACTTCCATGCACGCCAAATTGATATATCGACTAATTTTTGTGCTTCATCTTTATGCCCATTGGCAATTAAGATTTTTAATGACGGGCCACCTTGTTGAGCATGACGCGCTTCATCTGTTTGCACGCTTGAAATCAAGCTAGCGAACGTATGGTCACCTGCTTCAGACGCATCTGCTGCTAAACCTAAGAACTGCATATTAGTAAAGCCAGTTTCAAAACCAAAGGTCAACATAATAGACACGGCAACCGCATCACGACATAACATGATGTCATCAAAAAATGCTCGAGCAGCTATAGATGCCCAATCATTTGTTTGCATCGCTTTATGCGCCCAATCCCATTGACGGCTACGTTTGATATTTGCGTGTGGGAAGAAGAGTTGGATTTGTCCATGACGGTTTTCATCCAAGGTGCCAAAAGTAGCCATATTGCGGTTACCAGGCGCCTTAGCGAAACGCGCCATTCTGCCTTCAGCTAAACTCGCTGCGTATTCATTTACCGCAATCGCACCATAATGCGCGATCATGGTTGAAATCCAACCTGGGTCTGCACGATCAACATACGCATCACGTTCTAGCGCTGCTTTAACTGAATAAGCACCGGCATCTTTCTCGCGCTGAATAGCGACATATTCTGGGTATGTAACTTTATACGGCTCATCATATGTTTCCCATTCTTCCATAGGAATACCACGCGCTCCACTCATTTCTTCTGGAAACATTTCCTCTTCCGTCACATAGCTATATGTCCAGTTGGTCGCACGGGTTAAGTCGTACCATTCTGCTCTAGGTATTTGATACATATTGTTCTCCTCAGTTTATATTTAGCCTAACGTCCAAGGGACTTGGCTGTTTTTCCACCAATGCCAAATTGCGTGTTCGGCATTTCATTAATAATCACACGTACTGCTTGAACCGGTGATCCGATCGAATTACAGATGGCTTCTGTCACTTGCTCAATCAGCGCTTCTTTTTGCTCATCTGTTCGTCCTTCTAAAATATTTATTGTTGCTATTGGCATAATTAACTCCTATTACTCTACGAAACGCATGCTAAGAGTACCTAGATCTTGGTAACGTACGGTCACGTTATCGCCTGGTTTAACAGCAGTAGCAGCCTGGTATCACTTCGCCACGTTCAGCTAACATGTTTGCTAGATGAGCAATGGCAGCAGCCGGGTGGCCTAGAATTGCAGCACCTGCGCCAAGATCTACTACTTCTCCATTTATTTCCATCACCACGCCCAGTGTTTTGAGGTCTAATTCACTAATCGGGCGCATACGTCCACCTGTTACAAACCGTGCAGATGATGAATTGTCTGCTTGCACACTTTTAATATCAAACTTAAAGTCTTTGTAACGAGAATCGATAATTTCAACAGCTGGCATAATAAAATCTGTTGCTGATAGCACGTCCCCAATATGACAACCTGGGCCGCTCAGTTCTTTTTTCAACACAAATGCAACTTCTGCTTCTACTTTTGGATGAATCAGTTCAGATATTTTAATTTCTCCACCATCTGGCACACTAAAATAGTCAGCTAAATAACCATAACATGGCTTATCAACACCCATTTGGCGCATTTTAGCCATAGAGGTTAGGCCCATTTTCATGCCCACTACTTTAGTGCCGCGTGCTTCTTTTCGACGACGATTGATCCACTGAATTTCAGTGCATTCTTCCCATGTGATATCTGGGTAGTCGTCAGTAATTTTAATGACTTCTTTACAATTTAATTCCGCATCTTCAAGATGGGCTGCTATTTT